>Ga0210378_10001509_pt1 | contig 12175 bp, 7 predicted proteins | sample PLM1_60_b1redo_FD_155465 | JGI IMG/M metagenome (GOLD analysis project Ga0210378, IMG submission 155465) | Groundwater sediment microbial communities from an aquifer in East River, Colorado, USA - PLM1_60_b1 redo | ecosystem: Environmental > Terrestrial > Soil > Riparian zone | place: USA: East...
CCTCGGCGGGCAGACGGCGAGTGGGCCTCGTCCGGGCACGATCGTGGATGCCGGGCTCCGCAAGCCGATGGAGGTCGAGGTCGTCGTGCCGGTCGAGGACATGGCGGATCTCTCGGACGTCGCCGAGACGCCGCAGCGGATGCCTCGGATGGAAGGCCCGGCGACCCCGGGGACGGCGCCCCCGCAGGGGTCGATCTGGCCGGCGATCCATCCCCAGGTGCTCGAGCTGATCCGGGCACATCGCTCGACGATCGTGTTCGTCAACGCGCGCCGCCTGGCCGAACGTCTCGCCGCCCGCCTGAACGAGCTCGCCGGCGAGGAGCTCGCCCGGGCCCATCACGGCTCGATCGCGCGCGAACAGCGGCTCCAGATCGAGGACCAGCTCAAGCGCGGCACGCTGAAGGCGATCGTCGCGACGAGCTCGCTCGAGCTCGGGATCGACATGGGCGCGGTCGACCTCGTGATCCAGGTCGAGTCGCCGGGTTCGGTCGCGCGCGGGCTCCAGCGGATCGGCCGCGCCGGCCACCAGGTAGGCGAGCCGAGCCGCGGCAAGGTGTTCCCGAAGTTCCGAGGGGACCTGCTCGAGGCGACGGTCGTCGTGCAGCGGATGCTGCAGGGCGCGATCGAGGAAACGCGCTACCCGCGGAACCCGCTCGACGTGGTCGCGCAGCAGATCGTCGCGATGTGCGCGATGGACGAGTGGACCGTGGCGGATCTCGGGCGCGTGCTGCGGCGAGCCGCCAACTTCGAGGAGCTCTCGGACGAGCTGCTCCGCAACGTCCTCGATCTGCTCGCCGGCCGCTACCCCTCCGACGAGTTCGCCGAGCTCCGGCCGCGGATCGTCTGGGACCGGCGCACGGACACGCTCCGCGGGCGCGAGGGTGCCGGGCGGCTCGCGATCGCCTCCGGCGGGACGATCCCCGACCGCGGCCTGTTCGGCGTGTTCACGGTCGACGGTCGCCGCGTGGGCGAGCTCGACGAGGAGATGGTGTACGAGAGCCGGCGCGGCGAGGTGTTCATGCTCGGAGCTTCGTCGTGGCGGATCGAGGACATCACGCTCGACCGCGTCGTGGTCTCGCCCGCGCCGGGCGAGCCGGGCAAGATGCCGTTCTGGCACGGCGACAAGCCCGGGCGGCCGCTCGAGCTCGGACGCGCGATCGGCGCCGCCACCCGCGAGCTCTCGTCGTCGGAGCACGATGCGGCCGTCGGTCGTTTGCGGACCGAGTTCGGACTGGACGAGCTCGCCGCCGAGAACCTCACGGCGTACCTCGACGACCAGCGCGAGGCGACCGGCGCGGTTCCCGACGACCGAACGATCGTGGTCGAACGGTTCCCCGACGAGATCGGCGACTGGCGTGTGTGCGTGCTGTCGCCGTTCGGCGAGCGGGTGCACGCGCCGTGGGCGATGGCGATCGAGGGCCGGCTGGCCGAACGCTACGGGCTCGACGTCCAGGTGTTGTGGAGCGACGACGGCATCGCGATCCGCCTGCCCGAGTCCGAAGAGCGGATCCCGGTCGAAGACCTCTTGTTCGATCCCGACGAGATCGAGGAGCTCGTGGTCGCCCGGCTCCCAGGGACCGCGCTGTTCACGACGATGTTCCGGGAGGCGGCCGCCCGCGCGCTCCTGCTCCCCCGCCGGACGCCGGGGCGACGGACGCCGCTGTGGCAGCAGCGGCAGCGCGGCGCGGATCTGCTCGAGGTCGCCTCGCGTCACCCCACGTTCCCGATCCTGCTCGAGGCCACGCGCGAGGTCCTGCGCGACGTGTTCGACGTGCCCGGGCTGAGGGAGGTGCTCGGCGACGTCCGGGCGCGGCGCATCCACGTGGTGCCGGTCGACACCCCGCGGTCGTCGCCGTTCGCGCAGTCCCTGCTGTTCCGCTGGATCTCGGTCTACATGTACGAGGCGGACGCACCGATGGCCGAGCGTCGCGCCGCCGCGCTCTCGCTCGATCGGGAGCTCCTGCGCGAGCTCCTCGGCGCGGAGGACCTGCGCGAGCTGATCGACCCGGTCGCGCTCGCCGAGCTCGAGCTCGAGCTGCAGCATCTGGCCGCGGGCCGTCGCGCTCGGAACGCCGACGACGTGCACGACCTGCTCCGGCGGCTCGGACACCTGAGCACCGAGGAGGTCTCGGCGCGCTCGAACGCCGATCCGTCCGCGTGGCTCGACGATCTCGAACGCGACGGGCGCGCGATCCGCATCCGGGTCGCAGGGCAGGACCGGTTCGTCGCCGTCGAGGACGCAGGGCGCTACCGGGACGCGCTCGGCGCGTCCCTCCCGCTCGGCGTCCCCGGCGTCTTCACGGAGGCGACGCCCGCGCCGCTCGAGGGGCTCGTCGCGCGGTTCGCCCGGACCCACGGGCCGTTCGGGACCGCCGAGGTGGCGGAGCGATTCGGCATGGGCGAGGACCGGGTCGCCGGCGCCGTCGCCTCGCTCGAGGCGCAGGCGCGGGTCGTCCGGGGCGAGTTCCGGCCCGGCGGTCTCGAACGCGAGTGGTGCGACGCCGACGTGCTGCGGTCGATCCGCCGGCGTTCGCTCGCCGCGCTCCGCAAGGAGGTCGAACCGGTCGAGGCGCCCGCGCTCGGGAGGTTCGTGCCCGAGTGGCAGGCCGCAACGAGCCCGCGGCACGGCCCGACCGCGCTCGTCGATGCGATCGCGCAGCTGCAGGGCGCCTCGATCCCGGCCTCGATCGTCGAGTCCGAGGTCCTGCGGTCTCGTGTGCGGGGCTACCGCCCGGCCGATCTCGACGCGCTGTGCGCGAGCGGCGACGTCGTGTGGATGGGTGCCGGCGGGATCGGCGCCGACGACGGAAGGATCGCGCTCGGGTTCCGCGAGACGCTCCGGCTCGCTGCGCCACCGCTCCCCGAGACCCCGCCGGCGGGCCCGGTCCACGACGGGATCCGCGACCACCTGCGCCAACGAGGCGCGTCCTTCTGGCCCGAGCTGCTCGCCGCGGCAGGCGTCCCCGACGAACGCATCGTGCTCGCCGCCCTGTGGGACCTGGTCTGGGCGGGCGAAGTCACCAACGACACGATCGCGCCGATGCGCGCCTTCCTGATCCGCCGCCCGACGAAGGCCGCCCGCTCGGGCACCAAGCCCCGGCCGGGAGCCCTCCGGCGCGCCGGGCCGCCCTCGGCCGCCGGCCGGTGGTCGCTCGTGCGAACGCTGCTCGAACCGGAGCCCTCGCCCACCGAGGCCGCGCACGCGCGAGCGATGCAACTCCTCGAACGTCACGGCGTGCTCACGCGCGAGGCGGTCCTGGCCGAAGGCGCGCCGGGTGGGTTCGCCGGCGTGTACGCGGTGCTGCGGGCGCTCGAGGAGTCGGGCAAGGTCCGGCGGGGCTACTTCGTCGACGGTCTCGGCGCGGCGCAGTTCGCGCTTCCGGGGGCGGTCGAACGGATCCGCGACCTCCGCGATACCTCGCGGGAGGCGTCGGTTCTCGCGCTTGCCGCGGCGGACCCGGCCCAGCCGTACGGGGCGGCCCTGCCCTGGCCCCAAGGAACCGGGAAGGGCAGCGGGCGCCCCTCGCGGAACGCGGGCGCCTACGTCGTGCTCGCGGACGGCGAGCCCGCGGTGTTCCTGGAGCGCGGCGGTCGGACCCTGCTCACGTTCGCGGCGGGCGGGGACGGGACGTGGATCGACGCCCTCGCCTCACTGGTCAAGGACGGCCGGCTGCGGCGGATCGAGCTCTCGAAGATCGACGGCGAGCCCGTGGGCGGATCGGCGTTCGCCGAGGACCTGCGCACGGCCGGGTTCGTCGACGGCTACCGGGGTCTCGTCCTCCGGGGCTCGTAGGCACCTTTGCCCCAGGCCGCGCTGAGATCACCCCGCCACCGGACTACGATCCCTTCGCGATGACGCCCACCGAGCCGGAACCCCTGCCTGCGGACGACGAGCCCGAGGCCGAGCTCGACCGCCTCCGGGCGCTGCTCCGCGACCTCCCCGCCATGGTCTACCTCGAGGACGCGGATCCGCGGATCGAGGGGCCCGGACCGTTCCTGTACGTCAGCCCGGGCGTGGAACGGATCCTTGGCTACACCGTCGAGGAGTGGCTGGCCGATCCCGCCGGGTGGGTGGAACGCCTGCACCCGGACGACGTACCGGCGATGCGGGCCGCGTACCAGGCCGTCGTCCCGACCGGCGCGCCGTACAGCGCCGACTATCGGATGTTCGCCAAGGACGGCCGGATCGTGTGGATCCACGACGAGGCCGTGTTGGTCCGCGACGAGGACGGCGCCCCGCTCTACTGGCAGGGCGTGATGCACGAGACGGTGGAACGCCCGGCCGCGCTCGACCGGCTCCAGGAGGCGGAGCAGCGCTACCGAGCGCTCGTCGAACAGACGCCGGTCGTGACCTACATCGACCCGCACCGGCCCGATCACACGAGCGCGTACTTCAGCCCGCAGGTCGAGGCCCTGCTCGGCTACACCCCGGACGAACTGACACGTGACATCCCCTTGTGGCCCGAGCTGGTCCACCCGGACGATCGCGAACGGATCCTCGGGGCGTCCTTGCTCGCCGAGCAGACGAACGGCACGTACGACGTCGAGTACCGGATGATCGCGAAGGACGGCCGCGTCGTGTGGGTGCACGACCAGGCGGCGCTGATCCGAGACGAGCAGGGCACGCCGAAGTTCTGGCAGGGCGCATGGATCGACTTGACCGAGCAGAAGCGCGCGGCCGAGCTCGAACGCGCGCTCCAGGCCGAGCGCGAGGAGGCCGCCGAGCTCCGCGCGATCGACGAGCTCAAGACGACGTTCCTGCAGGCCGTCTCGCACGACCTGCGGACGCCGCTCGCCGCGATCCTCGGGCTCGCCGTGACGTTGGAGAGCCAGACGGACCTCGGGTCGGACGAGGCGCACGATCTCGCGTCGCGCATCTCGATGAACGCGCGCAAGCTCGACCGGATCGTCTCGGACCTGTTGGACCTCGACCGGATATCGCGTGGGATCCTCGAGCCGAACCTACGCGCCACCGATCTCGATGAGCTCGTTCGGCGCGTCGTGATCGAATCCGACCTCCTCGCCGAACACCCGACGCAGCTGGACCTCGACCCGGTGACGATCGAGGCGGACGCCGCGAAGATCGAGCGCATCTTCGAGAACCTGCTCTCGAACGCCGCCCGACACACCCCCGCGGGGTCGAAGGTCTGGATCCGCGTCGGCCCCGAGGCGGGCGGTGCGTTACTGGTCGTCGAGGACGACGGCCCAGGGGTGCCACCCGAACACCGCGAGGGCATCTTCCAGCCGTTCGGTCAGGGCGCCGGCGCGCCCGAGCACTCCCCCGGGGTCGGGATCGGCCTGGCCGTCGTCTCCCGCTTCGCCGAGCTGCACGGCGGAAGGGCGTGGGTGGAGGAGCGCGAGGGCGGGGGCGCCTCCTTCAAGGTGTTCCTGCCCGGCAAGCGTTCGCGCGGCGCCTGAGGACCGCGTCCCCCCGATCGGGATCGACCCGGCGCGACCGGTCGTGTCGACGTGCGCCGGCGGCGGCTGACGGCATCGGCCTCAGGCGCGCGTGAGCTTGGAGCCGACGTGCCACTGGAGCTCGACGCCCTCCATCGCCATCTGCAGCTCGAACGAGAGCTCGTCGCCTCGACCCTGGATGCGACGACGGAGCTCGGTGACCGGGCTGGCCGTGGGCGCGAGCGAGACGGCGCTCGACGAGAGCTCGATCAAGCCCCCGTCCACGGTCCCGACCGAGACCTCGGTGATCCCGATCGGGTGGGCGAGCAGGAGCTCGACGATGCCGGGGCCCGCGGGTCGAAGGAAACCGCGTTCGAAATGGACCGGCGAGCCGTCGTCGAGCGACCAGGAACGCTGCGCATACAACAGGAACGGATCGCCGACGAACTCGAACGTCACGTCCTCGGCGTAGTCGAACCGCTCGCCAGGCGGCCAGACCCCCTCCCCGGTGCCGCTCCACTCGCCGAGCAGGAACGCCAGCTCGGCCAGGTCCTCGTGGAGTTGGGATGGCGTCGCCATCAACCGGCGCGCCGAGCCCTCTGCGTTCGGTTGCCGGGCCTCCATCGGGCCCGACGCTATCACGCGCCCGCCGTCGGACCGGGTTGGTAGCGTGTCGCCCATGCCGACCGTCGCGCGCTTCAACGTCACGCCCGTCAAGTCGACCGCGCTGCACCATCCCGAGCGCATCCGCCTGGACGAACGCGGCGCGGCCGGCGACCGCCGCTTCTTCCTCGTGGACGGATCCGGCAAGCGGTTCTCCGGCGCGACGAAGGCTCCGATCCTGCCGATCCGGGCCACCTACGACGAGGCCGCGGACCGGCTCGAGCTCCGGCTCCCGAACGGGGTGGTCGTGGCGGGGACGGCAGAGCCCGATGGTGAGGCGCTCGATGTCAACTTCTACGGTCGTCCGGTGGCCGCGCACTTCGTCGACGGCGACTTCAGCGAAGCGCTGAGCGCCTACGCCGGCCACGAGGTGCGGCTCGCGCGCCCCGACCGCCCGGGCGACGCGATCGACGTCCGGCCGGTCACGCTCGTCTCGCTCGAATCGGTGGCCGAGCTCGCGCGCAGGGGCGAGCACGAGGGCACGCTCGACCCGGGCCGGTTCCGGATGACGATCGAGATCGAGGGCGTCTCGGCGCCGCACGAGGAGGACACGTGGGCGGCGCGGCGCGTCCGTGTCGGCGGCGCGGTGATCCGCGTCGACGAGCCGGTCCCGCGGTGCGTCGTGACGACGCTCGACCCGGCAACCGGCCTCCGCGACTTCCCGACGCTCAAGGTCATCCGAGACTACCGGGGCATCAACGCCGAGCAGCAGCTCGAGTTCGGCGTCTACGCGGACGTCGTCGAGCCCGGTGAGGTCTCGGTGGGCGACCCCGTCGAACCCCTCCCGTGACGCGCGTCGGGTTCGAGGCGGGCTACACCCACGCGTGACAGACGATCGCTCCCTGCCACAGCCTCGTCGTGACGGGCGGGCCGATCCCGGCCCGCGCACGCACCTGGGCCGAGAGCCGGTGCCGGAGCAGCGTCGGCCGGTCGACGATCTCGACGCGTTCGAAGCCGGCCGCCCGAAGCATCCCGACAACCGCGGCGGGGTTCGGCCCCCACCAGTTGGTGGGATCGCGGTTGGCCTCCGAGCCCTCGTAGAACGCCATCGCGGGCTTGGGCCACCACGTCATGTCGACGAACGTGCTCATGATCAGGCGTTCCTGCGTCACGCTCCGCACCTTCTCGAGGGCGAGCATCGGATTCTTCATGTGGTAGAGGATCCCGAGCATCAGGACCACGTCGAACGTGCCGACGGTCTGGGGCGACAGCTCGAGCACATCGATCTCGCGGTCCTCGACCCTCGAGCCCAGCGCACGCCGCGCCAGCTCGAACCCATCCTTGGTCCCCCACCCACCGCCTCCCCAACAGAAGGAATCGGTCGCGAGGACGCGTTCGGCGCCGCGGCGCTCGGCCTCGAAGGAGAAGAACCCATCCCAGGCGCCGACGTCGAGGACACTCTTCCCGCTGAGGTCCTCGGGCAGACGGATCTTCGGCAGGCGGAGCGAGCTGTTGTCGACCCCTGGCGTGACGATGCCGTCCCCGAGCGGGATCGAGTGATACCAGGTGACCTTGGCGATCTCGGTCTGCAGTTCCTCGGTCTCCACGGTCAGCTCCGATGCATCCGGTGGACCGGGTGGCCCATCAACGCCACTGTATGACGGGTGGCGGAGGCCCGCGACGCGAGGCCCGGCAGCATGTTCTCGTATCGACTCCGCCCAGAGGGGCATGGGGACCCGTCGTTCGAGCCGATCCGGTCGACGCGATCGATGTCGAGTGGCGTGGCGCAGCTCAGCCTGGTTGCGGAATGGAACGAAGCTCCGCTTCCCGACTTCCGGTTCTCCGTCCCCTCTTGACTCCTCGGTGGGACCACCTATCCGATGGGCAGTCCCATCAAGAGGTTGAGCAGCAGGAACACGCCCACGACCAAGACGCCGATGAATCCGCGTTCGATCAAGGTTCGCGCTCTCTCCGGCACGTGCTCCCACCGGTCCAAGAGCCGCTCCCACCATTTGTCCTCGCCCAGTCCGAGTAGATCTTCCACGATGCCTCCCCGGCCGAATCCGATCCCCTTCTGCCGTATCGGCGAGGATGCTCGACTACTTCAGTCCTTCGGAGGTCAACCCCCACCGGGCGCACGGAGAGCCTGCGCCGCACGTCGAACCGGTGGTCTCGCCGCGGCACTGAGGGCTTCGTCGGTAGCGCAAACGATGGCGAGCTCGCGAGCTCAAAGGGAAGACACTTTCGCCCTCAAGTGACGCGGTGGAGCTGTCGAAGGCACAAAGGCGTGCCCGCTTCACGAGCGCATGTCTCGGGCCATCGGGAGGGCCGCGTAAGGAGCACACGTGGAAGTGAGCACGGTCTCGGCCGACCGGCGGCGATTGTTCCTGGCCAGCTTCCTGATGCTGTTCGTGGAGCTGGTCCTGATCCGGTGGCTCGGGGCGCACATCGCGTACCTCTCATTCTTCTCCAACTTCGTGCTCCTCGGCTCGTTCCTCGGTATCGGTATCGGGTTCCTCGCGGTCGACCGATCGGACTGGTTCCGGAGGGCCCCCATATGGCTCGGGGCCCTCGTCTTCGCGTCGGCCGTGTTCCCGGTCACGATCGACCGCACCGGAAGCAGCCTCATCTTCTTCGGCGGGTTCGCGACCCGTGGCCTGCCGATCTGGATCTCGTTGCCGGTCGTCTTCGCTGCGGTCGCGGCGACCATGGCGGCGATCGCGCAGGGCGTCGCACGTCTGTTCCAGCGATTCCCGCCGCTCGAGGCCTATCGACTGGATGTGCTCGGCAGCGTGACCGGCATCGCCGTGTTCGCCACGTTGTCGTTCGTCGGAGCCCCGCCGGTCGTCTGGGGGGCCGTGATCGTTGGGCTGTTCGTCTTTCTGCTCAGACCAGCTCTCAAGATCGAACACGCCGTTGCGATCGGCCTCCTCGTCGGCGCTTTCGGTATGGAGGCGCTCGCCGACTCGGTGGTGTGGTCCCCCTACTACCGGATCAACTGGACGCAGACCGACGAGGTTACGCAAGTGGTCGTCAACGGGATCCCCCATCAGGCCATCACGACGACCGAAGAACGTCGGGCCGCGGAGCCCACGTATTTCCTGCCCTACGAGCGGGCGGTTGAACCTCCCGAGCGGGTGCTGGTTATCGGTGCCGGAACCGGCGCCGACGTCGCCATCGCGCTGGCCGAGGGCGCAGGGCAGGTCGATGCGGTCGAGATCGACCCGGAACTGTATGAGCTCGGACGGAGGATGAACCCAGAGCGGCCATACGAGGATCCGCGCGTGCGGGTGATCATCGACGACGGCCGTGCCTTCCTCGAACGGTCGGACGATCGTTACGACCTGATCCTGTTTGCGCTGACCGACTCCCTCACGCTTGTCTCCGGGCAGTCATCGCTCCGGTTGGAGAGCTACCTCTTCACCCGGGAGGCCATGGAGGTGGCCCGCGATCACTTGACCCCCGACGGCGTCTTCGCCATGTACAACTACTACCGCTACCCGTGGCTCTCGGACCGCCTCGCAAACACACTCGATGAGGTGTATGGGCACCCTCCCTGCTTCGACTCCACGCGGCGGATCGGCTATCTGGCCCTGATGACGATCGGTCGCGATCCGAGCGCAGTGAATTGCGCCGAGGTTTGGGCCCCGATAGCGGGCCCGCCCGTCGCCCCAGCCACCGACGACCACCCGTTCGTCTATCTCCGCGAGGCCAGCATCCCGAGCCTCTATCTGGTGTCCATCGCGCTCATCCTGATGGCCTCGGCGCTCGCCGTGAGGGCGATCTCGGGGCCGTTCCGGGCGATGCGATCCTCGCTCGACCTCTTCTTCATGGGCGCGGCCTTCCTGCTGCTCGAGACGAAGAGCGTCGTCCAGTTCGCGCTGCTCTTCGGGACGACGTGGTTCGTGAACGCCCTCGTGTTCGCCGGGATCCTGCTCTCCGTCCTGCTCGCGATCGAGGTCGCGAAACGCACCCAGCTGAACCCCAGGGTCCTGTACGGGGTACTCGCGGTCACGATCGCCATCGCCTTCGTGGTTCCCGAGAGCGCCCTGTTGCAGCTCGCGGTGGTTCCGAGGTTCGTCGTGGCTGTGGCCATCGCGTTCGGACCCGTGTTCTGCGCCAACCTCGTGTTCGCCGAGCGGTTCGAGATGGTCGAACAGCCCACGGTGGCGTTCGGCGCGAACCTCTTGGGAGCGATGATCGGCGGGACGCTCGAGTACGCCTCGCTCGTCACCGGGTACCGAGCTCTCCTCATCGCCGCGGCGCTTCTCTACGGATTGGCGTTCCTCTCGGGACGTCGGTATCTGGCCGGGCGCTCACCCGTGGACACGCGGGTCGCCGTGAGGGTTTAGGCAGTCCTGCCTTCAGCCTCCGAGCTCCGCGAACACCGACTGGCCGAGCCGCTCGGCCATTTTGGATTCATACCCTGGCGGCGGTGGGGTGTTTCAGGCGCCACCGCCACGCTTCACTGGAGCCGCGAAGCTCCCGACCCCGTCGGGGTGGTTCGGACGGTCCGGCGGCGCAGAAGCAGCTTCGCCCGGAGGATGTCCGGGTCGCGCGGATCGAGCGGCAGCACAGCGTCACGATCGCGGTGCTGACGGATCGGAGCCTTCCGTCCAATCCTGATCTGCTGCATGGGTCCACCTCCGAGATCCAGGTGGTGACGTTCTCGCACATCACGCGGTGCGCGGCCGGTGACCGGTGTCACCGACACGACGTGTTGCTCATGGTTCGCCTATCCCGCACGATCACGACGGGTGCATTTGTTGACCCTAGCCGAGCGGAGGGTCTCGCGGGTGCATCGGCGCGCCGCGAACCCGCCCACGGGCGGTGCTCGTCGCGTGCTGCGGGAGACCGGCCGGTAGCCGCGGCCGGCGTCGACCGGCCGGGGTCCGGGCCGCTCAAGAAGTCCCGTTGCATCAGCCGATACGTTCAGGGTGAGCCACACTGCGATCACCATCCATCCGCCTTCGCGATGCGAGGGGTACCGCTGCCCCTGGCACAACCCGTCGGACCACGGCATGGTCGGCTGGCCCCGCGACATCCTCACGGATCGACACAACCTCCTGGTCCGCGTGTGCGCCGACGGAATCGGTCATCCCGATCCTGACTCGCTGGAATGGCTTCATCGAATCGGCGTTGCGGACGATGGCGACCATGCCTGCGATGGTTGCTGCCAGGAGGCGCGCGCACTTTGCCGCCTAGGCCGGCTTTCTTGAGAAGGTGAATGGGTACGCGCGGTCCTCGTCGATCGAAGCGCCGGGACGGTCGGGTCGGCGATGCAAGCGCGGTTGCAGGCGCTCGTGAGAGGCGAATCGCTCCTGCGACTCGCTCCTGAAGGAGTACTGACCGCTCGGACTCGGTCCTCAAGGTCGACCACAGCGTCGTCTACCCGTGAGTCGTCGCCGAGCGACGCTCCAGGCTCACATCAGGTGTAGCCGGGATAGGAGCAGCCGGTGTCCTGTCGGACGCTGGACGAGATCCCGACCAGTCTGCTGCCAAGCTTTCTTCGGTGACCTTTCGGCCCATCCAGAGGCGTGGCGCTCCCACGTATGCCGGCGGACCACTGCTATACACGCATAGAGACATCAGCGGGAGTCAGATCCGCTTGACTTGTGTCTCAGCGGGCGGGGGTCACCAGCCGCAGGCGCCAGACCGCGGACAGCGAGCGCCCCCGTGGCGCGCGGTCGATGGGAGGTCCGGGGTGAAGGAGTTCCGACGGATCGACAGGCTGCCCCCGTACGTCTTCAACGTCGTCAACGACCTGAAGGCGGCCGCGCGCCGCGCGGGCGAGGACGTTGTGGACCTCGGCATGGGCAATCCCGACCTGGCCTCTCCCGAGCCGGTCGTCGACAAGCTCATCGAGGCGGCGCGCGACCCTCGGAACCACCGTTATTCGACCAGCCGGGGCCTCCCGAACCTCCGCCGGGCGATCGCTGATCGGTACGAGCGCCGGTACGGCGTCCCACTCGATCCAGAGACCGAGGTGGTCACGACGATGGGGGCGAAGGAGGCGATCAGCCACATCGCGTGGACCCTCGTCGGCTCCGGCGACACGTGCCTGGTCCCCGAGCCCACCTACCCGATCCACACGTTCTCGGCCGCGCTCGCCGGCGCGGACGTCCGCTCCGTGCCGCTCGGGGCGGACGGGGACTTCTTCTCCGACCTCCTACGG
>Ga0210378_10001510_pt1 | contig 12174 bp, 12 predicted proteins | sample PLM1_60_b1redo_FD_155465 | JGI IMG/M metagenome (GOLD analysis project Ga0210378, IMG submission 155465) | Groundwater sediment microbial communities from an aquifer in East River, Colorado, USA - PLM1_60_b1 redo | ecosystem: Environmental > Terrestrial > Soil > Riparian zone | place: USA: East...
GACCCCGTACGCGACCGCGGCGGGCACCAGCTCGGCCTCGACCCGCCGGTCCAGCAGGCTGTACTCGTTCTGGGCGCCGACGAAGCGGGTCACGCCGGTCTCCCGGGCGACGTGGTCGGCCTGCGCGAGCTGCCAGCCGGCGAAGTTGGACGAGCCGACGTAGCGGACCTTGCCTTGCGCGACCAGCTCGTCCAGGGCGGCGAGGGTCTCCTCGACCGGGGTCACCCCATCCGGCTCGTGGTACTGGTAGAGGTCCACGTGGTCGATGCGCAGCCGCCGCAGGGACGCCTCGATCGCGCGCCGGACGTACCGTCGGGAGCCGCGGGCCCCCCAGTCCGGCCCGTTCGCGCCCGCCATGTCCATGCCGAACTTGGTGGCCAGCACCACGTCGTCCCGGCGGCCCTCCAGCACCTCGCCGAGGATCTCCTCGGACTGGCCGCGGTAGCCGCCGTAGATGTCGGCGGTGTCGAGGACCGTGATCCCCGCGTCCTGCGCGGCGTCGACCAGCTTGCGGGTCCCGGCGACGTCCAGGGTGCGGCCGATGTTGTTGCAGCCGAGGCCGACCGCGGACACGGTCAGCCCGGACCTGCCGAGCTGGCGGAAGCGCACGGTCTCACCCTATGTGGTGGCCGGTGCCGGCCGGCCGCCCGCACTACAGCGCGGTCTGGCCGCCGTCGACCACGAGCACCTGGCCGGTCATGAAGGACGAGGCGTCGCTGGCGAGGAAGACCGCCGGGCCCGCCATCTCCTCGGCCCGACCCCACCGGCCCATCGGAATCGTCGCCGTCAGCCCGGCGGACGCCCGCTCGTCCTCCCAGAGGTTCCGGTTGAGCTCGGTCGCGGTCCAGCCGGGGCACAGCGCGTTCACCCGGACGTTCGCCGATCCCCACTCCACGGCGAGCGACTTCGTCAGCGAGATGAGCGCCGCCTTGGAGGCCCCGTACGGGGTGAGCGCCGGGGTGGCGCGGAGCCCCGCGACGCTCGCGACGTTGACCACCGAGCCGCGCCCGCGCTCCAGCAGGTGCGGCGCGACCGCCTGCAGCACGTGCACGATGGACTCGACGTTCAGCCGCATGACCTTCTCCCAGCCGGCGAATCGGAGCTGGGTGAACGGGACCATGAACGCGGTGCCGCCGGCGTTGTTGACCACGACGTCGAGGTGGCCGAGCCCGCCGATCGCCGCGTCGACCATGCCCCGGACCGAGTCGACGTCGGTCACGTCCGCCGGCACCACGACGGCGCGGCGGCCCAGCTCGCCGATCTCGGCGGCGACCTTCTCCAGCGCCTCCGCGTTGCGGCTGTTGAGCGCCACGTCGGCACCGTGCCGGGCCAGCGCGACGGCGACGGCCGCCCCGATCCCCCGGGACGCACCGGTGACCAGAGCGGCCTTGCCGGTCAGGTCGAAGCTCGCGTCGCTCATGCGCACTCCTCGCAGGGGTGGGTGGATCTCACCGTACCGACCCGCGCCCGCGGTCTCCGGCCTCGCCCACCCCTGCCGGGGTTCTCAGGCCGCGACGGGCAGTCGGACGTGCGTCGGGCGGTGCGGGGGGACGACCCGACCGTCGGGCAGGATCTCGCCGGCGTCGTCGAAGAGGATCACGCCGTTGCACAGCAGGCTCCACCCCTGCTCGGGGTGGAAGGCGACGATGTGGGCGGCGTCGCGGTCGGGGCGCTCAGCCGGTGGGCACGGGGGCTGGTGTGGACACATTCCGCACCTCTGGGTCTGGAGCTTGGGCCTCTTCACGTCGGCGCTGGGCTCGATCGCCTGGGGCGCCATGGCCTCGTCGCTCATCGTGCGTCTCCCTCCGTGGATCGGGTCCGTGTCGCGCCTCCCTCGGGCGCGTTCCACCGATACGTCGGAGCGGACGGCCGCATTTCGACATCGTCCTGACGATGCTGTCGGAGCCGGACCCGACCCGATGAGGACGGTGACCCCGCCGCTGGGGCAACCGCCCCCCTGCCCTGAGTCCGCCAGCGCCACCGCTGCGCGTAGAGTCGGTGTGGCGGGCGGCCCGGCCGCCCCGAGAGCAGAGGTCCCGCCATGAGCCTGCACGGCGCAGTCCCTGCGCCCATCGCGCCCACCGGCGGCCCGACCGCACCGGCCGGCACCGCTTCTCGTGGTCAGCAGCTGCGCGACGCCAGCCTGTCCTTCCTTCTGGCCGAGCTGCTCTCGGCTCGGGCCGCACTTGCCGTGGAGCTGTCCCAACCGAGGAATGGGTCGCCGGTCGGCGGCCGGTTCACGTTGCTCGCCTGTCTGGAGGCATACACGGCGGCGCTGACCGCACGCCGGCTTCCCATTCCCCCGCGCCTACGTGACGACCTGCGCCTCCAGCGCGCCTTCTTCCCGCCGGGCAGGGACCGGACGGCGAGCTAGCGGTCGGGCGCCCCGATCGGGTTCTCGAGAAGGCCCGGCGGCCGAGCAGGTGTAAAGACCTGGCGCGCGGCATGCGGCCGGCGGCCTGCCGGTCGGCTGGCCGTTGAGCGCGGGCATCCACGGTGTCGACCCTGGGCTCCGACTTCGCTTCCTACGGCCAACCGACGCCCGGCGCGGGCGCCTCGAGGGTCAGCACCTGGCCGGTTCGCGCCCCGCCCGCCATGCTGGCTGGATCCGACCAGTCGGCCGCCATCAGGAACAGCGTTCGCTTGTTGACGCCCCCGAGCATGCAGGCGAAGCAGCCGCGGTCTAGGTCGATCGTCTGCAGCACCTCGCCGCCTTCGCGAACGCGCACGCAACGCCTGTTCGGGACGTCCCCGTACCAGACGGCGCCTTCCGCGTCGAGGCATATGCCGTCTGGGAAGCCGCCGTCGAGGTCGGCCCACACCCGCCGGTTCGACAGGCCACCGTCAGCCGCGACGTCGAAGGCCGTGAGCCTGTTGGCGTAGGACTCGGCGAGGATCAGCGTCGAGTTGTCGGGCGTCACGGCCATGCCGTTGGCGAAGGAGACTCCGTCCGCCACCTGCCGAGCCGAGCCGTCGGGGGTGACCAGGGCGAGGATCCCGGTGGCGAAGTCGCCGCCTGGAAAGTCGCAGCCGATGTTGCCGATGTAGGCGTTGCCCCGGCCGTCCACGACCATGTCGCTCCAGGGGTGGTCAGCGAGGCTGGTCAGGTCGGCATGGGTCACCATCGACCCGTCGGGCTCCCTGCGCAGGAGAAGCCCGTCAAGCGCCGAGACGATGAGCAGGCGCCCATCGGGCAGCCAGCCGGTGCCCATCGGCATGGCCGGGACACGGGCGATGACCTCGCTCTTGCCCTCGAGATCGACGGCAACGACTTCGTGCGAGCCCATGTCGGAGAACCACAGCCGGTCGTCGTGCCACCGTGGCGACTCGCCGAACGCGAGACCGGTCATCAGGGTTTGCAGTTCGGGCATCGACGCCTCCTCGGCCAGGGCACCCGGTGTGGCGCCCTTCGTAAGGGACGTAGAAGCTGCGGAGCTGATCTCGACATGGTGGGTGAGGGAAGTCCGAGATCCCATGCAGGAACCAGGGCCGCCGCCGAGTACCGGGTGGGGTCAGCGCTCCAGCAGGGCCACCGGATGCGGATGAACTCGCGGCTGGTCTCGGAAGCCAGGCTCCGCCCGCTCCATGAGACAGGGAGCGACCAAGGGTCGCTAGTGGCGGGGGGCGGAGCGGGAGCGGAGCAGTCGTGCGGCGCGGCGGTCGCGGGCGCGCCAGCAGGGGCCGTGCCAGTGCCGCCGGTCGGCGGCGTCGCCATCCTCGAGCGGCCACGCGACCACGTGCGGGGTCGCCGGGCGGACCTCCTGGTCGCAGCCGGGGCAGCGGTAGGTCTTGGTGCTGGCGCTGCCGGTGACGTGGCGCACGGCGTACTGCTCGCCCCGCCACTCCTCGACCGGGCCTGCACCCACCCACCGTCCCGCGTCCACACAGCCAGGGTAGGTCGCGCCGGCGGAGGACGCGCTAAGCTCCCGAGCCGCAGCGGGGGTTACGGCTCGCTCAGCGGGCGGAGTGGTCGCGGAAGCCCTTGCCCGCCTTGCGACCGAGGTAGCCGGCGGTGACCAGGTGTTCCAGCAGCGGCGCCGGCGCGAAGCCGGGCTCGCGGAACTCCTCGTACAGCGTGCGCTGGATGGCCAGCGCCACGTCCAGCCCGACCACGTCGAGCAGCGCGAACGGCCCCATCGGGTAGCCGCACCCGACCACCATCGCCGCGTCGATGTCGTCCGCCGACGCGTAGTGCGCCTGCAGCATCTTGACCGCGTCGTTGAGATACGGGAACAGCAGCGCGTTGACGATGAAGCCGGCCCGGTCCCCGCAGGTGACCGCGTGCTTGCCGAGCCGGTCGCAGAAGGCGAGTGCGGTGGCCACCGTGTCGCTTGCCGTGGTGACCGTGCGCACCACCTCGACCAGCTTCATCACCGGGGCCGGGTTGAAGAAATGCACCCCGACCACGTCCCGCGGCCGGGCCGTCGCCGCCGCGCACTCGACCACCGGCAGGCTGGACGTCGTGGTCGCCAGCACCGCGCCCGGCCGGACGATCTCGTCGAGGTTGGAGAACAGCGCCTGCTTCACCGACAGCTCCTCGATCACCGCCTCGACCACCAGGTCGCGGTCGGCCAGGTCGTCCAGCCGGGTGGACGGCGTGACCCGGGCCAGCGCGGCGTCCCGGTCGGCCTCGGTGAGCTTGCCGCGCTGCACCGCCTTCTCGGTCGAGCGGCCGAGCGCCCCGAGCACCCGGTCGGCCTGCTGCTGGCCGCGCGCGACGAAGAGCACGTCGTAGCCGGCCTTCGCGCACACCTCGACGATCCCGGTGGCCATCGTGCCGGACCCGACCACGCCGACCTTCCGCACCGGCCGCGCGCCCTCGGCGGCGGCCGGTCCGGACGGGGTGGCCGCGTCCGGGACCACGACCGGTGAGTCCGGCGCCTCGTACGTGTAGAAGCCGCGCCCGCTCTTCCGCCCGAGCAGCCCGGCGGTGATCATCTGCCGCAGGATCGGCGCGGGCGCGTGCAGCCGGTCGCGCGACTGCTTGTACATCGTGTCCAGGATCTCGTACGCGGTGTCGAGGCCGATCAGGTCGAGCAGCGCGAGCGGGCCCATCGGCAGGCCGCAGCCGAGCTTCATCGCCGCGTCCAGGTCCTCGCGGGTGGCGTACCGCGACTCGACCATGGCCGCGGCGTGGTTGAGGTAGCCGAACAGCAGCGCGTTCGCGATGAAGCCGGCCTTGTCGCCGATGGTGACGTCGACCTTGCCGAGCCGCTGCGCGAGCGCCTCCACGTCCTCGATCACCGACGCCTCGGTCACAACGCTGCGCACGACCTCGACCAGCTTCATCACCGGCGCCGGGTTGAAGAAGTGCATCCCGACGACCTTGCCCGGCCGGGAGGTGGCGACCGAGATCTCGGTGACCGACAGCGACGAGGTGTTGGTGGCCAGGATGGTGTCCGGCGGGCAGACCTCGTCCAGGTCGGCGAAGACCGCGCGCTTCAGCTCGAGCCGCTCCGGCACCGCCTCGACCACCAGTTCGGCGTCCTTCATGTCCGCCAGTGAGGTGCCGAAGGCGATCCGGCCGAGCAGCGCCGCCTGCTCGTCCCCGGTCAGCTTGCCGCGCCGGACCGCGCGGGCGGTCGAGCCCTCGATGTGCCCGCGCCCCCGCTCCAGCGCCTCCGCGTCCTTCTCGACCGCGACGACGTCGAGCCCGGAGCGGGCGAAGACCTCCGCGATGCCGGCACCCATGGTGCCGAGCCCGACCACGCCCACCTTCGAGAAGTCCCTCGCCATACCGCAGTTTCGCACGCCGAGGCCACGCCTAGCGGCGCGGTGCCCGCCCGTAGACGACCTGCAGGATCGTGGCCAGCCGCTTGATCGCGGCCGGCCGCCGGTCGAAGCGGGTCACGTCCAGCGGCGTGGCGAAGCGCTGCCGGGTGATGGCCTTGGACCGGGCGAACTCCCGCAGCCCGTCCTCGCCGTGGACCCGGCCGAAGCCGGAGTCGCCGACACCGCCGAAGGGCAGCGCCCCGATCCCGGCGAAGGTGAGCACCGAGTTGACCGACGCCATCCCGGACCGGATCCGGCGCGCCACCTCCTCGCCGCGGCTGCGGGAGAAGACGGCGGCGCCGAGGCCGTACGCCGTCGAGTTCGCCTTCTCCACCGCCTCGTCGACGTCGCGGACCCGGGTCACCGTCAACGTCGGTCCGAAGGTCTCCTCCCGGACGGCCGCCGAGTCCTCCGGCACGTCCACGAGGACGACCGGGTCCACGTACGGCGCGCGCACCGACTCCGATCCGCCGACCACCGCCCGGCCGCCGCGGGCGAGGGCGTCCGAGACGTGCCGGCGGATCACCTCCACCTGGGCCGGCATCGTCGCCGGACCGTACGCCGCCTCCCGGTCGTCGCCCGGCCGCAGCGCGCGCGCCTTCGCGGCCAGGGTCGCGACGAAGTCGTCGTAGACCGCGTCGACCACGTAGACCCGCTCGATGCCGACACAGGTCTGGCCGGCGTTCGCCATGCCACCCCACAGCGCCGCCGTCGCCGCGGCCTCGACGTCCGCGTCCGCGTCGACCACCAGCGCGTCCTTGCCGCCGCACTCCAGCAGCACCGGGGTCAGCGTCTCCGCGCAGGCTGCCATGATCTTCTTCGCGGTCGCGGTGGACCCGGTGAAGGCGATCTTGTCCACCTGCCCGCGGCACAGCGCGGCTCCGGTCGTGCCGCCGCCGGTGACCAGTTGCAGCACCGGCTGCTCCGGCACCACCTGCGCGAACGAGTCGACCAGCCACGCCCCCACCGCCGGCGTGAACTCCGACGGCTTGAGCACCACGGCGTTGCCGGCGGCCAGCGCGCACACGACCGAGCCCATCGGCGTGAAGACCGGGTAGTTCCACGGGCCGATCACACCGACCACGCCGTACGGCTGGTACTCCAGGCTTGCCGCGTGATTGGCCAGCAGCAGGCCCGGGCGGACCCGGCGGGGGCCGAGCACCCGGCGCGCGTTGGCCGCCGCCCAGTGCAGGTGCTCCAGCGCGCTGGCGATCTCGATGACCCCGTCGTCGACCGGCTTGCCGGTCTCCCGGTGCACCAGCTCGGCCAGCTCCGCGACCCGGCCGGCGAGCAGCCGCTGCCAGGCCCGCAGCCGCTCCGCCCGGCCGGCGAAGCCGAGCCCGTCCCACCAGCCGGCCGCCGCCCTCGCACGCTCCACAGTGGACCGTACGGCCGCCTCGTCGTGGACTGCGAAGCGGCCGACCAGCTCGCCGCTGGCCGGGTCGACCGAGTCGAACGTCTCCACCGCGGCAGGACTGTCCACTGTGGTCATCGGGCTCCTCCTGGGACGGCGGCGGCGGGACCGGCGGGGGTGGCGGCGGGCGCGGACGGGAGCAGCGGCGGCAGCCCGCGCAGCAGGTCCGCGGCCCGCTCCGCGAGCGCGATGGTGGGGGCGTTGGTGTTGCCGCGGGGCACGGTCGGCAGCACGCTCGCGTCCACCACCCGGAGACCGTCGATGCCGCGGACCCGCAGCTCCGGGTCGACCACGGCGGCGGCGCCGGTACCCATCGCGCAGGTGCCGACCGGGTGGTAGAGCGTCTCCGTCCGGGCCCGGACCGCCTCCCGCAGCTCGTCGTCGGTGCGGACGTCCGGCCCGGGCAGGCAGGGCCGGTCGACGAAGCGGGCCAGCGGCGCCCGGGCGGCCACGTCCTGCGCGATCCGCACCCCGGCCACCATGGCCTCCAGGTCGGCCGGATCGGTGTAGTAGCCGGCGTCGATGGCCGGCCGCCAGCGCGGGTCGGCCGAGCGCAGGGTGACCCGGCCGCGGCTGCGCACGTGCACCACCGCCGGCGCGATGGTCAGCCCGACGCCCGGCGGCGGCCGCAGCCCGTGGTCGGTGGCGATCGCCGGCACCACGTGGAACTGCACGTCCGGCGCCGGCAGGCCGCTCCCGGTCCGGACGAAGGCGCCGGACTCGGAGACGTTCGACGTCATCGGCCCGCGGTGCCCGGCGAACCAGCGCAGCAGGTTGGCGGTGGTCTCGGCGGCGTGCAGGTCGGTCGTGCCGCGGGTGAACCAGCTGACCGGCACGTACGGGTGGTCCTGCAGGCCCTCCCCCACCCCGGGCAGGTCGACGACGATCTCGATCCCGTGCTCGCGCAGCCGCGCGGCCGGTCCGATCCCGGACAGCAGCAGCAGCTGCGGGCTGTTCACCGCGCCGCCGGCCAGCACCACCTCGCGCTCCGCGCGCGCGTGCTGCTCCTCGCCGCGGTGCCGGTAGCTCACGCCGGTCGCCCGGCCACCTTCGACGGCCACCCGGGTGGCGAGCGCGTCGGTGCGCACGGTGAGGTTGGGCCGGCGCAGCGCCGGCCGCAGATAGGCGTCCGCGGCCGACCAGCGCCGTCCGCCGCGCTGGGTGACCTGGTAGCGGCCGGCGCCGTCCTGCTCCGGCCCGTTGAAGTCGTCCGTCGGCGGGATGCCGGCGTGCACCGCCGCGGCGACGAAGGCGTCGGTCAGCTCGTGCACCTGCCGGAGGTCCTCGACCCGCAGCGGGCCGCCGCTGCCGTGCCAGGGCGACGGGTCGCGATGCCCCGCCGCCGAGCCGAAGCGGGCGTTGTCCTCGGCCCGCCGGAAGTACGGCAGCAGGTCGGCGAAGCCCCAGCCGGTCGCCCCGTACGCGTCCCGCCAGCCGTCGTAGTCCAGCCGCGAGCCGCGGATGTAGATCATCGCGTTCAACGACGAGCAGCCGCCGAGCATCCGGCCGCGCGGCCAGTAGAGCCGGCGGCCGTGCAGCTGCTTCTGCTCCTCGGTGGACAGGTTCCAGTCCCGCTCGGTCTTGAACAGCCGGTAGAACGCGGCCGGGATCCGCACCTCGTCCACGTCGTCCGGCGGGCCGGCCTCCAGCAGCAGCACGCGGGCGAGCGGGTCCTCGGACAGCCGCCCGGCCAGCACGCAGCCGGCGCTGCCGGCCCCCACCACGATGAAGTCGTACGCCTCGCTCGCGGCCACCGCGGTCCTCCCTCGCCGGGGGTGTGCCGGCCACGCTACCGGTGGGTAATGCACCCGGGGAGGCCTGGACCGTTCGGCCGCCGGACGAGGAGGGTAGGTATCGGGCGGGCCGATCGTCGGTCCGCCGGCAGGGAGGCGGCGAGGATGACCACCAGCGACACCGACCGCCAGGACCCCTCGGGGACGCGGCCGATCCCGGACGGCCGCCGCCGCGGCGCGACCCGGTGGGTCGGCGCCGCCCCACGCCGAGGGGTGCTGCGGCTGGTCGGCACGGTGCTCGTGCTGGGCCTCGTCGGCGTGCTCGCCCTGCTCGGCCTGCGGTCCGTGTTCAACTTCCCCGGCTTCGGCGACCGGGAGATCGACCGGAGCGGGCCGGCCGTGCTGACCGCGATGCGCGACCTGTCCGAATACCGCGCGGCCAGCGGGTCGTACCAGATCGTCATCGACGTCGAGCAGGACGCCAAGTTCCTGCCGGACGTGCTCAAGGGCAAGCGGGTCATCTTCCTCGCCATCGGCTCGGTCGACGCGTACGTCGACTTCCGGAAGCTGGGCGAGGACTCGGTCACGGTCTCCGACGACCGGCGGTTGGTGAAGATCACGCTTCCCCGCGCGCAGCTGGCCCGGCCGACGATCGACCCGCAGCAGAGCCGGGTGCTCGACCGCGACCTCGGCGTCATCGACCGGCTCGGCGGCCTGTTCTCCGACGACCCCAACCCGCAGGACCAGCAGATGTACCTGCTCGCCGAGCAGAAGCTCGGCGAGACCGCCACGCAGGTCGGCCTGACCGAGAGGGCCGAGGCCAACACCAAGGCCACGCTGGAGAAGCTGATGCGCTCGCTCGGCTTCACCAGCGTCACGGTGACCTTCGTCGACCCCTCTGCGGGCGGCTGACCGGGTCCGGAGCGCTGACGGCTAGAAGAGGCGCGCGGTGGGATCGTCCAGGCCGCGCAGTGCCTCGTAGTCCAGCGTCACGCAGGCGATGTCGCGGTCGGCGGCGAGCACCCGCGCCTGCGGCGTGATCGCCTGCGCCGCGAAGACCCCGCGCACCGGGGCGAGCATCGGGTCCCGGTTGAGCAGCTTCAGGTACCGGGTGAGCTGCTCGACCCCGTCGATCTCGCCCCGCCGCTTGATCTCCACCGCGACGCTGACGCCGCCGGCGTCCCGGCAGAGGATGTCCACCGGGCCGATCGCGGTGGGGTGCTCGCGCCGGACCAGCCGGTAGCCGGCGCCGAGCATCTCGATCTGCTCGGCCAGCAGCCGCTGCAGCTCCGCCTCCACCCCGTCCTTCACCAGCCCCGGGTCGGCGCCGAGCTCGTGCGAGGAGTCGTGGAAGACCTCGTCCAGCGTGACCAGCAGCCTCTCACCGGCCCGGTTGGTCACCGTCCAGGACCCCGGCTCCTCCTTCAGCGTGCAGGGCGGGCTCATCCAGTTCAGCGGCTTGTACGCCCGGTCGTCGGCGTGCACCGAGACCGACCCGTCCGCCTTCACCAGCAGCAGCCGCGGCGCCATCGGCAGGTGCGCGGTCAGCCGGCCCACGTAGTCCACGCTGCACCGGGCGACGACCAGCCTCACGCCCGAGCAGGCTACACATGGCGGTGTGCAGATCGAGCCGCTGACGCTGACGTCGCCCCGCGCGGTCACCCGGACGGTCTTCGGCCAGGCGTGGCGGCAGGTGGCCTTCGTGCACCGGGCGGTCGAGCCGGCCCTCGTCACGCCGCCGCTGCCGCCGGGCACCCGACCGGATGACCTGGACGTGACGTACGTCGGCCTGATCGCCTTCCGGGGCTTCGCACCGGCTTGCTCGGCAGCCGTGGGCTGCCCTACCTCGGTAGCTTCCCGGAGACCAATATGCGGGCGTACTCGGTGGACGGCGCCGGCCGCCGGGCGTGGCCTTCCTCTCGCTCGACGCCTCCCGGCTGGCCGCGGTGCTGGCCGCGCGGTGGGTCGCCCGTCCGCCTTACGCCTGGTCGCCGATGCGGGTGACCCGCGACGCCGACACCTTGACCTGCCGCACCCGGCGCCGATGGCCTGGGCCGCGTGGCCTGTCGACCACGTTCACCGTCCGCCCCGCGAGCGGCTGACCGAGCAGTCCGTGCTGGATCGCTTCCTCACCGCCCGCTGGGGGCTGCACCAGACGGCGGGCCGCCGGACACTGTTCTGGCCGAACGAGCACGAGGAGTGGCCGCTGCACTGCGCCGAGGTCCTGCATCTCACGGAGACCTGGTGGCGGCGGCGGGGGTGGTCGTCCCGGTCGCCCGGCGTGCACGCGCGGTTCGGCCCGCGCGAGCCCGTCTGACGGGCACGTGTCCGGGCCGGCTGACCGGTCAGCCCGAACCGCACCCGCGGCCCGTGGACTCTCCCACCATCGTCCCACCGGCAGGGCTGTCAGCGCTGAGCGCGAGCCCGGATCGGCCCGCACGGCGTTTCAGGGCTCCAGCGCGGCCAGCACGTCGTCGGCGTACCAGCGGCCCTCGATGCCGCGGCCGCGGGGAAGCGCACGGACCGCCTTGATCTCCTCGACCTGGCGGAGCAGCGCGTGCGCGCCCGGCACGGTGACACCGAGGCGGTCCACGACGAGACGGCTGGTGAGCACCGGATTCGTGAAGATCAGGTCGACCGTCGTCCGGCCGGTTCGACGACGAGCCGATCCAGTTCTGCGTGCGCCGAAACTCGCCCGGGGTCTTCTCGTGGCCGCGCGCTCCATCGAGCAGCACCCCGTGGATCTCCCTGATCAGACGTTTGCTCATGGGCAACTGCGGAAGGCGCCGGAGTCCGTGATCGAGAGCTGCCACGTAGTTCTGCACCTCACGGACGTCCGGGGTGCCCGCGACCCCGGTTGCGGCCGCGTCGAACACATCCGACAGCGACGCCTGAGTGCCTTCGATCCGGCTGCTCGCGAGTGCCTCCTGCGCGGCGTAGGGCGCGATGAGCAGGTGCGGATTCGGCAGTAGCCGGCCCGCGCCGGCGAGGCGCCCCAGAGCTGCGTCGGCCTCGGACAGCGCCATGATGGTGGACGGATGCAGATCGAGGGAGCGCGGGAGCGGAGCGGGGACGAACGCCACGTACGGGTGCGTCCCACCGGTCGACACGGCCCGGCCCCATCGGGGAGCCCGGAACCGAGCTGGATTCACGCTGGAGACTATATACAAAAGTGCCTTGATCGTTGATACTCCGGCGGCCGGTATCAACGAAGCTTGTCAGTGGGCGCGCCAGTGAGTCAGGCGAGGGAGTGGG
>Ga0210378_10001511_pt1 | contig 12165 bp, 12 predicted proteins | sample PLM1_60_b1redo_FD_155465 | JGI IMG/M metagenome (GOLD analysis project Ga0210378, IMG submission 155465) | Groundwater sediment microbial communities from an aquifer in East River, Colorado, USA - PLM1_60_b1 redo | ecosystem: Environmental > Terrestrial > Soil > Riparian zone | place: USA: East...
CTCACTCACCGCCCACCCCCTCCCTCGGCCCCCGCACTCATTCGGAGGCCTCCTCGTGCGGGTGGTACTGGTCGCCGTGCGCGCCCTCGGCCCGGATCCGGCGCGGGCGGGGTCGCAGGTTAGCCGGCACGTCGGCCAGCGTGGTGAGCCGGACCCGGCCGGCCGACTCGGCGGCGTCCGGGACGCCCGGACCGGCGAGCAGCGTCCGGGCCGGCAGGTCGAACCGGCTGCCGGCGGGCAGCGTGTGCAGCACCGCGCCGGAGACCAGCAGCGGCTCGGTGCGTTTGGCGGTCGCGCTGTTGGTGACCAGGTGCCGACCGTCGACGACGGTCAGCACGCCGCGGCCGACCACCTCGGCGACGCCGTCCGGGCCGATCACCGCCGCGGTGTTCTCGTCCAGGCCGATGCCGAGCAGTTCCGGCGAGGCGGCGACGAGCGAGAGCAGCCGGCCGATCCGGTTCCGCTGCTGGAAGTGCTGGTCGATGACCACGCCGTCGAGCAGCCCGAGCCCGGCCGACAGCTGGCTCATCCGCTGCTTGGGAGTGGCCCCCTCGGCGCCGAACGAGATCATGTGCCGGGCGAGCGCGCTCGCTCCGGCAGACGTGCCGCCGACCACGGCGCCGCGCTCGTGCGCGGCCCTGATCGCCGCGCCCAGCCGGGTGCCGCCGAGCGCAGTGGCCAGCTTCACCTGGTTGCCGCCGGTCATGAACACCCCGGTGGACTCGCCGACCGCGGCGGCCAGCCGTGGGTCCTCGGCCTCGGCCCGGGTCTCCGGCCGCATGCCGACCACCCGGGCGGCTCCCAGCCCGTCGAAGACCCGCAGGTAGACGCCGGTGATCTCGTCGCCGAGCGAGGACGCGGTCGAGATCACCACGATCGAGGCCCGGCCGCCGCCGGCGAGCGCCACGAACCGGGCCAACACCGCCGCCGGCCCGGCCTTGTCCTCCGCGCCGCCGATCGGCACGAGCACGCCGCCCATGACGGGCAGCGTAACTTCCACCACCAAGGGGTTGGCACCGTGCACGTGGTGCGGAGGAGCCGCGCATGTTGCTGCGATTGGGGGTGAGCGATCCCGAGGTCGGCTGCCTGATGAGGCCGAGGGCCGGCCGGGTATCAGTCCGCGGTCTCGGGTCTCCGACATGGCGGCACCGTCCGGTACCTGACCACCCGGCCTGACCTGTTCCCACGCGGTTCGGCTGCGCGTACGCTGCCGAGCCAGCCCTGATCGGGACCGCGCGGCCATCTGGGGACGCCATGGCTAGGTCAGCCTCATCTCGCCTGCTCTCGATCATGTCGGTGCCTCTGTGCTGGGTGGCACTCGCCAGCGCGCCGGCGGCTGCGCAGGACGTCGGCTATATCACCGGCGCCATCACGGCGCAGGCCACCGGCCAGCCGGTGGAGAATGCCTGTGTCGAGGCATACGCGACTCAGACCGACGTCCTCGGCTCCGCCTGCACCGGTCCTGACGGGACCTACACGATCGGCGTGCCGGTCGGGACCTACCGGATACGCGTCTTCGACCCGCTCCGGAGGCTCGCGACCCGATGGGCATACGCCACCGACAGCTACGCCACCGCCGACCCGATCACGGTCGCCGTCAGTCCGGACACCGTGGTCAACGTCGCGTTGCTCGATGCCGGAGCGATCGTCGGAACTGTCACTGACGCCGTGACCGGGTCGGCGATCTACGCCTGCGTGGAGGTCCTCGCCGTCGGCTCCGACGACTTCACCGCGTACGCCTGCACCGATGGCTCCGGTCAATACCGCGCCGTGGTTGCGGATCCCGGCAAGTACAACGTGCACATCACCGCTGACTTCTACGTGCCGGTGTGGGCCAACGACCGCGCCACCCGGGATGTCGCCGACGTGATATCCGTGTCCGCCGGCCAGGACACGGTGGTCAACGCGCAGTTGACCCCGCTCGGGCAGATCACCGGCCGGGTCACCGACCTCGCCGGCAATCCGCTGGCGTACATCTTGGTGGCTGCCTCCAGCTCGGAGCCACCGTTCGGGTTCGGCAACGCCGAGACCGACTTCGACGGCTACTACCGGATACGCGGCCTTCCCGCCGGCCGTTACCAGGTCATGTTCGTGGACAACTCGTTCGGAAACTGGGTGACCGAATGGTGGAACGACTCACACGACGGCACGCATCCCGATCTGGTCCAGGTCGCACTCGCCACTGAGACGCCCAACATCAATGCGGCACTGGGCCCGACCGGCTACATTACCGGCACTGTCACCGACGCCGCCACCGGCCAGCCGGTCCCCAACGTGTGGGTGCAGGCCGTGTACGCGTCGACCGGCATGACCATCGAGCCGTCGTTGGCGGTGTACAGCGGGCTCGACGGGCGGTATCAGATCCAGGCGGTCGGCGGCACCTCGTACAAGGTCGTCTTCCAGCCGCCCGACGGCACCTACCAGCAGCAGTGGTATCGGAACAAGCCCACCCTGAAATCGGCGAACCGCAGCCGGGTCGACTACGGCGAGACCGTCCCGCACGTTGACGCCGCGCTGCGACGGGCCTGACGCGTCCGCTGACCGCGACGTCGAGGCCCCGCGTGATCGCGGGGCCTCGACCGGTCAGAGGGTTAGGGGTTCAGTTGATGGGTGAGTTGCCGGCGTAGCTGATGACCGCCTTCTCGTCGGATTGTGCGGCCGTGCAGGTGGTGGCCGCGCCGGTGTAGTTGGGGTTGGTGCCGGTGAATGTCACCTTCCAGGAGTAGGTGCCGGCGTCCACGGCTTTTGCCGTCGCGGTGGTGGCGGTGCCGTTGGCGGCCACGACGCAGGACAGCGCGCTCAAAGCTCGGGTGCGGGCCTCGTCCGGATTCGCGCGGTGCGGCACCGACGCCGTCACCGGGGTGGGCTAGCTGAGCGCGGCGTTGCGGGCGCGGGCGCGGAACGCCGCGACGTTCGTCCGGTTGGCGCACGCCTCCGAGCAGAACCGGCGCTGCGCGTTGCGGGACACGTCGACGTACACGCACTCGCAGCCGGCGGCCCGGCAGACGCCCGACCGGGTGGTGCCGTAGTCGCAGACCAGGTTCGCCAGGCCCATGGCGGTGCTCGCCTGGACCCGGTGCAGGGCCGACGCCTCCGGCGGTGCGTAGTGCAGGTGCAGCCCGCGGCCGTCGTGGTCGGTGATGTACGGGTTTGCGGTGACCGCGTCGAGCAACTGGTTGAGGATCCGGGCCGCCTCGCCGGCGTCCCGCGCGGCGAACACCTCGTGCAGGTGGCCCGCCCATCCCCGCAGCCCGGCCCGGTCCCGGTTGGTGACCCGGTGCAGCGAGAAGCCGTACCGCCGCAGCGCGTCGTCGATCGCCTCGCCGTCATCCACATCGCGGTCGAAGACTGCGTTCACCACGGCCACGGCCAGGCCGACCCCATCGCTGCGGTAACCGCTGGTGTCCATCTCCGCCTACTCGTCACTGAGCGACCTGTGCTGGCCCGCCGACCGGCGTTCCCTTTCCATCCCCTCTCAGTGTCCTCCGCGAACCCGATCTTCGCCGACCCGTGACCCAGGCGAGACCAAAGGGAGTCCGACCCGGGATGAGCGCCGGCACCGACTGGGGGTATGCGGGGGCGGAGCCCTCCCGCGGGACGGGACACTGGTGCGGTGACCGACCCGGCGTCGCGCGGCACCCCCGCCTTCACGCTCACCGCCCGGCTCGTCGCCGCGCCGCTGGACGCCCGGCGCGGCATCGCGCGACTGCACGGCGAGGCGCTCGTCCTGCTCGGGCTGCCGGTGTGGGGCGGGGTGCGGCTGACCGGCCGGCGGGTCAGCGGCGCACTGGTCGCCGTCGACCGGAGCGGCGCCGCCCCCGGCGAACTGCTCTGCGACGACCTCACGCTGGGGAATCTCGGGCTGCGCGACGGCGAGCCGGTCGGGGTGTCGCCGCTGCCGCTGCCGCTGCGGCCGGCCGGGTCGCTGGTGGTGGCCGGCGCACCCGACGTCATGCACGCCGTACCCCCGGACATGCTGCGGCTGGCGCTACTTGGCAAGATGGTCGCCCACGGCGACAACGTGTCGCTGCTGCCGCAGGACGTCGCCCCGACCGGGCCGCCGGAGGTCGCGGCGGTCCGCCGCAGGCTCTCGGACGCCCTCGGCATGGCCTGGACCACAACCCTGCTCACCGTGGTCTCCGCCAGCCCGGCCGGGCCGGCACTGGTCACCGGGGCCACCGTGCTGCGGTGGCGGGACCGGACCGCGATGCCGGCGCCGCTGCTCCCGGCGCCCGGGACGCCCACGGCCGTGCCGGGGGTCGCCGTCCCGGTCGGCTCCGCCCCGGCCGCGGCCGCCCGCCGGGCCGTGCCGGTCCGGGCCGCCGAGCCGGACTCGGCCGGTCCGGTTCGGGTGGACGACCAGCCGGCGCCGGCCGTCGCGGACCTGCCCGGCTTCGGGGAACCGGCCGAGGCGCTGCAGGAATGGCTGGACCTCGGGCTGCGCCGCCGGCACGTCCTCGCCCGGCTCGGCTCCAGCCCGGAACTGGGGATGCTGGTCACCGGTCCGCTCGGGGCCGGCCGGCGGACGCTGGTGCGCGCCGTCGCCCGGGCGGCCGGGGTGGCCACGGTCCGCTGCTCCGCGGCCGGGGTCGCCGCGCTGCCGCCGCCGGCCGCGGCAGAGGCGCTCCGCGGCGCGCTGGCGCGGGCGCTGGAGGTCGTCCCCGCGGTGCTGCTCATCGAGGACATCGATGCGCTGGCGCCGCGGGAGGCGGTCAGTCCGGTGCTGGCGACGCTGCTCGACGTGGTACGTGCGGCGGCGGCGAGCGAGGGTGTCGCGGTGGTGTGTACCGCGGTGAGCGCGGACGGGCTCGAGCCGGAGCTGCGTCGGTCGGGCGGGCTGGACCGGGAGATCGCGTTGCCGGCGCCGGACCGGGCGGACCGGCAGGCGATCCTCGGTGTGCTGCTGCGGGGGGTGCCGGTGGATCCGGACGTCCGGCTGGACGAGATCGCCGCGCGCACCCCTGGCTTCGTGGCCGGTGACCTGGTCGCGCTGCGCCGGGAGGCGGCGGTGCGGGCCGCGATCCGGCAGCGGGAGGACGAGACGCCGACCATCGGCCTCCCCGACCTGCTCGGCGCGCTCGACGTCGTGCGGCCGGCCGCCGCAGCCGAGTCCACTTTGGACGTGCCGGAGCTGTCGCTGGACGACGTCGGCGACATGGCCGAGACCAAGCAGGCGCTGACCGAGACCCTCCTGTGGCCACTGTCCCGGCCGGACGCGTTCACCCGGCTCGGCGTCGAGCCGCCGCGCGGCGTGCTGCTGTACGGGCCGCCGGGGTGCGGCAAGACGTTCCTGGTCCGCGCGCTGGCCGGGTCCGGGCAGGCCAACGTGCTCTCGGTGAAGGGAGCGGAGCTGCTGTCGAAGTGGGTCGGCGAGAGCGAGCGTGGGGTGCGCGACCTGTTCCGGCGCGCCCGGGAGGTCGCGCCCGCGCTCGTCTTCCTCGACGAGATCGACGCGCTGGTCCCGGAGCGCGGCCAGTCGACCGACTCGGGGGTCTCCGACCGAGTGGTGGCGTCCCTGCTCACCGAACTGGACGGCATCGAGACGCTGCGGGACGTGGTCGTCATCGGTGCCACCAACCGGCCGGATCTGATCGACCCGGCGCTGCTTCGGCCGGGACGGCTGGAGCGGCTGATCTACGTGCCGCCGCCGGACGCCGTCGCGCGCCGGTCGATCCTGCTGGCCGCCGCGCGGTCCACCCCGCTCGCGGCCGGCATCGACCTGGAGTCGATCGCCGCCGAACTCGACGGGTTCAGCGCCGCCGACTGCGCTGCGCTGATCCGGGAGGCGGCGCTCGCCGCCATGCGCCGCTCGCTGGACGCCACCGATGTCACCGCCGACGACCTGGCCACCGCCCGCCGCGCCGTCCGCCCCTCCCTCCGCCCCGACCAGGTCGCCGCCCTCGCCGCCTACGCCGACCTGCACAGCGCCCGCTGAGAGCGTCGGCGGCTTGACTCACGCTCCCTAAGAGCGTACACGTAGAGCACGGATTTCAGGAGCGTACACTATGGACACCATGCAGGAGGGCACGGCTGCGGGCCTGCTGCTGTATCTCGACCAGGCGGTACGTGATAAAAACCTGGACGTCACCACCGGCCGGGCCTACCGGTCAGCGGTGCGTCGGGTTCTCGGCGTCGGTGGCGTACTGCTGTCACAGATCGATATCCGTGATCTCAAATTCGACGAGCAATGGAGTCGCTTCCGGGCCAGCAATGAAGCGAAGGACCTTGAGCCTGTCACGCTAATCTCCTACCGCACGAGGGTGCAGCGGGCCGTCGCGATGTACCGCGCATGGCTTGCCGGCGAGCGCGAACCGCCGAAGAAGCGACTGCCGCGGAAGTCAGGCCAGCCAAGTGGGCGCGCCCCCGGTGGACCGGAACGGAGCCCCGCTGCGAGTGCCGCTGGGTACGACAGCACCGAGGCCGCCATCGAGTACCTGTTCCCCCTTCGCAAGGGCTTTCGCGCTCGGCTCCACCTTCCAGAGGACCTGACCCAGGAGGAGGCGGACCGCGTGGGGGCATTCGTGGCAACACTCGTCGTCGGTTCTCCCTCAGGTTCGAGGCGGCCGACGTGACCCGACGTCATCCCCGATCAGAGCACGCTCTGCTGGCGACTGGGGACGAGGCGATGCGCGGCAGGTGGTACGTCCTCGCCGCGGCGATCGTGTCGGAGGCGGACGCCGACCGGATTCGCGACCAGTTGCGAGCGCTCCTGTTGCGCCGGCAGAGGCGGTTGCACTGGCGCGAGGAGTCCCGGCCGCGACGAGAGAAGCTCGTCTCGGCGGTTCTGGCCGTGCGTTGCGTGGTCGTGGTCGTGGTCGGCGTCGGCATGGACGAGCGCAGGCAGGAGCGAGCACGTCGGCAGTGCCTCGAGCGGCTGCTCTGGGAGCTGGATCAGCGTGGAGTTCGGCGCGTGATCGCCGAGACCCGCCATGCCGAGCGCAATGCCACCGACATCCATGCGATCGGTGCGTTCCGGCGCTCGGGTGTTGTCTCGCCGAGCCTCCGCTTCGACCACGGCCAGCCGGTCCAGGAGCCGCTGCTGTGGTTGCCTGACATCGTCGCAGGAGCGGTCCTATCCGAATACACCGGTAAGTCCGATTTTTGGCTGGCGCTCGAGGAGATACTGATCGAACTTCGCTAGGGGCCGAATAGCGCGGAAGCCGGGCGCCCGTCGTCCGGCGGGAGGTCCCGGCTCCACTTCCGAGCCCCTGGGCTCGGCGTGCTCCATTGTCCGCCAACGGGTGTCCGTCAGCAAGGGCAGCGGGTACCCGAGGTTAGGGCGTCCAGTCGCGGGTGAGGACCACGACCAGGCCGGGGGGTGTCGGGGGGAGGCCGAGGTAGCGCGGCAGCACCCGGCGGATGTCAGGAAACTGGGCCGCCAGCGCCTCGGCGGCGCGCTGCTGTGTGGCGTCGCCCGGGGTGTAGTAGACGGTGGTGGTGGGGATCCTGCCGGCGAAGTTTCCGATCAGGGCGACGTGCCACCCGGCGGCGGTGAACCGGCGGGCGGCCGCTTGGGCGAGACCGGTCCGCACGGTGTTGTTGAGCACGGTGAGCGGAACGCGCGGCACGGGTGTCGGGCGGGACGGCGACTCGGACGGCGAACCCGACGTCGGCCCGGACGTCGGTGCCACCGTCGGCGCCGGCGTGGTGCCGCTCGGGGTCGCCGACGGGCGGCTCGTCGGCGCGGCGGTCGGGGTCGGAGTTGGGGTCCGGGTCCGGGTCCGGGTGGTCGCGGTGGCCGGCGAGCTGGCCGTGGTCGCGATCGCGCCGGGCTGCCGTCCGCCGCTGTCGCCGGGCTTTCCGCGCAGCGTGATCAGGCCGATGACCAGCAGCGCCACGCCGGCGACCGCGCAGACCGCACCCACGAGCCGGATCCCGAGCGGTGCCGTCAGCCACGACCGGAGCCGGCCGGCCCCGGTCGCCGTTGCTCCCGAGCCGGGTCCCGTACCGCCTCCCGCCGGCCCGCTCCCGCCCGGTTCGCCGGACATCACGGCGGCTCCCCCGCCTCCGTCCAGGTTTGTCGTCGTCGACCGCGTCGGGCTGCGCGCCAGCCCTCCGCCCTGCCTGCCTAGGGTGTCATGCCGAGCCGGCGGGCCGACCTGGCCCGCTGCCGGCTCGCCCGCAGCCGGCGCAGCCGCTTGACCAGCATGGCGTCCGCGGCCAGCGCCTCCGGACGGTCGATCAAGCTGTTCAGCACCTGGTAGTACCGGGTCGCAGACATGTCGAACAGGTCCCGGATCGCCTGCTCCTTGGCGCCGGCGTACTTCCACCATTGCCGCTCGAAGGCGAGTATCTCGCGTTCCCGGCGGGTCAGGCCGTCAACCGGCCCGTCGCCCTCGACCGGGCCGGCCTGCCCAGGAGGGCCGGCGGCGGCAGAGCCGGCCAGGTGCAGCGCTTCGGCGGCGTCCATTGCGGGTCTCGCTCCTCGACCACGAGTGTCGTTGCCAACCGAATCACACCGATGTGATTCGTGCTGCCATTAGAACACGATCCAGTGTCTCAGAGCGGCACGACGCACCCGAGCCACGCCGCTGGACCGCTCCTTTCCGCCCGTCCACGACACACCTCGCCGGTTATACCCGCCCGCCGGCCCGCGGTACCCCGGCCGGCCGGCTACCCGGCACGCGGCACGCCAACCGGCTCGCCTCGCTCAGGGGTAGAGCCCGCGGGTGCGGTGCGCCTCGGCGACCCGGCCGACGCCGATCATCTGCGCCGCGGTCCGCATCGAGACCTTGCGCTCCGACGCGAGGGAGGTGACGTCGGCGTAGGCCTGCTCCATCATCGTCTTGAGCCGGGCGTTGACCTCGTCCTCGGTCCAGAAGTACGCCTGCAGGTCCTGCACCCACTCGAAGTAGGACACCGCGACGCCGCCGGAGTTCGCGAGGATGTCCGGCACCACCAGGATGCCGTTCTCCTGCAGGATGACGTCGCCGTCCGGCGTAGTCGGCCCGTTCGCGCCCTCGACGACGAACCTGGCCCGCACCCGGGAGGCGTTCTCCTCGTGGATGACGCCCTCCAGCGCCGCCGGGACCAGCACGTCGACGTCCAGCTCGATCAGCTCCTCGTTGCTGATCGTGTCGGTGCCGGGATACCCGACGACGGTCTGGGCGCCGGACCGCAGGTGCCGCAGCAGCCCGGCGGTGTTGAGCCCGCCGGGGTTGTACACGCCGCCTTGCACGTCGGAGACCGCGACGACCCGGCAGCCGGCGTCGTGCAGGTATTGCGCGGTCAGCCCGCCGACCTTGCCGAAGCCCTGCACGGCGACGGTGACGTCACGGGGGTCGATGCCGGCGTCGCGCAGCGCGCAGAACGCCGAGTACATGACCCCGCGGCTGGTCGCCCCACCCCGGCCCTCGGAGCCGCCGACCGACACCGGCTTGCCGGTGACCACGCCGGTCACGGTGTAGCCGGAGTGGATCGAGTAGGTGTCCATCATCCACGCCATGGTCTGCTCGTCGGTGCCGACGTCCGGCGCCGGAATGTCCTTCTCCGGCCCGAGCACGGGGATCAGCTCGGAGACGTACCGGCGGGTCATCCGCTCCAACTCGTTGCGGGACAGCGACCTGGGGTCGACCGCGATCCCGCCCTTGGCCCCGCCGTACGGCACGCCGATCAGCGCGCACTTCCACGTCATCCACATCGCCAGCGCCCGGACCTCATCCAGGTCCGTCGCCGGATGGAAGCGGACGCCACCCTTGGCCGGGCCCCGGGTCAGGTTGTGCTGCACCCGGTAGCCCCGCAGCACCTCGATGTGGCCGTCGTCGCGCCGCAGCGGCACTGCGACGGTCATCTCCCGCCGAGGCGTACGGAGCACCTGATGGAAGCCGTCGTCGAGGCCAAGCTGCTTGACGGCCTCGGCCAGCTGGAACTGGGCCGACTCCAACGCGGACATCCGTGCGGCCACGAGCGCTCCCTCGACATGCCCAGCCGACGATCGCCGTTGACCGCCGGAATGCCCCGAGCCTACCGGGCGGCGGGTGGGCCAGGATGGGCACGATGCGCAGCGCACACCGGTCGAAGGACGCCTCCCGGGCCAAGCGGCGGCCCCGGGCCGACCCCGGCACGTCGTTGCCGGTGCCGGAGTGGGACCTGCAGACCACGTTCTCGGTCGCCCGGGTGGAGGACGACCCCGCCCGCCGGACCGGGCGGCTGCTGTTCGTCGACGGCATCGAGTGCTCCTACGTCGACCTGGCCGACCCGACCCACCTGGAGTTCGGGTACGTCCGGCGGATGGCGGACGTGGTCGACCTCGTCCGCCCGCCGCGGGCGCCGATCGAGGCGGTGCACATCGGCGGCGGCGGGCTCACGCTGCCCCGGTACGTCGCGGCGGCCCGGCCCCGGTCCCGGCAGGTGGTCTACGAGAAGGACGGCGGTCTGGTCGAGATCGCCCGACGGTACCTGGGCCTGCGTACCTCGCCCGCGCTGCGGGTGCGGATCGGCGACGGCCGCGACCGGCTGCGCGAGCGGGCGGACGCCTCGGCGGACGTGGTCATCGGCGACGCCTTCGACGGCGTCGTGGTGCCGCCGCAGCTGGCCACCGTGGAGTTCGCCGCGGAGGTACGGCGGGTGCTGCGGCCGGACGGCATGTATGTGCTGAACGTCATCGACGGACCGCCGCTGCGGGCCTCCCGGACCGCGGCGGCCACCCTGCTCGTCGCGTTCGACGAGGTGGCCCTGGTCACCGCGCACGACGTGGTGCGCGAGCGGGACGCCGGCAACGTGGTGTTCGTCGCCTCGACTGCACCGCTGCCGCTGGCCGCGCTGTCCCGGGCGGCGGCCCGCGGCGCGCTGCCCGACCTGGTCCTGGGCCGGGCCGAGGTGGGCGAGTTCGCCGGCTCGGCCCGGCCGGTCTACGACGCCGACGGGGCCCGCTGGCTGGCGGCCGCTCCGGCACCGGACCTGCCCGTACCGATCCCTCCGCGACAGTCCGATCAGGACGGTGCTGGTGCGGCGGACGAGGTGGACGCCTCCTGACCGTCCGGTCCGGAACCGCCGCGTCGGGCGTCGCCACCGGCGCGACGCAGCGCGGAGGCCCGCCGGGCCTGGCGGGCGACGGAACCGGCATGCTGGAGCTGACCCGGTGACCCGGGCGACCGACGTGACCCGCCTACTCTCAGGGAGTGCCGATGCCCGCGCAGACGGTCCGGCTCAGCAACGGTGTCGACCTGCCGGTGCTCGGGCTCGGCGTGTGGCAGATCCGGCAGCGGGAGACCGCGCAGGCGGTGCGGTGGGCGCTGGAGGCCGGCTACCGGCACATCGACACCGCGACGATCTACCGCAACGAGGAGGGCGTCGGCGCCGGCCTCCGCGAGTCGGGCCTGCCGCGCGAGGAGGTGTTCGTCACCACGAAGTTCTTCCCGCGCGCCACCGACCCGGACGGTGAGCTGGCCGCCAGCCTGCGGCGCCTCCGCCTCGACTACGTCGACCTCTACCTGGTGCACTGGCCGGCGAGCGAGCCGACCCGGCTCTGGAACAGGTTCGAGCGGTTCGCGGAGAAGGGTCTGGCCCGCGCGGTCGGCGTCTCCAACTACAGCGCCGGGCAGCTCGCCGAGCTGATGCGGCACGCCGACGTGCCGCCGACGGTGAACCAGATCGAGCTCAACCCGTTCGTGTACCGCCGGCGGCTGCTCGAGGCGTGCCGGGACGCCGGCGTCGTGGTCGAGGCGTACAGCCCGCTGATGCGCGGCCGCGACCTCGACGACCGCCAGATCGCAGCGGTCGCCGAGAAGCACGGCCGGACGCCGGCACAGGTGGTGCTGCGCTGGGCCGTGCAGCGCGGCACCGTGGTGATCCCGAAGTCGCGAAACCCCGACCGGATCCGGGTCGAACGCCCAGATCTTCGACTTCACGCTCGACGAGGACGACCTGGCCACGCTGGAACGGCTGGACCGCACCGGCGGCACCGACCGGGCCAGCTGACCGGCCGGCAGGCCCCGTCCTGAGCGCCGCCGGGAGAGAATCCTTCCGGCGGCGGCCCGGGCGCGGTATCGTCGCGCCCCCAACAGGGTTCGGCTTTCTCGGCGACGGGAGACGTGCCGGTGGACACGACGGCGTGCCTCACTCGCGTCGCGGCGCGCGGCTGAGGGGGCGAGTCAGCGGTGCACGCCAAGCAGCCGCCGATGCTGGAGATCGACGGGCTGACCGTGTCGTTCGGCGGCCTGCAGG
>Ga0210378_10001512_pt1 | contig 12165 bp, 14 predicted proteins | sample PLM1_60_b1redo_FD_155465 | JGI IMG/M metagenome (GOLD analysis project Ga0210378, IMG submission 155465) | Groundwater sediment microbial communities from an aquifer in East River, Colorado, USA - PLM1_60_b1 redo | ecosystem: Environmental > Terrestrial > Soil > Riparian zone | place: USA: East...
GGTGTCCGCCTGGGTGGAGCAGCCATCGTGCTCCTTGAACGCACGAGGAGCCAGTTCTGCTGTGGCAGTTCAGAAAATCGGGCCGGGGCGGCCCGCGACGGCTACCTTCGCTCCCTCTCCCTGAGCAACCCGAACACGACCGCCCGCGCCGCCTTGTCCTCCTCCAGGTCGATCAGCAACTCGCCGAAGGTCCGTGTCTCCGGACTCGCCCAGAACTCGCCGATCGCATCGGCGCGGTCGAAGTCGGGGAGGCGGAGGACGTGGAGGAGCTCGGCAGCCGCATCCCGGCGGTTTTGACCTGCCGAACCGGCAATCTCAAGCTGGTTCGCCAACCACCCGGTAGAGACGCCAGCGGTCGGGGACGCCCTTGAGCTCGTGCTCGCCGGCGTCTTCCAACGCGACACCGGATCCCGCAATGAGGTCCTTCACGGTCCTCGAGACAAGGACCTGGGAGGGTCCGGCGAGCTCGCGACGATCGGGCGCACCACGGGGGCCGAGGACGACCTGGCCACGCAGGCCACCGCGCGCTCCGCCCAGGCGCTGGTCCGGTCGGCACGAGGGGAGCACGACGGGGCGCGCCGGCTCGCCCGGGAGGCCGTCGACATGCACGCTGGAGCGCAGAGCCCCTGGTTCCACGGGAACGCGCTGATGACGCTCGCGGAGGTCTCACGCGCGGCCGGCGTCTCCGACGAAGCGGCAGAGGCCGCCCGTGCCGCGTTGGCGCTGTTCCAGCGGAAGGGCAACGAGCCGGGAGCGGCGTCGGCGCGGGCGTTGATCGACGAAGTCTCGGGCTGACCCAGGCGCGCCGGCCCGCGTTTCTAGTCGGTTCCCGGATCGTCTCTCTCGTCTCGTGGATCGCTAGCCTACCCGAGAGGACTGGCGGAGGCTCTGTGACAGGCTAGCCGCGACGGCTTCCTGGAGGCTTAATCGGGCGCGCAGTCTCACCGCCCTCAGTCGTCGTCGTCAATCTGAACGGGCGGCGACTGCCAAGGCATCGGCGACCTCGATGATCCCCCGATCTCCTTCTCGATTGGTCAAGACCACGACGACAGAGCCGTCCTCGACGAAACACATCGCCCACGCCGTATACCCGACGTGAATGCCGCCATGGCCGACCGCCAAAGTGCCATGGGCCTCCCTGCCGTCCAAGAGGCCGAGGCCGTACTTGTCGGTCTCAGCCTCGTCGAGGACGACGATCCAACTCGACGTCGTCATCTCCGTCAGCGAGGCTTCCGACACGAGCTCACCACCACAGAACCTGCTCCACCAGCGGGCCAGAGAAGCGGAATCCGACGCCATCGCGCCCGCTGCGCCAGCGGCGGTCGCCCCGGCGAGCGAGGGCAGGTATCCGCTACCCGCCTCCAGCGCGCTGCTCGACTGCCCGAAGGGCATCGCCATCGGTTCGGTCGGGACCTCTTCCGGTTGAAACACGAGGCGCTCGAGTCCGTTGCCGCTCAGGACGCCGTCGCGCAGCACCTCGGCCAGGGGGCGCTGTCGAACCTGTTCGATCACCAGGCCGAGCAGCACATAGTTCGTGCTCGAATACTGATACGCATCACCCGCGGGAGAGCGAGAGTCGGCGACGAGCTCCAGCACCTCGGCCGTCGTCCAGCTCCGCTGCCGATCGGTTGACAGGCTGTCCCAGAGCGCGTCGACATAGTCGGGTATCCCGCTGCGCATGCCCATGAGCTGCCCGATCGTGGCCTCGTTGGTGTCGAAGTCGAGGTCTGCCGGGAGGTAGTCGGTAGCCGCGTCGTCGAGGGCCAACTCGCCGGCCTCGACCAGCTGCATCACCTGCGCCGCTATCACCGATTTGGTGATACTGCCGATGGCCAGCTGGTCGTCGGGGCGCATGTCTCGCACTCCGTCCGCCGTCCCCACCGCGCCACTCCAGGTCCCGTTGGCGCTCATCACCGTGGCCGTCATTCCGCCTCCGCCGGCTCCCCCGGCCGCCTCGCTCAGGATTGCCTGGAACTCCGCCGCCGCCTCTTCAGAGACCGGGTCTTCGCGAATGTCAGCGAACGCCGCGGTCGGGAAGGCCGCAGCCCGCTCACTCGGGGAGGCCGATGCAACGCTTGACACCGATGGCTCAACCGAGGCCGCCGTGTCTGTGCTGCCAGGGGTCGATGCGCATCCCGCCAGCGCGACAGAGAGCGCAACAGCGATCAAGCCGTTCTTCATCACGGCTACTGTCTATTCGGGCTCGCGGCCACGGGCGATCCTTCATCCTTCCTTCATGACGATGAGCGTGTGGTCGTCGAGCCAGTCGTCCGCGATCCCCTCGGCCACGAAGGTGGTCTCGCCGGTGGCCACGTCCACCACGAAGACTCTGTCGTTATTGGTGGCCCCGGTGGTGTAGGCGATCCAATTGGTGGCCCGGGTGGTGTAGGCGATCCGCGTGCCGTCGGGCGACCACTCCGGTGCATGCAGGTGAGGAACGCTGACCAACTCGCGCAGGTTCGTCCCGTCGGCGTCCGCGATGCAGATCCCGTCCAACCGGCCGAAGCACCCCACGGCGAGCGCTGACCCATCGGGCGAGAACGTCGGAAACGAGGCCTGAACGTCGTTCTTGCCGCCGCCGACGAGCAGGGTGCTCTTCCCGCCCGTGACGGGCACGCTCCGCACGCCGAAGTCGTCGCCGCGAAGGACCCAGTAGACGATGGACGCGCCGTCCGGCGAGAACTGGGGGTGGAGGGCACCCATCCCCACGCCCTGCGGCTTCTCGTTCGTGACCTGCGAGGTCACGCCCGTCGCCAGGTCGAGCACGAAGACGTTGCGGAACCGCCCGTCCCCGAGCCCTGACTCACCTCTCGAGTACGCGATCGCCGCGCCGTCAGGTGACCAGTCGGGAAAGTCGGGAAGTCCCGGTCCGCGCACGTCATGATGCGTCACTTGCTGGACATCCGTGCCGTCCAGGCTGGCGATGAAGACATTGCCCCTCCCCTCATCGTCGTAAGAGAAGTAGGCCACCATCGTGCCGTCCGGTGAGACCGAGTAGCCGCCGACGCCGGCGATGCTCGTGGGGAGGGGCGTCAACTCGCCGGTGTTTAGGTCGATCAGGTAGGGCACCCGGATTCCCACCGATGGGGTCGGCGTCGGTCCGGTCTCCGCTCGTCCCGGAACGGCTGGTGTCTGGGTGCGATCGACCGACCCAACGGACGTCACGATCCAGATCGCCGCGACGAACACCACGATCCCGACGACGCCCGCCGCGATGCGCTGGTTCCGGCGCTTGCGGTCGCGGCGGTTGAGGAGCTGGTCCATCGACAGGTCGGGGACCCCATAGCGCGCTCCAAGGCGTTCGATCAGGTTCGTGTACTCAGTCATGGGAAGCATCCATCCTCGTCTTGAGTTCAGCGTGCGCTCGGTTGATGTGCGACCGGACGGTCGATGGGTCGACGCCGAGCATGCGGCCGACTTCCTCCGACGAATAGCCCATGAGATCGATGAGGACGACCGCTGCACGCTGGCGCTCGGTCAGCAATGCCAGAGCCCGGGCCATCATGTCTTGCTCCTCGATGTGGACGATCGAGTCATCGCTGGGCATCAGGCGCATAGCTCGTTTGGCTGCCAGGGCCGATCGCCGGCGCCAAGAACGGAAGGTGTTCATCGCCGTTCGGAAGAGGTACCCGGTCGGATCGTCCATGGCCCCGACGCGATCCCACCGCTCGTAGACGGCCATGAAGGCCTCCTGGGTCAACTCCTCAGCCTCGAACCGGTTCCGGGTGACCACGCACAGGGCCTGGAACAGCCTCGTCTTCTCACGGTCGAAGAACGCCTCGAACTCCAAACCCGTCTCGTTGGCCAGGGCCGCGGACTCAGCCGCCTGCGGGGTGAGATGAACGGTTCGGTCGTTCATAGCGCGTCATGAACGCACGAAGTGGCCCCAGCGTCCAAGCGAGGCTGGGTTTTTTGCGATCGAGGACGTGGACCCAAGGACGGCTCAAGTTGCCGCCTATCGCCGTTCCATCTCCCGCAGCATCCCGACCAGCACCGCCCGGAGCGTCCGGTCCTCCTCGCAGTCATCAGGAGTTCGGCGAAGGTGCGACTCTCCGGGTATCCCCAGAACTCGCCGATCCGGTCGGCGCGGTCGAAGTGCGGGAGACGCAGGACATGAAGGAGCTCGGCGCGAGCCGCCGGCGAGAGGGCCTTGAGGCGAGCCTTGAGCCCTGCCTCTATCTCGTCGAAGGTCACGAGCGGACGCTAGTACGTTGGGCTGACTCCGGCAGATCTCGTTAGCAGATCGTTTGCATCTGGCGAATAACCGCAGGTCAGCGGTCTATCGGATAGTAGACGTGCCAATCCTCCTCGCTTCGGCTGGAAGTTGTAGGTCTCTTTCTGAGACCCCAAACTCCTTGTTCCCCTCAGGAGCGCCCTGCGGTCCTGCATAGGGCCGAACGGGTCGCCCGGCAGCCATTTCTCGAGGCTCCGGCTCGTCCGGTCGCCACGCGCCGCAGTGCGAGTTCGCTAACGAGACCGATCCCGCCGTGCTCCGGGTCCTCTCTTTGAAGGCCCAAGACGGCAGGGGCGGGGACTACTGGTGGGTGACCTGCGGCGCCTGCGACACCGCCTGGCAGGTTCCGTACTACGCCGAGGAGAGCGTCGGGTGATGACGAACCCGCCGCCCGCCTGGACGGATCACCCCCGCCGTGTGTTCATACGGGTGGTGGAGGCTGGGATGGGACAGGCAAAGACGACGTGGACGGGTGCCGGGCACGCCGTGCCCGTCGAGGATTCCTTCGAAGAGTTCTTCGAGCTCGAGCAGGAGCGCCTGCTCCGCATGCTCTGGATGGTGACCGGCAGCCTCCAGGAGGCCGAGGACATCGTGCAGGAGGCGTTCCTGCGCGTGTGGGAGCGCTGGCCGAGGGTGTCAACCATGGACAGCCCGACCGGTTACCTGCACCACGCGGCGATGAACATATTCCGGAACCGGTACCGGCGGGCGAAGCTCGGGCTCCGCAAGGCGATCGGGAGCGATCCGCCCATCGACGCGTTCGGTTCGGCCGAGGACCGGATCTCGGTCTCGAACGCTGTCCGGAGCCTCACGCCCAAGCAACGCGCCGCGCTGGTGCTTACCGATCTGCTCGGCTATCCCGCCGATGAGGCCGGACGGATGCTCGGGGTCCAAGGCTCGACCGTTCGCTCGTTGAGCTCGACGGCTCGAGCCGCACTGCGGGATGCCAAGGAGCTCACCGATGAGTGATTACCGGAACACGTTGGAGCGCGAACTCGATCGGCTCCATCCGCGGAGGATCCCGTTCGACCAGCTCGCCCGGCGGCGGGACCGCAAGCGTCGCGATCAGCGCATCCGGGCGGGGGTGGTGGGTCTCGCGATCGCGTTCGCCGTGGGTTGGTGGGGCATCCACGCCATCCGCTCGACCCCGAGGCCAGCCAACGACTCGATGCCGACCCCGACGACCGAGCTCCGCCCGGACGGGGACATCATCGTGTTCGAGCCACGGGCAACCGGCCCAGGGTGGGACCTGGCTGCCCAGAACCCGAAGACGGGCGAGGTGCGCAAGATCGTGGAGACGGACGGGATCATCGATTGCCCGAACCGCCCACGTTGCACGAGCTTCGTCAAGGCCGCCGAGTGGTCATCCGACGGTCGGTGGGTTGCGTTCGATGTCTCCTTCGCGAGCCTTGATGCCATGCCTTGGGGTCCGTGCGGTCCGACGGCCGGAGTCTGGGTCCAGAGCGCGGTCGGTGACCCCCGGCAACTCACGACGCCGTGCGACGCACCGCCCGCCTCGCCACACAGGTCAGACATCCAGAGCATCGAGGAGATGTGGAAGTGGTCGCCCGTGGGCGCTCGGCTCGCTATTGCTCGAGTCGACGGTAAGACCGACGAGCTGTTCGTCATCGATCCTTCGGATGGCCGTCGGACATCCCTCGGAACGGCGGACGGGGACCTAACCGCACTGGAGTGGTCGCCCGACGGCACCCGGATCGCCTACGCGGATGGAGGCTCCGTCTACGAGGTTGCAGTGGATGGGGGCGATCGGTCGCTGCTCGCGGACTCGTTCGACGACGTCATCGACATCGAATGGTCGCCAGACGGGTCACAGATCATGGTCCACGACCAAACCCGATACAGGATGCAGGTGATGAACGCCGATGGGTCGGACCTCCATCTCCTCCTCGAGGGTGAGGACGCATGCTGCGAGACGGAATGGTCACCGGACGGGAACCGGATCCTCTACCAGCTCTCCAAACCCGAAGACAAGTTCGGCTTCGTGTTCGATTCCGAGGTCTGGACGGTCTCGCCGGACGGCTCGAACCGGATCAAGGTCTCTGACTCGGACGGCTGCGACATGGGTGATACGGCCGATGCCCTCCCGGTTTGGGCTCCCAACGGACCGCAGGTCGCGTACAACGCCTGCGGCGAGTGGGTGGTCGCGAACGCCGACGGAACAGGTGAGCCGCAAACCATCGACGAGCTCGTGCACGGGAGCTGGGATGGCGGCGCGCTCTCCGGATGGGACCTGTTCTGAACCACCGAGTGAGGCCAGCCATGCATCCAAGATGAGCGAGAGTCCCGCTTCAAGCGTCGCCCAGCTAGACCGTTGGCTCTCCGTGCGGCGCCGGGTAGGCCTCGCGCCTTACCGAACGTCCCGCCGGGGCTGCCTCGGCTCCGGGGAGCGTCGGCCACGAATCCGCTCAACGTGCCGGAAGTGTCCCGACCGCTCGCCAAGACGATCGTGTTCGAGTGACGGTGCGAGACGGGACGCAGGGTAGGCCCGACCCGCGTCGCGAGCTGAGGGCCGTCGACTGCGCGGCGTCAGGGTGGACTGCTCGGGCTCGCGGCCACGGCCTGCCGATCTATCCCTCGCGGGAGCCATCGACCGAGCGTCTCAGCGGGTCTGACTGGGCGATAGCCAATCGCCCCAGCCGGTCCCGGTAACGAGACGACGGGGGTTGGAGCCGTCGGCGTGGACGCTCCAGAGCGAACTCACGCCTTTGCCCCCATCTTCCGTTCTCGTGAAGAGGATCCGCTGGCCCTCGGGGGAGAAATCTAGAACCCCGAGCATGTCTGACCCATCCGTTTCGACCAGCAACGTCACCGTTCCGGTCGCCAGGTCGAGCATGCGGAGTTCGGATTCGGTGCCGTTCCCCGAGGGGAAGACGAACCGATCACCGGTTGGCGACCATACGGGGCTACCGGACCCGTCCCCGAACACCTCCCGAGGGTGGGAACCATCGGCCGCGGCAACGAAGAGCGTCCCGTTGGCGTTGGCGCTGGAGCCGAGGATCGGGTTGTAGGCGACAAGCGATCCCTCAGGCGAGTACGTCACCGACCCTTCGCGGCGCTCTCGCAGTTGCTTCTCGAGCTCATCCGGACGCATGGTGAACCGGAGACTATGGCGTCGCCAGAAAGCGCGAGACCGCCTGCGGGATGCCTGTTGGCGCCGTCATACACTCCGCGGCGTGCCGAGTCTGATGCGGACGCCGAAGCGATCTCAACGAGGCCCGAAGAGGGTTAGCTGAAGAGGCTCGTCACATCAGCATCGTCGGCGTGGCCGCCGTCCTTCCAGGCGTACTCGCGGTACGCCTCGGCGTCCACCACCCAGAATGACTCGTAGAACTCTGAAGCCCCCGCCTGAGCAGCAAGTTGCTCCCCTTCGTGGACCCAGTTGTCCAGCGACTCGCGGGAATCGAACCGGGTCACCCCGACCTCTTCACCGTCCGCAGCCGGGTAGGTCGTTCGCGAGATGAAGCCCGGCATCGCCTCCACCGCTGAGGACAGCTGCTCCGCGAATTGTCGCTCTCGGTCCTCCATGCCCGGGCGAACTCGGATACCGCCGAACACGCGGATCACCATGGTGCCCTCCCTCTCCCATCAGATCGACCTCAGGCTCGGTCACTCCGAAGCCTAGAACGAGGGGAAGACGCGGACAGCCGAACGCTCACGGTTGAGGGTGCGCTAAAGCCTCAGGCGCTGCAGCTCCTCGAGGTGGTCGAGCGTCGCGAGCGGGAGCAACCCCGAGTTCGTCGGCTAGAGCCAGGGCTTCTCGCGGTGCCAGACCTTCGCCCACGCCGTGACCTCACGCCGATCCCACAACCATCCTCGACCATCCTCGCCGACTGGAGCCGGGAACCCCTCCTCGTGGGCGATCTGATGGGCGCGTTGCTTGCTCACGTCGAGGAGCTCGGCGATCTCAGCGAGGCGGACGGTCTTGGAGCGGTTCCCGGTCATTCACCGCCTCGGACGTTCGCCGATCAGCACGGAACCGGGAGGGCGCGGCATCGGCATCGACTGACGGGGGCAAGGACCCGCCCCCTACACTCCAGCCGTGAGCGGCGACAGCGGCAAGCGGTCGGGTGCCGTATTTGCTCGGTGGTGGCTAGGCGGATTCATTTGTGCGGGTGCCCTTGCTGGCGGAGTGCTTGCGGCGGTCTTCGTGAACGGAGGGGTCCTCGGATCACTCGGGGTTGCTCTCCTCGGTGCGATCCTAGGCCTAGGATAGGGCTGAGCATCGCAGAAGTGATCGCCGACGGATTCAGGTGGGACGAGAAGACTCCGACCTCTCGTATCGGTCGCCTTGCCCAACGTATGCAGGATGTGACCGACTGGGTCCGGTCCTCTTAGGGCTATCGCCTCGGACGCTCGCCGATGGGCACCGAGCTGGGAGGCCGCGGTATCGGCATCGACCGCCGGGGATCAGGGTCGTGCTGCTTGCAGACCTGGACCAGGTAGACGGTCCCGGCGAACCCCGCTTGGTCCGGGTCCGGCGGATCACCGGAGGCGAAAACGACACGCCGCGTGGCATCGAACCTGCATTGGATGTCGTCGACGACGTGCTGGCAGCGCATGACTCGTCCCCCCCGTTGAGATCGGCATTGAGGAAGCTGGGAGAACGTACTGCTCGCCTCTGACAACCTCAGGCGACATTAACGAACGCTCGCGCACCAAGCGGTCACCTACCACGGTTTCGCACCTCGCTGGAGTCCGGCCGCCCGCGCCGGGGTTGCGTGACCAGTTAGACCCACTCTCCGGTCATGCGCGTCAGGAAGCGCAGGCCAGGTCTCGTCAAGACGTGTCGGTTCTCGCTGGGAGCGACTGCCCGGGCGAGTGACGGTCTTGCGCTAGTGTGCTATCCGAGCAAGTCACGCACGAACTCCGAGAACACGCTCAGGTAGAAGTCGATGTCGCCACGTGTGGCTTGCGCGGACACGACGGGACCGCACCACCAGCCGAACTCCCAGATCCCTCGGTTCGCCATGAACACCCGCTGAAGGTGGCGCACCGCAGGGATGTCTCGCTCCCCGGCCTCGACGTTGTTCGTAGGCGGCGTCGGCGAGAAGCGGAAGCCGGCACGGTTCCCCAGCTGATACACGTCCCAGTCGACCCTCGCGCCGTCGAAGGCCGCCCTCATCCCCTCGACCAGGTGAGCTGCGAGTTGCTGGGTGCGCGCGTGATTCTCCGGTGTCCACACCTCGACGAGGGCGGCTCGGGTCGCGGCCAGCGACAGCGCGTTGCCAAACATCGTGCCCCCGATCGCCGGCTCGTCGACCGCGCTGCCCGCTACCTCGTACGGTTCGACCTGCCGTTCGATCAACGCCGCGATGTCGTCGGTCATGCCGTAGGCAGATGTGGGCACGCCGCCGCCGAGGCTCTTCCCGAGTACGACGAAGTCCGGATCGAGCCCCCACTCCCGCACGAGCCCTCCGTAGGCGCACGGCAGGGTCTGGGTCTCGTCAATGAGCAGCAGGGTGCCCACCTGGCGCGTAAGGCGGCGCAACTCCGCGTGGAACGTCGACGAAGGGAAGACGATTCCTGAGTTCGTCAGCGCGGGCTCTGCGATCAAGAGCGCGATATAGTCAGTCCGGAGCGCACGCTCAACCCCGTCGAGGTCGTTCCAGTCAACGACCTCGGTCCGCGCGATGTCGGCGGCGTCGATCCCCACGTACTCGGGGACCGTCCTGCCGTCCTCCTCGATCACGAGGGTTTCCCCCACATGCCCGTGATACTTCCCCTCGAACGTGAGGAGCCGCTCACGGCCCGTCGCGATCCGCGCGAGCCGGATCACGTCGGTGACCGATTGCGTCGAGGACAGCGCGAACTGCCACTTGGGCAGACTCCATCGCTCGGCCAACGTCTCCGACACGGCGATCGCGTCCTCCGTCGGCATTCCGAACTGCATACCGCGCTGGAGCCGGTCGACCGCCGCCGCGACGACCGCTGGATGTGTGTGGCCCGCCGAGGAGACCGTGATGTTCATATACATGTCGAGGTAGCGATGCCCATCGACGTCGGTGAAGTACGCGCCGTCGGCGCTCTCGACGAAGATCGGGGGGTGATCAAAGAGCCAGTCCATCCACGACATCGGGACGCCCAGCGGCATCGAGCGGCGCGCTCGGTCGAGAAGTGCCAGCGACCGGGGGCGCGCATCGAGGAAGGCTGCGTCCTCCCGTTGTTTCAGCTGTGCGACACGGTCAAGATCGACGCGCGGGTCGAACGCCTGAGGATGGTCCTCGCTCGTGCGTGGCATCGCGGAATCATGACCCGAAGGATGTCCCACGTCGAAACGGCTTCGGGGGCGGCCACAACGGCACTCATTCGTACACCGGGTGGCCGGGACCTTTCTTGACCTGAGGCGTTCGGCGGCCGTAGCCTCGGGAAACGGGACTCTCGTTCTTCACGGTCGTGTTCGATGCCGACGACCCCCAGAAGGTCGGCAGATTCTGGGCGGCTGTTCTGGAACGGGAACTTACCGAAGGCGACCCCGGCGAGTGGGCCACGCTGCCGGGGGACCCCCGGATCGACTTCATGAAGGTGCCGGAGGGCAAGACCACGAAGAACCGGATGCACATCGACTGGCACGCGCCCGATCGAGAGGCCGAGGTCGCACGCCTGATCGCGCTCGGCGCGACGCGCCTGTGGGACGTCAAGAACGAGAACTTCGAATGGACCACGATGGCCGACGTCGAGGGCAACGAGTTCTGCGTTGTGCAGGCCGAATCAAGCTGACGGGCACCTTCCTCCCACTCCTATCGATTCGCCGACAACGCTCCACGTAGACCAATCCATCAGGGGGTTATGGCTTCACATTCTGGCATCGCGGTGTGCTCTTCTTGGACGAGGTGACGGAGGGATCGGAAGATGAGCAACAACACGGCCGTGGAGGAATTCTGGCGCTCGTTCGTCTCGGCGACCGGGATCGATGGCACCTACACGGCGTGGGGGTTCGGCAACGATGCCGAGATGGCCGATTCCTTGGGCAGACTCGTCCGTGACGGGCCGAAACGTGGCACCGCGAGCCTCTTCTCTACCTACCAGGACGACGACGAGCCCCTGCCGAAGGTGGGCGACCTCAGCGTCGTGCTCGGTGGTGGCGGAGAACCCATCTGCGTGATCCGGACCGTCAGAGTTGAAGTGCGTCCGTTCGGGCAGGTCGACGAGCGTTTCGCATGGACCGAGGGAGAAGGGGACAGAAGCCTGGAGTACTGGCGGACGGAGCACGTCCGGTTCTTCGAAAGCGAGGGTCGGCCGCTCGACGACGACTCTCCGGTCGTCCTGGAGACGTTCGAGTTGCTGTGGCCCCTCGCTGATCAGTGAGCCGTCCAGGTTCATCGCCGCACCCTCGGGCACCACGGGGTCTTGTTCCGCGGGAAGGTCCGCGAGGTGCTCCTCGGCTCAGGATTCCCTTCTTCTTGGATGGCTGACCCGGTCTAGTCGCTACCGGGCAGGTCGTCGCTCATCACCGTCCTCCTTCCTCGACTACTGCCGTTCAATCTCCGCCAGCATCCCGACGAGCACCGCTCGGAGCGTCCGATCCTCCTCGCGGTCGATTAGCAGCTCGGCGAAAGTGCGGCTCTCTGGGCAGCTCCAGAACTCCCCGATCCGGTCGGCTCGCTCGAGGTCGGGGAGCATCAGGACGTGGAGCAGCTCGGCGCGGGGAGCGGGGCCGAGCGCGTCCAGACGCTCCCGTAGCCGGCGCTCGAGTTCGTCGGGTCTCATGGCAGAACCTGCAGTTCGGCGCGGACCTGGACGGGACGGGCATCGCGCTCATAATGCGAGCCATGGACGAGAGGTCCGGGGAGGCCGCTCGGCCCCAAGGGCCTTTTGCGGCTCCAAGTGAAGCGTCGAACCCGTCCGCGATAACGTCGCTCGTCCTCGGAATCCTGGCGTTCGTGATCCAGCTCGTGGCGTGGAAGGATTTG
>Ga0210378_10001513_pt1 | contig 12164 bp, 10 predicted proteins | sample PLM1_60_b1redo_FD_155465 | JGI IMG/M metagenome (GOLD analysis project Ga0210378, IMG submission 155465) | Groundwater sediment microbial communities from an aquifer in East River, Colorado, USA - PLM1_60_b1 redo | ecosystem: Environmental > Terrestrial > Soil > Riparian zone | place: USA: East...
GAAGGCGTACGTGTCGGTCGTGTCCGCGAATGCGTCCTTCGAGATGAGCGGGGCCTCGCGGTGGCTCGAGGCGGCGGCGCCTCCGACCGATGTCGCGAGGATCAACAGGGCGCCGGCTGCGGCAATCGGCCGCCGGGCATGGCGAAACATCTTCCAGGGTCCTCCGATGGATAGGGCGCCTGCCGACCCTTGCGCGCTTCGATCCGGGTCGATCGGGCAGAGACACCGGATACTGCGCAGGCGGCGGCAGATCGGATGAATCGCCCCGAATCTGCCTCGTGGCGACCGGATCAGGGATCTAGCGGAGCGCCTCGCCGGAGACGCGGCGATCGGCCGCGAGGGCCTGCGGCATCTGCCGGAACGTGACGGGCAGGAGCGGCCGCCAGCCCCGCCAACCAGCGACGAGCCAGGCGGACACGGCTCGCTCGATCGGCCCCCAGCGAAAGCCGTAGTCGGTCCGGACCGATGCCGGCAGCAATCCGATCGACGGCCAGAGCGTCCACGCGTAGAACCGCGCCGGCACCGCGGCCAATGCCGGCATGACCGGCCCGAGCGGCGGATGGAGGACCGCGTCGGCCAGGTCGCGGGCGACCGGCGAAACCCGGATCGGCCCGTCGGGCGCCAGCATCGAGGCGACGTACGACTCGAAGGCACTGAGGTCGGGCGGCAGGAGATCAGCCGGAACGCCAAAGGCCCGGCCGATCGGCAGCGTCTCTGCGTAGTAGCGAGCTCGCTGGTCCCGTGGCATCGGCTCGAGCCAGGCGTCGTAGGCGGCGATCGTCGTATCGACAAGCGTCGCGTGAACCCAGAGCGCAAGGTCGGGATCGCGGGCGGTGTAGCCGGCGCCCGCGATCGATCGGTGGAGGCCGTTCAGGCGGCGGATCTCCGCCCGTGCCGCGGTCGCCGTTCCGTAGACGATCGTCAGATAGCTCCGAAGCGTGCCCTGGAGCCGTCGCCACGGGTCGAGCCGGAAGTCGCTGTGCTCATCGACCCCCGCTGCGACCAGCGGATGGGCGAGCTGGAGGAGCAGCGCGCGCGGCCCGGCCCCCAGGAGCAGCATCGCCTCGCGATTCAGCCGCCACGCCTCGCTCTCCGGCCCGTAGAGCCCCTCGACGTCGGGCGTCGTCAAGGGGCCTCGCGGCAACCGCTCGTCAGCGTTCGCCCGGCCGGCGCCCGACGATCCACCACGCGACTGGAAACGCCGCCCCGGCGAGAGCGAGCTTGATCGCGTCACCGATGAGGAACGGCGTCACGCCCTGGGCGATCCCGGCCGGAAGGTCGAGGTGGGCGACGGCCATGAGCCAGGGCACGCCTACGAGATAGATCGCCACGTTGCCGATCAGCATCGCGGCGACCGCAGTGTTGATCCGCCGATCCCAGCCCAGCTCTGCCAGGCGGCCGACGACCGCCCCCGCGATCAGGAATCCCACGATGTAGCCACCGGAGGCGCCGAGGAGCACATTCACGCCGCCCTTGCCCTCCGCGAACCACGGCAGTCCGATCAGCCCGATGAGGACGTAGAGCGCAACGCTCGACAGACCGCGGCGGAAGCCGAGGGCGCCGCCGGCGAGCAGCACACCGAATGTCTGGCCCGTGACGGGAATCGGTGAACCCGGGACCGGAAACGCGATCCTCGCGGTCAGGTAGATGAGCAGGGCGCCCGCAACGATCAGGGCGATATTCCTGACCCGGACACCGAGCCGTTCGCCAACCTGGATGGGGACGAGGAAGTCCGCCAGGGTGATCCCGCGCTGGTCGATGGGTAGGCGGGTCATCCGCGGGATGGCGATCGTCATCCGATTTGTGGGCTCCTCCAGAATCGCGGGTCGACGGGACCCTCGCGAGGGCGCGAGTCTACCATCCGCTACTCGTGCTGAACTGCCCGTACGATCGCGAGGCGGCTGGCGAGTCGGGCCGGGTACCAGGCGGCGAGCATCGACAGGCCGATCCCGAGGCCGGCGGCCAGCCCGATCGAGCCCCACGGCAACCTGAATCCCAGTGCGGCGTCGCCGCCGGCGAGGGCGACCATCACCGCACCCGCGACGATGCCGGTGAGGATCCCAAGGATCGATCCGGCGACGCCGAGGATGCCGGCTTCGACGACGACCGTTCGTCGCACCTGGCTGATCGTCATCCCGGCGGCCCGCAGCACGCCGATCTCGCGGACCCGCTCGAGGACGTTCATCGTGAGCGTGTTGACGATGCCGAGGGCGGCCACGATGACGGCGACGATCGCCAGCGCGTCGAACAGGCCGAAGACGCGCCCGAGCGCCGCGTCGACCGCGCCGGCGACCCGATCGAGCGGGTTCGGCTCGAGGGCCAGTGATCGCGCCGTCTCCTCGAGCTGAGGCCGGGCATCCGCCTCGCGGCCTGGCTCGTAGCGGATCGCGAACACGTCCGCGCCGGCGACGCCCAAGGCGCTCGTCGCGTCGCTCCAGCCGATGAGCGCGGCCTCTCCCGCCCGACCGGGAATCGTCCGCTCGGCGATCGCGGCGACCCGCAAGTCGAGGAACCTGCCGCGGCCAAGCGTGATGGAGAAGATGCCGCCGACCCCGAGCTTCTCCTGCTCGGCGAACGCCCGCGGCAGGATTGTCGAGCCGCCCTTATCGAGCGCGGCCAGTGCCTCCGCGCGGTCACCGGCCAGGATCCGCAGCCGCCCATCCGCGAGCATGTCCCTCCCGACGACCGCCGCGGCGTCGGTCCGGACGCCCTCGTGGGCCACCTCGAACGTGGCGATCGGGCTCACCCGGGCCACGCCGTCGACCGCGGCGAGCTCCTCGACCGTGCCCGCCTCCTCGACGAGGTCGATCGGGCGGATCGAGGTCACGAGCTCGTCGCCCGGGATCACCTCGGCCAGCCAGGCGCTCGCCGCGGAGCGCGACTGGCCGGCGACGCCGCCGATCGCGACGATCATCGCGAGACCCGCCGTCAACGCCCCGACCGTGAGGGCCGTCCGGCTGCGGTCGCGTGCCAGCGCGGCGCGGGCAAGTCGCTCCTCGAGCTTGAGGATCCGGGCGAATGGCAGGCCGGCGACCCGCGCCAACGCGCCGAGGAGCACCGGCGACGCGAGCACGACGAAGAGCATCAGGGTGTAGACGGCGCCGGCCCGAACGAGTCCCGGAACGCCCGCGTCCCGGGGCCAGATGAGGAGCCCGGCGACGCCGACGGCAACGAACACCCCGACGAGCCAGCGAAGCCTCGCCCGCTGGGCCGCCGCCGGGTCGAGGCGGGCCTTCAATGCTTCGACCGGGGAGATCGCCCCGGCCCGGCGGGCCGGCTCGAGCGAGGCGGCGAGCGTGACGAACAGCCCAATCGCTAAGGCCACGAGCCCGGATGGGGCGGCGAGCCCGACGCGCTCGAACGGAATCGACGCGATCGATCGGACGTAGATCGCCATGAGCTCGGCGAGGGCGATGCCGACGACGAGACCGACGACCGATCCGACGAGGCCGAGGATAACCGCCTGGACGATGACGAACCGACCGACCTGTCGGCGCGTCGCGCCGGCCGCCCGGAGCAGGCCCAGCTCGCGGACCCGCTCCGTGACCGTCATCGACAGCGTGTTGAAGATGAGGAACGCTCCGACGAAGAGGGCAATCGCCGCGATGAGCGCCGTCGTCGAGCGGAAGTCGGCGGTCGAGACGCTGAGGGACGCGGCCAGGTCGCGTGGCGACGAGAGGACGTACGGCTCGGAGGTCAGGGCCACTTCCAGGGCATTCGAGACCTCGAGGGTGCTCGCGCCCTCGCCGACGACAATGTCGACCCGGCTGACGCCGTCATCGCCGAGCAGCCGCTGCGCCGTCCGTAGCGGGACGATAACGGTCCGGCCGCTCGACCCGACGAACGGCCCGTCGCCCTCGACGATCCCGACGACCTTGAGCGAGATCGGGCCCTCGGCGCCGGCCTGGAACGTGAGATCGGAGCCGACGCTAAGGCCGTCCTCACCTGCGAGCCGCTCCGTAACCAGGACGGTGAACGCCTCTGGACCCGCGAGCGACTTGCCCGCGACGAGCGGCAGCGGCCGAACCTTCTCCTCGAGGGTCGGGTCGACGCCGAGGATCGTGACCGGCTTCGGCAGGACGTTCGGGTCGTCGAGGTCCGATTCGAGGTAAGTCCGACGCTCGAGCACCGGGGCCGCGACGACGACCCCCGGAGCGTCGGCGATGGCCGCCACGCTGTCCGCAGAGAGGCCCGGATCGCCAAAGGCCGCGACCCGCAGATCCGCCCGCCCGACGAGGTCCCGGACGGTCCGATCGATCGATGCCTGGATCCCGGCATCGGTCGCGAGCGAGGCGAACACGACCCCGACGCCAAGGGCGATTCCGACGATCGACAGCGCGGTCCGGCCGCGGCGGACGGCGAGGCTCCGCCAGGCGAGCGACGTGAGGCCGCCCACGTGCTAGAGGCCCAGTTCGGCGAGGCGCGTGATGAGCGGCGTCGCGTCGTGGACCTGGCGGCGCCCGAGATCGATCTCGTCGGCGATCCTTCCGTCGGAGATCACCAGCACCCGATCGGCGTAGGCCGCGGCCTTGGAATCGTGGGTGACGAGGACGACGGTCTGGTGCCGCTCGACGCACGACCGCCAGAGCGCATGGAGGATCTCGGTGCCGGTCGTGTAGTCGAGGTTGCCGGTCGGCTCGTCGGCGAAGAGGAGGGCGGGTCTGGTCACGAGCGCCCGGGCCACGGCGACGCGCTGCTGCTCGCCGGCCGAGAGCTCGTCGGGCTTGTGGTGCTCCTTGCCGGCGAGGTCGACGAGGGCGATGACGTCCCGGATCCGCTCGGCGAGCTCCCCGCCCCGCGTGTCGTGGCCGGCGATCGTGAACGGCAGCGCGACGTTCTCGGTGACGTCGAGGAGCGGGATCAGGTTGAACGATTGGAAGACGAAGCCCGTCCGATCTCGTCGGAGGCGGGTCGCGTCGTCGTCGGAGAGCTGGCTGATCGACTTGCCCTCGAGCTCGACCTCGCCGGAGGTCGGGCGGTCGAGGCCGCCGAGGAGCTGCAGAAGCGTGCTCTTGCCTGAGCCGGACGGACCCATGAGTGCCACGAACTCGCCAGCGACGACCGAGAGCGACACGCCTCGCAGCGCATCCACGGTCTGGGCACCGAGCCGGTATCGCTTGGTGAGGTGGCGTGCCTCGAGGATCGGGGGCATCCCCGGCAGTGTAGCCGCGCAGCGCGGCCCCGAAGAGCGCCTATCCCGGACTCACGACGGCGCGTAAAGGCACGGCTATCGGTGCCATTGATGAATCCCGAACAGATGAGCGCGGCCACTGCACCGAATCGACAGGACCATGCATGAACTCAGGGCGACCCTCGCTCACGTGTCCGGATCTCACTCGTTTCGTTGATTGGCGCGGCCGGGAAGAGGGAGGCGCGAGCGTCAGCCGCCGAGGAAGAAGCCCGTCACGTCGCCGACGATCGTGTCCATCAGCCCAGACGGTGTCGAGGGCTCCGCGACACGGAGCGAACCGGTTGTGGCGGGCCGCGCGATCACCAGGTCGCCGTCGCTCGTGCCGTCGCCGTTTCGGTTGCCGGTGATTCGCTCGTCGCGCCCGAAGCCTGCGCCGATCGGATCGGTCGGCTCAGGAGGCATCGTCCTGACGGGGGTCGGGACGGGAGTCGGCTTCGGGGTCGGCTTGGGCGTCGCCCGCGGCGTGGAGCCGGTGGAGCTCGACTTCGTGGTCGTGCCGCCGCCCGACGATCCGCACTTGTCGGCGAAGAGCACGGTCCACATCTTCTTGCCGGTCGGGCCCTTGTAGGCGCCGATCCCGATGACGTCCCAGCGCTTGCCCATGATGTTCGACCGGTGGCCGGGCGACGCCATGAACTGGCTGTGGATGGTCTTCGTGGCCGAGTCGTCGGGGTAGTTGTTCCAGCCAATGTTCTCGCCGGCGATCGAGTAGCAGTAGCCCTTCGAGTCGAGGATCGAGAACACGGTCTTGCCCGACGGCGGAATGTTGTGGCTGAAGTAGCCGCGGACGATCATGTCCTTGCTGCGCGACCGGGCGATCGACGTGAGTGTCGAGTCCACCCTGAGGGCGCGGAGGCCGGCTGCGGCGCGAGACTGGTTCGTCAGGGCGACGAGCTGCCGCTCAGATGTCGAGCTGAACTGGCCCGAGCTCCATGCGTCCGTCGGGCTCGGCGCCGCGAACAGGCCGACCGCCGTCAGCGAGAACGCCAGGGCGACGATCATCGGGAGGCGGCGCGGCAAGGCACGGGGGCGCGGAATGGCGCCAATCGTTTGGACGTCTGGGGTGAAAGTCATACGTTGCAAGGTCTCGTTCGCTCGCCCGGAGTGGGGTCCGGTGATGTCCTGACCCTAGGTGGTGGCTTGCTGGGAGTCCGCGGCGCGATGGTCCCGGAGGCCGCGCCCAGCGGTACCACGTCCCGCACACCACGTCACCAAAATGCACCAGATCGTTGTCCGCGGGCCCCGGAATCGCGGTTCAGAGTGGACTCTTGGTCGCCGCGACCGGTACCAATCGCCGATCCCCAGCGGGCTCATATCCGGCTATCGTCGGAGACCAGATCTCACGAGGTCCCATGGCACCGCCGACCCTGACCGTCACCGGCCGCGCATCGAAGCGCGGACTCATCCCCCGCCAGCCACCGGCCGACCGCCTAATCGCGGGCATCGAGTCGTGGCTCCGGCTCGAGTACCCGGACATCGTCCGCTCGTCCCGGACCCGGACGTCGTCGACGGGCGCGCGGGAGCTGCTCGTCGGCCTCCATCCGGCCGCGGACGAGTTCGCGATCACCGCGTCCGACGAGGGCGACGTCACGATCTCGGCGATGCTGGCGCCGGTCGGTCCCGGGTACCAGACCTTCGCCGCGCGGCTCGCCCAGCGGATCGGGCTCGAGCACGAGATTCTGTGGACATCCAACGGCGTCGAAGGTTCGGCCGAACCGGACCTGGCCGCGGCCGGTGACCGGGCAAGCGTCGAGCAGGCGTATCTCACCTGGCTCGGCGGCGCGCTCATCGCGGCGCGCGACGCACGTCGGCGCGGGGTCGGCGCGATCCACCTCGGGACGCCGGCCGGCGTCGTGTTCAACTTCGACGGAGCGATCGCGACGAGCCTCGGGCCACGCGATGACGCCTGGCTGGATGCCGCCCTCGCCGACTCGCGCCTCGCCCTCGACATCACCCCGTGGTGGGCCGACGCGACCGATGCCCGCTGCTTCCTCAACCGAGCGCTCTGCCTCATGTGGACCGAGGTTCGCTGGCGGCAGCCGGTGGACGACGCGGAACGAGCCGTCCACGAGGAGGTCGTTCGCCTCCTGTCGCACGCCTTCCCCCTCGACCCGTCGCTCCCCTACCCATGGCGGGAGTGGAAGGAACTGACGAAGCTCCGCGGCTCGACGGACGCGATGACGCGCCAGGTCGAGACGCGCGCGGCGAAGGTGCACCAGGGGCCGCTCATCGGCTATCGGCGCCAGCCGATTCGGATCCTCCATGAGGGCTGGGAGCTCGACGTCCCGGGCGGGTTCTCGGAGCGCCGCACAGAGGACGAGTGGTCTGGCGCGGAGCCCGGCCGATCGATCACGCTGGCCGCGACCCAGACCGGCACCGTCGCGGGCCCCATGAGCGCCGATGATTTCCTGCTCCAGGTCGCGCCAGACCTGGGCGGCGGTGACGCATTGACCCATCGCTCCGGCGAGCTCGTCGGGCGGGCGCGCCTCTCGACCGATACGAGCTCAGGCGTCGAGGTTGGGGTCCTCGAAGGCTTCTCGGCAGTCCGAGGGCTGGGGGCTGCGATCCGCATCGTGTTCGATGACTCGGCCGACTGGCAGTGGGCGCTCGACATGTGGCGAGCCCTCGCCCCCGCCGGGCGCGGCACGGTCGCCACAGCTCAGGCATCGTCGGTCGCCCGAGGGTCCTTCGAAGCGGCCATGAACCGCCCGCGAGCCGTGCCCCGGTAGTTTCGAGGCGCTCGCACGCCACGCTGAGACGGCCGCCGACCGTCGGGAATGGCATGCGCTATCGCCTCGCTGCCCTGGCTTTCCTCGCGATCGCAATGGGCTGCGCGGGCGTGAACTCGGCCCCGCCGGCCGTCCAGGAGACCCTCGTCGGCATCGAGTCGCTTGGCTTCCGTTGCGGTGAGGGCGAAGCGGACAATGTTCCGAGCGGGCTCTACCAGTGGCGCTGCAAGGGCGAGTTCGATGGGGTGGGCTCGACGGTCCTTGTCGACGGCAATCCCGTTGGCGTCGCCGGCATCACGATGGTGACGGACAACTCGACCGATCCGAACGTCGCCCGCACGGCCTTTGCCCGTCTCGTTAGCAACGTGCCGCCGCTGCGAACAGCGCCCGTGCTAGCCGAGACGCTCGGCTCGTGGTCGGGTGAACAGACGTCGCAGGTCGTCGGCGGCGTCCGCATCTTCGCCGAATGCGCCGACTCCATGTGCAGAGTCATGGTCAACGATGCGGCCGATCCGCTTCGCCCATTGCCACTGCCCTGACCACGGGGCTGGAGGTCCAGCCCCGCGGCTGAACGTGTCGCCGGCTCGTGTTACGCCTGGCGTACCAACGGGCGGACGAACGCCCGCGGCGGGTCCGAATCGAGGCGGTCAGCCGCTCGCTGTTACGGCTGCCGTACCAACACACCGCCAACGAGCCGCCGCGTGGGCTGAACTCGGCGGTCGGCGGTCGCTTGGTTCGGCTGGCGTAACAACGAGACGGTCGTTCAGCTCCCGTACCGCGCGCTGAACGCCTCGAACGTCGCGGCGATTGGCGGGGCGGCACCCTCGATCTCGCCATCGGCCTCGCTCAGACCGAAACGGCGCGCGTCCGGCGTCTTCACGCCGTTGCCGGTCAGGAGCGCGACCACCTCGTCGCCGTCACGGATCACGCCGCGGCGCCGGGCCGCCTCGACCGCGGCGAGCGTCACGCCGCCGGCGGTTTCGACGAAGATCCCCTCCGCGGCGGCGAGCCGGCGGATCGTGGCCGCCGTGTCGACGTCCGGGATCGCCTCGATCGAGCCGCCCGTCCGGCGAACCAGGTCGAGCGCGTACGGCCCGTCGGCGGGGCTGCCGATCGCGAGCGAGCGAACGATCGTGTCGGGCCGGCGAACTGGCTCGATCCGATCCGTGCCCGCGGCGAAGGCCGTGGCGACCGGCGAGCAGCCCTCAGGCTGGCCACCCACGAAGCGCACTTCCTTGGCCTCGACAAGACCGATCGCGATGAGCTCGTCGAAGCCCTTGGCGACCTTCGTGAAGAGGGAGCCCGACGCGATCGGTGAGACGAGGACGTCCGGCAGGCGCCAGCCGAGCTGCTCGGCGATCTCGAAGGCGAGTGTCTTGCTCCCCTCCGAATAGAAGGGGCGGAGGTTGACGTTGACGAACGCCCAGCCCTCCTCGTCGGCGATCTCGAGGCTGAGCCGGTTGATGTCGTCATACGTGCCGTCGACCCGGACGACGGTCGCGCCATAGCCAAGGGCGTGATCGACCTTGGCGGGCTCGAGGTCCGATGGGACGAAGACGAAGGCACGCAGCCCGAGGGCGGCCGAGGCGGCCGCAGTGGCCCCGGCGAGGTTGCCCGTCGAGGCGCAGGCGAGCGTGTCGAAGCCGAACTCGACGGCGCGCGCGGCGGCAACCGCGACGACCCGATCCTTGAAGCTGAGCGTCGGGTTGCGGGTGTCGTCCTTGAGCCAGAGACGATCGACGTCGATCTGCGCGCCGAGGCGGTCGGCCGGGACGAGGGCCGTCGAACCGACAGCGAGCCCGCGGGCCGGCGCGGCCGAGACGGGCAGCAGCTCGAGGTAGCGCCAGATGCCGGGTTGGCGCTGCGCGATCGCCTCGCGGGTCAGCGCCCGACGAGCGACATCGAAGTCGTAGACGACCTCGAGCGGGCCGAAACAGCCGGCACAGACGTAGTTCGGGCCGATCTCCTCGGGCCGGCCGCACGCCCGACAGCGCATGCCGAGGACGTGGGCTGGGGCCGTGGATGCGTCGGCGGCCGGCGACGCGGTCGGCGTCGCGGGTGTCTGGCTCTTGGTCGGCGTCTCGATCGTCATCGGTCGGTCTCCGTCCGGAGCGCCTCACGGGACGCCTGCCGGGGATGGATGCGAGTGACGACGAAACCAAGAGACCCTTCCTGGAGAGGAAGGGTCTTCAATCCCTTATCTCGCAGGAGGACCTGCCCGGATTTGGCACCTTGCCGACGTCGCCGCCGGTAGGTTGTCGGGCTTCACAGGGCCGGTCCCTCCGCCACTCTTGATAAGGCTATTCAGTTGCCGGCTACGGTAACGGCGAACGGTGCCGTCGGTCAACCCCTCGCGGTCGGGCGGCCGGCGGAATCGGGTAGACTGCCGTGGCCCGATCGCGTCCCAGGCAGTTCAACCGCCCGCGGAGCAGCGGATCGGCGCCCGCGGTGGCCTTAGCTCAATAGGCAGAGCATCGGAATGTGGATCCGAAGGTTATGGGTTCGAGACCCATAGGCCACCCCAACTCAGCGTGACAGCCGGACGGGACAAGAATCTTCGCCGCGCCCTGTGGCTGTCGGCCTTCAGCATGGTCTGGAACGGCATCGCCGGCTCCCTCGCGGCCTATGTCGCGCTGGTCAGCGGCAGCCTGTCCCTGCTCGGGTTCGGCGTGGATGCGGTGATCGATTCGATCGCGTCCGTTGCGCTGATCTGGCGGTTTCGTGTCGAGTCCGCGCAGCCGGTTCGGGCAGCCCGGGTCGAACGGATCGCCGAGCGCGTCGTCGGCATTTCGTTGATCCTGCTGGCGGTGTACCTCGTCGTGGGCTCCATACGGGCGCTCGCGACGCAATCCCACCCCGACATGTCGCTGGCGGGTGTCGCGTTGCTCGTGGCGTCCGTGATCGTTCTGCCGCCACTGGCCCGGGCCAAGTACCTCGTGGCAACGCGACTGGGAAGCGGCGCGCTGAGACTCGACAGCATCCTGACCGCCGTTGCCGCGCTGCTCGCCGCGATCAGCCTCGCGAGCCTCGCCGCGTCGGACAGACTCGGGCTCTGGTGGGCCGACGCGGTCGCGGCCATCGTCGTCGCTGTGATCCTCGCCCGCGAGGGTTTGGCGAGCATGGGCGCAGCGGACCCCGAAGGAGATGCGTCTGTCGAACGGTAGCTGCCGTCGCCGTCGCCGGGCGCGACGCGGTACCGTGGCCGGGACAGACCCGCGCTGGAGGACCACATGCCCGAGCGCTCGAACGAGGACATCGTCCGCCGCTACTGGCAGGCGCACGCGGCCCACGACCACAAGACCGTTAGCGAGCTGCGGCACCCGGATTGGCTCGCGGAGTGGCCGCAGTCGCGCGAGCGCGTCCGCGGCGACGCGAACGACCGCTCCATCATGGACAACTACCCCGGCGGCGAACCGCATCTCGACGCGACCCATCGGATCGTCGGCGCCGAGGATCGCTGGGTCGTCACGCCGGCATACACGGTTCAGCGCGTGGTCGGCAACGGCGATGCCTGGTGGGGCTCCGGGATCGGGAAATACCCGGACGGCCGAACCTGGCACTTCGTCGCCATGGTCGAGCTCCGCGACGGCAAGATCTACCGCGAGACGGCCTACTTCGCCGAACCCTTCGATGCGCCGGCGTGGCGGGCGGCCTGGGTCGAGAAGATTGACTGACGGGGTCGCGGACACGCTTGTCGACACGATCTATACGCGGGTCGGCGTAACACGTATGCTGCATCCCCATTAACGTTCAGCGTGGCTCGGCCGGAGGGGGCATCGGTGGCTCACGACTCGCTCTCGTTCGATTACCGCAAGAGCCACGTCAGCCCGGACAAGGGGGTCCGGTATGACTCGCTGTACGCGCCGGGAAGCGCTCTCGCCTTCTATTTCGACCATTTCGAGCGGCCCTATATCGAGGCGCAATTCGCACGCGTCCAGGAGGAGAGGGGCGGCGGCCGATACCTCGACTTCGCATGTGGCACCGGTCGGATTCTTGCCGTCGGAGCGGCGTTCTTCGATGAGACCGTCGGGATCGACGTGTCCGAGGCGATGACGAAGATCGCGCGCAAGAAGACGCCCGGCGCCCAAATCCTGGAGGCCGACGTCCTTAACCAGGCAGTCGACGTGGGCACCTTCGACGTCGTCACCCTGTTCCGCTTTCTGCTCCGTGCGGGCATGCTCAGGGACGACGTCCTCGAGTGGCTTCGGGGCGTCATCCGCGAGGACGGACTCCTCATCGTGAAC
>Ga0210378_10001514_pt1 | contig 12159 bp, 7 predicted proteins | sample PLM1_60_b1redo_FD_155465 | JGI IMG/M metagenome (GOLD analysis project Ga0210378, IMG submission 155465) | Groundwater sediment microbial communities from an aquifer in East River, Colorado, USA - PLM1_60_b1 redo | ecosystem: Environmental > Terrestrial > Soil > Riparian zone | place: USA: East...
CTAGGGCCGGTGCAGGGTAGGGGATCATCAGGCTGAGCAGGTCGGCGACGACGGCGGGTTTGTCCTCTCCTTCGATCTCTACCGTGCAGGACACCGTCAGCAGGACGCGCCCGCCCGGCTTCTTGTCAGCCGAGGCCAGCACCGCGTGGGCGCGGATCCGCTTCCCGGAGCGCACGGGGGCAAGGAACCGGGCCTTGTCGATGCCGTAGTTCAGCGCCTGCGACACGCCGTCGGGCACCATGCCGATCTGCATCGTCATGCCGGCGAGCGCCGACAGGGTGAGGAACCCGTGTGCGATCGTGGTCTTGGCAGGGCTTTCCCGCGCGGCCCGCTCGACGTCCACATGGATCCACTGGTGGTCGCCGGTGGCGTCGGCGAACTGGTTGATCCGGTCCTGGCTGATGGTGACCCAGTCGGACACACCGAGTTCCTTGCCGACGAACTGGTCAACCGTGTCCAGGGTGTAACCCGGTATCGGCATGTCGTCCCCTCATGCGGTCGCGGTCGCGGCTGGATCGTCGCTGCCCTGTCACTCCTGGCGCGGCAGCGTGTCGCGCACCGCGCCGGTGGCTTCCTCCTCCGATTCGAAGATGTGGGGTGCGACGCCGCGCGTCTCGAGGGCATGCCCGAGCTTGGCGCGCATGAACGCGCTGGTGGTGAACCGGGTGACGCCGTGGAAGTAGCGCTCGCCGACCTCCTGCACCGCATCGAGGTAGGCGTCCTCGAACTCACGGTCGATGTCGAAGCCGTCGTAGTTGACGACGGCGTACACCTTGTGGCCGAGCGGCTCGCAGAGCTCCTTGATTTTCGCGACGTAGTCTTTGATCAGATCCATCGACTTCACTTCGAGATCCTCGAAGTTCAGGTACAGGATGTTGCGCTCGTCGTAGTAGGTGAAGCGAGCGTCGAACGGCAGCCGCAGGATGTCATCGCGCAGCCCCATCGGTTCGGACCGGAAGATCCTCCGATCCATCTCGCGCGGCTGACGCACGATCGGCTTGAACGCCATCTTGGCCAGGATGTCGCGCTCGATGTCCACCCCCGGCGCGACCTCGGTCAGTTCCAGGCCTTCCCTGGTGAGCCGGAACACGCACCGCTCGGTGATGTAGAGGACGTCCTTGTCCTGCTCCGCCGCGTACGGTCCGGAGAACGTGCGGTGCTCGACCTCGTCGACGAACTTCTGATGCTTGCCGTCGCGCTCGATCAGCAGCTTGCCCTCGACGACCGCGACCTCGAGGTCGCCCGCGGTGAATGTTCCGAGGAACGCGACCTTCTTCGCGTTCTGGCTGATGTTGATGAAGCCGCCGGCGCCGGCCAGCCGAGGGCCGAACCTCGACACGTTCAGGTTGCCCTCCTTGTCGGCCTGAGCGAGCCCGAGGAACGCCGCATCCACCCCACCACCGTCGTAGAAGTCGAACTGGTACGGCATGTCGATGACCGCCTGAGCGTTCGTCCCCGCGCCGAAGTCGTAACCCCCGGCCGGGATCCCGCCGATGATGCCGGGCTCGGCGGTCATGGTCAGCAGGTCGGCGACCTTCTCCTCGGCGGCGACCGAGGCGACCCCCTCGGGGATGCCGACGCCGAGGTTCACGACGCTGTTCGGGCGCAGCTCCAGCGCGGCCCGCCGCGCGATGATCTTGCGGTGGCTCATCGGCATCGGGGGGAGTGAGCCCAGCGGGACGCGCAACTCGGCGGCGAAGGCCGGGTTATAAGCCGTGGCGAGGGTTTGCGGGTGGTTCTGCGGTGACGACGCCACCACGATGCAGTCGACGATCGCACCCGGGACCTTCACATGCCGCGAGTTGAGCGTGCGAGCGTCGGCGATCCGCTCGACCTGCGCGATCACCAGCCCGCGGCAGTTGTGCGCCGCCATCGCGAGCGACAGCGTGTCGACCGTGAGCGCCTCGCGCTCCATCGTGATGTTTCCGTCTGGATCTGCGGTGGTGCCCCGGATGATCGCGACGTTGATCGGGAATGCCTTGTAGAAGAGGTACTCCTTGCCGCCGACCTCGATCAGCTCGACCAGGTCCTCGGTCGTCATCTCGTTCAGCTTGCCGCCACCGAAACGCGGATCGGCGAACGTGCCGAGCCCGACGCGGGACAGGTGCCCGGGCTTGCCGGCCGCGATGTCCCGGTAGAGGTGCGACATCGGGCCGAGCGGCAGGTTGTAGCCCTCGATCTGGTTGCCGGTGACGAGCGCGGTCAGCGCCGGCACGCCGGTCCAGTGCCCGCCGATGATCCGCTTGACGAGGCCCGGCTGCGCGAGGCGGTTTGCACCGCCGGTCTGGGCGTCGCCGGGGCTGACGCAGAAGACCAGCGTGAGGTCCCGCGGCTTGCGGAAGGAGACCGGTCCCTCGTCGGTGGTCTCGAACACCGCGGCGAGCTCGTGGACGACCTCCAAGGCCAGGCCGGTGTAGAAGAACCCGCCGAGGGCGACGGTGTCGCCGGTGCGGATGAGCCGGACCGCTTCCCTGGCCGACACAATCTTGCCGGTCGACCCGGTCCGAGCCGTGGGAACGATAGATGTCGTGGTCATGGGGCGGCTCCCTCCTTCCTTCCGTGTCGGACCCTCACGCCGGACAGTGGCCGGGAGCTGGCTCAGCTGAGCCGTTCGATGATCATTGCCATGCCCTGGCCACCGCCGACGCACATGGTTTCCAACCCGACGGTCTTGTCCTCGCTGACCAGCCCGTTGAGCAGGGTGTTGGTGATGCGCGCGCCGGTCATCCCGTAGGGATGGCCGAGGGCGATGGCGCCGCCGTGGACGTTGAGCCGGTCCAGATCGATGCCCAGGTCGCGGTAGGAAGGGATCACCTGCGCGGCGAAGGCCTCGTTGAGCTCGACCAGGTCGATGTCGTCGACGGTCATACCGGCCCGGTGCATGGCCCGCCGGGACGCCTCGACCGGGCCGAGCCCCATGATCTCCGGCGACAGCGCGGCCACACCGGTGGACACGATCCGCGCCAGTGGCGTGATGCCCAGGTCCTGGGCCTTGCGGTCGCTCATCACGACGACCGCCGCGGCGCCGTCGTTGAGCGGGCAGCAGTTCCCCGCCGTGACGGTGCCGTCGGGTCGGAACACCGGCCTGAGCGCTGCGACGGCATCGAGCGTCACACCCGGCCGCGGCCCGTCGTCGCGATCGACCACGGTGCCGTCGGGCAGCTCGACCGGCGTGATCTCGCGCGCGAAGAAGCCATTCTTGATGGCCTGCTCGGCGAGGTTCTGCGAGCGGACGCCGAACTCGTCCTGCTCGGCCCTGCTGATCCCGCGCAGCTGTGCGACGTTCTCCGCGGTCTGGCCCATCGCCATGTAGGCGTCCGGCAGCGCGCCGTCCGGGCGCGGGTCATGCCAGGCGTCCCCATCGCCTTCGGCCGCTCTCGCGGTGCGCGCCCGCGCATCGCCGAACACCGGGTTGACCGTGTCGGGCAGCGAGTCGCTGCTGCCCTTGGTGTGCCGGCTGACCATCTCGACACCGGCGGAGACGAACACGTCGCCCTCGCCGGCCTTGATCGCGTGCATGGCCATCCGGGTGGTCTGCAGCGACGACCCGCAGTACCGGGTGAGCGTGGTGCCCGGCAGGTGGTCGTAGCCAAGCAGGACCGCGACGACCCGGCCCATGTTGAACCCGGCCTCGCCGCCGGGAAGGCCGCAGCCCAGCATCAGGTCGTCGATATCGGCCGGGTCCAGTTGCGGCACCTTGTCCAGCGCCGTGCGCACGATGGTCGCCGCGAGGTCGTCCGCGCGCAGGTCCCGCAGCGATCCCTTGAACGCGCGCCCGATCGGCGACCGCGCCACGGCGACGATGACCGCGTCTGCCATGAGAGCCTCCCTTTCCTGATGGGATTGAGGCCCGGCGACGGCGCGTTCAGGCGAACGCGCTGATGCCGGTGATGTCGCGGCCCACGATCAGCGCCTGGATGGTCTCGGTGCCCTCGTAGGTGTGGATCGCTTCGAGGTCGCACATGTGCCGGATCACGTGGAAGTCGAGCAGGATCCCGTTGCCACCCAACAGGTCGCGGGCTTCGGACAGCACCTGTCGGGCCTTGGTGGTGTTGTGAAACTTGCCGAGCCCGGCCAGCGTGTCGGCCAGCTTGCCCTGCTCCGCCAGCCGGGTCAGCTGGAGGCAGTACAGCTGCATCGCGGTGATCTCGGAGAGCATCTTCACCAGCCGCTGCTGGACGATCTGGAAACCGGCCAGTGGCTTGCCGAACTGCGTGCGCCGCTTGGCGTAGCTCAGCGCGGCGTCGAACCCGGCCACCGCGTGACCCAACGCCATCCAGCAGCACGCCAGCCGGGTGCCGATCAGGACCTTCGCCGCGTCCTTGAAGGAGTTCGCCCCGGGCAGCCTGTTCTCGGCGGGCACCCGCACGTTGTCCAGCTGGATCTCGGCCTGCCAGATCGCCCGCAACGCCACCTTGTGCTCGATCGGCGTGGCGATGTAGCCGGGGGTTCCCTTCTCCACCAGGAAGCCCTTGACCTGTCTGTCCTCGGTGTCGCGGGCCCACACCACGATGACGTCGGCGATGGTGCCGTTGCCGATCCACTTCTTCTCGCCGTTGATCACGTAGGAGTCGCCGTCGAGGCGCGCCGAGGTCTCCAGCGCGACCGAGTCCGACCCGTGGTTCGGCTCGGTCAGCGCGAACGCCCCGAGCTTCTCCAGCTTGGCCATCCCGGGCAGCCAGCGCTCCTTTTGCTCCTCGGAGCCGAGCAGGTAGATCGACTTCATGGCGAGCCCGGCCTGCACGCCGAGCAGGGTGCCCAGGCTGCCGTCCCCCCGGTGCAGCTCCATGTTGACCAGGCCGACCGACATCGGGTCCAGCTTCGGGCAACCGTAGCCCTCGAAGCTGTCCGCGATGAGGCCCAGCGAGCCCGCCTTCTCGATGAGCGGCCAGGGCAGCTCCGCGCGCTCCCAGTAGTCGTTGATCACGGGTAGGACGTCGTTGGTGACGAATTCGCGGGTGCGCGTGAGGTAGTCCAGCTGCTCCCCGTTCAGCTGCTCCTTGAGGAAGAAATAGTCGGTGCCGAGCGCGTCGCCGATCCCCACCTGCAGGTCCATCCCGCGCCTCCTTGCTTCGAGGTTCGAATCAGTCTCGAACAGGTACGTGCCGGGTGCCTTCGCAGCGCCTCGGGGTCCACCATCGACGGCACACGCGGTGGCGAGGACATGTCCCTGGCGGTGTCGGCGTCCCGGAGATCGGTCTGCCGCTCGGCCGGGGGCGCCGGGGGCACGGCCGCCACCGTCGTGGCCGCGCCGGCCAGCGGCCCGTGGTCGCACCCTTCGCCATGCCGATCTCCAGCCCGTGGCCGCGTAGTCGATGGGACACCCGGCACCGACACTGCTCTCTGCGCCAGTAGCCGTCGATGGCCGGCGCGACAAACCTACTCGGATTCCGCAGTGATCCGCGACAACGCAAATCCGCCGAACTGGCCGATGTCGCCAGCGCTAACCCAGGAGAGGCAAGACGGTTCCGGCCACCAATGGCCGCGGCCGCGGCCGCGCCTAGTCTCGGGGACGCTGCAGGGGTCACCAAGGGGCGGCAGCGTGCACTCGCTGCCGTCTTCGGGCGCCTGACGAGGGCCGAGTCGATGTCGACGGCGAACGGAAAGACCGGCTCCACGGCAGGCCTGGGCCGAGGTCGCGGACGACTCGACCCGGGGTCTCGACCCGGGTCGGGTCGCTGACCGGCCGCGTGCGCACGTGTCGATGGCGCCGCGGACAACCCGACGGGCCGACCCCGGTGCGGCAGCACATCGGGCAGATGCCCGTCCCGCGGTAGGTTCGGTGTGGCTGCCGTCACCGGAGCCGCTGGCGGTTGCCGCCCAGAACCGGGGCTCCGGCGAATCGGCCTACCCGACGGAGGTAACGCGAGCATGCCACAGGAAATCAACTCGGTCGCTGTCATCGGCGGCGGATACATGGGAGCGGGCATTGCCGAGGTGTCCGCGGTCGCCGGTATGCCGGTCGTCGTCCGCGACCTGCAGCAGTTCCTCGACGGTGCGCGGCGCCGCGTGGAGAGATCGCTCGCCGGCCATGTCAAGAAGGGCAGGATGGACGAGGCCGCGCGCGACGAGGTGCTCGGCCGGATCAGCTTCACCTCCGAACTGAAGGACGTGGCCGGCTCGGACCTGGTGATCGAGGCCATCCCGGAGAACCTCGACCTGAAACTGTCGCTCATGAGAGAGCTCGACGAGATCGTCGACTCGGACACCGTGATCGGAACCAACACATCGTCGATCCCGATCGCCCAACTCGCCAGCAAGGTGCACCATCCCGAGCGGGTGGTCGGCATCCACTTCTTTTCGCCGGTGCCGGTGATGAAGCTGGTCGAGATCGTGGTCGCGCTGGACACCGGGCCGGAGACGGTGCAGCTCGCGCGCAGCTACGCCGAGCGGCTGGGCAAGCACCCCATCCAGACGAAGGACCGGTCCGGGTTCGTCGTCAACTACCTGCTCACGACGCTCCTCATCAGCGCGATCAGGATGTACGAGGAGGGGTTCGCCAGCCGGGAGGACATCGACGACGGCATGCGGCTCGGCGCCGGTCACCCCATGGGTCCGCTGCGGCTGGCCGACATGGTCGGTCTCGATGTCACCTACGCGGTGTGCATGTCGCTCTACGACGAGTTCAAGCGTGACGAGTTCGCACCGCCGCCACTGCTGAAGCGGATGATCGCAGCCGGGCGGCTCGGCCAGAAGTCCGGGCGCGGCTTCTACGAGTATGGTACGTAATAGGCCGGCGGCACATCACCTGCCCAATCACCTGCCCACGAATGCTGCGCACTCACGTACTCGCCCATCTGGGCCTCCTCAGGGCATGCGGGCGTCCATCGGCACAGGAATCTTGACCGTACGGCTGACGGCAGCCGCGGCCATCGTCCGCGGAGCACAAGCCCTCGACCGATGTTGGTGCTCGCAGCCCGATGCCCGTGGTCACCGGTGCACCTAACCTCAGCACCACGTCGGCGGCTGGTGTCGCTGGCCGCCGGCAGAAGTGGAGGTGGGGTGCGGCATGACGAGGCGCGGCGCGGCCGTGGCGTCCGCGCTGCTCGCCTGCGTACCCCGGCTGGCCGACGAGCTGGTCGAGCGCGTCCTCGAGCAGGTCGACATCTACGGGGAGGGGCGTCCGGTTCCGATCGAGGAGCTGCGCGCGTCGTGCCGGGACAGTCTCGAGTTCACGTTGCTGCATCTCGGGAACGCGGTCCCGCTGGATCTCGCCGCGCCGCAGCGGACCGGGCGAAGCAGGGCGGAGCAAGGCGCGCCGCTGGCGGCGGTCCAACGCACGTTCCAGATCGCTTTCCGGTTCCTGTGGGATGTCGTCGTCGCCGAGGCGCACCGATCCGGGTCGTTGTCCGACGCCGAACTGGTGGGGCTCGCCTCGGACATGTGGACGCTGCACGACGAGTTCACCGCGGCGACGGCGTCGGCCTACCGCGATGCGCTCACCGAGCAGACGCTGTGCGGGACCAGGAGCGCTCGGCCCTGGTCGAGGCGCTGTTCGAGGGGCGCGTCCTCGACACGGCTACGGTCTGGGAGGCTGCGGACCTGCTCGCCCTGCCCTATCGGGGCTGGTTTGTTGTCGTGGCCGCCGAGGTGCCGGCGGTCGCCCGGCAAGCCCTGCCGAACATCGAGAGCCGGCTGCAGGCCCGCGGTATCGGCTCGGCCTGGCGGCTGCTGCCCGACCTGCACGTCGGAATCGTGTCGCTGCGTTCGCAAAGCGCGGCCACGCCGGTGCTCGTACTGTTGCGCTCGGCGGCCTCGTCGCGGGTCGGGGTGAGCCCGGTCTATGCCGACCTGGAGAAGACACCGCAGGCCCTGCATCTGGCGCGGATCGCGCTGGCCAGCTCGCCGCCGGGCATGGCCGAGGTGAACCTGTTCGATGACGCGCCGCTGCCGGTGCTCGTCGTCAGCTCGCCCACGACGTCCTACCGGATCACGAGGATGGTGCTCGGCCCGCTCCTGGAGATCAACCCCGACGAGCGCGAGATGCTGCTGCACACCCTGGCGACTTACTTCGCCGTGCAGGGCTCCGCCGCGGAGGCTGGGAGGCGGCTGTACTGCCACCCCAACACCGTGCGACACCGGCTGCGCCGCATCGAGCGCCAGACCGGTCGCTCGCTCGACGACCCGCTCGCCTCCGCCGAGCTGTGCGTCGCGCTGGAGGCGCTTCGCCGGCTGCCCGATCCGCCCAGGCCGACGAGTGGGCGGAGCCGCGGGTCACCACCGGTCGCGGAGCGCGTGACTGCGCTCCGATCGAATGGCCGGCCAGCCGCCCGGTCGGCGCCTGCGCGTCGCGGGTGGACAGAAGATGCACGAGACAGCACCGGATGCGGAGGGCTCCAGTGACAACCGTTACCTATCTCCCATGGCAGACCCCCGCCGAGCGCCGCGACCGGATGTGCCTGCGTGACCAGCAGCAGGAGCTCACCTACGGTCAGGTCGCCGACCGGGTCGATGCGATTGCCGGCCAGTTCGCGGCCGCCGGCATAGGACGTGGCGACGTCGTGGCCGTCATGCTGCCGAACCGGGTCGAGCTGGTCCTGTGCCTGATGGCCGCCTGGCGGCTGGGTGCCGCGGCAACCCCCATCAACCCAACGTTCACCGCCCGCGAGGCCGACTACCAGATCGAGGACTCCGGCGCCGTGCTCGTGGTCAACGTCGGCGGCGCGGCGCCGACCGGAGGCAAGGCGACCCTCTCCGTGGACGAGCTCGCGACAACTCCAGCCGCGGGCCTGCAGCCACCGACCACACAGCCTGACGACACCGCCCTGCTGATCTACACCAGCGGATCGACCGGACGACCCAAGGGTGTCGTGCTCGATCACGCCAACCTCTTCGCGATGGCGTCCATGATCGCCGAGCACTTCTCGCTCACCGACCAGGACCACTGCTTGCTGGTTCTTCCGCTGTTCCACGTCAACGCGATCTGCGTCAGCCTGCTCGCCTCGCTGCTGCGCGGCGGCAAACTCACCATCCAGGCACGATTCCACCCCACCGAGTTCCTCCGCGCGATCGATCAGTACCATCCGACGTACTTCTCGGCTGTGCCGACGATCTATGCCCGGCTCGCCGAGCTGCCCGAGGCCGTGGACGTCGACACCTCGTCGCTTCGCTTCGCCATCTGCGGGGCTGCGCCGGTTGCGAAGGAGCTGCTCGACGCGTGCGAGAAGCGTTTCGGGTTCGTGATGGTCGAGGGCTATGGCTTGACCGAGGGCACCTGCGCGACCACGTGCAACCCGCTCACCGGGCTCCGAAGGCCGGGGAGTGTCGGAATAGCCTTGCCTGGGCAGAAGGTGATGATCTTCGGCAGCGACGGTGCTCCGGCTCGCGTCGGCACGCCCGGCGAGGTGCTGATCCAGGGTCCCAACGTGATGCGCGGCTACCTCAACCGCCCCGACGAGACCGCGGCCACCGTCGTCGACGGATGGTTGCACACCGGCGATGTCGGAGTCTTCGACGAGGATGGCTACCTGACCCTGGTGGATCGCATCAAGGACATGATCATTCGAGGCGGGGAGAACCTCTATCCCAAAGAGATCGAGAGCGTGCTCTACGAGCACCCGGCGGTCCTGGAGGCCGCCGTGGTGGGTGCCCCCCACCCGACGTACGGCGAGGTGCCCGTCGCCTTCGTGGTGACCTACCCCGACGCCGAGGTCACCGGCGACGAGCTGCGCGAATTCAGCCGTGCGGGACTGACCACGGTGAAGATCCCGGTGCGGATCGACGTCGTCGCAGAACTCCCCAGGAATCCGGTGGGAAAGATCGACAAGCCCGCCCTGCGGCGGGCTCTGCAGACCCCTTGACTGGACCCGCTGCGCCCGGCCACGGGTCTCATCGGTTCGGGCCGGCCGGCTCCTCGGACTCCTCGCTGCTGAGGAAGTCGGCCACCAGGGCGGCGATCTCGGCGGGCCGCTCCACCACAAACAGGTGGCCGCCGCCCCGGATTATGCTCAGCCGGCCGTCGGGGAGGAGCCGGGCCATGATGCGCCCGTTGGCGAGGGGCACGATCGGGTCGTCGTCCCCGGCGAGGACGAGCGTGGGCTGGCGCAGGCGCCGTAGCCAGGGCAGGCTGGTCCAGCCGGTGATCGCGTAGATCTGGGCGAGGTACCCGCGAAACGATGGAGCCTCGCTGAACCGGGCGAGCGAGCCGTGCAGCAGCGCGTCGGGGTCCGTGCGCGCAGCCCCGCCATACAGAGCGGCGGCCGTCCGGCGGTAGTAGTCGGGGGACTGGTAGCGGCGCGGCGTGGCGAGCGCGAGCAGGACTCGAGGGGAGGCCGGGACGCCGCCGAGGCCGGGGCCGGTGGCGGCGAGCACCAGCCGGCGCACCCGCTGCGGCGCCTGGTAAGCGAGCTGCTGGGCGAGCACTCCGCCGAAGGAGGCGCCGAGCAGGTCCACGGTCTGGTAGCCGAGCGCGTCGAGGGTACGTTCGATGGTGCGGGCGAGGCCGCGCATGCGCCTGGGCCGGCGATAAGGGGCGGACTTGCCTGTGCCGGGGGCGTCAACCGCGATGGTCTGGATGCCGAACGGGTGCAGCGCGCGCTCGAATGGTGCCGCGAGCTCCAGGCTCGCGCCGATGCCGGTGAGCACCAGCAGGGGGCGCCCGGTCCCGCGGACGGCGGTCCGTAGCCGTAGCCCGTCGGCCTCGACGTAGCGGATGCCGGTGTCGTTCATGCGACAGCGCCGGAGCACGATAGCCCGGTGCCGAGCGAGCGGCCGATGCTGTCGTGCAAGACGATCACCTCGCGGGTCAGGGGTCGAACACGTAGGTGCCGGGCGCGTCCACCAACGGTGCCAGCCCGCCGCCGCCGAGTCCGTGGGGTGCTGACTTCGACCCGCCGCCGCGGTCGGTGAGCCAACCGACGAAGTCCGGCCACCAGCTGTCCTGGTGCGACTCCGCGCCTGCCAGCCACTCGCGAGGCTCGGCGGGGTTGGCCTGGTTGGTCCGGTAGCTCGCCTTGGGGTTGCCGGGCGGGTTGACCAGGGCCGCGATGTGTCCGCTGGTGGACAGCACGAAGCGGCTGGTGCCGCCGAGGAGTTGGGTGCTGCGATAGCAATTCTGCCAGGGGGTCAGGTGGTCGGCGATGCCGGCGATGATGTAGGAGTCGGTGTCGATGGCCGACAGGTCCACCGGCACGCCCAGGACCTTGGCCTCTCCGGGCTTGAGGACCCGGTTGTCCAGGGCCAGGTCGATGAAGTCCGCGTGCAGCGCGGCGGTCATCCGGGTGGTGTCGTTGTTCCAGAACAGGATGTCGAACGGCGGCGGCTTGCGGCCGAGCAGGTAGTCGTTGACCCAGTAGTTCCAGATGAGGTCGCCGGGGCGCAGCCAGGCGAAGACCTCGGCCAGGGATCGGCCGTCGAGGTAGCCGCGGCGGCGGGAGGCGGCGGTGGCGGCGGTGGCTATCCGCCGGTCCATGAGTGCCGCGCCGACGCCGGCACGCTCGTTGTCGAGGACGGTCACCGCCAACGCGAACCCGGCGAGCCGGCCGAGTTGGGCGGTGGCGGCGAGGTAGCCGGCGGCCAGGCTGGCGATGATGCCACCGGAGCACATTCCGAGCAGGACCGTGTGGGCGCTGTGGCAGACGCGTTCGGTCGCGTCGAGGGCTTCGACGATGCCCTGCACGTAGGTGTCCAGACCCCAGCCGGCGTGCTCGACGTTCGGGTTGCGCCAGGATATGACGAGGACCTGCTGGCCGGAGCCAACCAGGTACTCGATGAGGCTGCGGCCGGGGGCGAGGTCCACCGCGTAGTACTTGTTGATCGTCGGGGGCGCGATCAGCAGCGGGGTCTTGCGAACGGTGCCGGTCCGCGGCCGGTACTGGATCAGCTCGAACACCTCGGTCCGCAGCACGACGGCCCCGGTGGTGGTGGCGATGTTGCGGCCCAGCTCGAACCCTGACGTGTCCACCATGGAGGGGATCCGCGGCGGGGCGGCCATGTCGCGGGCGAAATTGACCGCGCCGCGCAGCAGGCTCAGCCCGCCGGTGTCGATCGCGGTCTTCGCCGACGTGGGGTTGACCAGTGGGATGTTGCTGGGGGCGGCCGCCTCGACCAGGTTCTCCACGAGGAAGCGCACCCGCTGGTCGTCGCGCCAGTCCAAGTCGGCGTCGGCGACGAGCTGCTGAAGCGTCTGACCCGCGGCCAGGTATGCCTGCACGAGACGGC
>Ga0210378_10001515_pt1 | contig 12158 bp, 12 predicted proteins | sample PLM1_60_b1redo_FD_155465 | JGI IMG/M metagenome (GOLD analysis project Ga0210378, IMG submission 155465) | Groundwater sediment microbial communities from an aquifer in East River, Colorado, USA - PLM1_60_b1 redo | ecosystem: Environmental > Terrestrial > Soil > Riparian zone | place: USA: East...
AGCGGCCATCGATATCCAGGATGGCCACGTCCACCCCCTGGATGGCCTTGCCGCATGAGCCCGGCCTCTTCTCTTCTCCCCGGCGCTCCATGGCGATGGCCGGCGAGGCCTCGGTTTGGCCGTAGGCCTCCAGTACCTCGCATCCGAACCGCTCCGCGAAGCCTTCCTTCAACTCCAGTGAGACGGGGGCCGCGGATAGAAGCACGGCTTCGAGCGAGGAGGTGTCGTATCGGCCGACCTCCGGAAACTGCGTGAGGTAAAGGGCCATGGTTGGAACCAGGGGCATGTAGGTCACTCGATAACTCTCGATCGCCGCGAGCACCGTCTCCACGTCGAACCATCGCAGTAAGACGCCGCGGATCCCCATCACCTGGCCGGTGATCCCCGACATCATGCCGAAGAGGTGCGACACGGGAAGGGCGACGAGCCCCACGTCCTCCGGGCCCAGATCGGCATGATCGGCCAGAGTCGTGGCCATCCACACGAGGTTGCCGTGGGTGATCATCACGCCCTTGGGGGTGCCGGTGGTGCCGCCCGTGTACATGATCACGGCGAGGTCGCCCTCGTCCCGGTCCACCGGGGAGAACTCAGCGCCCCAGGTGGACGAGAGGCCCTCGAATGACAGCGCGCCCTCGGGATGGCCAGGGCCCGCCACCACGACCTGCGGGGGCTCCGGCAGGCCCTCAATGGCCGTCTGCACGGCCGGATAGAAGTCTGGGCTGGTCACGAGGACCTTCGGAGCGCAGTCCGCCAGGATGTGCCTCACCTCCGGCTCGGCGAGCAGGAACACGATCGGCACGACAACGCCACCCATGGCGCTGGCGGCTCCGTAGACCTGGGAGACCTCAAGGCAGTTCGGCATCATCACCGCGATCCGGTCTCCCGGCTTCACTCCGAGGCCGACCAGCGCGTTCGCGAACCTATGGGCCGCGGCGAGCTGCTCTGTGTTGGTGTGCCAGAGACCGTCGAAGCAGACGGCCTCGAACTCACCGAACCGTTCGACGCTCCGCTCGGCGAGCCACGCCAGATTCATGCACCGAGGGTAAAGAGGTGTCTAGAAGAATGCCAGAGGCACACCCCGGCGGGCCGCCGACGCGGTCAGAGCCCGTAAGAGCGGCCCACGATCTCCTTCATTATCTCCGTGGTGCCGCCGCCGATAGGACCCAGCCGCGAGTCGCGCCAGGCACGCTGTACCGGGAACTCCATCATGTAGCCGTAGCCCCCGTGGATCTGGAGTGCCTCGTCCGCCACCTTCCAGCCCAGCTCGGTGGCGAACCACTTCGCCATCGAGACCTCGCGCCTCGCTTCCTCCCCGACCACGACCTTCCTAAGCGCCTGGTAGGTGAGTGAGCGCGCGGCCTCGATCTCGGTCGCTAGGTCGGCGAACCGGTGCCGCCAGACCTGGAACTTGGCGATCGGACGGCCGAACGCATGACGTTCTCGCCCGTAGGCGATGGCCATCTCGAGAGTCAGCTCGGCGGCGGCCACGGCTGCAAGCGCCATCACGAGCCGCTCCCACTGGAGGCTCTCCATTACTTGGGAGAAGCCGCGACCCTCCTCGCCGAGCAGCTCGCCCGGAGCATCTTCGAACGCGAGCTCGCCCGTATGTGAGGTCCGCCAGCCGACAGTCTCGATCCGACGCGATGCGAATCCCGGCGCCCCCGCCTCGACTACGAACAGCGAGATGCCGTCGCCAGCGCCTACCGGAGAGCTCTTCGCCACGACTACGATGAAGTCGGCGATCGGGCCGTTGGTGATGAATGTCTTCGTCCCCGTGAGCCGCCACCCGGCGCCATCGTCTGGTACCGCGCGCGTCTGGATGCCTGACACGTCCGAACCCGCGCCGGGCTCGGTCACAGCCAGCGCCCCTATCTTCTCCCCGGCAATCGCAGGAGCGAGCCACCGCTGCCTCTGTTCCTCTGAGCCATATCGATGGACGTAACAGGACCCGAGGTCCTTGTGAGCGCCGAGCGCCGCGGCAACCCCTCCCGAGCCACACCTCGCCAGCTCCTCGGTTATGACCGCATCGGCAACGAGGTCTGGCCCGGTTCCGCCGTACGCGCTCTCGTACTTGGCTCCGAAAAGTCCGATCGCGCCCGCCCGGCGCATGATCTCCCGAACGGGAAAATCACGGGCCCGTTCCCACTCTTCGACATTGGGTCTGATCTCCCGTTCGACGAACTGGCGGACGACCCGCCTGAGCTCGTCATGGTCACCCGTGAACAGACCGGCCTTCGGAATCGTGTCGAACCTGGTGGCGGCCACCTGATCAGAGCCCCATGGTCTTGGCGATGACTTCGCGCATGACCTCGTCCGCCCCGGCGCCGATCCGGAGCAGGCGCGCGTCGCGCCACGCCCGATCGATCCCGATCTCGGTCGCGTAGCCGTACCCGCCGAAGACCTGAAGGCATGTGTTCATTGTTCGGTTGACCACAAGCCCCGCATAGAGCTTCGCCATGGAGATCTGCCGAACCGGGTACTCGCCCTTCTCCCACGCGAGCGCCGTGTCGTAGCAGAGCTGGCGCGCGGCCTCCAGCTCGGTGGCCATCTCGGCGAACTTGTGGCGGTTGACCTGGAAGGACCCAATCGGCTTGCCGAACGCTCGCCGTCCCTGCGCGTACTCGATGGTTCGGCCGAACACAAGCTGGCCCCCGGCCACCGAGCCGGCCACCCCGATGAGACGTTCGCCCTGGAGCTCCCACATGATCTCGACGAAGCCTCTTCCCTCTTCACCTAGGAGCGCGTCCATCGGGACTCTCACGTCGTCCAGAATCAGCTCGGCGGTGTCGGACGTACGCATGCCCAGCTTGTCGAGCTCGCGCGAGACGGTGAATCCCGGTAGGTCGGTGTCTACGACGAAAAGCGAGAACCCCTCGTGACCCGCGCCCTTGTCGGTCCGGGTCACGAGCACACAGACATCTGCGCGCGCCCCGTTGGTGATGAACATCTTTCGCCCGTTGATGACGAAACCGTCGCCATCGGCGCGGGCCGTCGTCTCGATGCTGGCGACGTCGGACCCCGCCCCTGGCTCGGTGATCGCCAGGCAGAAGATCTTCTCCCCCGAGATGGCGGGGACGAGGTAACGGCGCTTCTGGTCCTCGGTCCCGAACTTGAGGATCGGAGGCGTGGCCATCTCGGACTGGACGGCCACACCCATGCCTACCCCGCCGGACCCGCTCCGGGCCATCTCTTCGGCGATCACTATGGCGTGGCCCCAGTCCCCGCCCTGGCCTCCATACTCGACCGGGAAGCGTACCCCCAGGAGGCCGAGGTCTCCCATCCGCTTGAACACCCAGTCGGGGAAGTGGCCGTCCCGTTCCCACTCGAGCGCGTGAGGGGCCAGCTCGGTCTCGACGAAAGATCGAACGGTCGCCCTGAAGTCCTCGTGCTCGGGTGTGAAAAGGGGATGGAGCACGGCGAAACTATACGACCGAGTAGCTTTCGAGAGGCCCTATTCTTCTATCCATGGGTGCCCACGAACACGAGGACTTCCGCCGGGTCACGCCTCCGCTGGAAGGACAACTCGTACGCCTACGTGCGACCGAGGAAACCGACCTCCCCGCGATCAACCAGGGGGTATGGAACCCGGCGGTGAGCCAGTACCTGCTGATCCCCTTCCCTCAGCCTCTCGCGGGCACAAGAGAGTACTGGGAGCGCGTGCGAAGAAGCGATTCGGATATGGTCCTGGTGATCGAGGCAAAGGATGGTCAGATGGTCGGTGTGGTCGCGCTGCACGATATCCAGGGGCGCGCTCGAACGGCATTGCTCGGGATATGGGTGGCCGAGCCGCACTGGGACCGTGGATATGGCACTGACGCCGTTCGGACCATCTGCCAGTTCGGCTTCCGGGAGATGAACCTCCAACGGATCGACCTCGGTGTGCTCGAGACTAATGCCAGGGGTAAGAGGGCATACGAGAAGGTCGGGTTCAAGGAGGAGGCCCGCCTTCGCCGGGCGCATTTCGTTGATGGTCGCCATGTCGACATGCTGCTTATGGGCCTCCTGGCGGAGGAGCTTGTCGAAGACTGAGCGCTGGCCCTCAGTGCTTGATCGGCCAGAGAAGTAGCGACATAGCCGCGCGCAGGACAGTGCGCGTGGTCGCCCGGTGCTCGGCGGAGCGCGCTGCGCGCGTCTCTCCGGCCTTACGGAACGCGTCGGCCTCTCTGCGGAGGTCAGCCTGACGGTACTTCCCGAGATCGTTTCCCAGATACATCTTCCCCCTCCCTTCGATAGAGCCTGGCGAGAGGCTATGCCGGTGCTTTGCGGGGGTCAGTGCCGCCCGTCACCTTTGCGTGGTGATATCCGTCGGCGTATGGAGGGACTACAGACTGGCCAGGCGGCGGAGCCCGGAGACGTTCTTCAGCACGTATCGCCGCCCGTCACGTACTACGAGCCCGCGCCGCCCGAAGTCCGACAGGATCCTGGTCACGTTCTCCCGGCTGCCCCCGCACAGGCTGGCGAGGTCCGCGTGGGTGACCACCGAAGGAAGCACTGTGCCGTCGGGCGGGAGGTCGTGCAGGCTCGGGCTGACCAGCTGAATCAGGCGCTTGGCGACCCGGCCCTTGAGATCCAGGAACAGCAGGTCTTCGACGAAGGACTCGTGAGCCTGGATCTGCCTCGCCAGTCCCTGAAGCAGGGCGCGGGTCGCCCCGAAGTGCTCGCCCAGGAACTTTAGGAACCGGTCGCCGTCCGTGACCCAGACGGTGCTGTCCTCCAGCGCCAGAGCGGTGGCGGTACGTCGCTGTTCACCCAGTACCCCGAGCTCACCGAAGAACTGCGGATGATCCAGGGTCGTGAGGAGCTGACGGTGCCCTGTGAGGGAGATCGAGCTGACCTCGACCCGGCCAGTCCAGAGAAAGCAGACGTACTCCGAATCGTCGCCCTGGTAGAAGAGATAGGTGCCACGCCGGTAGGCTCTGACAGATCCCGCCGAGGCGAGCTCCTCCACTGCTCGCCGAGACAGCCCCGAGAGGATCGGCGTCTCGGCCATCGCCTTATGCAGACCCCCGATCGCCCCTCGAACCGCCGAGCCGCTCATCATTCCGGAGAGTAACGAGCGGCCGCGTCAAACTCCAGTGGCGGTGGCACCGACAAGGCCCGAATGGAAGAAGGCGGGCCCGTGTTGCGGACCCGCCTTCCGGGAAAGATCCGATCCGGTTCAGGCGCTACTTGACCTGCTTCACCTGCTTGACCTGCTTCACCTGCTTGACCTGCTTCACCTGCTTTACCTGCTTGGTCACGCGGGTCGCAGCCGCCGACTTCCCTGCGCTCTTGGCCTTGGCCGAGGGCGCCTTGGGGGCTACCTTCTTTACTGCCATCTAGTTCACCCCCTCCCCGTGTCTCGGGATCTAGTCATATTCACGACTGGCTGCATTCTCCTCGGATGGTGGTCGAAGGTCTGTGCCGGCTGTCACCGGAAGCGAAGTGCAATCCGTCACACACATTCGTGTGATGGGCGTCACAAGAATTGCCGACGGATCCTTAGTCGAGCTCGGGGAGATCGAGTGGGTCGGGCCGGGGCGTGCAGGCACCGCAGAAGAGCGCGTCCTCCACTATCAGGACCTTTGTGACGTCCTTGCTCTTGAACGCCTCGAGGATGTACGGGTGTGTCTGCACGTGGTCCTCGCAGATGCCGCGCCCGCAGAAGCGGCAGGATCCCACGGCGGTTCTCTTGCAGTGCCAGCAGTCCATCTCTCCCCTTCCTCAAACGCGAGCCAAGCTAATGATGCGCTGTCCTGTCGAGCGGGATGGTCGGGTTGAGCTTCCCTCGCTTGAAGGCTTCGCCGACCAGGCGCGAGAACCCCTCCCGGTCAAGCCTGTACGTGCGGACCGGGGTGCGCGCCCGGATCGAGGCCGTCCGCGGAACCCCCATCAGCAACGCGATCTCGCCGAAGAACGAACCTGCTCCCAGGGTCCGAACCAATGACCCGTCCTGAAACACATCGACCTGCCCCGAGCCGATCGCATAGAACGCGTCGCCCGGATCGCCCTGCTCGAAGACCGTCTCGCCCGGCGCTAGGCTCATCCACTGCCCGTGCTCCATCAGCTCGTGGAGCTGGTCGGTCTCCAAATGAGCGAAGCACCGGAGCTCTCTCAGCTCGGCCATCTCCTGGAAAGAGGGAGCGAACTCGGGGACACGCATCATGCTGGCCAGGAGGCGGTCGAACGTCCCCTTGTCGACCTCGAACACCTCCGACTCCTCCTGGGCCCGGACGGTGGCTGTCCTCCGCGCACCCTCCATCAGCGCGAGCTCGCCGAAGGACTCGCCACGCCTTAGGACCCGCAGCGTGCGCTCCTTGCCGGTCTCCGGATCCTCCTCGACCACCTGGAGTCCGCCCTTTCGTACCACGTAGAACGCCTCGGCCCGGTCGCCCTGGCGGACCACAGGCTGGCCCCTGCCGAAGGTTCGCAGCCGGACCCGCCCAGCCAGGTCGTCGAGTACCTCGACCGGCACGTCATCGAAAACGGGAAGGGCGTCGATGAGCGTCGCCGCTTCGACCCGCCACCGGCTCTGGAGCCGGAACCTCAGCTGCAGCCAGAGCGCCTTGAGCCGCCGGCCCAGCGACCGCATGAGGTTGATGAGCGCCCGCAGGATAGGTCCCAAGACGAATATGGCCAGCCCCAGGAGGAGCACTCGAGTCAGCACCCCACCATGCCACAAGCGGGCGACGAGCCCCCCGAACACCTCCTTCCAGAAGAAGAACGCCGAGAAGAGCGCGACCACGGTGAAAAGGCTGCCGAGGATCCCGTACACGGCCAGCCCTACCTCCTGCTTAGTGAAATGGGCCTTGCTCCGCAGCTTGTGCCACAAGTCGTGGCGGACGAAGGACATGGCCATCGGGCGCAGGTTCGGCACCTGGATGGCGTCAGAGAGGATCCAGTAGCCGTCTAGCTCGAGGAGCGGGATGAGGTTCAGGAAGATGACCAGGTAGTTCAGGACGCAAAACTTGTAAAGGGTCTGCGAGATGGCTGCGCCCGGATAGGCCCAGGCGAATATCGCCGCGACCCCCGATATGACCATCTCCGCGTAAGGACCGGCGGCGGACTGGAAGATGCGGGCTCGCCTGTCCATCATCAGCCCGTCGGAGGAGTCCACGAAGAACGCCGGCGAGCCGAAGTAGATCATGAAGCCCACGCTCTTGATGGTCCTTCCGTAGTGGGTCATCACGACCGCGTGACCCAGCTCGTGCACGAACGTCAGGAAGTAATTGAGGAACAGCAGGATCACGAAGCCAAGGGCGAGCGACTTGCCCGAGAGGCTGAAGGTATCCGAACCGACGATCGACACGAACGCCGCGAATCCGACCAGTGCGATCACCCCGGCAACGATCTGCACCCACTTCTTGAAGAACCATTTCAGGAAATGGTTGTACAACCACTTGACCGGCCGGTCGGCGTCAGTCCACTCGATCGAGAGCGATCGCGCGAACTGCCGGCCCTTCTGTCGCATAGGCGAGATGGGGTTCATGGCGCGCTTGATCGCGTCGTCCACGTTCACGTACGGGCGGTCAAGGAAGTTCCCCTCGTAGAGCAGGACCACCAGATCCGCCAGGCCCGAGAGCTCGAGTTCGCCCGTCTCCCCGAACCGCTCCGCGACGATCTCCTGGACGGTCCTGGTTCCGTCCATGAGCTTGACCATCTCGGCGTCGCTCGGCTCGATGCGATAGTGGAGCAGGTCCCGGGGGTTCGCGAGCATCGTGTAGTCGTTGCCCCATCTGAGCTTGAATTCCTTGATCTCGATGTCATCTGCGAGCTTCGGGGTGAAGATGGCCGGGTCGACCATCTCGGTCAGGCGCTGCCAGAGATCCCACTCTTCGCTCAGTTCGGCTGGCTTTGCCCGGATCTCGGCTTCCAGCTTGCCCCATAATCCGGGCCTTGCGTCGAGCGCCGTCATCCGGCCTTCTTCTCCTCTTCGATGCGGCTCTTGATGGCCCCGTACACCGAGGGTCGTGGTGGCGAGCGCCTGTGGGAGGCGAACAGGCCGCCGACGAAGCTCCCCGCGAACAGCGCGGCCAGCACCGCCGCGGCGAGCGTGCCCCAGGAGAAGCCTCCTTTCCCCGTATCGACCTTGACGTTGGCCTCGCGGTCCACGGAGGCGGATTCCCCGGGTTGGCCGACCGCGGTTAGCCTGAATGTGGCGCCCGCCGGAATGTCCTCGCGTAGCTCGGCGGGAACCGTCAGCTGGAGATCGTTCCCGCCGGTGACCGTCTTCACGTCCAGCCCGCTGACACGGAAGAAGCTTCCCTCCAGCACGGCCGGAGTTCCCAGCCTCACGAGCTGGCTGGCCCGGAAGCTGATCGAGTTGAGCGACTGGTAGTAGGTGATCTGGGCGACCACGATGTTGTGAAGGAGCATCGTGACCTGAAGCTGGGTCAGGGTCTGGTATCCGCCGGGCGCGGTCGCGTCAACCTGGAAGATGACACGCGAACCTTGAGTGAGCTCACCGGTGACCGACCCCGCGACAGCGAGCGCCGGGGTCTCGGTCTGCGCGGCGGCAAGGCCTCGCCCGAACACCAAGGCCATGATCCAGACCCCGGCGAGGGCGACGCCACACGCCCGGAGACGTTTCGGGCGTGTGGGAGCGATGAGAGGCAAGGCGTCGGAATCCTCGTTCATCGGGCGGGCGGAAATCAAGGGAGTGCCGATCTTTGGGCTAGGCTCCCGTCCAGCAGAGTCCGAAGATCTTCACCGGATCGTCGGTCAAGATGGTGTCTCCGCTTCCGTCAGCGTGAACGGTGTGGATGGAGAACCCCTTCGCCACTCCCCGCGCGGTGCGATAGGCGAGCAAGCGCCCATCTGGTGACCAGGCCGGCTCCGAGCCCTTGTCGATCAGCTTCGTCTCGTTCTTCCCGTCCGGATCGATAAGGAAGATAGCGCTTCCGTCGTCGTAAGCGATCTTCTTTCCATCCGGCGACCACGCGACGCCGCCGACGAAATCCTTGCCCGAGGCAATCTCGCTGAGCCCCGAGCCGTCGGCGCCAACCACGTAGATCCTCCCCGTTGCTACCTTCGTGAAGGCCGAGAAGACGATCTGCGTTCCATCAGGTGCCCACGCCATCGCCGAGATGCCGAAGAGCCCGGTCTGCTCCAGATCGACGATCGCCTGCGGTCCGGAACCATCTTGATTGGCGACCGAGAGCATCGGGCCAGGGTATGCCTCGAGGGCGATCTTCGACCCGTCACTGGACCATGCGGGTGCGTCGGCTCGATCGATTAGTTTGGCCGCCCCCGACCCATCGACATTGACCACCCACACGTCGTTCGTCTGCTGGCCGAACCTGTTGAAGACGATCCTCGAGCCGTCGGGGGACGCCGAGGGCGAAGTCTCCTGGTACTCCGTGTCGCTGGTTAGCTGGGTGACCCCGGTACCGTCCGGGTTCATGATGAACAGGTCGTAGTTGCACACGCCCGCCGAACAGCCGAGAGGATCCGGGTCGTTGACGTCGCTCGAGAACACGATCCTCAGTCCGCCGGGAGAGCTCGTGGACCCGGACGGCACTGGAGTAGTCTGGCTGGAGGCCGCCGAGCTGGGCGTGCCTGTCGGCTCACTTGAGCCTCCGGACCCGCCGCCGCATGCGGCCGCTAGTAAGCAGAGACTGGCGAGCACTCCTGTAGTGTGGCGAGGACCCAAAGGCAACCTCTAACTGGACGACGATCTTGCAGCGCATCCTACCGTGGGCTCATAGCCAAGGGGTCGGCCGGAATCCTCCCAAGGCTTCGGCTTGCGTGAAGTAGCTGGCTGATTCGGTCAGCTACTCGGGCTGATCCGCCATGGCGTCGATCAGGATCTGCGCGACCTCCGGCCTGGAGAACTCCTGGGGCGGCTTCTGGCCGGCGCGAAGCATCTCCCTCACCTTTGTTCCCGAGAGGATCACCCGGTCCTCGTCCGTGTGTGGGCAGGTCTTCGGAGAACCCATGGACTCGCACCTGTTGCACCAGAACGAATGCTCGAAGAAAAGCGGCGTGATGCCCAGCTCACCATGGTCGAAGTCCTCGAAGATCTTCTGCGCGTCGTAGGTGCCGTAGTACGTCCCCACTCCCGCGTGGTCCCTTCCTACGATGAAGTGCGTGCACCCGTAGTTCTTCCGACAGATCGCGTGCCAGATGGCCTCCTTCGGCCCGGCGTAGCGCATGGCTGCCGGGAACACGCTCATCATGGACCGGTCCTTCGGGTAGTAGTTCTCGAAAAGCACCTCGTAGCACCGCATCCGGACCTCCGCGGGCACGTCGTCGCCCTTCGTCTCTCCCACCAGCGGGTGCAGCAGTAGGCCGTCGACGATCTCCATGGCGCATTTCTGGAGGTACTCGTGGGCACGGTGGACGGGATTCCGGGTCTGGAAGCCAACCACGGTCCTCCAGCCGCGCTCCCCGAAGGACGCCCGGGTCTGGGCGGGAGTGAGCCGGTACTTCGAGAAGGTCGAATGCTTGGGGAGCCTGATCACGCGGACGGGCCCGGCCACCACGTACTCTCCGGCGCGATCGAGCGCCGCCACCCCTGGATGCTCCAGGTCGGTCGTCTTGAAGACGGACGTCGCCTCGGCTTCCTTGTCGCGCCGGTAGATCTCTTCCACGTCCAGGAGCGCGATCGCGTGGTCGCCGTGGGTGAGGGCGACGGTCGACGCGCCGCCGATGAGCTTCGCCTCGCCGTCCTCCAGTGAGAGCGTTACAGGGATCGTCCAAGGCAAGCCGTTCGTGAGGTGCATCTCCTCCAGGATCGACCAGTATTCCTTCTCCCCAACGAACCCACGCAGGGGCGAGAGGGCCCCAACGGCAAGCATCTCCAGGTCGGAAAGCTCGCGCTGTCCTACAGTGACCTTGGGTAGGTGCTCGGCCTCTTCCGCTGCCCGTTCGGCTTCTGGCCCAGGCAACATCAGATCGATCAGCGTGCCGCCATGGGGCGGGATGGTTTCGGTCGAGGTCACGTCAGGGCTCCTTCGTTAGCATACCGACTCGGGTGCCGGAAACCCCTCGGGCTGAGGTCCTAACTCGGCCGCGGTTGGGCAATGCAAGGAAGGGTATACTCCGGTCGGTCGGGCGGACGCAGGCACCCCTTCTTTTCCCCCGAGGGAAGACGACATGCAGACGCTCCTGGCGGAAACCCATATCCAAGAACTGAACCTAAGGTTCGAGACCGAGGCCCCACAGGAGATCGTCCGCTGGGCGCTCGAGGATTCAGCGCTGGACCGGATCGCCATCGCCTCGGCCTTCCAGGCCGAAGGGACTTGTCTGATACACATGGCCGCCAGCATCCGGCCGGACGTGCCGATCCTGTTCTTGGAGACTGGGTTCCACTTCGCGGAGACACTCGCCTTCAAGGCCCGCTTGACCGAGATGCTGGGGCTGAACCTCGTCGAACTCACAGGCGACCATACGGTCGATTCTCAGTCCAGCGCCTTCGGACCGCGCCTGTATGAACGGGACCCCAAGACGTGCTGCGAACTGAACAAGGTCATCCCGTTTGCCCGGGCCCTGCGAGAGTTCAACTCCTGGATGACCTCTATGCGCAGGGACTCGGCCTGGACACGCAAGCGCACCCCGATCGTGTCACAGACTGAGCTGGAGCCCGGAAAGACGCTGGTCAAGATCAACCCCACTGCCAACTGGACGCACCACGATGCATGGGCCTACCTGAAGGAATACGAGCTTCCGCACAACACCCTGTACGACTTGGGATACGGCTCGATCGGCTGCGCCCCATGCACCCGGATGGTCTTCCCCGGCGAGGACGAGCGGGCCGGCCGCTGGTCCGGGCTCCTCAGGACCGAATGCGGGATCCACGTCCGGGAGGCCAGCCTCCAGGAAGAGGCGGACGACGATACCGACTGCAAGGACTAGAGGTTAGAGCACGGCATCGGCGGCCAGATCGAGCTCGTCAAGGTCTGCGCTGACGGGATCAACGAAAAGCTCGTCGAAGCCCTGGTTCTGGAACCTCTTCATCACATCGCGGAGCGCCGCCCGGGTCTTCGGGACGCTCTCCCACAGCCGGCCACCGTACTCCCCGTAATAGTCGCCCAGGTAGCCGGCACCTTCGGACAGCCCTCGCTCGCCCAGGGCGTAGTAGGCGAGCCCGACGATCCGGGGCTCACCCGGCTTGCCGGCTTCCTTCCAGGCCGAGCGCACTCGTTCCGCGAACGGCCCGCCCACGTCCGGCGGAGCGC
>Ga0210378_10001516_pt1 | contig 12149 bp, 9 predicted proteins | sample PLM1_60_b1redo_FD_155465 | JGI IMG/M metagenome (GOLD analysis project Ga0210378, IMG submission 155465) | Groundwater sediment microbial communities from an aquifer in East River, Colorado, USA - PLM1_60_b1 redo | ecosystem: Environmental > Terrestrial > Soil > Riparian zone | place: USA: East...
AACGCGAAGGTCGACGGCTTCGCCGTGCGCACCAACAACCCGCCGTGCGGCGCGATGCGCGGGTTCGGCGCGGTGCAGACGTCGTTCGCCGCCGAGGCGCAGATGGACCGGCTGGCCACGGCACTGGGCATGGACCCGGTCGAGCTGCGCCTGCTGAACGCGCTGAAGACGCACGACAAGCTGATCACCGGACAGGTGATCGTCGGCACCGCTCCCGTGGCCGAGTGCATCGTCGCCTGCCGCGACCTCCCGATGCCCGAGCCGCTGTCGCCCGAGGCTCCGGTGATGTCGTTGCCGGGAGGTGCCGGGATGACCGCCCTGCACGGTGACGTGCGGCGCGGCGTCGGCTTCGCGGTCGGGTTCAAGAACCTGGCCTTCTCCGAGGGGTTCGACGACTACTCGACGGCGCGGGTGCGCCTCGAGCTGGGCCCCGGCGGCGAGCCGGTCGCCACGGTGCACGTCGCCACTGCCGAGGTCGGCCAGGGGTTCGTCACCATCGCCCAGCAGATCGCCCGTGCCGAGCTGGGCGTCCACGAGGTCGTCGTCCAGGCCGCCGACACCCAGGTCGGTTCGGCCGGCTCCACCAGCGCGTCACGCCAGACGATGATGTCCGGCGGCGCGGTGCAGATGGCCAGCTCGGCCGTGCGCGAGGTGCTGCTCGAACGGGCAGCCCTCGACCTGCATCTCGCTCCGGCGGACATGGTGCTGGAAGAGGGTGAGCTGGTCACCAAGGACGCCGCCGCGAGCGTGTCGCTCGCCGAGGCGCTGCGCGCCGGCCCGATCGAGGCGACCCGAGAGTTCCATCACGCGCCGACCGATCCCCTGGACGAGAACGGCCAAGGCAACGCCCACTGGTCGCTGGCGTTCGCCGCGCACCGCGCGGTCGTCGACGTCGACCCGGAGCTCGGGCTGGTGCGCGTCGTCCAGGTGGCCACGGCGCAGGACATCGGCAGAGCGCTGAACCCCCTGGCGGTCACCGGCCAGATCGAGGGCGGCATCGCGCAAGGCGTTGGTCTCGCCGTGATGGAGGAGATCATCGTCGACCAGGGCAGGGTCAGGAACCCGTCGTTCACCGACTACCTGCTCCCCACCCCCCTGGACATGCCCCCGGTGGTGCAGACCTGGATCGAGCAACCCGAACGGGGCGCGCCGTACGGGGCCAAGGGCGTCGGCGAGCCGCCGACCATCTCCTCGACGGGTGCGGTGGTGGCCGCCATCCGCCAGGCGACCAACCTGCCGCTGACCCGGATACCGGTGCGACCCGACGACATCGCGCTGTCCCCGCTCAGGAGGTCGTAGGCCATGGGCATCGTCCTCGGTGCGAACCGCTACGGCAAGGCTGGCAACCACCTGTTCAAGGTCGTGCGCGCCACCGACCGGCACGAGGTCCGCGACTACCGCGTGGACGTGGCGCTGACCGGCGACTACGACGCCGTGCACACCGAGGGCGACAACACCGAGGCCATGGCCACCGACACGATGCGCAACACCGTGTACGCGGTGGCCAAGCAGAAGTCGTTCGACTCTCCGGAGGAGTACGGCCTGCAGCTGGTCGACTACCTGCTGACCCAGCCGCGCGTCCGGGGCGCCAGGGTGAGCGTGGTCGAGCAGCGCTGGGATCGGATCGTGGTGGACGGCGAGCCGCACGAGCACGCCTTCACCAAGGCCGCCGGCGGCAAGCACACCGCGGTCGTCAGCGGGGAAGGCGACCAGCGGAAGGTCACCGCGGGCATCGACGACCTGCACGTGCTGAAGACGACCAACTCGGGGTGGGCGAACTTCCTCGGGGGCGGCTACCGCACCCTCAAGGACACCGACGACCGCATCCTGGCCACCAGCATCACGGCGTCCTGGGACTACCGCGAGCCCCATGGCGACTTCGGCGCGCGCTGGGACGGGGTGCACGAGCAGATCGGCCGCACCTTCACCGACCACTTCAGCCCGTCGGTCCAGAACACCATCTGGCGCATGGGCCAGGCGGTCCTGAAGCGGTTCGAGGAGATCGAACGGATCTCTTTCCTCCTGCCCAACAAGCATCACATCCTCTACGACCTCGCGCCGTTCGGCCTCGACAACGACCGGGAGATCTACTGGGTCACGGTCGAGCCCTACGGGCGCATCGAGGCCACCATCGAGCGCGACTGAGGGCGGGGAGCACCCACCGAAAGGGCTGGTGATCGCCAGATGGCCAGGACAGAACAGAGGGCATCCGACCGTCCCGTCGTCCACCCGTGGGACGAGATCCTGCCGCCGCCGAAGCTCGCCGTCTACGGCTTCCAGCACGTGCTCGCGTTCTACGCCGGCGCCGTGATCGTGCCGATCCTGCTTGCCGGCGCCATCAACCTGACGCCAGAGCAGCTCGCCTACCTGATCAACGCCGACCTGTTCACCTGCGGCATCGCGTCGATCATCCAGTCGGTCGGCTTCTGGAGGATCGGCGTCAGGATGCCGCTGCTGCAGGGCGTCACGTTCGCAGCGGTGTCCCCGATGATCAGCATCGGCCTGGCCGAAGGCGGCGGGACGCCCGGCCTGCGGGCCATCTACGGCTCGGTCATCATCGCCGGGATCTTCGCGTTCCTGGTCGCGCCCTTCTTCGCCAGGCTGATCCGGCTGTTCCCCCCCATCGTCACCGGCACGGTGATCACCATCATCGGCATCGTCCTGCTGTCGGTGGCCGCGCTGGATGCCGGCGGAGGCGGCGCCAGCCAGTTCACCGACCCGCCCACCTTCGGCGCGCTGCGGAACCTGGCCCTGGCCGGCTTCACCCTGCTCGTCATCCTGGCCATCTACCGGATGTTCACCGGGTTCCTGGCCACCATCGCGGTGCTCATCGGTCTGTTGGTGGGCACGCTGGCCGGCTGGCTCTTCGACTTCACCGACTTCAGCCGGGTCGGCGGCGCCGACGTGGTCGGTGTCACCACGCCGTTCCACTTCGGCGCCCCGACCTTCCCGGTGGCGGCGGTCATCTCCATGGTCATCGTGATGCTGATCACCATGGTGGAGACCACCGGCGACGTCTTCGCCTGCGGTGAGATCGTCGGCAAGCCGATCGACAAGGAGGACGTGGGCAGGGCGCTGCGGGCCGACGGCCTGGCCACCTTCCTGGGCGGCATCCTCAACTCGTTCCCCTACACCTGCTTCGCCGAGAACGTCGGGCTGGTCCGGCTCACCAAGGTGAAGAGCCGTTTCGTGGTCGCCACCGCGGGGCTGTTCATGATCATCATCGGCCTCATCCCCAAGGTCGGCGCCATCGTCGCGGCCATCCCGCCGCCGGTGCTGGGTGGTGCCGGGTTCGCCCTGTTCGGTACCGTCGCCGTGATCGGCATCCAGACCCTGCGGCGGGTGGACTTCCACGACGAGCGCAACGTGATCATCCTGGCCGTCAGTCTCGGCTTCGCGATGACGCCCACCGTGTACCCGGCAATCGTCAACTTCTTCCCCGAGTCGGTGCGGACCATCATCTCCAGCGGCATCACCTTGGGCAGCATCAGCGCCATCGTGCTCAACCTGGTCTTCAACGTCTGGGGGGGCAGGAGCAACCTGGTCTCCAAGGTGCTGCCGACGCCGCAGCGCGACGAGGTCCTCAGCATCGACCAGGTCAACCAGATGGACCGTCGGCAGTTCGTGGACACCTTCGGGAGCCTGTTCCAGGGGCCACCGTGGATCGCCGAGCAGGCGTACCAGGCCCGACCGTTCGAGGACGTCTACGACCTGCGCAAGGCCTTCCACGACGTCCTGTTCGAGGCGCCCGCGGAGCGGCAGCTCGAGCTCATCAGGCAGTACCCGGAGCTCGCGGGCGCGGCCACCCGCGAGGGCCGACTCGGCAGCCGGTCCGTCATGGACCAGGCGTTCGCGGGCCTGAACCAGCTCGACAGCGACGAGTATCACTCCTTCGACGACCTCAACCGCGCCTACCGGGAGAAGTTCGGCTTCCCGCTGGTGGTGGCGGTCCGCGAGAACACCAAGGAGACCATCCTCAGGTCCGGAAACGCGCGGCTGCAGAACTCCCCCGCCGCGGAGCAGGCCACCGCGCTGGTGGAGATCGCCAAGATCGCCAACCTGCGGCTGCTCGACATCGTCGAGGAGCCAGCCGACCAGCCGGCCGGGTGAGGCGGCGATGAGACGGCCGGAGGGGTCCGGGGAACCCCAGGGGGGTGCCCCGGTGAGACGGCCGGAGGGGTCCGGGGAACCCCAGGGGGGTGCCCCGGTGAGCCGGCCGGAGGGGTCCGGGGAACCCCAGGGGGGTGCCCCGGTGAGCCGGTTGGTGCTGAGGGGCGCCCGGTGGCCCGGCGACGTCGCGATGGCCGGCGGCCGGATCACCGCGGTCGGTTCGGTGCCCGAGCAGGCCGGCGACGAGGTGGTCCGGGTCGACGGGGACATCGTCACCGCCGGGCTGGTCAACACCCACCACCACTTCTACCAGTGGATGACCCGAGGCTGGGCCTTCGACTGCACCCTGTTCGGCTGGTTGACCACGCTCTACCCGGTCTGGGCGCGGATCACGCCGGAGGACGTCGAGGCCGCCGCCGCCGTGGCCATGGGCGAGCTCGCGCTCACGGGCTGCACCACCGCGGCCGACCACCACTACGTGGTGCCGGGCGGCGACGACTCGGTGTTCGACGCGATCGCCGCCGCCGCCCGCACCATCGGGATCCGCGCCCACATCGCCCGCGGCTCCATGGACCTCGGCGAGAGCAAGGGCGGGCTACCGCCCGACTCCGTGGTGGAGGAGCTGGACGCGATCCTCTCCTCCACCCAGGCGGTCTACGAGCGGCTGCACGACGGCGAGCGCATCGTGGTCACCGTCGCCCCGTGCAGCCCGTTCAGCGTCACCAGCGAGCTGATGACCGAGTCGGCCACGCTGGCCAGACGGCATGGGTTGCACCTGCACACCCACCTCGCCGAGACGCTCGACGAGGAGCGCGACTGCCTGGAGCGGTTCGGCCGGCGGCCGCTGCAGGTCCTCGACGACCTCGGCTGGATCGCCGCCGACGTCTGGGTGGCCCACGGGATCCACTTCGACGACGCCGAGGTGCTCCGACTGGCCGAGACCGGCACCGGGATCGCGCACTGCCCGTCGAGCAACTGCCGGCTCGGCTCGGGCATCGCCAGGGTGGTGGACCTCACCAGGGCCGGGGCGCCGGTCGGTCTCGGCGTGGACGGGGTGGCCAGCAACGAGATCGGCGGGCTGTTCCCCGAGATGCGGATGGCGTTGTTCCTGGCCCGTCAGCGGGACCTGACCGCGACCACGTTCCTTCCCGTGGACGCCCTCCGGCTGGCCACCGAGGGTGGCGCCCGCTGCCTGGGCCGCGACGACGTCGGCCGGCTGGAGCCCGGCTACCGTGCGGACGTGGTCGTCTGGCCCGGTGACGACCTGGCCGACGTGCTCGACCCGCTCGCGGGGCTGGTGCTCGGGCCGGAACGATACGCACGGCACGTCTTCGTCGAGGGCGACTACGTGGTGCGCGACGGCAACCTGCTCGGCGCCGACATCCACGCGCTGCGTCGGGAGCTCGCCCGCCGGGCCCGCCGGCTGTGGCCGCAGGGGGCGAGGTGACCGGGCCGGCAACCGAGGAGCGGCGACTGCGCTGGTTCAACGACCTGCCGGGCGACGAGGCCGTCGCTGAGCTGCTGGCGGTCTGTCACTCGCGACGATGGGCGAAGCAGGTGGCCGCCGGCCGCCCCTACGCCGACATCGCCGAATTGCAGCGGGCCGCCGACGAGGTGTGGACGAAGCTGGACCCCGACGACTGGCGGGAGGCAATCGAGGCGCACCCGCGCATCGGCGAGCGCGGCGGCGGGTCGGCGGACTGGTCGAGGCAGGAGCAGGCCGGGGTCGGCGCCGCCGGCGAGGACGTGCAGGCGGCCATCGCCCGCGGCAACGCCGACTACGAGCGCCGCTTCGGCCATGTGTTCCTCATCTCGGCCGCGGGACGCAGCGCCGAGGAGATCCTGGCCAACCTCCAGGCCCGGCTGGACAACGACCCTGACACCGAGCTCCGGGTGGCCGCCGAGGAACACCGGCGCATCACCCGGCTCCGGATCGAGCGGCTGGTGCAGGGATGAGCGGTATCACCACCCACGTCCTGGACACCGCCCGCGGCCGGCCGGCCGCCGGCATGCGGGTCGTCCTGGACGCCCAGGTCGACGACGGGTGGACACCGATCGGCGGCGGGGTCACCGACACCGACGGCAGGGTGCCCGGCCTGGTCGCCGAAGGGGGGCTGCGCCCGGGTGTGCACCGCATGACGTTCTTCACGGGGGACTGGTTCGCCGCCGAGGGCGTCCAGGGCTTCTACCCGCTGGTGACCGTCGTCTGCACGATCAGCGACCCCGCGGCGCACCACCACATCCCGCTGCTGATCAGCCCGTACGGCTACAGCACCTACCGTGGCAGCTGACGTGCGGGAGGGCACGAGCGGCCACGTCGTCGTCGCCCCCGACAAGTTCAAGGGGTCGCTCGGTGCCGCCGGCGTCGCCGCCGCGGTCGCCGGTGGGCTACGGGCCGCCGTCCCCGGCCTCGACGCGCGCGAGCATCCGGTCGCCGACGGCGGGGACGGCACCATCGAGGCCGCAACATCCGCCGGCTTCACCCGCACGGAGGTACGCTGCACCGGCCCCACGGGGGACACCGTCGTGGCGGCGCTGGCCGTCCGCGACGGGATCGCGGTCGTCGAGCTGGCGGAGGCGTCGGGGCTGCGGCGGCTCCCGGGCGGGCGGCCGGCGGCGATGACCGCGACCAGCCGCGGCACCGGCGAGCTGATCCGTGCCGCGCTCGACCTGAGCTGCCGCCAGGTGGTGCTCGGGCTCGGCGGGAGCGCCTGCACCGACGGCGGGGCCGGCATGATCCAGGCGCTCGGAGGGCGGCTGCTCGACACTGCCGGAGCCGACCTGTCGCCGGGCGGCGGGCCACTCGCGGACCTGGACCGCCTCGACCTCTCCGGGCTCGACCCCCGGGTGGCCAGCACCGAGTTCGTGGTCGCCTCCGACGTCGACAACCCGCTCACCGGCCCGCACGGCGCCGCGGCAGTGTACGGCCCGCAGAAAGGGGCCTCCGCATCCGAGGTCGCGCTGCTGGACGCCGCGCTGACGCGCTGGGCAGAGGTCGTCCGCGCGGCGACCGGCGTGGATGCCGCCGGTGTGCCGGGTGTCGGGGCCGCCGGGGGCGTCGGCTTCGCGGCCGTGGTGTTCCTCCGGGCCGAGCTGCGCTCGGGCATCGACTACCTGCTCGACCTGCTCGACGTGCGGCCCGCGCTGGTCGGCGCCCGACTGGTGGTGACCGGCGAGGGCTCGCTGGACGAGCAGACGCTGCACGGCAAGGCGCCCGCCGGCGTGGCGGCCGCGGCCCGCGCCGTCGGCGTCCCCGCCGTCGCGGTCGCGGGCCGCAACACGCTGCCGGCGGCAGCGCTCCGGTCGGCCGGCATCGCGCAGGCCTACGCCCTCTCCGACCTCGAAGCCGACCCCGAGCGGTGCATGCGCGAGCCGGTGCCGCTGCTCCGGAGACTGGCTGGCCAGATCGCGGCCGACTGGCTGGGCGGTGGCCGATGATCCCGGGCGACCCGACGGCGAACGGCTTCGACCTGGTCTTCCGCGCTCCCCGGGTCGTCACCGCCGCCGGTGAGGTCTCCAGGTGCGTCGGCGTCCGCGACGGGCGGGTCGCCGCCATCGAGCCGCTTGAGGCCGAGCTGGCCGGCGAGCAGACGATCGCCCTGCCCAGCAGCGAGGTCCTGCTTCCCGGTCTGGTCGACACCCATGTGCATGTGAACGAGCCCGGCCGGACGGAGTGGGAGGGGTTTGCCACGGCGACCCGGGCCGCGGCCGCGGGCGGGATCACGACCCTGCTCGACATGCCCCTGAACTCGATCCCGCCGACGGTCGACGTCGCCGCCCTGGAGGTCAAGCGCAAGGCGGCTGCAGGACAGGTGTACGTCGACGTCGGGTTCTGGGGCGGCGCGGTGCCGGGGAGAGTCGGGGACCTGCGCGGCCTGCACGACGCGGGCGTGTTCGGGTTCAAGTGCTTCCTGCTGCACTCCGGCGTCGACGAGTTCCCCCACCTCACCGCCGAGGAGCTGGACCAGTACCTGCAGGTGCTCAGCGCCTTCCCCGCGTTGATGCTGGTGCACGCCGAGGACTCCCAGTCGGTGCAGCGGGCGCCCTCCGCGCATGGCGAGCGATACGCCGACTTCCTCCGGTCCCGGCCGCGCGGATCCGAGAACGTGGCGATCGCCCACGTGATCGAGAGCGCGCGCTGGACCGGCGCGAGGGTGCACGTGCTGCACCTGTCGTCGTCCGACGCGCTGCCGATGCTGCGCAGCGCCCGACGTGACGGCGTGCAGATCAGCGTCGAGACGTGCCCGCACTACCTGACCTTCGATGCCGAGGCGATCCGGGATGGCGCGACGGAGTTCAAGTGCTGCCCGCCGATCCGGGAGGCCGAGAACCGCGAGCAGCTCTGGCGGGGCCTGGCCGACGGTGTGATCGACCTCGTGGTGTCCGACCACTCCCCCTGCCCGCCCGAGCTCAAGCGGTTCGACATCGGCGACTTCGGTGTGGCCTGGGGTGGCATCGCCTCGCTGCAGCTGAGCCTGTCCGCCGTCTGGACGGCGGCCCGCGCCCGCGGGCGCACCCTGGTCGATGTCGTCCGTTGGATGGCCGAACGTCCGGCCGACATCGTCGGCCTTCGCCGCAAGGGCCGCATCGCCCTCGGCGGCGATGCCGACTTCTGCGTGTTCGCCCCCGATGAGGCGTTCATCGTCGACCCTGATCGGCTGTACCACCGCCATCCGGTCACGCCGTACGCCGACCGTCCGCTGGCCGGCGTGGTTCGCAGCACCTGGCTGCGGGGCCATGAGGTCACCGGCAGCGAGTGCCGAGGAGTCCTGCTCACCCGGGGAGAAGCATGATTCAGAACGACTTCGCCACGTTGCCCGACCTGGCGGTCCGCAGTCTGGGCGGCAGCGTGGTGGCGGCGAACGACGAGCTGTTCGCGGAGCGTGAGAACCTCATCAAACCCGAGGCACCCGCCTATCAGACGTACACCTTCGGGCACAAAGGACAGGTGTACGACGGGTGGGAGACCCGACGCCGCCGGGAACCGGGCTTCGACTGGGCCGTCGTCCGCCTCGGGGTCGCGGGCGTCGTCCGAGGGGTCGTCGTCGACACGGCGCATTTCAAGGGCAACTATCCGCCGGAGGCCTCGGTGGAAGGATGCTCGGTGGAGGGGTACCCGACCTCCGTCGAGGTCGAGCAGGCCGACTGGGTGACGCTGGTCCCGAGGTCGGCCGTGCAAGGCGATTCGCCGAACCGGTTCCACGTCGACGTGCCGCAGCGGTTCACGCACGTCCGGCTGTGCATGTATCCGGACGGCGGGATCGCCCGCCTGCGCGTGCACGGAGAGGTCGTTCCCGACCCGCGCTACCTCAGCTCCGGCGCCATCGACCTCGCCGCCCTCGAGCACGGCGGAGACATCAGCGGCTGCAGCAACATGTTCTACTCGTCGCCGAAGAACCTGATCTCCCCCGGGCTGGCTCGGGTCATGGGGGAAGGCTGGGAGACGGCTCGCCGCCGCGACGACGGCAACGACTGGGTGGAGTTCCGTCTCGCCGGCGCCGGCGTCCTCAGGCTCGCCGAGCTCGACACGTCGTACTTCGTCGGCAACGCACCCGGCTGGGCGTCGCTGCGTGCCTGCGACGCACGCACCGGGGACCTCACCGACCCGGGCGCCTGGACGGAGCTGCTCCCACGGACCAGGCTGCTCCCGGACACCCGGCACCGGTTCCGGCTGGGCAGCGACGCCGAGGTCACCCACGCGCGCCTGGACGTCTTCCCGGACGGCGGCATGGCGCGGGTGCGGCTGCACGGGGAGCTGACCGCGCGGGCGCGTGCGGACCTGGGTCTTCGCTGGCTGAACCTGCTGCCCGACGGGCATGCTCGGCAGGTCCTCGTCGAGGACGGCGGCCTCGACCCGGCCGGCGCCGACCAGCTCGCGTCGGCGCGGCCGCTGGCCAGCCTGTCCGAGCTGCCGGAGAGGCTCCGAGCCCTCCTCGGCGGCTGACCGCGACGCTCGGGAACCCTCGTCAGTCGAGCAGTGCGGCCACGGCGGTCGGGGCGTGCTCGCCCTTGGTGGCGAGCTCCTCGAACTCCACGACGTTGTCGATCTCGGTGCCCATGGCGATGTTGGTGACCCGCTCCAGGATGACCTCGACGACGACCGGCACGCGGAACTGGGCCATGAGCTTCTTCGCCTCCTCGAAGGCGGGCAGCAGCTCGCCGGGTCGGTGCACCCGCAGCGCCTTGCAGCCCAGGCCTTCGGCGACCTTGACGTGGTCGACTCCGTAGCCGCCGAGCTCCGGGGAGTTCACGTTGTCGAAGGACAGCTGCACGCAGTAGTCCATGTCGAAGCCGCGCTGCGCCTGCCGGATCAGGCCCAGGTACGAGTTGTTGACGACAACGTGCAGGTAGGGCAGGTTGAACTGCGCCCCGACGGCGAGCTCCTCGATCATGAACTGGAAGTCGTAGTCGCCCGACAGCGCCACGACGGTGGCCTCCGGGTCGGCGACGCAGACGCCGAGGGTGGCCGGGATCGTCCATCCCAGCGGCCCGGCCTGGCCGCAGTTGATCCAGTGCCGTGGCCGGTAGACGTGCAGGAACTGCGCCGCGGCGATCTGCGAGAGGCCGATCGTGCTGACGTAGCGGGTGTCCTTCCCGAAGGCCTTGTTCATCTCCTCGTAGACGCGCTGCGGCTTGATCGGCACGTCGTCGAAGTGGGTACGCCGGAGCATGGTGCGCTTGCGCTCGGCGCACGCCTCCGACCACGCGGCGCGGTCCGGGAGCCGGCCAGCAGTCCGGCGCTCGCGGGCCACCTCGACGAACAGCGCCAGCGCCGCGGCGGCGTCGGACACGATGCCGTAGTCGGGGGCGAACACCCGGCCGATCTGGGTCGGCTCGATGTCGACGTGGACGAACGTGCGTCCGCGCCGGTAGGTGTCGAGGCCGCCGGTGTGTCGGTTGGCCCAGCGGTTGCCGATGCCGAGGACGAAGTCGGACTCGAGCATGGTGGCGTTGCCGTACCGGTGCGAGGTCTGGAGACCCACCATGCCGGCCATCAGCGGGTGGTCGTCGGGGATGGTCCCCCAGGCCATGAGCGTCGGGATGACCGGCACGCCGACCAGCTCGGCGAACTCGACGAGCAGGTCGGCCGCGTCGGCATTGACGATGCCGCCACCGGCCACCAGCAGCGGCCGCTCGGCGGTGGCCAGCATGTCCAACGCCTTCTCTACCTGTGCCCGGGTCGCTGCGGGCCTGTGGACCGGCAGCGGCTCGTAGGTGTCGATGTCGAGCTCGATCTCGGCCATCTGGACGTCGAAGGGCAGATCGATCAGCACCGGGCCGGGCCGACCGGACCGCATCAGGTGGAACGCCTGCGCGAAGGCGCCGGGCACCTGGGCCGGCTCCAGCACGGTCATCGCCAGCTTCGTGACGGGCTTAGCGATGGCGGTGATGTCGACCGCTTGGAAGTCCTCCTTGTGAAGGCGTGCCACCGGGGCCTGGCCGGTGATGCAGAGGATCGGGATCGAGTCGGCCGACGCGGAGTACAGCCCGGTGACCATGTCGGTGCCGGCCGGGCCGGAGGTCCCGATGCACACGCCGATGTTGCCGGCTTGGGCGCGGGTGTAGCCCTCCGCCATGTGCGAGGCACCCTCGACGTGGCGGGCCAGCACGTGCCGGATGCCGCCGCTCTTGCGCATCGCGGCATAGAAGGGGTTGATGGCCGCGCCGGGGAGGCCGAACGCGTGCCGGACTCCTTCACGCTCCACGATGGCGACGGCGGCCTCGGCCGCGGTCATCCGAGACATGGCTCCTCCTCCTGGCGTCAGGCCCGGGTCGACCGCTGCTCGACCGGCAGCCAGCCGAAGCTGTCGACGCTGGCGCCGCTCGGCTTGTATTCGAGTCCGACGTACCCGTCGTAGCCGGATGCCGCCAGTGCGGCGAGCGGACTGTCGAGATCGAGCGAGCCCGTTCCTGGCTCGTGACGGCCGGGCGCGTCCGCGATCTGCACGTGCCCGATCCGGTCGCGGTACAGCTCGACGGTCTTGTCAAGGTCGTCGCCGTTGACCGCGAGGTGGTAGAGGTCGCAGAGGAACCACAGG
>Ga0210378_10001517_pt1 | contig 12148 bp, 11 predicted proteins | sample PLM1_60_b1redo_FD_155465 | JGI IMG/M metagenome (GOLD analysis project Ga0210378, IMG submission 155465) | Groundwater sediment microbial communities from an aquifer in East River, Colorado, USA - PLM1_60_b1 redo | ecosystem: Environmental > Terrestrial > Soil > Riparian zone | place: USA: East...
ACGGCGTGCGGCCGGGCAACGAGGGCCGCGGCTACGTCCTGCGCCGGATCATTCGCCGCGCGATCGTCCACGGGCACGACATCGGCCTGCGTGACTTCCTGCCCGGCCTCGCCGAGGTCGTCATCGAGCAGATGGGCGACGCCTACCCGGAGCTCGTCGAGAACCGCCAGGTGATCCACGAGCTGCTCGAGGCCGAGGAGGGGCGTTTCAGCAGGACCCTCGAGTACGGCGAGCGGCTCTTCGAGGAGGAGGCCGAGTCGGGCGCCATCTCCGGCGAGGCGGCCTTCAAGCTCCACGACACGTACGGCTACCCGATCGAGGTCACGGTCGATCGCGCGCGGTCTCGGGGCCTGCCGGTCGACGAGGAGGGCTTCGAGCGACTCATGGGTGAGCAGCGCGAGCGCTCGCGAGCCGGCGCGAAAGGCGAGGACGCGCGCGCGGCCGAGTTCGCCGCCGGCGCCGGCTTCACGTCGGATTTCGTCGGGTTCGAGAAGACGGACGTGCTCACGCAGATCGGGGCGCTCGAGGAGCTCGAGGACGGTCTCTTCCTCGCCAAGCTCCGGGAGTCCCCGTTCTACGTGGCCGGCGGCGGCCAAGTCACCGACCAGGGCTACCTCGAGCACGAGGAAACGGGCGCGCGGGCCGACCTCGTCGAGGCCCACAGGCTCGGCGAGGATCAGGCGCTCGTCTTCAGGGGTGAGGGGTTCTCCGCCAGCGACCGCGTGCGCGCCGTTGTGCCCTGGCTCGTCCGCTTCCCGACGATGGCGAATCACACGGCGACGCACCTGCTGCACAAGGCGCTTCGCGAGGTCCTCGGCGAGCACGTGCGCCAGGCGGGCTCCGCCGTCCGCCCCGACAAACTGCGCTTCGATTACACGCACGAGCAGGCACTCACCCCGGAGCAGCGTGCCGAGGTGGAGCGGATCGTGAACGCGAAGATCTTCGAGAACCTTCCCGTGCGCACGTTCGTCACGCCGATCGAGGAGGCGCGGAACCTCGGGGCGATGATGCTGTTCGGCGAGAAGTACGGCGACGAGGTGCGTGTCGTGGAGATCCCCGGCTTCTCCCGAGAGCTCTGCGGGGGCACGCACGTCCGAGCGACGGCCGAGATCGGCCCGTTCGTGATCACGTCCGAGAGCTCGGTCGGCTCGGGGGCGCGCCGCATCGAGGCGCTCACTTCCGGCGAGGCGTTCAGCTATCTCTCCGGCCGTGCTCATGAGACCGAGGAGCTGCGCGTGGAGCTCGAGCGCCTGCGCAAGGAATCGAAGAAGAAGGCTGGCAGCTCGGAAAGCGCTGACGTCACGTACCGCGACGAGTCCGACGGCATCGTCGTCGCAGAGGTGACGTCGATGAAGGGCTCGGAGCTTCGCGACCTCTCGGATCAGATCCGGCAATCGAGGCAGGCGGACGCCGTGCTGCTCGGCTCGGTCGACAACGGGCGCGCGTACCTCGTCGTCAACCTCGACAGCGCTCTCGTCGACCGCGGGGCCGACGCTGTCGCGGTCGTTCGCAAGGCGGCCAAGAAGATCGGCGGCGGAGGCGGGGGACGGCCGACACTTGCGGAGGCCGGAGGAAAGAACCCCGAGGGTCTCGCAGAGGCGTACGAGGTCGGGAAGCGCGAGATAGCCTCCGCGATCAGTTGAAAATCCTTGCTCTCGACTTCGGCTCGGCACGCACGGGGCTTGCCGTCTCGGACCCGACGGGCACGATCGCGACTCCTGTCGGCGTCGTCGAGCACGCGGCCACGGAAACAGGCCTGGCCCAGTTGGCGACGCTGGTGCGGGAGGAGGGGGTCGAACGGGTCGTCATCGGGCTTCCGCTGACATTGCGCGGGGAACGAGGTGAACAGGCGGACGAGACCGAGCGCTTCGTGACCGCCCTGCGCGCTACCGTGGAGGTTCCCGTCGAGACCTTCGACGAGCGTTTCACGACCGATCTCGCTGAGCAGACCTCGAACGGCGCACGCTCGGTCGACGCCGTCGCCGCCGCCCACCTCCTGTCGAGCTACCTGGAATGGTCCAGCAACAAGAGCCCATAACCGGCCCGGCCCCACCGCGGCCGCCGCGCCGGCACCGGACTTCACGAGCCCGGCTGATGGTCCGGCGGGGGATTGCGCTCGGGTTGCTGCTGGCGGGGCTCGCCACCGCGGTCTGGGTGACCACGCTTGCGGTTGGAGGCCTGCGCGATGACCCGGCCTCGAAGCCGACGACGGTCGCCGCACGCCCGCCGGCCCTGAAGATCATTTTCCCGGAGGGTTTCACCCGGGAGGACATGTCCGAGCGGATCAAGGAGGTCAATGGCATCGCCCGTGAGAAGCGCAAGATCAGCCCGCGGCTGTCGTCGGCCGCGTATCTGCAGGCGACGGCGAGCTCGAAGATCCCGGGGAAATTCGCCGAGGACGGCAAGCGCCGGCCGCTCGAGGGCTTCCTGTTCCCGGCCTCGTACCAGTTCGAGCCCAAGACGACCTCACGGCAACTCGTCAACCGCCAGCTCGAGGCCTTCGAGCGCGCGTGGACGCAGGTCAACCTGACATACGCGAAGTCGCGAAACCTCACGCCGTACGACGTCTTGATCATCGCGTCCTTGATCGAGAAGGAGGTCATCGCGCCCGAGGAGCGCGCGCTCGTGGCGGCCGTCATCTACAACCGGCTTCGCGGCGGGATGACGCTGGGGATCGACGCCACGATCCGCTACGGCCTCGACGTCCCCGCAACCGAGTCGCTCCGTGAGTCCCATCTGGACGACCCGTCGCCGTACAACACCCGAAAGCACCCCGGGCTGACGCCGACGCCGATCGCGAACCCGGGCCTCGCCTCGATGCAGGCCGCCGCCCATCCGGCGAACGTCGACTACCTGTTCTTCGTCCGCAAGCCGGACAAGATCCATCACTTCTTCACGGCCAGCGAGGACGAGTTCAACAACTACAGAAACGCCAACGGCTACGGGTGATGAACGACCGCGTCGAGCGCCTACGGGCGAAGCTCGAGGAGCCGCTCCTCGTCTCCGACCCGGTCAACGTCCGCTACCTCTCCGGTCTCGACAGCTCGAACGCGGCGCTCCTCGTCGAGCCCGGCCGTGTCCGGCTGTTCACGGACTTCCGGTACGCGGCCAGCGCGCGGGCCGTCGAAGGCGTCGAGTTCGTCGAGACCAAGCGGGATCTCTTCCAGAGCCTCGCCGACGCGCTGACGGGTCGGATCGACTTCGAAGCGACGTCGGTCACGTACGAGCGTTACGCACGCCTGCATGCCGGAGGGATCGATCCCGTCCCGACCTATGGCGTGGTCGAGGAGCTTCGCGCCGTCAAGGACGACGGCGAGCTCGAGGCTCTGCGCCGCGCATCTGAGATCACGAGCGAGGCATTCGAGCAGTTTGCAGAGGGGCGGTTCATCGGCCGGACGGAACGCGAGCTCGCCTGGCGGATGGAGCAGCTCCAGCGCGAGATCGGCGGCGAGGCGATGTCCTTCTCAGCCGTTGTCGCGGTGGGGGCGAACAGCGCGCGGCCTCACACGACTCCCGGCGACCGTGAGGTCAAGGCCGGCGAGATCCTGCTGGTGGACACGGGCTGCGTCGTCGACGGCTACTGCTCGGACTGCACGCGGACGTTCGCCACCGGCCCGCTGCCGGAGGAGCTTGTCCGTGCCTACGAGGTCTGCCTCGATGCGCAGCTCCAGGGCCTCGAAGCCGTGCGACCGGGCGCCTCGGGCCCGGGCGTCGACGCTGCTGCGCGCGACAAGATCGAGGCAGCCGGCTTCGGGGACGCGTTCGGACACGGGCTGGGCCACGGCGTCGGCCTGCTCGTCCACGAGTCGCCGCGCCTCGCCCGGGAGTCGAGGGACACACTGGAGGAGCGGATGGTCGTCACCGTCGAGCCGGGCATCTACCTCTCTGGCCTGGGTGGAATCAGGATCGAGGACCTCGTCGTCGTGCGTGACGGCGAGCCCGAAGTGCTCACCACGTTTACAAAGGACCTGATCAGCGTCGACTAGATTGGCGTCGGTGGCGGAAGCAGTCGGTACAAACCAGTTCAAGAACGGCATGCACGTCAAGGTCGACGGCGGCGTCTGGCGCATCGTCGGGTTCCAGCACGTGAAGCCCGGCAAGGGCGGCGCGTTCGTACGTACGAAGCTGAAGAACCTCGAGTCCGGCTCGGTCGTCGACCGCACCTTCCGCGCCGGCGAGAAGTTCGAGCGCATGCACACGGAGACGAAGAACGTCCAGTACCTCTATGACTCGGGCGACGAGGTCATCTTCATGGACGAGGACACGTACGAGCAGTTCTCGCTGCCGCGGGAGAGCGTCGCGGAGGACCTCGAGTTCCTCCCTCCTTCGTCGTCCGTGCAGATCCTCACCGTGGACGGCAAGCCCGCCGGGCTGCAGCTGCCCTCGTCGGTCGAGCTCTCCGTGGTCGAGACGGAGCCCGGCGTCAAAGGCGACACGGTCTCCAACGTGACGAAGCCGGCGACGCTCGAAACCGGGGCGATCGTCCAGGTTCCGCTCTTCGTGGCGAAAGGCGAGCGGATCAAGGTGGATCCGAAAGAACGCCGCTACATCTCGCGGGCCTGACTCGGCCGCGGGTCGCGAGTTACCCTCTCCGGGTGCCCGCGCTCATCGACACGACGATTCGGCTGCTCAGCCAGGCGCCGCTGGCCGGTCGGATCCCGACCGCCCAGCTGCTCGAGCTCGTCGAGGTCCTCGACCGCGCGGGGTTCGCGGCGCTCGAGGTCTCGGGCGGTGGGGTGTTCGACAGCGCCGTGCGGCGGGGAGTGGAGAGCCCCTGGGAGCAGATCCGAGCCATCAACTCGCGGACAAAGACTCCGCTCGGCCTGGCGCTGCGTGGACGCTTCCTCGTCGGCTCGCAGCCGGTCGCCAGCGACTTCGTCCCCCGCTTCGTGGCCAGCGCAGCCGAGAACGGGATCGAAATCTTCCGTCTTCATGACCCGTTGAACGACGTCTCGAACCTGCGCGAAGCCGGTCAGGCGATCACGGCCGCCGACCGCGAGTTCGATGCCGGCCTCATCTACAGCCCCGGCGTCACAGGGGGCACCGAGCAGCTGGTCGAGCAAGCCAAGAAGCTGCCGGACCTCGGCGCCTCGCGAGTGCTGCTTCACGATGCATCCGGTGCGCTGACGGCCCCACTGGCGCACGAGCTGGTCTCCGCGCTCGCCGAGGCGAGCGGGCTGCCCGTCGGAATGTACGGCCAGGGCGCGGCCGGCAACGCGTTGGCCGCGAACCTCGAAGCGGCTCGCGCCGGCGCCGACCGGCTCGCCTGCGCCGTCTATCCAATCGCGCTCACGCTGCACCGCGTGTCGGGCGAGGCCTTGGCCACCTCTCTGGCCGGGCTCGACCTCGACTCGGGCGTCGACGTGGCGACGCTCTGGGAAGCCGCGGAGCTGGTCGACGAGCACATCGGCGACGAGCCCGTCACACCGCTGCCGACGCGGATCTCGGTCCGGGCCGCCCAGCACAAGCTGCCGGCCGGGCTCGTGGCCGCTATGGACGCGAGGCTCCGCGCGCACGGCGCCGCCGACCGGCTCGACGAGGTGATCGACGAGCTGATCCTCATTCGCACCGAAGCGGGATCGCCGCCGCTCGCAGCGCCGATCGGACAGATCCTCGCGTCCCAGGCTCTCATCCATGTCCTGTCGGCGAGCCGCTACCAGACGGTCGTCGACGAGCTGCGAGATCTCCTCCAAGGCCGCTTCGGAGCCACGCCCGGCCCGATCGACCCCGCCGTCCAGCGCGCGACCGAGATCCTCGAGGAAGCCGAACCTCCCGAGGAGCCCGCCGCGAACCTCGAAGAGCTGCGCGAGGACGCCGCCGGCCTGGCCTCGAGCGAAGAGGAGCTCCTCCTGCTCGCGCTGTTCGGAGACGAGGCCGAGCCGCTGCTGCGTGGGATCCGTGAGCGAGGGAGCGGGGAGGAGACGCTGCTCGGCGGCGGAGTCGACCAGTCGCGGGCGGAGCAGATCCGCGAGATCGTGCGCATCGTCCAGGAAAGCGGTGTCGCCGAGATCGCGCTCGAGGAGGCCGGCGCGCGGGTCTCGGTGCGCCGGACCGAGGAAGCGCTGCCCGCGGCACTGGACGAGGCGCCAACCTCGCCTCTAACGGAGACCGAGCCCGTCCTGGCCGAGCCCGAGCCGACGACCGACGGTGTCCTGCGGATCGAGGCGCCGATGGTTGGCACCTTCTACCGCGCGGCGCAGCCGGGCGCCCCTCCGTTCGTCGAGGAAGGCGATGCCGTTACGGCAGGGCAGACGCTCTGCATCCTCGAGGCGATGAAGCTGATGAACGAGGTCAAAACCGAGGTCGAGGGGGTCGTACGAACGATCCACGCGCAGAATGGGCAGCCGGTCGAGTTCGGGCAGGCGCTGTTCGACCTCGAGCCCGCGCTCAGCCGGCCACTAGACGCCTTCTGATGTTCAACCGTGTCCTGATCGCGAACCGCGGCGAGGTGGCCGTCCGCGTCATCCGAACGCTGCACGAACTCGGCATCGAGGCCGTCGCCGTCTACTCGACCGCGGACGAGGACTCGCTGCACACCCGGCTCGCCGATCGTGCCGTCTGCGTCGGGCCGCCGGCCGCTGCGGACAGCTATCTCAAGATCCCGTCGATCATCGCGGCCGCGACCACGACCCGGTGTGAGGCCGTGCACCCGGGTTGGGGCTTCCTCGCCGAGAACCCCGCGTTCGTTGCGGCGTGCGACGACAACGAGCTGACCTTCATCGGGCCGAGCGCCGAGACCATGGCGCGCATGGGCGACAAGGTGGAGGCGAAGCGCGAGATGATCGCCGCCGGGGTCCCGGTCGTGCCGGGAACCGAGGAGGCGACCGCGATTGACGCCGCACGCGTGGCCGCCGAGGAAAGCGGGTATCCGGTGCTCCTGAAGGCCGTTGCCGGAGGCGGCGGCAAGGGCATGCGCTTCGTCGACGGCCCAGCCGACCTCGAGCGCGCCTACGAGATGGCCGCCGCCGAGGCCGACGCCGCCTTTGGCGATCCCGGAATCTATCTCGAGAAGGCCGTCGTGCCGGCGCGCCACGTGGAGATCCAGGTCATCGCCGACGGACAGGGCGGCGTGCTCACCCTGGGCGAGCGTGAATGCTCGATCCAGCGACGGCACCAGAAGCTGATCGAGGAGTCGCCCTCGCCGGCACTGACGCCGGAGGTCCGCGAAGAGATGGAGGCAGCGGCGGAACGGGCCTGCCACGCGATCGACTACCGGAACGCCGGGACCTTCGAGTTCCTTCTCGGGCCCGACGGCTCGTTCTTCTTCATCGAGCTGAACGCACGGCTCCAGGTCGAGCACCCGGTGACGGAGATGACCACCGGAGTCGACCTCGTTCGCGAGCAGCTCCGGGTCGCAGCGGGCGAGCTGCTCTCATCCACCGGCCGGGCAGAACGGCGCGGTCACGCGATCGAGGTGCGCATCAACGCCGAGGATCCCTCGCGGAACTTTCTCCCGATGCCGGGGCGGATCGAGCGCTTCAAGCCGCCGCTCGGCCCCGGCATTCGCATCGACACCCACATCGAGGACGGCGCGGCCGTGCCTCCCTACTACGACTCGCTGCTGGGCAAGCTGATCGCGTGGGACGAGAATCGCGCCGCTGCGATCGCACGCGCTCTGAGGGCTCTCGCCGAGATCGAGGTCCGGGGCGTGCCGACGACGATCCCGGTGGCCATCGACATCCTGCGCAGCGAGCAGTTCTCCACCGGCCGCTACTCGACCAGCTTCCTGGCCGACGAGGGCTCGCAGCTTCCTGCACTGGCCGAGAGCTGATGTCTGGACGCCGCGCAGCGAGGCGCACCGCCCTCTTCCTGCTCTACCAGTGGGACCTCACCCAGCAGCCGCTCGCCTCGCTCTACGAGGGCGAGGTCGATCCGTTCGCGCGTGAGCTGGCCGAGGCCGTCATCGAGCGGGCCGAGGAGCTCGACCGCGAGATCACGGAGTCTGCGGACGAATGGAGCGCCGACCGGCTCGGGGCTCTCGAGCGCAACATCTTGCGGATCGGCTCGCACGAGCTCAGTCGAGACGACGTCCCCGTCAAGGTCGCAATCAACGAAGCCGTCGAGCTGGCCAAGCGCTACGCGTCAGATGATGCTGCGCGTCTCGTGAACGGGATCCTGGGAAAGATCGCGCGGGAGAAGGCGGTGTGAGCACCCCGGCCGAAGAATCACTGCGACGCGCCGAGGAGCTGCTCGATCGGCTGGAGCAGACGCGCGCGCGTCTCGAGGCGACGGCCGACCCCGACCAGGCCATCGACGTGCTCACCGAGCTGGCCGAGATCGCCAAGCAGGTCGAGGCCGAGATCGAGCAGGCACGGCGCGAGGCTGACGCGTAGTGCGGACGCTGGACGAGCACCGCAGCCTCATCGAGGAGCACCTCGGGCGCCTTGCACTGGCCGGCGAGCTGGGCGGGTTGACCGACGCGATGCGCTACGCGCTCCAGGGGGGTGGGAAGCGCATCCGTCCCGCACTCTGCCTGGCGACGGGCGAGGCGGCCGGCGCGGAGCCGGAAGTGCTCCTGCCTGCTGCAGTTGCGATCGAGCTCGTCCACACGTTCTCCCTCGTCCACGACGACCTGCCGGCGCTCGACGACGACGATGTGCGCCGTGGTCGGCCGAGCACGCATGTCGAGTACGGCGAGGCCATCGCGGTCCTCGCTGGCGACGCTCTGCTCGCGCAGGCGCTTGACCTCGCGCTCTCCTACGGGCAACCCGAAGTCGCGCGCGAGCTGGCGCGGGGGACACTCGGCATGATCGGCGGCCAGTACCTCGACGTGACGGACGGCCGCGTGGAGCTCGTCCAGCTGCACGCGCTCAAAACCGGGCGGCTCTTCACGGCGGCCGTGGGTAGCGCGCTTTGGGTCGCGGGTGTGCCGGAGCAGGATCAGCGAACCTGGCGGGCCTTCGCAGCCGATTTCGGGCTCCTCTTCCAGATCGTGGACGACCTGCTCGACGGCGACGGGGTCGTGAACGAGCGCGGTGTGGACGCTGCGTGGGCGTTTGCCGAGGAGACGGAGGAGCAGGCCCGCGCCAACCTGGCCGAGATACCTGCCGACACGGTACGCCTGGACGAGCTCGTTTCGGGCCTAAGCATGCGCGCTCGCGCGAGCTAGTCTCGAGGCGGTGAGGAAACGGCTGGACGTCCTCCTGGTCGAGCGCGGGCTCGCGGAAAGCCGCGCGCAGGCGCAGGCTCTGGTGATGGCGGGTCGGGTACCGGGCCACGCCAAAGCCGGCGAGCAGCTCGACGAGTCAATCGAGCTCACCGTTGACCGGCCGGCGCCGTACGTTTCTCGAGGGGGTGAGAAGCTCGCACACGCGCTCGATGCGCTGCGCGTGGAGGTCGCGGGTCGGGACGCGCTCGACGTCGGTGCATCGACGGGGGGTTTCACAGATGTGCTCCTTCAGCGCGGCGCGGCCAGGGTGATCGCGCTCGACGTCGGCCACGGCCAGCTCCACCCCCGCATTCGCGACGACGACCGCGTGACGGTGCTCGAACGCGTGAACGCGCGCGAGCTCACGGAGTTGCCGTTCGCGCCGGATCTGGTGACCTGCGACGTGTCGTTCATCAGCGTGCGCTCTGCGTTGCCGCCTGCTCTGCGTTTCGCTGCCAGCGGCTGGGAGGCACTCGTGCTCGTCAAGCCGCAGTTCGAGGCCGGACGAGAGGAAGCGACCAGGGGCGGCGGTGTCATCCGCGACCCGGAGGTGCATGCCCGTGTTCTGCGCGAGGTGGCCGAAGCGGCCCTGGGCTGGGATGCCGAGACGGTGGGCGTCGTAGACTCGGGGCTTCCCGGCCCGAAGGGAAACCGGGAGTTCTTCCTGCACCTGCGCCAACGCGAGCACCCGACCCTTTCCGATGAGCTCGAACGCTGGATCGATGACGCAACGCGCTGAGCCCGTCCGCCGCGCGCGGGTGATCACGCGCGGCAAGGCCGACACGATCGGCGAGGGTCTCGCGCGCCTGAAACGGGTGGCCGAGGAAGCCGGCGTCGAGCTGGTGCTGGACGAGGACGAGGCGATCAAGCATGGGGTCGATGCGGCGGAGGACGACACGTCCGCCGACGTGACGGTCGTCCTCGGTGGCGACGGGACGATGTTGCGCGCGCTGCAGCGCTCACTTGGAAAGGGCTCACCGGTTGTCGGCGTCAACTTCGGCTCCGTGGGCTTCCTGACGTCGATTCCCGGCGACGAGCTCGAAGCCGGCCTCGAGCGCGTCTTTGCGGGCGAGTACGTGGTCGTCGAGCTGCCGACGCTCGAGGCCGAGCTCGGAGGCAACCGCTACGTCGCCGTCAATGACGTCGTCGTCGCCAGCTCGGTGATCGGGCGCATGGCGCTCCTCGCCTGGGCGATCGGAGGTGAAGAGCTCGGCGTGCTCCCCTGCGACGGCGTCATCTGCTCGACCCCGACGGGGTCGACCGGCTACAACCTCTCGAACGGCGGGCCCGTGCTCGTGTGGGGCATGGACGCGATGACGGTGACGTTCATTGCGCCCCACACGCTCGATGCTCGACCACTCGTGATCCCGCGGAGCCGCGAGCTCACTATCGAGAATCGGACGGAAGACCTGCCGATGGTCGTGCTGGCCGACGGCCGTCAGGCGGGCGAGCTGGCGTACGGCGAGCGGGTGGCCATCCGGCTCGGAGAGCAGCGCGCGCTGCTGGGCGTCCTCCCGGAAGCGACGTTCTTCAGGCGGTATCGGGAGACCTTTGCTTCGTAGGCTGCGCATCGAGAACCTCGTGCTGATCCGCGAGGCCGATCTCGTGCCCACTGCCGGGCTGAACGCGATCACCGGCGAGACCGGCGCGGGCAAGACGATCCTGGCCCAGGCGATCGGCCTCCTGCTCGGGGCGAAGGGGGACGCGGCTTATCTCGGCCCGGGCGCCGAAGAGGCCTACGTCGAGGCGGAGTTCGACGTGCCGCCCGGCCTGCTCGAGGAGGAGGGGCTCGAGGCGCTGGCAGACCTGCGGCCCGAGGGCGAGGACGGTCTGGTGCTCGCCAGGCGGGTGTTCGCCGACGGCCGCACGCGCGCCTACGCCTGGGGGCGAAGCGCCGCCCGCGAGGATCTGGCCGCTGCGGGCGAGCGTCTGCTGGCGATGTCTGGGCAGTTCGAGCAACGGCGCCTGGCGCGGCCGTCCTATCAGCTGGACGTGCTGGACGCCTTCGCCGGCGACGAGCAGCGGAAGCTGCGCAGCGAAGCCCGCGCTGCCTGGCGCGAGCAGGCCGCAGCGCGCCGCGCCTACGATGGCGTTGCGAGCGGCGCAGCTTCCACCGAGGCCCGCCTGGCAGAGCTCCGTGCGCTCGTCGAGGACACCGAAGGCCTCGAGGCAGGAGCCGAGGATCGACTACGCGGGGAGCGCGAGCGGCTTCACCACGTCACCGAGCTTGCGGAGGCGGCCGGGAACGCCGCCGCGGCGCTGACACCCGAGGAAGGCGAGGGAGCCGTCGGCCTCGCAGCAGTGGCCGAGCGAGCGCTCGGGCCGGTCGAGCAGATCGCCCCGGAGCTGGCGAGCGCACGCAGCGAGCTCCGCGATGCCGAGGTTCGGCTCCGCGAGACGGCCCTGGAGCTGCGCGCGTTCCTCGAATCACTCGAGGCCGAGCCGGAACGGCTCGAGCAGATCGAGAGCGACCTCGATCGGATCGCGGAGGCCAAGCGCCGGTTTCGGTGCGCCTCGTACGAGGAGCTGCTGGCCCGTGCGGAAGAGGCGCGGACGGAGCTGTCAGCACTCGACGCCGGCGCCGATCCGGTGCAGGCGGCCGCCGAGGCGTTGGCTGCTGCGGAGAAGCGTTCCGCCCAGGCGGCGGGTCGGCTGCGGAAGGCCCGCCAGAAGGCAGCGGCCCCGTTCGCCGAGGCGGTCTCCGAGAACCTGAGAGGCATCGGCATGGGGGAGGGCGAGTTCGAGGTCGAGCTTCGCGAGCGGGACCCCGGGGCAGCCGGGGCCGACGAGGCGATCTTCCGCATTCGCCCGAACAGCGGGCTGCCGTTCGCGCCGGTCGCGGAGACCGCTTCCGGCGGGGAGCTGTCACGCATTGCATTGGCGATCGCGGCCGTCGGCGGCGGCGAGACCATGGTCTTCGACGAGATCGACGCCGGGATCGGCGGCGAGACCGCACACGCCGTAGGCGAGCTCCTCCGGAGGCTGGGGGAGCGGGCCCAG
>Ga0210378_10001518_pt1 | contig 12146 bp, 14 predicted proteins | sample PLM1_60_b1redo_FD_155465 | JGI IMG/M metagenome (GOLD analysis project Ga0210378, IMG submission 155465) | Groundwater sediment microbial communities from an aquifer in East River, Colorado, USA - PLM1_60_b1 redo | ecosystem: Environmental > Terrestrial > Soil > Riparian zone | place: USA: East...
CCGGGCGCCCAGTTCGGCGCGGAACTCGACCCAGTCGGCGTCGGTGAGCGCCGCCTGTACTGGCCGGAGCGCGGTGCCTTCCATCCAGCGCAGGACGGGGTGGTCGCCGTCGGGCGTCGTGGGTAGAACGTGCAGGTAGGTCGTCTCCCACGCGTCGACACTGCAACCCGCCGCGTGCAGGAGTTCGGCGTAACCGGTCGGGTCGAGCACGGGTCGCTCGTGGCGAAGTACGCCAGCGAGGTGGTCGCGCCACTCTGTTTCGGCGGCGAGTACGCGGAGGGTCTGGTGCGAGGGTGCGGTGAAGTTGCCGGGCACCTGGAAGGCGAGCCACGCGCTGGACGGGAGTTCGCCGGCCCAGCGGCTGAGCAGCGCTTCGTGGCCGGGTACCCATTGGAGGGTGGCGTTGCAGGTCACCACGTCGGTGTCCGGCCCAGGTTGCCAGTCCTGGACGGTGCCGGTCCGGAAGGTGACCGGTGCGTCGAGCGTCCGCGCCTGGGCGATCATCTCGGCCGACGAGTCGATGCCGGTGATCGTGGCGTCCGGCCAGCGGGTGGTCAGGGTGGCCGTCAGCGTGCCGGGGCCGCAGCCGAGGTCGACGACCGCGCGGGGTTTCTCGGTGGCGATCCGGCCGACGAGGTCGTAGAAGGGCCGCCCACGCTCGTCGGCGTAGGTGAGGTAGGTGGTCGGGTCCCACATGAGTTGGTCTCCAAACCGTACGTCCGTCTTCCTATGACCTTAGCGGGTTGCCGGAGAGCACGCCAGGACCGGCGGGCAAGATAGCGGGGAAAGCCGCCACACCAGGCCGGCCGCGATCGAAGGAGTGCCGGTGCCTGACCAGCCGTGGAACGTGCTCGCGCTGCCGCCGCTGCATCCGGATCTCCTCGCCGCGTTCCTCGCCCCTCTTGGTGACCGGGTAACGCTCAGCCTGCCGGCCACCCGGGACCGCGACGGGCTGCACGCCGCCTTGGCCGATGCCGAGATCGTCCTGGGCGACTTCACCGGTCAGTTGCCGCTCGACGCTGACGCGGTCGCGGTGGCGCCCCGGCTGGCATTCGTGCAGCAGGTGGCGGTCGGGGTGGACGGGCACGATCTGGCCGCGCTGGCCGATGCGGGGGTGCCGCTGGCGAATACGGCGGGCGCCAACACGATCAGCGTCGCCGAGTGGTGCCTCGCCGCCACGTTCGCGCTGCTGCGCCAGGTCGTGTGGTCGGACCAGCAGGTCCGCGCCGGTAACTGGCCGCAGCTGGAGATGGGTGGCCGTACGGGCGAGCTGGCGGCCAGGCGCGTCGGTTTGGTCGGGTTCGGGGCAATCGGCGTCGCCTGCGCCACCCGGTTCGCCGCCCTCGGCTGTGACGTCTCGTACTGGACGCGCCGGCGCCGCTCCCCTGACGAGGAGCACGGCGCGACTTATCGGGACCTTGACGACCTGGTGGCCACGTCCGACGTGCTGGTCGTCGTGGTGGCCCGTACGCCGGAGACGTTGGGGTTGCTCAGTGCCGAGCGGATGGCCCATCTCCCCCACGGCGCGTACGTGGTGAACGCCGCCCGAGGCGGGATCGTCGACCAGGCGGCGCTGCTGTCGTTGCTGGACGCCGGGCAGCTCGCCGGTGCCGCGCTGGACGTGTACGACACCGAGCCGCCGGAGCCGGACGATCCGATCCGGTCTAACCCGAAGGTGCTGCTGTCGCCGCACGCAGCCGCGGTGACGCCGCAGGCGCAGCTCCGGTTGTTGCAGGCGACGTTGGCGAACGTCACCGCGGCGATCGAGGGACGGCCGGTCGTGAACGTGGTGAACGGGGCCGAGCCGCTGGTGCGCCGCCGGGTCTGATCACGCGAGGAGTTCGGCGCACCGGAGCGCGAACGTCGACGGGGTTCCGTCCATCGTGCAGCGGCCGTAGAGGGAAACCCTCAAGTACACGTCGAGCCAATTTGCGGGACAACGCACAACCCTCGCCCACAGGTCACATAGCAGCCTGGGCCTGAGAGCCTCGTGTCGTGGCACCATGCCCGGGTGACCTCGACTGACACCCCGGCTAAGGAGGCCGCCGAGGCCGCATACGAGCTGCCTGCCCCGTGGCGCCCGCCGCTGTTGTGGCGGGCGCTGCTCGCTCTCGCCCGCTTGGCGGTGCCGATGTTCTGCCGGTTGCGGGTCACCGGGGACGTACCGGAGGAGTTGCGGCGCGGGCCGCTGCTGCTGGCCGGGAACCACATCGGGATCTTCGATCCGCTCGCCCTGGTGGCCGCATGCCGGACCCGGCGGGTGGCGCCGCGGATCATGGCGACGGCCGGCGTGTTCCGGATCCCCGTGGCCGGCCGGACGCTGCGGAGCTGCGGGCACATCCCGGTGGATCGGCGCAACGGTAACGGGGGCGAGGCGCTCGGTGCCGCGCTGGCGGCGATGCGGGCGGGGTCGGTCGTGGCCGGGTACCCGGAGGGTCGGGTGACGCTCGATCCGGGGATGTGGCCAGAGCGGGGCCGCACCGGGCTGGCGCGCGTGGCGCTGGCGACGGGTGCGGTGGTGGTGCCGGTGGCGCAATGGGGGGCGCACGAGGTGCTGGCCTGGGACGGCGCCGGCACGATGGCGCGGTCGGCGGTGAGCGCGCTGTGGCGGCGTCCGGTGGTCCGGGTGCACTTCGGTCCCCCGGTCGACCTCACCGGGTTGAGCGCCGGTACACCGGGCGCCGCCCAGAGCGCCTCGGACCGGATCACCGAGGCGGTGATCGCCGCGCTGGAGCCGTTGCGGGCGGCCGAGCCGGGCCTTCCCCACTACATCGACCCGGTACGGCCGGTGACCACCGCGCGCAGTTACCCGCGCCGCAACCGCACATACTCCACGACGGCCTGACGGGTCGTCCGTACGCCGAGGATCGCCCGGGCCTGGGCGATCCGGCGGTTGGCGGTGCGCAGGGAGAGAAACTCGGCGTCGGCCGCGGCGGCGATGGAGTCGCCAGTGGCGAGCCGCTCCAGCAGCGCGCACTGCTCGGCGGTGAGCGCCGCGAAACCACCGGTGTCGGGCTCGGGTTCGGCGGTACGGGTGACCGGGCCGATGCGGCTCAGGTCGGCGACGAGCAGGGCCGCCACCTCGGAGCCGTCCTCGACGGTGGCGATCACGGCGGCGCCACGAGCTGCGGCGAGCACCGCGTCGGCCGCCGCCGTGGCGTCGTCGACAAGGCCAACCAGCAGCATGCGGTTGCGGGACACGTCCCACGGCTCGTCGGGCAGGGCGAACCCTTCGTGGACGTCCCAGCCGTCGCGGCCGAGGCGTCGGGCCAGCGCGGCGGACTGGCTGATCGACGTGAGTACGTAGCAGGGCGTCATGCCAGCACCAACGCGGCTGCTTCGGTGCGGGTACGGGCGCCGAGTGTGCGCATCCCAGCGCGGACATGAGTCTCGACGGTCTCGAGCGCGCCGGTGTCGGTGAGGTCGGGGCCGGGCCGCGCGGCGGGCGCCGGACGATCGAGCAGGCCGAGGGCGGCGATGGCGGTGCGGGCCGGCCAGGGCAGGGCGGCGAGCGCTGGCGCGACCGCGTGGTCAAGAGACAGGTCGCCGCTTCCCTTCTCTCCCCCGCTGGCGAGCGTCCGCAGCGCGAGCGGTGTCCCGCCGACGCGGCGGACGATGTCGCGGTCGGCGGCGCCGAGGCCCGGTGCCGTCCGGCGTACGAGTGTGCCTTCGCCAGCCTCGGTCAGCGCGGGTACGGGTGTCCACGCGGTTGCATATTTGCGCAGCCGTTCCTTGGGCACGTGGCGCAGTGTCGCGAGCCTGCCGCCGACGGCCACGGGTCCGGTGACGGTGGCCGCGAGGGCGCGCAGCGCGGTGGTGCGGCCGCGGCCCGGACCTCCGGCAAGGACGGATCGCGTCACGCGACGACACCCCGGCCGATCGCGAGCTGCTGCGGGAGGCCGTCGAACGGTTGAAGGCCCCCTGTACCGGAGACACCCTACTGCGCCGCCTCGGCCGGGCTCCGATGACGCAGGCATACTTCGCGGGTGACCGTCTCCCCGGCTGCGCGCGAGTTCGCCTACCTCGACTCCCCCATCCCGCTGGCGTTCGCGCACCGCGGCGGTGCGGCGGACGGGCTGGAGAACACCATGACGGCGTTCGCCCGCGCCGTGTCCGCCGGGTACCGCTACCTCGAGACGGACGTCCATGCCACCGCCGACGGCGCGCTCGTGGCATTCCACGATCCGTGGCTGAACCGGCTCACTGATCGGTCTGGCCGGATCGGGGCATTGCCGTGGGAGCAGGTCCGGAAAGCGAAGATCGGCGGGGTCGAGCGGATACCGCTGCTGGAGGAACTGCTCACCGCGTGGCCGTCGCTGCGGGTGAACATCGACATCAAGGCCGACGCGGCGGTGGATCCGCTGGTCGAGGTGATCCGCCGCACAAACGCGATCGACCGCGTCAGCGTCGGCTCCTTCTCCGACGCGCGTCTCGTCCGGGTGCGGGCCGCGCTCGGGCCCCGGCTGTGCAGCTCGCTGGGGCCGCGCGGGGTGCTGCGGCTGCGCAGCGCAGCCTGGCGTGGTCGTAACGGCGCAGGTGGGATGCCCGGCGTGCCGCTGGCGCAGGTCCCGGCGCGGTTCGGCATCACGGTCGTCGACCAGCGGTTCATCGACCACGCCCACCGGCTCGGCATGCAAGTGCACGTCTGGACCATCGACGAGCCGAAGGAGATCAATCGGCTACTCGACCTTGGTGTGGATGGCATCATGACGGACCGGATCGACACGTTGCGTGAGATCTACACCGCCCGTGGCCTCTGGGCCGCCTGAATCCCCCGAGTGAGGCAGCAATCGTGGCCACCGGTGCACCGGCCGAGTCCAGCCTGGACGCGACGGAGTACGGCACCGCGCGCGAGCGGCGCGGCTGGTACTTCTACGACTGGGCGAACTCGGCGTTCTCCACCACGGTCATCACGGTGTTCCTCGGGCCGTACCTGATTACGGTGGCGGAGCGCGCCGCCGACGCCAACGACCGCGTCTACCCGCTCTGGATCCCGGTCCCGGCCGGCTCGTTCTTCCCGTACCTGGTGTCACTCTCGGTGTTCCTCACGGTCTTCGTGCTGCCCGTGGTGGGTGCCATCGCCGACCGCTCGGCACGCAAGAAGCAACTGATGGCCGTCTTCGCGTACATCGGCGCGGCGGCCACCGTCGGGCTGCTGTTCGCCACCGGCGGGCGGTACCTGCTCGGTGGGATGCTGTTCCTGGTGGCCAATATCGCCTTCGGCGCGAGCGTGGTCGTCTACTACTCGTTCCTGCCCCAGATCGCCGAACCGGACCGGCGCGATTCGGTATCCAGCATCGGTTGGGCGATGGGCTATCTCGGTGGTGGCCTCCTGTTGGCGTTCAACGTGGTGGCCGTGCTGGCCAAGGACTCGCTCGGGCTCGACACCGCGGAGGTGGCGCGGTACAGCATCGCGTCGGCGGGTGTGTGGTGGGCGGCGTTCACCACGATCCCGCTGCTGACGCTCCGCAACCGGCCGCCGGCCGCTGGGCCGCGCCGGGGCGATGCGCTGACGGACGGGTTCCGGCAGCTGTGGCACACGTTGCGCGAGCTCAAGGCGTACCCGCTGACGCTGTTCTTCCTGATCGCGTACCTGGTCTACAACGACGGGATCCAGACCGTCATCACGCTCGCCAGCGTCTACGGCACGAAGGAGCTCCAGCTCCCGGACGACGTGCTCGTGCCGACGATTCTCATGGTGCAGTTCCTGGCGTTCGCCGGCGCGCTGCTCATGGGTGCGCTCGCGAAGCGGATCGGCGCCTGGAAGACCGTGCTGCTCAGCCTTGTCCTGTGGACCGTCGTGCTGGGTATCGCGTTCTTCCTGCCGGCGCGCGAAGCCGTGCCGTTCATCGCGCTCGGCGGGCTGATCGGCCTCGTGCTGGGCGGTAGCCAGGCGCTGTCCCGGTCGCTGTTCAGCCAGCTCATCCCGAAGGGCAAGGAGGCCGAATACTTCGGCATCTACGAGATCAGCGACAAGGGAACGAGCTGGCTCGGTCCGCTGCTGTTCGGGCTGGCATTCCAGGCCACCGCGAGCTACCGCGTGGCGATCATCTCACTGGTCGTGTTCTTCGTCGTCGGTTTCGTCGCGCTCGCGGCAGTCCCTATCCGCAAGGCGATCATCCAGGCCGGCAACACCCCGCCGGCGGTGATCTGAAGCTCAACGCGCCGCCGCGAACCGCTTGAGCAGGCTGCCCGCGGCTGTGGGCGCGCGCGCCGAACATCCGCCGGCGGCGGTGCCCCCGACGCGAACTCCAGAGCAACTGTGGGAGCCTCCGCGTGGGTTGGGAAGGCGCTCAGGGCCTGCCGTAGGCTCACCGTCCGTGAGTGATCCGACCAGCGCGCTCTCCGCCGTGCCCGCCGCCGGCGACCGGCGCTCGGCCCTTGCGGCCTGCTGCTCACCAAGCTGGACCGCTCGCACTCGGCCCGGATCACCAGCCGGATCGGCCTCGGCGAGCAGGCCCTCGAAGTCGACGACGGCATGGACCTGCGCGAGCTGGTCCGGTCCCGATGGGCGCTCGGGGAGCGGGTCGACTACCTCATTTGTGACGAGGCGCAGTTCTACACGGTCGCGCAGGTCGAGCAGATGGCCGACCTGGTCGACTGCTCCAGCGTCGACGTGTACGCGTTCGGCCTCGCCACCGATTTCCGCAGCGAGCTGTTCCCCGCCACCAAGCGCCTCTTCGAACTCGCCGACGAGCTGCTGCGCCTGCAGGTCGAGGTGCTGTGCTGGTGCGGGCGCGCCGGCCAGCTCAACGCGCGGGTGGCCGGCGGTGCGGTCGTGCGCGAGGGCGACCAGGTCGTGGTCGCCGATACCGAAGCCGACGAAATCGACGTCCGCTACCAGGTGCTGTGCCGGCACCACTACCGCGAGGGTGATCTCGGCCCGGCCACGGTGGCGGCGGGCCAGCTCCAGCTGCCCTAGGGCCGGCGGAACTCGGCGCGCCAGCGACGGTCGCCAGGCTCCACGGCGTCGCGGAGGTATTCGATGCGTACCGGCAGGAGGTCCCCTGCCGCGAAGGCGTCGATCTCGGCGCGGGTGAGTGGCCATGGCGGTCCCTCGACCGGGCCGTCCTCCTCGTCGCGCGCGGCCGCGATGACGATGAGCGTGCCGCCCGGCGCCACCAGCTGCGCGACGCTGGCGATGGCGTCGCACCGGGGCGGGTCGGGCAACGCCTGGACGGTGAGGCTCTCCACGACGAGATCGAACGCGCCACGCCACTCGCTGGGCGGGGTGAGCAGATCCGCGGTGACGTACTGCACAGGCGAGTCGGGATAGCGCTGCCGCGCGACCCGGACGGCGGTTTCGGCGATGTCGAAGGCGACCGTGTCGAAACCGAGCCGCGCGACGTGCTCGGCGTCCCTGCCGAGGCCGCAACCGACGACCAGGGCGCGCCGCCCGACTCCGTTCAGCTCCCGCGCCTCCGCCCACTCGGCCAACAGCTTGTGGGGCGTTGACACGTCCCACGGAATGACAACTGTGCCGACCTCGCCAGCGGCGTACACGCGCTCGAACCAGCCGGTCGGATCATCGGCGGCGAGGGACTCGGCCGCCACCTGCCGGAGTATCTCGTCGGGGTCTGTCCCGGTCATGGCGCCTCCTTCGTGTGCCGCAATCGCGGGGACGGCCGACGCGGACCTTCTCGCGGGCTAGTTGGAACGCTCTAGCTGGGGCTCGCGGTGGGCAGGCCTGCGTCGGCTGCGGCGGCTAGCAGCCGCTTGTCATAGGTCACGAACGCTTCGAGTTCTGCGGCGACCAACTGCGCTGTCGCGAGGTGGATCGCATCCAGGCTGCGCAGCGTCGGTTCGGCGTAGGTAGCCGCTGTAGCGCGGATCGTCGCGTCGATCTCCAGCCGGTAGACCCGGGCCAGTACGGACGGCACGCCAACCAGAGCCTGCGGCGCGTACCGGCGGAGCGCCCGTGGTACCTGCACCTCGACGAGAGCGGATGCGACCAGCGGTGTCTGCGGCCGACTGTTGAGCCAGCTCAGCAATGCTGGGGTCTCCGTCTCGTGACGAACGAGCTTCACGATGGCCGCGGAGTCGAGGTAGATCACCAGCGCTCGTCCTCGCGGGCGGCGGCGAGTTCAGCGGCGACGTCCACAGCCGGATCGCCCAGGACGGGTGGCGCAGGGATCGGCCGCTCAGCCGTTGGCGCCACCGCACGTCCTTCCGCCACAAGCCGGTCTAGTACCGAGTGCCCACTGTCGACCGGCACGAGCCTTGCTACCAGCCGCCCGCGGTCGGTGACGTCAACGGTCTCCCCGCGACTCACCCTCGCCAGAACCTGGCTGGTGTTCTGGTTGAGTTCACGTACCCCGACCTGTGCCATGATCAAGATTGTAGGACTTGATGTCCTACACAGGAAGCATGCCGGTCAGGAACGCGACTCTGCCCGAGCCTGCCCGCCTGTCCGCTGGTTCCCGATCTGGGGCTTCTCGGCGCTGACCGGCGCACCGTCGTTAGCAGCATCCACGTCGGGCTCGGGTTCGCGCGCCGGTTCGACCGCGCGGACGATAAGCCGCTGCAGATGCAGGCGCGACAGCTCCTCCAGCCGTCCGGCGACGTCCGGCCACGGCGTGAGGCTGAGCAGCCGGGACAGCGGATCGGCGAGCCGGAACACCGCCGAGTCCGTCTCCTGGTACCACGAGACCGTCCACGCCGGGTCGTGCGCTAGCTGCTCCAGGAACGCCCAGCCCTGCCGGCTGCCGAGGCAGAGGAAGTCGTGCAGGTTGCCGCCGACGATGTAGTTCGGCTGCGCGGCGAGCGGCACGGTCATGACGACCGGGTTGGTGTCCAGGGCGTGGTCTGGCTCGGCGAGGAAGCCGAAGTGCACGCCGTTGATCCCGGTGCTCGCGAACGTCACGGTGTTGATCGGCGTCGCCTGGTACAGGTGCGTGACGTCGAGGGGGCCGGTGATCAGCCCGGCTTCCTCGAACGGCTCCTTGTGTTCGGGCGCTTCGGCGAACTCGAGGAGTCGCGGCCAGAGCGATCCCACGTTGTCTACGGTCGGTGATCCCACGCCTGTGAGTGTCGCTCGCCGACGTGCCGCCCCACGAGGGCTTACGGTCGAATTAAGGATCACTTTTCGTCACGCCACGTAACTGAAAGCGATGATCGGGTGCCAGCCCTCCTCGCAAGCGGGAGGACGGCGGTCGCGGGGGGTGCAAGACTGGCCAGATGGACCGGTTCGTGCAGACCCTCGGCCGTCAACCCGACCTCTACGCCGGCGATCACGCCCTGCGCGCGACGTTGGACCGCCTTCTCGGCCCCGACGGGCACGCCACCGCCCGGGGCCAGCTGAGCGCGCTCGCCGCCGACGCCGCCGGACCGTTGCGCGAGGCGCACCTGGACGCCGAGGCGCACCCGCCTGAGCTGGTCCGCTACGACGGCTGGGGCCGCCGCGTCGACCAGGTGCGCACGTCGGCCGGGTGGGAGACGCTGCGCCGCGCCGCCGCCGAGTACGGGCTGGTCGCCGTCCCCTATGACGACGACGCCCGCAAGACGTGGGGCGCCGGCGCGCGAGTGGTCCAGCTCGCGCTGCTGCACCTGTACGGGCCGGAGTCGGCCACATTCACCTGCCCGGTCGCCATGGCCGACGGCGCCGCCGCGCTCCTGTCGCGCTCCGACACCGATTCCGCCGTGCGCGACGCGTGGCTGCCGCGGCTCACATCCCGCGACCCCGACCGGGCGACCTGCAGCGGCCAGTGGATGACCGAGACCACCGGCGGCTCCGACATCAGCAAGACCGGCACCGTAGCCCGGCGCGACGAGAACGGGCACTGGCGCCTCACCGGCGAGAAGTGGTTCTGCTCGGCCGTCGACAGCCAGCTGGCGATCGCGCTCGCCCGCCCCGAGGGCGCCGACGAGGGCAGCCGTGGGCTCGCGTGCTTCCTCGTGCCCCGGTACGCCGCCGACGTCCCTGACGCGCCCCGCACCCTCTCCCCCGGCGACACCGCCCCCGGGCTGCGCCTCCACCGGCTCAAGGACAAGCTCGGCACCCGCGCCGTGCCCAGCGCCGAGGTGGGGCTGACCGACGCCTACGCCGTACCGGTGAGCGACCCAGGCGAGCCGGGGCTGGCGAAGATGATGACGCTAGTCCAGGTCACCCGCCTGCACAACGCCGCGGCCGCAGCGGCAGGGATGCGGCGCGGGCTGGTTCAGGTGCGCCAGCACGCCGAGACCAGGGAGGCGTTCGGGCTGCGGCTGTGGCGCCAGCCGCTGCATCGGGACACCCTCGCGTGGCTCGCCGTGGACGCCGAGGCGGCATTCGCCCTCACCGCACTGTGCTTCTCCGCGCTGGGCCGCGTCGAGGTGGACGCCGACCCGGAGGCCGCCGCGCTGCTGCGTCTCGCGGCGACGCTCGCCAAGGCCGGCACCGGCAAGCTAGCGGTCGCCTCGGCGAGTGAGTACCTGGAGTGCATCGGTGGCAACGGCTACATCGAGGACACCGGCTACCCGCGGCTCCTCCGCGACGCCCAGGTCCTGCCGATCTGGGAGGGCACCACCAACGTCCTCAGCCTCGACGTGCTCCGCGCGCTCGCCCGTGACAGCGCCGCGCTCCCGGCCTACCTCCGTTACCTCGACCGCTCGATCGAGGCTGCGTCCACCAGCGGCGAGAACTGGCTCACGGGCGTCGCCGAGGATCTCGCCGGGATCCGCCGCGACCTGGGCGCCGACGCCGAGTCCGCCGCCGCGACGGCCGCCACCGACCGCGCGCAGGCCGGGGCCCGCTCGCTCACGCTGCGGATGGCCAACGCGCTCGCCGCCGCCGCCCTGGTCGAGCAGGCCACCTTCGAAGCCGCTGCCGGCAACGCCAGGACCGCCCTCGTCGCCGGCCTCTTCGTCCGCCGCCGGCTCTTCGGCGAGGACTGCGCTGGCGAAGGTCACCGCGGGTTCGCCCACCTGGTGGACGCCGAACCGCTCTGATCCGCCCAGTTCAAGGGGTGGTCAGCGGCGCAGCGCCCGGATCGCGAGCGTGGCGCCGATCACTCCGGAGACGGCGGTGAGCGTGAACGCGACACCACGCAGCGGCCGGATATGGCGCGCCCGGGTGGCCGCCGCGAGCGCGACGGCGTCCCCGGCATCCCCGATGGCCTGGGCGACCAGCCATGGCGTGACATCCCGACCGGTGCGCACAGCGTGCAGCGCGCCCACGCCCAACGCGGCCTCCCGAGCGGCGAAGAACCTGGTCAGCGGGGCTGCCCGGCGGGCGGTGCCGCGATCGAGGCCGAGCGCACGCGGTAGGGTTTCGGGACGGATGAACGTGGTAACACCAATGGCGATGCGCCCGAGAGACGACAGCCCGGCCAGGGTTTGAACCTTGTTGCCGGAAATCGCGTCATAGTTGATGCCCACGTTCGTCCCTCCTCTGCGGGGTAGAACACACCCCGGAACGGCGGCCTAAGGAATCTTCTGCCGCTGACCGACGTTAATAGTGAAGCTGACCAGCAACGCCCCGGAGGGGATGGGACACATGGGCGAGCGCACGCTGCGCGGCAGCCGTCTCGGCGCCGTGAGCTACGAGACCGACCGCAACACAGAGCTTGCCCCGCGGCAGCAGGGCGAGTACCAGTGTCCAAAGGGGCACCGCTTCACCGTACCGTTCGCCGCCGACGCGGAGATTCCCACCACCTGGGAGTGCCGCGCCGACGGGATGGTCGGAAAGCTGATCGATGGTGCTGAGCCGGAGGCGAAGAAGGCCAAGCCTCCGCGGACTCACTGGGACATGCTCCTCGAACGGCGCACCGTCGCCGAGCTCGAGGAAGTCCTGGCCGAACGGCTCGAGGTTCTGCGCGGTCGGCGTACGAAGTCTGCCTGACCACCGCCGGCCCGGGCGACCTGGCCGGCCCGAACCCGACAGGTGCCGTCCCGCATTTTGCGGGGCGGCACCTTCGCGTCTCTAGCGGTCCGTCCCGGTGGTGTCCAGCCACTTACCCAGTAGTCAGGGCTCGATCTCACCCTCGATGACCTTGCCCTGCCCCTGCGGTGGTGGCGGGGTGAGCGGCGGCGGCGCGTCGGCAGGGGGTGGTGTGTCGCGGCGGGCCCGGCCGCGCCGGGACTTCACCCGTACGGTGCCCCGGTCGAGCAGGTCGGCGGCGACCGCCGGAGGCAACCGCCGCGCGATCTGCTGGAGCGCCACGCCAGCG
>Ga0210378_10001519_pt1 | contig 12145 bp, 11 predicted proteins | sample PLM1_60_b1redo_FD_155465 | JGI IMG/M metagenome (GOLD analysis project Ga0210378, IMG submission 155465) | Groundwater sediment microbial communities from an aquifer in East River, Colorado, USA - PLM1_60_b1 redo | ecosystem: Environmental > Terrestrial > Soil > Riparian zone | place: USA: East...
GACCTGGGAGAACCGCCCCGTCTGGGTCGTGGGCGCGAAGGCGGGAGATCTCCATAGCCGTCAGTTCTGGGTGGACAAGGAGCGGCTCGTCTTCGTGCGGATGCTCGAGCCGGCGCCACAGGACACGGCCAAGACATCCGAAACGCGCTTCAGCAAATACTACCCGTTGGCGGGCGGGTGGATGGCCCCCGAGGTCGAGTTCCTCCTCGACGGTCAGCGACAATTCTTCGAGGAATACCGGGACATCCAGGCGAACGTCGCGATGCCCGACGCGTTGTGGGACCCGCGCCAGTGGAAGGCGACGCGCGGGAAGTCTTAGCGGCGCAGCCCCGAAGCGACGGAGTCGAAGACCGCCTGAATCTCCCGCCCAGGGGCGAGTCGCGCCTCGGTCAGGTTCGTCACCAGAGCGAACACGACGCGCGAGTCGCGGTCGACGCCGAACGCGGTCGTGCCCCCCACCGAGCCGCCCCCGTGGTGCACGTAGCGGTGGCCGAGGCTGTCCTGGGCGATGAACCAGCCGATGCCGTACGGGGTCGCTTCACCGGCCGTGGTGTGCTGCGGCGTGAAAAGGATCTCCAGGGTGGCAGTCTTCAAGATGCCCGGCCCGAGCAGCGCTGACCCGAACCGTACCAGGTCCTCGGCGGTCGAGACGAATCCGCCGCCCCCCCACTTGTAGCTGTTGTCCACGGTCGGCGACGGGCTATACCCGCCCTCGGCGCGGCGGTCGTAGAATCGCGTGCGATTGAGGATGAGACTGTCGTTCCGGTCGGGCGCAGTCGCCGTCATCCGCAGCGGCTTGAAGACGTGCCGGCTCATGTACGCCAGGAACTCCTCCCCCGATGCGCCTTCCACCACCGCGCCGAGCAGGTTGAAGCCGTAGCTGGAGTAGGAGAAACGCGTCCCGGGCACGAACAGGAGTGAGTCGTCCTTGAAGATCGACAGCCCCTCGGTCACAGTCGCGTAGTGCCGATTGAGCAGAAACTCATCACCCTGGTAGTGTCGGATACCCGCCAGATGGCCGCTCACGAGACGCGTCGTGATCGGCGCGCTCTTCTCGGGAAAGGTCGGAACGTACCGTTGCACCGGAACGTCGAGGTCGAGCTTCCCGGTCTCGAAGAGCTGAGCAATCGCCGTCGCGGTCAGCGGCTTCGACACGCTCCCGATGCGAAACTGGGTCGCCGGGGTTGCCGGCCGTTGCGCCTCGAGGTCGGCGTACCCGAACGCCTCGGACCACACGATGCGGCCGTCCACGGCGACCGCGAGTGCAAAACCGGGAATGTTGGGAGCGAGTTTCTCGCAAGCGATCGCATGCGCGCGCGCCGCCGCGGCGGCCCAGCGTGGCGCGACCGGCGCGGCCGGCTTCGAGACGCACGTCGACTGCGCCTGCAGAACGAGGGCGACGAAGGAGAGGATCATCTATTAAGATATCCGCCTATGGACAAAGCCGTCACGCTCGGCAAGCTCCACACGACCGGCCCCCTCCTCGTGCTCCCCAACGCCTGGGACGCCGGCTCGGCGCGAATCTTCGTCGAGGCAGGCTTCCCTGCCCTCGCCACGACCAGCGCGGGCATCGCGTTCAGTCTGGGCTACCCCGATGGTGAGAAGATCAGCCGCGCCGAGATGCTCGCCGCGGTCGCGCGCATCACGCAGCGCGTGAGCGTTCCGGTGACCGCGGACATGGAGGCGGGGTTCGGACGCACGCCCGACGCGGTCGCCGAAACCGCGCGCGGCGTGCTCACTGCCGGTGCGGTGGGGATGAACCTCGAGGACTGCATCGAGGAGCGCCTGCTCGACTTCGATCTCGCGGTGGAGCGCGTCCGAGCTGCCCGAGCAGCGGCGCAGGCGGCCGGCATCGCCCTCGTGATCAACGCCCGCACCGACGCCTTTCATCCGGGCACGATGCCGCCCGACCGCCAGTTTGCGGAGGCGGTGCGGCGCGGGAATGCCTACCGAGCCGCGGGTGCCGATTGCGTCTTCGTGCCCTTCGTCGGCGACTCGGGAACGATCGAGCGGCTCGTCAAGGAGATCACCGCGCCCCTCAACATCCTCGGCGCTCCCGACGCGCCGACCCTCACGGCACTCGAAGGGCTGGGCGTGCGGCGTGTGACGTTCGGGTCCGCTCCGATGCGCGCCACACTCGGCCTGGCGCGCCGGATGGCGCGCGAGTGGAAGGAGAAAGGGACGTACGGAACGCTGGCGGCGTACGGGATCCCCTACGCCGAGCTGCAGCGGTTGTTCGGCTAGTGGAGACCCACGTGCAAGTGATCGGCCGTCCCCACGTGTCGCAGCGTGTTGAACCCCATCATCCAGAAGTAGACCTGCGTAAGCCGGTTCCTGAACCAACCGCGGTTCGCCGTCCGTAGATCCACCGCGTGCACCCAGCCGTCCATCTGGCGGTAGTGCAACGACGTCTCGTTCACCGGCAGTCCCATCTTGGCGTAGTCCTCGCGCGCGCGGCGCATGTCGGTGACGACGAGCTTGTCGTCCACCAGGATCCAGGTCGACAGCGCCAGGCGGAGGAGGGGGTGCACGGTCGTGTAGTAGGCGCGCACGTCGGCTTTCGCGTTGACGCGCGAGAGGTAGAGCAGTGAGAACCCGCAGTAGAACACGACGAGCGGCAGCGCGACCCACTTCGCGAGCAGGATCACCGGCGGACGCCCCTTGAACTTGCGGAGCAGCCACCGCGCGTACAGCGTGACCAGACCGGTCGTGAGGAGCGCGGCGACGAGGACGGCGAGCCAGGCGGGGACCCGGCCGTGCTCGTAGAAGAACACTGCCCCGCGCACCAGCACGACGAACGGCAGCGCGACGATCGCAACCAGACGCACGAGTCCTTGGAGCAGCTCGATGCCAAGGAGGCGCCAGTTCCGCGGTACGGCCTTCTCGCGTTTGCGCTGCTTGACGCGCTGCTTCCACTCCCGCGCCGCTTCGCGGCGCAGCTTGGCCAGCCGATCGGCAAATCCGCCCTCCGCCATGCTCAAACCTACGGCGTCCTTGACGACCCAGTTCCTGCGGCGCATACCTAGGCGCAACGGCGCACAGGAGACAGCCATGGCGGACGCGACACGCTTGGTGGACTACTACTACACGATGGTGCCCGACAAGCCGGGCGAAGGCACGAAGCTGCTCAGGGTGCTGCGTGACGCGCGGGTGAACCTGCTCGCTTTCTCGGCGTTCCCGAGCCAACGGAAGTCGCAAGCGGACTTCGTCCCCGAGGATCCGGCGGCGTTCGTCGCCGCTGCCAAAGCCGCGAAACTCAAGCTCAAGGGGCCCAAGAAGGTGTTCCTGATCGACGGCGACGACCGGGTGGGGGCCCTGTCAGACGTTTTCGCCAAACTCGGCGCGGCCAAGGTAAACGTCACGGCCGTGGGCGCGGCGTGCTCGGGGATGGGACGGTTCGGGGCGTTCCTGTGGGTGAAGCCCAAGGACCTGAAGAAGGCCGCGGCGGCGCTGGGCGTCATGATGTAGTGCAAGGATTCGGGTGAGCGTCGTCTCATGGGGGCAGTCCCCCTCACAGGAGCTGCCCCGTGAAACGACGCTCGCTTCTCGCCATCGCATTGCTGTCTTTGGTCGCCTGCGGAGATCCGGCGGCCCGCATCGCTGCCGACTCATCATCGGCCACCCCGGCTTACCTGTTCCGGGAGCAAAGGCCGAGGATCGGGTACGACGCAGCGGGCCGCCCCGCCCCGACGCAGCTCAATGAGGTCGTTGTGACCGGCGTAGCCGACGCGCTGCCGATGCCGACAGTCACTAACATGGTGATTCGCACGGCGAACGCGTCGGTGAAGGTGGACTCCCTCGAGCTCGCGGTCGCGGCGGTCCGCGACCTCGCGGCACGCGTAGGCGGCTTCATCGCGAACACCGGGATCCAAACAGGAGAGGGGCAGCTGCGCAGCGCGACGGTCGAAGTGAAGGTCCCCGCCACGCGGTTCGACGAGGCGCTCGCGGGTCTCAAGCCGATCGGCACGCTCGAGTCGGCGAACGTGGAGACCGAAGATGTCGGTGAGGAGTACGTGGACGTCACGGCGCGGATGGAGAACGCGCACCGGCTCGAGCGGCGCCTGATCGACCTGCTCGCCACCCGCACCGGTAAGCTGAAAGACGTGCTCGACGTCGAGCAGTCGCTAGCGCGCGTGCGTGAAGAGATCGAGCGGTACGAGGGCCGGCTCCGGTATCTGCAGGCCCACACCGCGATGAGCACGTTGACCGTGTACGTCCACGAGCCGCTGCCGGTGGTGGGAAGCGCCGGGACGAGCGTCATGGGCGAGGCGTTCCGTCAAGCGTGGCGCAACTTCGTGACGTTTCTCGCCGTGTTCGTCCAGGCGCTCGGCATCGTCATTCCGCTCGGCGCGCTGGCTGGGGCGGCGTGGCTCGTGGTGCGCGCTAGGGGACGGGCTTCGTCCCGAGCGGCGGCTTGATGCGCACGATCCACAGCCCGTTGAACATGTCATTGACGTAGGCGAGCCCGTCGCGCACCACGACGCCCCACGTCATCGGCGTGTTCTTGACGTTGCCGTCCATGTCGCCGGTGTGGACGTGCACGATCTCGCGTTGCTGGGCGCGCAGGTCGCCCAGCAGCTCGCCCGAGACGTCGAAGGCATGGAAGCCGCCGTTGTAGGCGCCCAGGTAGAGCGTGTCGCCGGCCGCCCAGACGTTGTGCACGCCGCCGTACTCGGGCTCGTACCAAGCGACAGGACGCGGGTGCCGGATGTCGCTCACGTCCAGCACCTGCAGCCGGCCGAACGCGCGGAACGCGGAGGCATCCTTGGCGCCTTCGACTGCGCCCGCCGGGAACACCTCGTCTGCGATGAAGACATAGTTTCTGTGGCGCCAGGCGGTGTGCGTGCCGCGGATGAAGCCGGGCCCGTGGCGTAGCTCCACGTCGCGGTACAGCTCGTTCAGATCGTACTTGTATTGTGACACGAGCTGCGGGTTCGATGGACTGCCGCCCGCCATGCCGTTGCCGACGTCGAGGATCACGAGTCCGTCATTCCAGTACGACAAATATGCGAGCCCATCCTGGATGTCTACGTCGTGCAGGGTGCGGCCCGCGTCGGCGCGCGGCGTGCGCCACTGCGCGACTTCCTTGGGGTGATACGGGTCGCTGATGTCCAGGATGTGGAGCGCGCCGGTGCCGTCGTTGGTCAGATAGACGTGCGTGCCGTACTTCTCCTGGCGATAGACGAACGCGGAGTGCACGCCCCCGGTGACACCATCGGTGAACTCGGCGATCGGCTTGGGGTGCGCGGGATCGTCGAGCGCCGCGATCACCAGGCCGTTCTTGCGGTCGGAAGCGCCCTCGCGCGTGAACACGAGGAACTTGCCGTCGGGCGTGGTCATGATGTCGTTGACGCGGCGCGTGTTCGCCACGATCGAGTCGGTCACGACGGGCTTGGCGGGGTCGCTGATGTCGATCGCGTACATGCGGTCGCCGCCCGAGCCGCTGCCCAGGTAGGCGATGCGGCCGTTCGGATGGATCCACACCTCTTCGGTCGTGAACAGCGAGCGCGGCAGGCGCCCCACGATCTCGACGGGCCGGCGCGCGTTGCGCGCCGCGAGGGTCACGGGCACTTCAGCGGAGCGCGTCCCAAAGCTCGCCGTGACGACGTAGTCGCCGGTCTCGTACCCGACAAAGCTGCCGTCGTCCGTGATCATCCCTTCGCCGGGGGCGAAGCTCCACGACGGGGTGAGGCCAGTGATCTCGCGGCCTGCCGCCGTGATCGCGCGGGCCACGAACTGGATGACGTCCCCCTGCCGGACTTTCGCGCTCGCCGGGAGGATCTCCACGCGCGAGATCGTGTTCGCCACGACCTCGACGGGCACGCGCTCCGTGGCTGCGCCCGCGGCGGCGGTGACGGTCGCGCTCCCCGCTCCCACCGCGGTGACGATGCCGTTCGCGTCCACGCGAACGACCGCGCGGTTCGAGCTGCGCCATAGGGCGGTGTCCTGGCGCGCGTCGCCGTCTTCGCTCGTCACGCTGGCGCTGAGCCGGATCCGTTGGCCCGCCACGAGCTTCCTGACGCGCGGCGCGACGGCGATCCAGGCCGCCGGCCCCGCCACGATCTTCACTTCGGTGCGCTTGATGTACGGCTTCGTGCCCGTGACGAGCGCGATCACCGTGACTGGGATCGTGCCGGTCGAACCGGCACTCACGAGACCCATGCTGTCGACGCTGCCCTCGAACCGCCCGCCGGCCGCCCGGAACAACAGCCGGATGTTGGCCATCGGCTGGCCCGCGGAATCGCGCGCCTCGGCGCGGAACCGCAGGGTGTCTCCTGGGGTCAGAACAGCGCGCGCCGGCGTGAGCACGATGTCGGCGACGGGCGACAGCGGCAGCACCACAGTTGGTGGCGGCGTCGGCTGCTGCAAGGCGGTGGCGAGGAGCGCAGTGAGGATCATCGGCGAGTCCCAGTTCGAGGGTTAGCTTAGGAACGGAGAATGTACACCAACGCTTGGAGCGAGGGGAGCAGGTGCGCGAGATCCTGACGTTGTGTCTAGCGACGGTCGCGATGGTGGCGCAGGCCCCCGCGCAGAGTCCCGTTCCCGCCCCCGATTATCTCGTCTGGGTCGCGTCGGAGGCAACGGATCGCATCGCGCTCGTGCGCTTCAATGCCGCTACCGGTGCCAGGGTTGACCGTGAATTCACGATCGGCCTCCTCCCCACCGACCCCGACGGCCCTCACGGCCTGACCGTCTCACCCGACGGTCGATTCCTCTACATCACGACCGCACACGGCCAGCCGTTCGGCTTCCTCTGGAAGATCGATGCGGCGACGAGCGCCGTCGTCGGCCGAGTGGAGCTGGGCATGTTTCCCGCCACGCTGCAGCTCACGCCCGACGGCGCATTCGCCTACGTCGTGAACTTCAACGTGCACGGCGAGATGGTGCCGTCATCGGTGTCGGTCGTCGGCACGGATGACATGGTCGAGATCGCGCGCGTCCCGACCTGCACGATGCCGCACGGCTCCCGCATCAATCCGCAGGGCACCAAACAGTACTCCGCCTGTATGATGGACGACATGCTGGTAGAGATCGATACGCGAACATTCGGGGTGGCGCGCGTCTTCAGGGTGGCGAAGGGCGTCGAGCAGGTCGCGGTCCTGCCCGAAATGCATCACTCCCCACTCCCAACGCCCCACGCCCCGACGTGCTCACCCACCTGGGCCCAGCCCTCGGCGGATGGCGCCCACGTGTATGTGGCGTGCAACAAGTCGAATGAGATTCTCGACATCGACGTGGACCGGTGGGCGTTGGCGCGTCGGCTCCCGGCGGCCGAAGGCGTGTACAATCTGGCCGTCACGCACGACGGCGCGCTGCTCCTGGCGACGAACAAGCGATCGCAATCGGTTTCGGTGTTCGCGCTGGCGACGGGCAAGGAGCTGGCCCGCATCCCGACGAAGCGACGCATCGTGCACGGCGTCGTCGTGTCGCCCGACGACCGCTACGCGTTCGTTTCGGTAGAGGGCATCGGGTCGCAACCGGGCACAGTGGAAGTGATCGACTTACGGACTCGCGCGGCCGTCGCTTCGGCCGACGTGGGACAGATGGCGGGTGGTATCGACTTCTGGAAAACCGAGGGAGGGCACTAACAATGGCAAACGATAAATGGAAGCGCATGGCCCAGCAGGCCGCGATGAAGGCCAAGCAGGCGGCGATGGTCGCCTGGCGTGAGGCGGATCGCCTGCTCAAGGCGGCGCGGCAGCGCGTCGAGTCCGCGGCGCGGCGGCGGCGCGTGAAGCAGGCGCTCCAGAAGACGGGGCGCGTCTTGAAGGCCGCCGGCAAAGCGGCCCTCGTGGCGGGCGTCGCGGCGGGGATGGCCGCCGCCCGCGATAGTGGGAAGCGAAAGAGCCGGCGCCGCCGCTAGCGGAGAATCACCGCCGGGACGTCGCTGTCCTTCACCAGTTTGTTGAAGGCCGGGATGTCGGCGTCCAGGACGGCTTTCAAGCGGTCGAGCTGCACCTGCAGCGCGGCCGAGAGCTGCTCGAATACTTGTAGGGACTGGTCGGTGGGCGCCGCGTCGGCGCTCGCCACCACCCCGGCGAGGGCGGCGATCTTGTTGTTGAGCCGGATCGGGTAGTTGAGCGGATCCTGGCTGCTCCGATTCTTCACCTGATACATCTCCGCCTCGATCACTGACAGCCGGCCCTTGATCGAGTCGGCCTGCAGCGCGATGCGCCGCCCCGCATCGCCCGTCATCGCACGCGCCCGCGTCGCGGCGCCGTCGAGCGCTTCTTTCACGTCGCGGATGCGTTTCACCGCGTCGTTCGCGGCGCTGACCCGGTCGCGGACCCGGATGAGCAGATCGAACTGGCGCTGATAGTCCTCAGGGCTCGTCGTCACGCGCGGGTCCTTCTTGAGCGTGAAGCCCCGCGTCTGTGACCAGTCCCCAGCCGTCAAACGGACCTTGTACGTGCCCGGCACCGCAGCGGGGCCCTGCGTGCCCCCCGCCCAGAAAATCATCCCTTGGAAACGGCTCGCCTCGGGGTAGCGCAGGTTCCACACGAAGCGGTTCATCCCCGCTCGCAGCTTGAGCGAATCGCCGGGCTCCTTCGGCCGCGTCGTGAAGCGTCGAATCAGCGAGTCGCGCGAGTCGAGGAAATCGAGACGCACGTCAGCAGCCGAATCGGGCTTGTCCTTGAGATAGAAAAAGACGACGGCCCCGCTGGGCGGATTGGCGCCCACGTTGCGCGGCGCGCCACCGAAGCCCCCGCCACCCCCCATCCGGTAGGGATCGCGCGGCGTGAAGAGAAAGCGCGCCGCGCGCGCCACCGAGTCGGCGAGCTGATGCAGCGGCGTCAGATCGTCCAGGATCCAGAAGGCGCGGCCGTGCGTGGCCGCCACGAGGTCGTTGTCCTTCACCACGAGATCGTGAATCGGCACGATCGGCAGGTTGCGCTGCAGCGTCTGCCAGCCCGCACCGTCGTCGAACGAGACGTACACGCCGAACTCGCCGGCGGCGTACAGCAGCCCGCGCCGCACCGGGTCTTCGCGCACGACCCGGATGAAGTGATTGTCCGGAATTCCGGTGACGAGCTTCCGCCACGTCCGCCCATAGTCGGTCGTCTTGAAGATGTAGGGACGGAAGTCGTCCGACTTGTACCGCGTCGCGGCGACGTACGCCGTGCCGGGGTCGTGGGGCGATGGCTCCACCGAGCTGATCAATGACCACTCCGGCAGGTCGCGCGCGGGGGGCGTCACGTTGCTCCACGTCTTGCCGCCGTCGCGCGTGATCTGCACTTGGCCGTCGTCGGTCCCGACCCAGAGGAGATTGCTGTCGCGCGTGCTCGGCGCGATGATGAACACCGTGTTGTAGTACTCGACGCTCGTATTGTCCTTGGTGATGGGACCGCCCGACGGACCCTGCTTCGATTTGTCGTTGCGTGTCAGGTCGGGGCTGATCACGTCCCAGCTCTGGCCTTCGTTCGTGGAGCGGAACACGACCTGCGCGCCGGCGTAGAGCACGCGCGGGTTGAACGGCGACAACGCGATGGGGAAAGTCCACTGCAAACGGTATTTTAGGTCGGCCGCCCCCCACCCCATCGGGTTCTCGGGCCAGGGGGTCACGTCGCGCTCCTGGTGGGTACGGACGTCGAGCCGCGACAGATAGCTGTAGCTGCCGGCGTACACGATGTCAGGATCATCCTGCCGCGCAACGATCCAGCCGCTCTCGCCGCCCCCGACCTCGTACCAGTCCTTCTCCGTGATCCCGCCGCCGTCGGTGCGGGCCGCGACGCACACTGAGCTGTTGTCCTGTTGCGAACCGCAGACTCGATAGGGGAAGTGGGTCGTGGTGGTCACATGATAGAACTGGGCCGTCGGCTGGTTGTCCTGACCGGTCCAGCTGACGCCGCCGTTGTAGCTGACGTTCGCGCCGCCGTCGTTGCCGTTGATCATGCGCAACGGGTCGTTCGGGGCGATCCACAGGGCGTGGTTGTCGCCGTGCGGCGCGCGGAGCGGCGTGAAGGTCCGTCCACCGTCCACCGACCGATACAGCCCGGTGTTCATGACGTAGACGGTCTCGGGATCCTTGGGGTCGGCGTGGATGTGGCTGTAGTACCAGGCGCGCTGCCGGAGATTCCGCTCTTCGTTCGTCCGGCGCCACGTGGTGCCGCCGTCGTCGGAACGGAATACTCCGCCGTCCTCCGCTTCGACGATCGCCCATACCCGATCATGGTTCGCCTCCGAGACGGTCACGCCGATCTTTCCGATGACACCTTTGGGAAGGCCTTCGTTGCGGGTGATCTCCTTCCACGTATCGCCGCCGTCGGTGGACTTGAAGAGACCGCTGCCGGACCCGCCGCTCGACATGTACCAGGGGCCGCGCCGCGCTTGCCAGAAGGCGGCGAAGAGAATCCGCGGGTTCACCGGGTCCATCGCCAGGTCGATCGCGCCCGCCGAGTCGGAGCGGAACAGGATCTTGTCCCAGGTGCGCCCGCCGTCCTTGGAGCGGAACACGCCGCGTTCGGCGTTCGGGCCGAAGGCGTGACCCAGCACCGCCACGTAGACCAGGTCGGGATTGGTGGGATGCACGCGGATCGCGCCGATCTGCCCCGCGTCGCGTAACCCGGAAGGGACCCAGGTCTTCCCCGCATCGGTGGACCGGTACATGCCGTCGCCCGGGGAGACGTTGCCGCGAATCGGCGCCTCGCCCGTGCCGACGTAGACGACGTTGGGGTCCGACGGGGCTACGTCGATCGCGCCGATCGACCCGGTGCGAAATTCCTTGTCGGAGATCGGCTGCCAGGTGAGACCGCCGTCCGTCGTCTTCCAGACACCGCCGCCCGTCGCGCCGAAGTAAAAGGTGGACGGCTGGTCGGCGTGCCCCGCGACGGCGGTGACGCGTCCGCCGCGGAACGGACCGATCGACCGCCACTCGAGCGCGTTGTAGAGGGACGTGTCGAAGCCGGCGGGAGCTGGCGCCGCCGCGCGTCGCTGGGCGGCGGCGGGGACTCTGAGGAGCAGGGCGCAACCCGTGAGCGCGAAGAGGCGGGACATGGACGGCGAGACTCCGAGTGGAAGGGAGCCGCTATTATACGCCCGCACCGCCGAGCTTCAAGAGTTTCTGGTATTGCGCCGGCGCCACAGGCATCACCGATAGCCGGCCGATCCGCACGAGCGGCGAGTCGGCGAAGGTCTTGTCCTGCTTCACCTCGGCGAGAGTGACGGTGCGAGGCAGGCCCCGCTTCGCCTTGAGTTTAGGCGGATCCCCGGCGGCCACGACGGTCGCGAGCCCCACGACTGCCTTTTCGTTGCCGGTGTGGTACACGAACACTTCGTCACCGGGCTGCATCGCGCGCAGGTGTTTCATCGCGTCCGGATTCTTCACGCCATCCCACGTCGCGACGCCTTCGCGCTTCAGGTCTTCGAAGTTGTAGGTGCTCGGCTCGGTTTTGACCAACCAGTAGTTAGGCATGTTGACCCGTCCATCCGGTGATGGTATCTGCCAGCTCGTTCATCACGTCGGCGTCAGTACGACCGGAGCGCTTGAGCACCTTGAACGAGTGGTCGCCGCCCTCGACGATGTGCAGCGTCGCATGGGCGCCGAGTCCGTTGACGATGGGACGCAGCAGATCGAGGCCGGCGAAATCGTCCCGTGTGCCTTGAAGGAATAGCATGGGGAGTCGGACGTGTGACAGATGTTCCGCCCGCGCGGTCCCGGGCCTACCCGGCGGATGCAGCGGGAATCCCAGAAACACGAGTCCGCGCAGGGCGGGCAACGGCTCTTTGGCTTGCGCCTGAGAGGTCATGCGGCCACCGAACGACTTCCCCCCGGCGAAGAGCGGGAAACCGGGTGCCACGCGCGCGGCATCGAGCACCGCTTCGCGCACGCGCGCCTCGGCCACGGCGGGCGGATCGGGACGGCCGGCGCCCTTCTCCATGTAGGGAAACTCGTAGCGATAGGTGGCGACGTTGCGCTCGCCGAGTGCCTCCACGGCCCGCTCGAAGAACGGATGCCGCATCCCCGACCCCGCGCCATGCGCCAGCACGAGCAGCGCCTTCGCCTCGGGCGGGGCAACGAGGAGATGATTCACGCCTATCGGATTCTGCCCAGACGGTCCGGCGGCAGCTCCGTCACGACAAGGCGCTGCTGGAGTTTCTGTTTGCCGAGCGTGATGCGGACGATGTACTCGCCCGGCGAGGCGAG
>Ga0210378_10001520_pt1 | contig 12144 bp, 10 predicted proteins | sample PLM1_60_b1redo_FD_155465 | JGI IMG/M metagenome (GOLD analysis project Ga0210378, IMG submission 155465) | Groundwater sediment microbial communities from an aquifer in East River, Colorado, USA - PLM1_60_b1 redo | ecosystem: Environmental > Terrestrial > Soil > Riparian zone | place: USA: East...
ACGGCGGCACCGGTGGCCTGCCGGTGTTCCGCGCTCCCGGCGCTCCCGCGCATCCCGCTGCCCCGCCGCCGGCTGCTGCCGCGCGGCCCCCGGCGGGTGCACCCCGGCCCGCGGTTCCGCAGCCGTCGTCCTCGGCGCCGAACTCCGCACCGCCGGCACGCCCGAACCCGCCCAGCCGCCAGACCCCACCGCGGCACGCGCCGGCCCATCACCCCGGCCGGCCCGCCCCACAGCCCGCGCCGCAGCGCCCTGCGGCCCCCCGCGCGACTCCACCGCCGTCGTCCGCGCCGCCGTCGTCCGGGCCGCCCGTGTCGGGGCCGCCGCATGCCGCCCCGCCGGTCTCCGGACCGCCGCACGCGGGCGGTCCGCAGGCATCCCAGGCACAGCCCGGACCCCAGGCACAGCCGGCACCCCGAACGCACCCGGCACCCGGAACGCAGCCGGTACCTCAGGCGCATCCGGCACCCCACGCGCACCCGGCCACCAACGCCAGCCCGCCCGCTGATGCCCGCCCGCCCGTCGATGCGCGGCAGGCCACGCCGGCCCGGCCGGTCGCGCCGGTGCCGCCGGCTGCGGGCCAGCCCGGCCCGCCCCGGCCGCCGCGCGTGAGCCCGCCGCCCGCGGCTCAGGGCGCGTCACCCCGCCCGCCTCGCGCCTCGGGGCCCCCGGCGCCGCAGAGCACCCCGCCCCGGCCGCCGCACCCGGCGACTCCGCCGGCCTCGGCCCCGCAGGCCGGTGCGCCACTGCCACCGCGCCCCGCGACGCCACCACCAACGGCGACGCCGCAAACTGCCTCACCCCGGCCACCGCGCTCTGCGACGCCGCCGGTCACACCGCCGCCAACTTCGGCGCCGCCGCACGCCGCCCTGCCACCGGCCGCGTTCCCGCAGCCGTCGCACGGTGCGCCGCCCCAGGCCCCACCGCGCCCGCCGCAGCCTGCCGTCGGGCCGCCGCTGCCGCAGAACCCGCCGCCGGAGCTGCTGTCACCGCTGCGCCGCGGCGTCACGGCGAACCCCGCGTCCGCCCCGCCCGCGCAAGCCTCCGCGCCGCCGACCGTGGCCCCGCCACCGCACGTCGCTCCGCCCCCGCACATCGCCCCAGCGCCGCACATCGCCCCAGCGCCGCACATCGCGCCGGGGCCGCACATCGCGCCGGGGCCGCAGCGGCCGAGTGCGCCGGTGGAGCCGGCCCGGATCGTGCCGACGAAGCCGGTGAAGTCGGGCAAGAAGATGCCCCCGTCGCGGCCGCCGAAGCACAAGGACAAGGACACGGTCGTCGACCTGGAGCTCCGCGAGATCGCGGGGCACCTGACGTTCACCAGTAACGACGTCACGGCCTGGTACTACCTGCCCGACATCCAGTGGGCGTTCCGCGGCGACAAGGAACGCACGTCGATCATGCTCGGCATCGCGGCCCAGTACGCGGCGCTCGCGGGCTACCGGATCCACCTGCGCCGCACCACCCGCCCGTACCCGGCCGCCCAGTGGGCGCACCGGCTGAGCCTCGCTACGCCGCGCCCGCTGCCGGACATCCCCGGCGCGCCGAGCTGGGCCGACCACCTGGAGGCCAGCCAGCTCAAGCTGCACAACACGACGCTGGCCGAGGGCGAGGTCTACCTCGGCGTCGTCTTCCAGCGGCGGACCATGCGCGAGCAGGCCGTCGAGCTCGTGAACGCGATCCGCCGGCGCGGGGTCGGGGATGCTGAGCGGGCCCGCCTGGCGCAGCTTGTGAGCCGGTTCGACGAGGTGCTCGGCGCGTTCGGGATGCAGGCCCACCCGGTGACCGCACGCCAGATGGAGTGGCTGGTGCACCGTTCGGTGGCGCTGTGCATGCCGGCGCCGTCGCAGCTCTCGCCCGTCGAGAACGACCGCTGGGAGACTGGCGACCTGCTCGCGTTCACCGAGCACACCCGCCGTTTCCGCACCCGCTACGGCAACACCGTGCGCCTGGTCAGCGAGTTGGGCGACCAGATCGTGGAGCGGCACGTCGCCGTGCTCACGTTCGGCCGCATGGAGGAGCTGAGCGTCCCCGAGCAGCACGAACCGTGGTTGCACTACCACGAGCAGCTGCCGTGGAGCATGGAGCTGTCGTCCCGGGTCGACGTTCTCGGCCAGGGTGACGCGTTGAAGAGTCTGGAGCACAAGCTGCTGGTGATCCGGTCGCAGCAGCGGGACTACCACGAGCACGAGATGGACCCGCCCGCCGAACTGGAGCGTCTGGCGCAGCGCGCTCTCGACATCTCCGACGAGATGGCCACCGGCCTCGACCTCGACGCCGCCCGCGTGCACGGCTGGCACCGGATCGCCGTCGGCGGGCGCACCGAGGAGGAGTGCCTCAAGCGCGCCCGCGCTGTTGCCGATCACTATCGCAATATGCGTATAACGGTGCAGCACCCCAAGGATCAGCTGCGGTTGCTGGACGAGTTCATCCCCGGCCAGCCCGTCGCCAACACCGGTTACCTCCGCCGGATGCCGGCCCGCTACTTCGCGGCGGCCGTGCCGCAGGCCGCCGCGGCCATCGGTGACCGCCGCGGCCCGGTGATCGGCGAGACCTGCGGCACCAGCCGGCGCCCGGTCATGTGGGATCCGCACTACTCCACGGAGGTCCGGGAGCGCTCGGGCCTCGCGGTGTTCGTCGCTGAGCCCGGCGGTGGCAAGTCGACGCTGATGGGCGGCATCGCCTACCTGGCCGCGCGACGCGGTATCCAGACGACGATCCTCGACCCGTCCGGTCCGCTGGCGCGGCTCTGCGCGATGCCCGAGCTGGCGCCGTACAGCCGGATCTTCAACCTGACCCAGGGCGAGCCGGGCACGCTGGCGCCGTACTCGCTGATCCCGACGCCCCGCCGCGAGCACTACCCGCAGGGCGAGGCCGGCGCGGCGGAGTGGCGCAGCGGCATCGCCGCGGCCAGGGCCGAGCGGAAGGCCCTCGCGCAGGACATCTGCACGATGCTGCTGCCGCCGCAGGTGGCCCGCGAACGCTCCACCCCGATCCTGCTCCAGCGTGCGGCGCGCCAGGTGGAGCCGGCCGAGTCCACGTCGCTCGACGAACTCGTGACCGCCGTGGCGGAGTTCGGGGACGAGGGGTCCGAACTGGCCGAGACCCTCAACGACGTGCGGGACATGCCGCTCTCCCGGCTGTTCTTCGGCCGTTCGGCGGGCCGCATCGGCGAGGACGAGGCCGTGTTGACGGTCATCACGATGGCCGGGCTCACGCTCCCCGACCTCACGATCGACCGCGAGTACTGGCAGCTGGAGGAGCGGATGGCGCTACCGATGCTCCACCTGGCCACCGCGTTCACCACCCGGCGCGCGTACGGCCGGGGCATGACCGAGCGGAAACTCGTCGGTCTCGACGAGACGCATTTCCTGTCCGGCTGGGGCTCGGGTCGGGCGCTGTTCACCCGGCTCGCCCGCGACTCCCGGAAGTGGAACATCGCCGCGCTCGCCGCGTCCCAGAACCCGATCGACATCCTAGGTCTGGACGTGCAGAACCTCGTCTCCACCGTCTTCGTCGGCCGCATCGCCGAGGACCCTGAGGTCGCGGCCCAGGCGCTGCGGATGCTCGGCGTCCAGCGCGGCGTCGGCTACGAGAACACCCTGGCGCAGCTCTCGGTCGCGGATACCTACACCGACACCCGGCTCGGTTACCGCGAGTTCGTCATGCGCGACGTCGACGGCCGGGTGCAGAAATTCCGGGCGGACATCTCGTACGTACCGGGGCTACTCGACCATCTGGACACCACCGCTAACCCGCTGGCCACAGCATCCCAGGCCCGAGCGGCCGGGAGCGGGACTGATTCTCAGGCCCGAGCGGCCGGGAGCGGGACTGATTCTCAGGCCCGAGCGGCCGGGAGCGGGACTGATTCTCAGGCCCGAGCGGCCGGGAGCGGGATCGGGACGGGCGAGGGAGCGAGTTGATGATGGGGACCTGCCGCGGCCCACGCCGCCGACGATGGGCACTCGCCCTCACCCTTGCGGTGGGGGCATTCGGCCTGATCTTCCTGCTGCCGGCGAGCCCCGCGGCGGCGGCCTGCCCCGCCAACCCGCTGGACTGCGAGATCCTGCCCGGCGTCGGCCCCGACCTCGACTGCAAGGAGCCACCGCCGCCGGTCCGGCCTGACAACGGTGTAGCTGGCTGGTTCCTCAGCGAACCGAAGAAGATCCGTACGGGCGATCCGTTCGCCAAGGACGCCAACGTCTCTGTCTACGACGTGTACGGCTACGCCGGGCTCGGTTATGAAACGTACGACCTCGGCTGCGGCGGCGCCGCCCGCAACGCCGGCGCCTCGTCCACGACCTACATCGCGAACCTGATCATGGCGCCTGCGATGTTCCTGGTCGGCCTGGACAACAGCGTCCGCGAGTACGCCTACCGGCCGAACTCGATGTGGGGCTGGACCAACGACTTCGTCCAGCGCGCCAGCGACGCCCTTCGGGATCGGGTGTTCACGGTTTGGGGCGCCGTCGTGCTCGGGATCGTCGGCCTCTGGCTGCTGTGGGGCGCTCGTGGCGGCAACCTGTCCCAGGCAGCGGTCACCGCCGGCTGGGCGATCATGGTGATGGCCGTCGTGACGGCGGTCGCGGCGTGGCCGGTCAAGGCGTCCACCGCGGCTGACAACACGCTCACCGGCGCGCTCGGCCAGATATCGTCCGGGCTGTCCCGGCAGAGCGCCGACGACGACCGTGAACCTGCGGTCCGCGCCAGCGGTGTGCTCACCGAGACCGTCCTGTACGACCAGTGGCTGCGCGGCACGCTCGGCTCCGCCGACAGCGAGACCGCCCGCAAGTACGGCCCCGACCTCTACCGTGCCCGGTCCATTTCCTGGGCCGAGGCGAAGGAGATGCGCAAGGGCGCCGACGAGCGCAAGAAGATCCTGGAGCAGAAGGGCAAGCTCTGGACGGAGACGGCCGAGAAGGTCAAGGACGAGGATCCGGACGCCTACGAGTACCTGGTGGGCCGTAAGGGATCCGAGCGCGTCGGTGCCGCGATGCTCGCCACGATCTCGGCCATCGTCGTCACGCCGTTCGACCTGATGGCGTCGCTGCTGATCCTGGTGGCGTTCCTGATCATCCGGCTCGCCGTGGCGTTCCTGCCGGCCATCGGCACGATCGGCATCCTGCGCCCGGCCTCGGGACCACTGCGCGGGCTACTCCGCACGGTGCTCGCCGCGTTCATCAACTGCATCATCTTCGGCGCTGGATCGGCGGTGTTCCTCCTCGCCGTGGAGGTCATCACGGGCACCAGCTCCTTGGCCGGCTGGCAACAAGTGCTGCTGATCTGGCTCACGGGCCTGATCCTGTGGCTGCTGCTCCGCCCGTACCGCCGCCTCACCCAGCTCACTGGCATGGATCCGTTCGGCGAGCTGGCGGGCGGCCTGGGTCGGATGCACAAGAAGGTCTTCGGCGATATGAAGCAGCTCGCTATCGCCAGCGCCGGCGCCTACATCGGCGATGTGCACGCCCTCGACGCCAACGAGCAGAAGAAGCTGGAACGCGGGAACCGTCCCGAGAACTGGAGCCGCAAGGCGGCGCGCCAGCACAAGCGCGAGCAGCGCCAGCAGGAGGTCGCGCAGGACGCGCAGTACTCCGCCGCCGCGAGCTCGTCGTTCCAGCGGATGGACCGGGACGGCGCTGCCCACGCCGAGCAGGTCCGCGCCGACATGCGCGCGGCGGATGCCCGTGCCGGTGCGGCCGGACGGCGTCCGGAGACCGCGAGCACCGCCGCAGCGTCCGCATCGTCGCCGGACGGTAGGGGCAAGTCCGGCCCTCCAATCGTGGTGACGCGCAGGCACGACCCCGAGCAGTTCGACGGCGAGTACCACGAGCCGGTGCGCCCGCCGTCGATCGTGGCCGAGGACAGCGGGCTCGTCGCCGACGGCGAGTCCCGGGTGATCTACCGCCCCGACCGTGGCTACACGCGCGTCTCGGACTCCTCCCGTGTCAGCCAGGCCGCCGCGAACATCGCCAGCGCTGCCAGCGCGGCCCGGGAGGTGGCTCTCGCCGCCAGTGCGCTCGCGCGCGAGTCCCGCCAGCGGCCGGACGGCTGAGCCCGGCTCCCGCCCAGACGATGACCGACGCCGAAGGGAGGCCAGCTTATGCCTGACGCCAGCTCGTTCGCGCTTCGCCGGCCCGGCTGGCGGGTGTGGGTGGCCGGCGCGCTCGCGGTGATCGTCTTCGGCGTGCTCCTGGCCGCGCGGATCGCCGGCGGCGACGACGAGAAGAGCCCGCGGTCCGGGGCGCCGGTGGCCAGCAGTACCAGTGATTCCACGCTCGAACCGGTCGATCCGAGTGGCGAACCGCTCCCGAACGACGGTCCCGCCGGGCCGGAGGCCTCACACGAGGCGTCGCAGCTCGCGGCGCCGGCCGCGATGACCGTTGCGGTGGCGTTCGCGCAGGCCTGGGCTACCCCGCCGCCGCCCTCGGCGCCCGACCAGTGGTGGGCCGGCGTCTCGCGCCACACCGACCAGGCGCTGGCCGAGCAGCTGCGCGAGGTCAACCCGGCCGACCTGCCCGCCACCCGCGTCACCGGGCCGGCCAAGAGCGTCGCCGGCGGCGTGACCAGCGCCGAAGTGGAGGTGCCGACGGACGCCGGCGACCTGCTCGTCGTCTGCGTCGACGTCCGTGGCCGGTGGGTCGTTGCCGACTTCGAGCTGGACCGGGGGACGTCGTGATCGACCGGGCAGCGCAGCAGCAGGCACAGCGGACGGGTCGGCGGATCCTCATGGTGGTCGTCGCGGTGATGGCCGTCGTCCTGGTGCTCTGCCTCGGGTTCACGCCGATCACGCTCAACTCGTTCTTCGAAGGCGAGGAGGCCGAGACCGGCCTGGGGCTGCGCTCGTGCGGCGCGGAGCTGGCCGTTGACGGCGTCGCGGACATCAAGGGCCTCAAGAAGCCGCAGATCGACAACGCGGCGATCATCGTCGAGGTCGGCAACAAGCTGCGGGTCCCGCCGCGCGGCTGGGTGATCGCCATCGCCACGGCGCTGCAGGAGAGCACGCTGCGGAACCTGCGCGTGGCGGTCGACCACGACTCGCTCGGCCTGTTCCAGCAGCGGCCGTCGATGGGGTGGGGCACGCCGGAACAGCTCCTCGACCCCCGGTACGCCAGCGCGAAGTTCTACCTGGCGCTGCAGCGCAAGGCGCCGGGCTGGGAGCGGATGCGCCTGTCCGACGCTGCGCAGAAGGTCCAGGTCTCCTTCAACGGCAGCCTGTACCAGAAGTGGGAGCCGATGGCGACGGCCCTGGTCAACCAGCTCACCAACGGCGCCGCGAGCGGTGTGTCCGACCGCTTCGGCGACCCGGCCCGGTGCGCCCGCAGCGGCGAGGTCAGCGGCGCCGGTTGGACCGTCCCGAGCGTCGGCAAGGTCGGCAGCGGCTTCCGCACGCCGTCCCGGCCGACCCACAACGGCGTCGACGTCATCGCCAAGCGCGGCAGTCCGATCTTCGCGGCGTCCGCCGGCCTGGTCGTCACGTCGATGTGCGAGGCCAAGCCGGGTGGCTGCGGCCAGGACGGCGGCGTGGAGGTGAAGGGCTGCGGCTGGTACGTCAAGATCCGGCACGCCTCCGGGCTGTCCACGCTCTACTGCCACATGCAGACGCAGCCACTCGTCTCCGTCGGCGACCGGGTCAACGCCGGCCAGCAGCTCGGGATCGTCGGCAGCACCGGCAACTCATCGGGCCCGCACCTGCACTTCGAGGTACGCCTGCGCGGGGTTCCGATCAACCCGCTGCCGTTCATGACCGCGCGCGGCGTGCCGCTCGGCTACCGGGGCTGATGTCTACAGCTGATGGCCAGCATGCCTTGCGAGGCATATGCTGAACTGGTTATATTCGCTGGGTGATGACCTTCGACGTGCTGGCCGAGCCGACCCGGCGCCGCATCCTCGACCTCCTGCTGGAGGAGCCGCGCTCGGTCAATGAACTGGTGGAGCGGCTCGGGCTGACGCAGCCGGGCACCTCCAAGCACCTCCGCGTGCTGCGCGAGGCCGGGCTGGTCCAGGTGCGCAAGGACGCGCAGCGGCGCTGGTACGAGCTGCGCCCCGAGCCGCTGGTCGAGATCGATTCCTGGCTGGCGCCGTACCGGCGACTCTGGGCCAACCGCCTCGACGCGCTCGAACGTCACCTCGACGCGATGCCCGACGAAGACGCGATGCCCGACGAAGACGCGATGCCCGACGATCCGGAAGGCGAATGACCATGGACGGAACCCTGCAGAAGATCGACGGCCGGAATGTCCTGCGCTTCGAGCGCAGGCTCGCCCATCCGCCGGAGAAGGTCTGGCGGGCCCTCACCGAGCCGGCGCACGTCGCCGAGTGGTTCCCGGCCACGCCGGAGTGGGAGCTGACACCCGGTGCCAAGATCCGCTTCGGCATGCGGGACGAGGCGCCGGTCGAGGGCTGGGACCCCGCCCAGTTCGAAGGCGAGGTAACGGCCGTCGACCCGCCCCGCCTGCTCGAGTACACCTGGGCGCAGGAGGTGCTGCGTTGGGAGCTGATCCCGGACGGCGACGGCACCGTGCTCGTCTTCGTCAACACGTTCGACGACCTGGGCAAGGCCGCGCGCGACGCTGCTGGTTGGGACGTCTGCCTGCAGGTGCTGGAGTCAGTGCTGGGCGGCCAGTCCGTCCCGTGGGACGACCAGATGAAGCGCTGGGACGAGCTGTTCCCCGGCTATGTCGAGCAGCTCGGCCCCGAGGCGTCGGTCGGGGGCAAGCCCGACGCTGTGTGACGTAGCGCCGGCGAGCTCACAGGTAACCCCCAGGTCGCTCCCGGACTGAGCACCGGCGGTTGGCGCGTACGCCGCTGACCCGACGCCCTCGAGTACGGCGGCCGCCGAGCCGTCGAGCGGAGCCGGTGAGGAGGCCGGGGGCGGCGCCTCCCGCTGAGTAGTGGGGCAGAACGCCGGCTCGGCTCCCAGAGAGCCGGGCCGGCGTTGCTCCTAGAAGACTGGCCCGGTGAGCTTCTCGCCGGGGCCCTGACCAGGCGCGTCGGGCACGATCGAGGCGTCCCGGAACGCCCGCTGCAGCGCCTGTAGGCCGTCCCGTAGCGGCGCTGCGTGCGCGCCGAGGTACTCAGCCGACGCGGTGACCAGTCCGGCGAGCGCGGTGATCAGCCGGCGCGCCTCGTCGAGGTCCCGGTGGGCGCTGGAGCCGGGCTCGTCGTCGGCCAGGCCGAGGCGTTCGGCAGCGGCGCTCATCAGCATCACGGCCGCGCGGCTGATGACCTCGACGGACGGGATCTCGGCGAGCTCGCGAGCCGGCTCGGACTGGATTGGGTTATCAATGGTCACACCTGGTAGCCTTACAGACCGACCAGCCATCCGCCGCAGCGGGTGGCGATCAAGTGGAGTCCCGCTCCCACCCGAGTAGCCGTAAGGTCGCTGGGTTCCGGTCGGCCTCCGGCGTTCACGCCGGCGGCCAGAGTGCCCACGTGACGTGGGGGCTCACCGGTTCGAGCTGGGCCCCGGAAGCGCCGCTTCCGGGGCTTTCTGCATGGTCCAGGTCGTCCGCCGAGGGGGCGGGCGCGCCCGTGGTCACCGAGAAGAGTACGTCCGAGGAGGTCCCATCAGCGTCGAGCTGCGTGTGAACGACCAGATCCGAGCTCGTGAGGTGCGCCTCGTTGGGCCGGAGGGTGAGCAGGTCGGCATTGTGCCGATCGGCGAGGCACTCCGCCTTGCGCAGGACACCGACCTTGACCTGGTCGAGGTCGCGCCGACCGCGCGACCGCCGGTCTGCAAGCTCATGGACTACGGCAAGTTCAAGTACGAGAGCGCGCAGAAGGCGCGGGAGGCCCGGCGTAACCAGAGCCTCACCGTGATCAAGGAGATGAAGCTCCGGCCCAAGATCGACCCGCACGACTACGCGACCAAGAAGGGTCACGTCGTGCGCTTCCTCAAGGCCGGGGACAAGGTCAAGGTCACGATCATGTTCCGCGGCCGCGAGCAGAGCCGTCCCGAACTCGGGTTCCGGCTGCTCAAGCGGCTTGCCGAAGACGTGCAGGAGCTCGGTTTCGTCGAGTCCTCGCCGAAGCAGGACGGCCGGAACATGATCATGGTCATGGCACCCCATCGTGTCGTGAAGCCCGCGACGCCGAAGCCCGCCGACGCGGGCCCGGACACCGTCGAGGCATAACGCGGCCGGGCAAGCACCTGCCCGGTCCACAACAACGCGGCGCCGGCCCCCTCGGACCGGCGCCACCAGGAGAAGGACACATGCCGAAGAACAAGACGCACAAGGGCACCGCGAAGCGGGTCAAGGTGAGCGGTGGCGGCAAGTTGCTCCGGCAGAAGGCCAACCGGCGCCACATGCTCGAGCACAAACCCAGCACGCGGACCCGTCGCCTCGACGGCACCACCGAGTTCGCCCCGGCCGACACCAAGCGGATCAAGCGCCTGCTCGGGCTCTGACCGGCGCTCTTGCGCCCGCGTTCGAACAGCTAGTCCCAGACCACATCGCCGGCTGACCCCCGTCAGCGGTGACCGTATGAGAGAACAGGTGTACCCGTGGCACGCGTGAAGCGGGCAGTCAACGCCCAGAAGAAGCGCCGGACCACTCTTGAGGCCGCGAGCGGCTACCGCGGCCAGCGTTCGCGGCTCTACCGCAAGGCCAAGGAGCAGCTCCTCCACTCCGCGACCTACGCCTACCGTGACCGCAAGGTCCGCAAGGGTGACTTCCGCAAGCTCTGGATCACCCGGATCAACGCGGCCGCGCGGCTCAACGACATGACGTACAACCGCTTCGTCCAGGGTCTGCGCCTGGCCGGTGTCGAGGTAGACCGGAAGGTGCTCGCCGACCTCGCCGTGAACGACGCCGCCGCCTTCGCCGTGCTCGTCACGGTGGCGAAGAACGCGCTGCCCGAGGCCGAGTCGCAGGGCGCGGCCTGACCGGCGCCAAGCACGACCCACGACCCGGGGTGACCCTCTACACGGAGCGGACGCCCCGGGTCGTTGCTGCGCGGCGCCTGACCCGCCGCTCCCGCCGCGACAGCGAACGGCGGTTCCTCGCCGAAGGGCCGCAGGCCGTCCGCGAGGCGCTCGAGGTCGAACCGGGGCGCCCTGGCGCGGTGGAAGCCCTCTTCGGTACGCCCGCCGCCCTGGAGCGCTACCCCGACCTCGGGCAGCGGGCTGTGCACCACGGCGTTCCCGTCTCGCTCGTGGACGAGCACGGCATGGCCGGACTGAGCGAGACCGTCACCCCGCAGGGCTTCGTCGCCGTCTGCACCTTCCTCGATGTGACGCTGGATTCGGTGCTGGCCGCCCCGCCCATGCTCGTCGCGGTGCTGGCCGAGATCCAGGATCCGGGCAACGCAGGCACCGTCCTGCGCACCGCCGACGCGGCCGGTGCAGGCGCCGTCGTCTTCTGCCAGGGGAGCGTCGACCCGTACAACGGCAAGTGCGTACGGTCGTCCGCCGGCAGCCTGTTCCACCCGCCGGTCGTACGCGGTGGTGCCGCCGCCGACGTGGTGGCCGCGCTGCGCGACGCCGGGCTGCGGGTGCTCGCGGCCGACGGCGCCGGGGAGAGCGACCTCGATCAGCTCGCCGACGACGGATCGCTCGCGCCGCCGACCGCGTGGCTGTTCGGCAACGAGGCGCGCGGGCTGCCCGACGAGCTGGCCGCGCTGGCCGACGCGCGCGTCGCCATCCCGATCCACGGTCGCGCGGAGAGCCTCAACCTGGCCGCCGCCGCCGCGGTCTGCCTCTATGCCAGCGCCCGCGCCCAGCGGTAGCGTTGCCTGTGGACAACTCCAGGGAAGAGGGTGCGTCCGTGGGAGAATGGACTCCATCGCAAGGAGGTGACGCCATGAGCGCTCAGCCGATCGAAAGGCTCCCGTACGCGCAGGGCTGGACCGTCGCCGACCTCGACCGGTTGCCTGAGGACGGGCACCGCTACGAGCTGATCGATGGAGTGGTGCACGTGAGTCCGTCCCCCTCAGACAAGCATCAAGAGGTGACAGGCGTGTTGTGGGCGCTGCTCCGTGCGGTGGCGCCAGCCGGGCTGCGAGCCACCCATGGCGTAGGCATTGCGATCGCGGCCGACGGCTTCCTTATCCCGGACGTGCTTGTCGTGCGCGGCGACCGGCCGCGGGAGCGGGGCGACTTCGCTGCCGACGACGTGCTGCTCGCCGTCGAGGTGGTGTCGCCGTCTA
>Ga0210378_10001521_pt1 | contig 12143 bp, 15 predicted proteins | sample PLM1_60_b1redo_FD_155465 | JGI IMG/M metagenome (GOLD analysis project Ga0210378, IMG submission 155465) | Groundwater sediment microbial communities from an aquifer in East River, Colorado, USA - PLM1_60_b1 redo | ecosystem: Environmental > Terrestrial > Soil > Riparian zone | place: USA: East...
GTTCACCCGGTCGGGAGGCTCCTCCAACGACGGCTACGCCGACAGCCTGTCCCTGGTCCTGTCCGCGGCCACCCCCAACCTGATCGTCAACGGGTCAGCTGAGGCCAGCGCGGGTGGCTCCGGCGAGCCCAGCGCACAGATCCCCGGCTGGACGACCGTCGAGGGTGCCGCGGCCGTGGTCCGGTACGGCACGAGCGATTATCCCAGCGCCACCGACCCCGGCCCCGCGAACCGGGGCACGAACTTCCTCACCGGCGGCAACTCCCCCCGCACCCGGCTCGCGCAGCTGATCACCCTGCCGAACACCGCCTGTATCGACGCGGGACGCGGCCGGTTCACGGTCAGCGGCTGGCTCGGTGGCTACTCCTCCCAGGACGACGGGGTCCGGTTATCCGTGGAGTTCCTGCCCTCCGACGGCCCGCCGCTGGGTCTGGTCGTCCTCGGCCCAGTGTCCGCCGCCGAGCGCAGCAGTCGGACAGGCCTGCACCAGCGCACCGCCCACGGCACCGTGCCGCCGGGCAGCCGCAAGGCCCGGGTCCTGCTCCTGTTCACCCGCGCGGGCGGCACCGCCAACGACGGCTACGCCGACGCCCTCTCCCTGACCATCGGAGTCGCGTGATGCCGCTGAACCGTCGTGACCTCCTCCGTGGCGCGCTGGCCGCGGGCGCCTACGGTGCGGTCTGGCCACTGATGCCCACGCTCAGCCCGACCGGGGCTCACGCCGCGGCCGCCGCGCTCGGCGCGAGTTGGGACCCGGCTCCGTTCACCGTGGGCGTCGGCTCGGGGGACCCGCTGCCCGACAGCGTCGTGCTGTGGACCCGGCTCGCGCCGCAGCCGCTCGCCGACGTCCAGCCGCTTGCGGACATCGTGCAGGTGGACTGGGCGGTGGCGACCGACGCGGCGATGACCCAGGTCGTCGCCCAGGGCTCCGTGCCCGCCAGTGTCCTGCTCGGATACGGCGTGCACGTGCCGGTGCAGGGGCTCAACCCCGGGCAGCGGTACCACTACCAGTTCGCGGCGCTGGGCAACAAGAGCGTCGTCGGCCGGACCAAGACTGCACCGGTCGGTGCCGTGAACAGGGTGCGGTTCGCCTCGCTGAATTGTCAGGAGTACCAGTCCGGCGAGTACGCGGGCATGCGGGAGATCGCCGCCGACCCCGACCTCGATTTCGTCGTGCACCTGGGCGACTACACCTACGAGGGCACGGAGTTGGGCACCCAGTACACGCTCGGCGACTACCGCAAAGCGCAGGCTCTCTACAAGGGCGACCCGCTGCTGCGGGCTGCGCACGCCGCGCACCCGTGGTACCTGACCTGGGATGACCACGAGGTGGTCAACGACTACTCGGGTTCGGCGGGCGGCGCGCCGTTCGTGGCCCGGCGGGCGGCGGCCTACCAGGCGTACTACGAGAACATGCCGCTGCGGATCGACGGGACGGACACCGCTCTGCCCGATCCGCAGATCTACCGGTACCGGTGCTGGGGCGACCTCCTCGAACTGCTGGTGCTGGACCTGCGGCAGTACCGCTCGGCGCAGAACCTCGCCGGCGGCACGATCCTCGGCGCCGCCCAGAAGAACTGGCTGCTGGACAAGGTCGCGAACCGCTCCGGTGGCTGGCACTGCTGGGTCAACTCGATCATGCTGGGCCAGCAGCGGTCGGGCCCCGGCGGCGGTTACATGTTCACCGACCAGTGGGACGGGTTCCTCGCCGAACGCAAGGACATTCTCACCAGGGCTCACCAGACGGGGATCGGCGACTTCGTCACCATCACCGGCGACTGGCACAGCGCGTTCGTACAGGACCTGCGCCCGGACTTCGACAACACCGCCTCGCCGGTCATCGGCACCGAGTTCGTCGCGCACTCCATCACGTCGAGCGCCTACTCGCCGTCCTGGAACGCCACCAACGGGCCGAAGATGGGGGCGGGCAATCCGCATCTGCAGTACTTCGAGGGCAACCGGTACGGCTACGACCTCTACGAAGTGACCCCGCAGCGCTGGACCACCCACATGCGGGTCACCGCCGACCGGGCGAACCCCGACGCGGCCATGAGCACGGTGTCGACATGGCACGTCGACCGCGGGCGCGTCGGCGCATACGAGGACCCGGCGACGAAGGAGCTGCCCGCCCAGTACCGCCGGTAGCGGCGCTCCTTGCACCAACCTTCGCCGATGCGGGGTGAGACGATGCTCCGCGATCCCGCCGCGGAACGGGCTCGGCGCATGAAGCGCGAAGGGTGTGGCCAGAATGGCTGACCAAGCTGACGTGCGCCGCATCGCGCTACCGCTGCCGGAGACCGTTGAGGGCGAAGACCGTTTCGCGTTCTCGGTGCTGAACGGGGGCAAGCAGAAGGGGTTCGCGTGGGTCTGGCTGGAGCGCATCGAGCCGAAGAGAGCCCGCGTTCCACGGCCTGACGTGATCGCAGTCCGCGTTGCCAACCAGGGTGAGAAGGAGAACCTCCTTGCCTCCGACAGGGACAAGTTCTTCACTGAACCGCACTACGACGGCTTCCCTGCGGTGCTCGTCCGACTCCCAGCCGTCGCGGAGGACGAGTTGCGAGAGCTGATCACCGAAGCTTGGCGCTGCCAGGCGCCACGTGCGCTCGTCAAGGAGTCCGGGATCTAGCCCGCTACGCCGCCCATCCGCAGGCACCAGCGACGCGCGACCCTCTTCACAATCGTGAACAACCGAGTTACGACGATCGAGGTACTGGACGAGGACATCGGCGCCAGCAACCACTTCTGGGCGTGAGCGGTCGCCCGCCGCTCGGTTCACGACAGGATGTCAGGACGGGCGCGGCGGAGTGGGGGCGGAGCATGGCCGGATACACCAACTTCACGTTGTACTGGGAGCAGTGGGGCGGCTACCCAGACCGGCCATACCCGTTCGGCAACCCGACCCTAACGTGGGTGATCGCCTCGCCGGAGCAAGCGGCCCGCTGCGCGGTCACGTCGACGCCGCTGAGCTCGATGGAGGTTTCCTGGGGCGCCGAGTGGCGGCCGGTCGCCCGTAGCCTGATCGACCCGCTGCCGGCGCTACTCGACGAGGCCGGGGCGTTTGGCGCCCCGGCGCACCTGGTGGACGATGCCGCCGATGGTGACTACCGGGTGGTCTGGGAGCTCACGGGGGTCATCGGCGATCGGCCGTTCCATCTCGGTGTGGCGTACACCTGCCCGGGGGAGCGCTGGACGCCGCTGGGTCTGCGACTCAGGGACGCCCTGCACGCGCTCGGTCGTTCCGGGTAGCCGCGTAATTCCCTTGGTGCCGCATGTGCCTGGCCCTTACGCCGCGGGCCGTGTCTGAACTTCCAGAGCTCTATGTCGCCGTGGACGTGGAGGCCGACGGGCCGATCCCGGGTCCCTACAGCATGATCTCCCTCGGGATGGCCGTGACAGGCCGCGCTGACCTGACGTTCTACACCGAGCTGCGGTCGATTTCGGACGCGGGCCGGCTGGGCGTCGGCACCGCGGCGGGTTAGGAGTCCGCCGCGACTCGGAATCCGAGGTTGCGGTGGAGCTCTCAGGCGTGTTCGAAGAGCGGGCGGCGACCCGGTACCGGTTGCGTACGACTCGTGGCAGAGGTAGGAGCCGCCGCGCATGATCCGCGCGCTGCCCTCGGCTGGTCCGGTCGGATCGCGGCGCGGGCCATTGCGGTGGAAGCTTGCGCTGAACCAGTCGGCACACCACTCCCAGGTGTTGCCGACCATATTGCTCAGGCCGTATCCGTTGGGGCGGTAGGCCGTGACCGGAGCCGTGCCCAGGTGCCCGTCCTCACCGGTGTTGTGGGTCGGGAACGTGCCCTGCCACGCGTTGCACATGTGCCGCCCGGCCATGGTCAGCTCGTCACCCCAGGGGTAGCGCCGCTGCTCCAGGCCGCCGCGTGCCGCGTACTCCCACTCCGCCTCGGTTGGCAGCCGGGTGCCAGACCACGCGCAGTATGCCTCTGCGTCATGCCACGAGACGTGCACGGCCGGGTGGTTCTGGCGAGCTGCCATCCCCGCTCGTTCGCCGACAGCAACGGCGACGGGGTCGGCAATCGACGACCACTGTTTGCGATGTACTGCGTGTCATCCCCGCGCGCGTACGCAAACAACAAGAAGACGTGGTCAGGAACGACTGCGCTCGTGGTGGCGGTTGCGGGCCGCCCACGCCGTGATCGCGTCTGCGAGCACCGTGGCGGAGCCGGGATTGGAACGCAGGAAGAGGTTGGGCTCGATCAGCTCCAACTCCATGATGGTCGGGCCGCGGTCGGGCTCCACGATCAAGTCGACCCGGCCGTACATGGCACCGCCAAAGTCCGGTACCGCGGCAAGCGCCTGGCGTGCCAGCGCCAACTCCGCATCCGACGGCTGCCACGGAACCAGCCCGGGATGAGCCTCCTGGGGCGGCCCGTCTGGATCCGCTCCCGGTGCGAGCACACCACGCTTACGCATCGCGTGGAGGAATCGCCCGCCGACGAAGACGAGGGCACGCTCGCCACCGGTATCGACCGCGTGCCGATACGGTTGCACCATCGCGGCGAGCCCTTCGGCGTGTATCGCCGCCACGTGTGCAGTGGCGCGGTCCCGGTCGTCGGCGGCGTACCGTCCCGCTAGGCGCGAACCCGCCCCCACGGATGGCTTGATCACGAACTCGCCGTCGCTTGGGAGTTCGACATCGGCGCCGGGTTCAAGGTAGGTCGTGGGCACGGCCGGAACACCCGCGTCGGCAAGGTCCTTCAGGTACCGCTTATCGAGGTTCCAGCTCAGTACCTCGGCGGGGTTGGCCAGTCTGGTGCCGGCTTTCGCGCACCGGTCGATCCAGGTGCGGAACTCAGCCAGCCGCACCGGATAGTCCCAGGGGGAACGAACAACGGCTAGGTCGGCCTCGTCCCAGCCGGCGGCGGGATCGTCCCACGCGCTGACGGAAACCTCGCTGCCAGTTGCGGCGACAGCCTCGGCCAGGATGGGCATGTCGACGTCTTCGTCGACGTCCGGGCCAGGTCGTGCGGTAACCAGGATCACTCGTAGCCGGTCACTCATCCGCTGGGCCCCTGACAGATCCCGACCAGTAATGCGCCGGAGTTCCGGCCGAGTAAGTATGCGCATCAAGCATGTCGTTACGCACCTCTTAAAGTTGCACACCTCTTAAAGCTGTGTATGCAGCGTTAAGGATCGGGATTTCGATCACCTCGTCTGGCGTCAAGATCAGATCAAGTTGGCGGCGGTGACGTCGAACCACATGAACTGACCTGACATGGTGATGCCTCTGTCGCAGCGCGCGTCCGGCGAGGCTCCGAACTCATCGGTCCTGTCGGGGGCCGGCGTTAGCCTTGGTCGGTGAGCGCCATGGAGGCGGTTGAGACCGAGGTCACCGGGCTGCTCGCCGCCGCCCGGTCCGGCGACGGTGAGGCGTTCCGCGCGATGGTTGTCCCGCACCTGCGGAGCCTGCACGTGCACTGCTACCGGATGCTCGGGTCGTACGACGACGCCGAGGAGGCGGTCCAGGAGGCGCTGCTGTGCGCGTGGCGCGGGCTGGACAGCTACGAGGGCCGGGCGCCGTTGGTGCATTGGCTGTACCGGATCACCACGACGACGTGCCTGAAGACGTTGCGCACCCGAACGCGGCGGCCGGTCACCGTCGCCGAGGTGACGCATCTGCAGCCGTATCCGGATCGGCTCCTCGACCAGCTCACCGACGCGGACGGCGACCCGGCCGCGGTCGTACAGCGGCGCGAGAGTGTGGCTCTGGCGTTCATCGCCGCGCTGCAGCGGCTCCCGGCTACGCAGCGCGCGGTGCTGATCCTGCGGGACGTGCTCGCCTGGAGCAGCGCTGAGGTGGCCGATCTGCTTCAGACCAGCGTGCCGAGCGTGAACAGCGCCCTTCAGCGCGCCCGCACCACGCTCCGCGCCATGGATCCACCAACGGCTCAGCGGAACGGGGCGCTTGACGCTCGGGATCAGCACGTGATGGACCGGTTCGTGCAGGCATGGCAGCGCTGCGACATCCCAGCCCTGGCCGCGCTGCTGCGGGAGGACGCGATCCTGCGGATGCCCCCGGAGGCGGTCGAGATCCACGGTCGTGAGCACGTGGCGGAGTTCTTCGCGACTGTGCCGGCTGACGGCCGGCTCGACTGCATCCCGCTGCTGCGTACTGCGGCCAACGGCCACCGCGCGCTGGCCGCCTACCTGCCAGACGACAGTGGTCGCTGCCGCGGGTACGGAATCATGGTGTTCACCGTCGCCGACGGTGCCGTGGCCACGATTACCGGCTTCCCGGACCCCGGCCTATTCGGGATCTTCGGCCTGCCGGCCACGCCGCCCGCCGGGTGACCTACCGTCCGGCCGGCGCGCGGTTGGGTGCCAGGCCGTCAACGTGCGATCCGAGTGGTGCGCCATCGGGCACAGCCTGTCGGGGAGTCATATTCCGGGCCGACCCAGCGGGACCGCTCGTAGCGGGTGTGGCGTCCTCGCTGTGCCGGTCTGCCCTGAGCGGCCGTGGCCCTTTGGACCGATGAGTTCGCGCGGCTGGCGGGATCAAGCGGGGTGAACGCCCGTACCAGGGCCCGACCCGAGGAGTCGTTATGGATCCCAGAGAAACTGTCGAGCTGTACTACGACGCGTGGCGGGCACGGGCCGGTGACATGACAGGTGTGCCGCTGGCTGAGCGGTTCTCCTTCCGGGGGCCGGTAGCGAGTTTCGACTCTGCGGACGGCTACCGCGCGATGGCGAGGCAGGCCGGCGCGGCCGTCCGGAGTTTCCGGGTGCGTCAGCAGTTCGCCGACGCGGATCTGGTGTGCTCGATCATCGACTGGGAGATGGCACCACTGACCGGCACGTTGACGGCCGCGGAGGTGCTGCGGGTCCGCGACGGTGTCATCGTGTCCGGCGAGTTGATCTACGACGCCGAGGAGCTGCGTCGGGCGATGGGTGCGGCACCGAAGGACGAGCCGCCGCCGGAGATCCTCGGATTGTTGGCGCGGAGCTACGACGCCACCGCCGCGCTACTGGCGACGATCACGCCGTTGGGGTTCGCCGCCGTGAGTCCGTGCGCCGGATGGACGGTGCGGCAGGTCGGCACCCATCTCATCGGCTCGCTGCAGCTGCTCGCCCGCGTCGCGGAGGGGGAGACGGTCGCGCAGGGCGAGTTCGACGCCCATTCGATGGCGGCAACGGACCATCTCGGCCCGGACCCGGTCGCGGCCTTCCGCGCCGTCGCCGAACGATCAATAACCGTATTCACACTTCCGGACACGCTCGAACGGCGATATGCGTTTCCGCCCGGATCGACGCCGGGAGCTGTGCTCGCCAACATCAGCATGCTCGAATCCGTGGTGCACGGCTGGGACCTGGCGCGCGGCGCCGGTGCGCCGTATCAGGTGGACCAGACCGTCGTGGAGGCGGTGTGGGCGTTCGCCGGCCGGGCGATCGGCGACGAGCAACGCCGCGCCGGGCTGTTCGCGGCGGCCGTGCCTACCGCTGCCGACGCCTCTCCGCTCACCACCCTGCTCGGGCACCTGGGCCGGCGCGCGTAGATCCCTCTCGCCTTCAAGCCGCGGCCGGACGTTCGAGCCGGCTGGACCTGACCGTTGCGTGCGCGGAGCCCTGGGCTGGGCTCTCCGGACACCGGCCTGGGGGAGGGCGATCTTCGCGCCGGCCCCCGGAGTCGGTAGCCGCGTCACCGCCATCGACCTGATCGGCGCTTCGCCGCGTCGAGTTGGCGTTGCTTGCGAGGCGACGGGCGGCCCTGTTCGAGGTGGTGCTTCAGGTCCTCGACGAACTGAGGGACGGCGCGGGCAAGTTGGACGCGGAGCGTGAGGTAGAGGAGCCATCCTATGACGCCACGTGGCTCCACGGTGGCCTCCATCGTGACCCGGGTGCGTTGGTCGCTCAGGGCCTCGACCTGCCAGCGGTTGCGGGCGGCCTTGAGGAACCGGGGTGGGTTCTCGGCCTGGTAGGTCAGGGTGCGGCGTTGTTCGTCATAGGTGACGATGCGTTCGGTCACCTCGGTGACCAGGCGCATCCCGGTGTGGCACACCCGCCCCGCCACCGGGGCGCCCTCGACGAGAGACGCCCTTGGTAGCGGACTCGATGACGGGATGGCGGTGGCCCACGCACCGATGCGGTCGAACTGGTGGGCGAGCACCGCCCACACCGTTTCGGCGGGGGCTTCGATGGTGATGTGGGCGGTGATTCGGGTCATGGCGACAGCCTGACCTGACCCGATACTGGAGGCGATTCCCTGGGCGGGAATGGAATCACCGGATCACGACTGGCAGGGTGCGGGTATGGCCTCCGCCCTTTCCACCAGTACGCCGGTGAGCCCGTTCGGGGCGCGGCTGCGGCAGTGGCGGGAGATCCGCGGCCTCAGCCAGCTCGGCCTGGCGTCGCAGGCCGGGTCCACCCCGCGACACATCTCGTTTCTCGAAACCGGGCGATCGCGACCCGGCCGGGCCCTGCTGCTCCGGCTCGCCGACGTCCTCCAGCTCCCGCTCCGCGACCGGAACCTGCTGTTGCAGGCAGCGGGCCTCGCCCCGGAGTACCCCGAGGCCGGCTTAGACGCCACCGAACTCCGGCCGTTCCGCCGCATCCTGGACCAGCTCCTCACCGCACACGAGCCGTACCCAGGCCTCGTCCTTGATGCCCACGCGAACGCCGTCGCCGCGAACCGGGCCGCGGCGGCCCTGTTCGGCGGCGGCCTCGCCGGTGTCAACCTGATCGAGCGCTACCTCACCGACGCGAGCACCCGAGATGCCATCGTGAACTGGCCGGAGGTCGCCTGGGCGGCGCTGGCCCGACTCCGTAAGCAGCTCCACCGGTCACCGCTCGACGACGACCTGCGTGCCCTGGTCGTCCTCGCCGAGACCGCCGTCGCCGACCTGCCCCCACCGCGAGAACCTCAGCAGCACAGCCTCGTCGCCTGTCCCTGGTTCCGCATCGGGGACACCGTGATCCGCACCATCGTTGTGGCCGCGCACTTTGACACCGCGATGGATGTCACCCTCGACGAGCTACGTATCGAACTCGTCTATCCCCAGGACGCCACCGCCGAGCGGTACTTCCGGGAACACGCCCAGTAGCTGAGGTGGCGCGCGTAAGGGCCTGGCGTCAGATGCCCGGCGGGTAGAACGCCAGGGCGTCGGAGAGCGGCGCCCTGATCAGGCGTGTTCGGCGTCGTAGGCGGCGACCGCCCGCTTGCCCGCCCGCATCCGCCAGGCCTGCTCCAGCAGCGCGCGGATCTCCGCCCAGTCGGGCTCGATCTCGTATAGCTCGACGCCGACCCAGTGCCGGACGTAGGCCGGGCGGAAGTACCGGCGAGGATCGGTGGCCATCAGCGTCTCCTGCTCGCCCGGCGGAGCCTTCACGCACAGCGTGAGCCGGCCGTCGCCGTGGTGGTCGACCAGGAGCCAGGCGATCCGTTGCTGCCGCAGCAGGAAACCGGTGTGTCCGAACCCGTCCTCGACGATCACCCCGGGTAGGCCTGCGGCCAGCTCGACCAGCCGATCGCGCACCCGCTCGACGTCCTCGCCCGTCCACCTGGTCGCCATGATCCTCAGCGTAGAACCGGGCACCGACATTCAGCGGCGCCGCGGCCCGATCGACATCTCGGCGCGGGCGAAGGCCCGCAGGCCGTCGATCGCCTCCCGTGGGCGACTGTCGCCGGGTGCGTGGTCCTCGAACAGCCGCAGGGTCCGCTCGGCGCAATCGGCTGCCCATCCGCCGAGCACGCGGCGGTCGTCCTCGCTGAGCGTCAGGGCGCCCGGCCGGCGTTTGCCCCCTCGGGATCCCGCACTGGAACGTTTCGGGGTGCTCATGCGGTGGGCCGGCGGGGTCGCGCGGCCCGGGCGTGGGCCTCGGTGAGCAGGGTGCGTGCCTGGGCGGTGGTCGTCTCGCCCGGGTTCACGATGGCCACCCATGCCTGGGTGGCGTAGGCCGGGTGCGGGAGAAGGCGGTCGACGGCGGTGTAGTCGTAGCGATCGGACTTCTCGGCGTGGGTGGCGGGCGGGTAGCCGATCAACTCCTCGAACGCGGCGCGGCCGACTCCGAGGTTCACGCGGAACACGCCGGGCCGGTTCAGGTCCGATGCGGTGTCGAACCCGTCGTAGTCCTTGGTGACGATCGTGGCGAACGGCATGCGGCGGCCGGTGCGGCCTTCACCGTCCGGGTCGTAGAAGAAGAACGTATCGCCCCGGGCGATTTCGGGTGCACCGCCCGCTTCGCTTGCGGTGACCGCCACGACGCCCGGCAGGCTGCCCACGAACGCGATGATGTCGTCGGGGGCCCAGACCTGGGCGGTCGGCGGTTCGGCAGTGTCCTGGTCATGGTGTTCAAATTCCATACCTTCAAGTGTCTCATTGAAGTGCTTATTGGGACTTTCCTGCGAAGGCAACCGGCCCTTCAGGGACGATGCCTTGCTAACCTTCAAGTGCCAGGTGAATGAGTTGTGGAGCAGATCAACCAATGAGCCGTCCGCAAACCGCGTATCGCGCCATCGACCTGGCCCGCCTCGCCGGGGTCTCCACCCAGCAGGTCCGCAACTATGCCGACGCCGGGATCCTGCCGCCGGTGCCGCGCACCGCCGCCGGCTACCGCCGGTTCGACGACACCCACCGCCGCGCCCTTCAGACCTACCGGGCGCTGGCCACGGGATGCGGGCCACACGCCGCGCAGGCGATCATGCACGCCGTGCACGCGAACGACATTCCCCACGCGCTCGCGCTCCTCGACGCCGCCCACGCCCACCTGCACGAGCAGCGCGGCACACTGCAGGTCACCAGCGCAGCCCTTGAGGCGGCCGCCGAACACGCGCCGCACCCCCCGACGCCGCCCAGCACCACCGGCATGCGCATCGGTCACCTCGCCGCTGACCTCGGTGTCCGCGCCTCTGCCCTGCGCACGTGGGAGTCCGCCGGCCTGCTGACCCCGACCCGCGACCGCGGAACCAACTACCGCCGCTACCGTCCAACCGACGTCCGCGACGCGCACATGATCTATATGCTCCGGCAGGCGCATTACCTGTTGCCACAGATCCGGCCCATCCTCGACGATCTGCGCCGCTCCGGCAGCACCGACGCGCTCCGCGCCGCCGTCGCTACGCGCCAATCGAGCCTGACCAAACGGGCGATCGCCCTACTCGAAGCATCCAGCCACCTGCACCGCCACGTCACGACCGAACCATCCAGGCCCATTGCCACAGCCGGAGAACAGGGCCAGGCACGCGGCAAGTAACGGTCGCCTCAGGCCTGTGGGTGCCTAAACCTCGGTTCCTGACCGTGACGTGCGGTTTCGCGGAGTTCAGGGCCGGAGTCGGCCCGGTCGGGTGAACGGACGGCAACCCGCCGCGCGGAGCATCTGGACGACCGTGCGCGGTCGGAGGAGGGTTCGGATCCATGAACGTCAGCGACCTCCTGATGGAGGCATTCGATCGGCTTCCCGACCTCGTCCGGTCCGCTGTGGAGGGCCTTACCCCAGAGCAGCTGCGATGGTCGCCGGCACCGGGCGCCAACTCCGTGGGCTGGCTCGTGTGGCACCTCACGCGGATCCAGGATCACCACGTCGCCGAGCTTCTCGGCCAGGACCAGATGTGGGTCTCCGGTGACTGGGCCGCCCACTTCGGACTCGGTGCCGATCCCAACAACACGGGCTACAGCCACTCCGCCGAGCAGGTTGCCACCGTCCGGCCAGACAGCTCCCAGGTGCTCATTGACTACTACGACGCGGTCGCCGCGCGGACGCGGAACCTGCTGCAGGACCTGACACCCGAGGATCTCGACCGGGTCGTCGATGATCGGTGGGACCCGGCGGTGACCCTCGGCGTTCGACTCGTCAGCGTCGCCAATGATGACGCCCAGCACGTCGGCCAGGCCGCCTATGTCCGAGGTCTCCAAACGGCCGGATGAGCCGCAGTCCCGCGCCGAGTTGATCGAAGGAAGTAACAACCGAGAGCACCCCGGGGCGGAGCGGCGTTGTCGCTGGTCTGGGGAGCCGGCACGAGTTCGGCTGAACGTTGGGCGACCGGCTCATCCAGGCCAGCGGTGACGTTCCTGTCGAGGCTTCTCAGCGCTGCGGTGATGGTGCGGGTGCGCTGGACGCCGCAACGTCGGCGGCGGCGTGGCGTACCTCCTTCACGGTTCCGGTCGGGTTCGCGGTGATCTGTAGTCCCCG
>Ga0210378_10001522_pt1 | contig 12142 bp, 14 predicted proteins | sample PLM1_60_b1redo_FD_155465 | JGI IMG/M metagenome (GOLD analysis project Ga0210378, IMG submission 155465) | Groundwater sediment microbial communities from an aquifer in East River, Colorado, USA - PLM1_60_b1 redo | ecosystem: Environmental > Terrestrial > Soil > Riparian zone | place: USA: East...
AGGAGGGAGCCTACGCCGAAGGACTCCTCCGCGATCCGCGCTATCCACAGAATGCTCGGATCCATCAGCGTCGTCCCCCCTCGTCGACCAGGACGCCGGGGAGCAGGTACAGGTGGAGGCGGCTCCACAGATGGTGGGAGAACGAGGCTCCCACCCCGAGGGCCGCGTATCGGCCCGTCCTAGGCTGCTTGCGATGCGTCTTGCTCCGCCTTCCTCTTAATCGAGCGAGATGCGCTCGCTGCGGTCGACCCCCGAGCCACGGTCTGGATCCCGGCCCGGGATCAGCACCCAGTGCTCCGAGACCGTCGCGCGGTAGAGCCGGAAGAGTGCCGATCCCTGCACATCGTCCAGTCCGAAAGCGCGACCGATGTCCTGTCGGGACACGCGGTCGAAGACCTCGAGACCCTGTTCGAGCTCGGCGCCCGTGAGCTCCTTGGCCACGCCCTTCATGTACACGGCCTGCGCGCCGCCGACCGGGACCGACGAGTCGAAGATCGCGATCGCAACCTCCGGGTGGGCGGCGAGGTTCCGCGAGTGCTTCGCGTCGGGCGATGAGACCCAGTGGAAGTTCCGGTAGTCTTCGGACGCAAACCACACGGGCGAGACCCACGGATTCCCTGCCTCGTCAGCCGTGCCAAGCGCCATGTACCTGTTTGCGTCGATCACGCTCCGGGCGACGTCGGTGAGCTCAGGAGCCATGCAGCGCCTCCCGGAACTCGCGGACCTCGGAGACACCGCCATGCGCCTGAAAAGGAGAAGGCGGGGGAACGCTGGACATCAGCGCTGGACCCGGTAGTGCATGTGGGTGACATCGGCCTCCCCCTCGAGGATCCGGGTGCGCTCCAGCTCGATGTGCTCGGGACCGCGCTCGTCGAAAAGACGGCGCCCTTGGCCGAGGAGCACCGGGATGAGATGGATCTCGAGCTCGTCGAGGACGCCGGCAGCGAGTGCCAGCTGCGCGGTTCCGGCGCCGTGGACCAGCACGTTCTTGTCGCCCGCAGCCCGCTTGGCCTCGGACATCGCGGTCCTGACGTCGTTCACATAGGTGACCAGCGGCCACTGCCCCGTCTCGCTGTCGGGCTCACGGCGGGTCAGGATGAAGATCGGGACTCCATCGTGGTGGTCGCCGCCCCAGCCGCCCGCCGGCTCGAAGGTCCCCCGGCCGGCGACGACCGCCCCGGTCGCCATGAACTCATCGACGACCTGGCCGTTGACGCCGGCCAGACGGCCCGAGACTCCCTTGTGGTCGGCGTCGGCACCCGCCAAGGCCCACTCGTGCAGGCGGTGCCCGCCGTCGCCGAGCCCGTTGCCCGGTCCCTCGTTGGGCCCGGCGACGAAACCGTCGAGGGACATGGACATGTAGAGAACGGTTGCGGACACGGTGGCTCCTTTCCTGGCCTGTGGTCTTGGAACCTATCTCGCTTTAAGCCGCCACTAGGTCGGCCATGGCCGGCGCCGGGCCAAGAGCTCGGGGAACTCCGGTGGCAGCACGCAGAACTCATTGCCCCACGGGTCACGCATGACCTAGTAGAAGTCAAACCGCGCTCCTGCTGGTGGTGCCAACGGGTCGCGCCGAGGGCTCCAGGCGTCGGACCTCACCCTCGACATCGGCGGTCTCCAGGTCGAGAGCGTCAAGGCGGTGCAGGCGCAGCTGGGGCATGCGACCGCCAGCATCACACTCGACACCTACGGGCACCTGTTCCCGTCCGAGATGGATACCCTCGGGGATCTCCTGGAGTTGCTCCGAGACGCGGCCATGGCGCGGCGGGAACGGACCCAGCGCGGACCCCCGACAACCGCCTGAGGGAAACCGCAGGTGGATGACCCGTTCTCGTGGCGGAGGCTGAGGGGTTCGAACCCTCGAGGGAGTTGCCCCCCTACACGCTTTCCAGGCGTGTGCCTTCGACCGCTCGGCCAAGCCTCCGCCGGGCAGTCTAGCCAGCCCCAGGACCCCCCGGCCACCGGTTGCGGCGGCAAGGATGGGATCCGAACCGATGGATGCCTTGCGACATCAACGGTTTTCGAGACCGCCAACCGCCGTCCGGTACCATCCAGCCGCTTCCGGCTGTATGTGGTCTGAGCTGGGCGAATAGCTGTCCGCCCAGGCCGGCGGTCCGCGCCCGTCCGGGCATGTCCGGCGTGGTGCGGGAGAAGTGAAGTAGAAGGCGAGGGCTACCCAAGCGACGGCGGGTCGGGGGGGCGGGCCGACCTCGCGGTCGGGCCGCTCCAGCCAGTCGTCCACAGCACGGCGGCGGTGGCGGACGGCTTTGCCGACCCGGACTGCTGGCGGCCCGGTGCCCTCGGCGCGCCAGCGGCGCACGGTCCGCTCGGAGACGCGCAGCAGCTCGGCGACCTCGGCCTCGGTCAGCAAGCCTCACCCGGCACTCTCGACCTGGTCTCCCGTGTCCTTGGGTCGTGTAAGACTTAGCCGTCCTATCGCTATGTTCGGGCAAGTTGACCGCGACTGTCAGGCAAGGGGGTGTGAAACATGACCAGGGGATCCTCTGAACCCGATATGCGCTTCGAGCTGCCCCTATACCGAATCGCAGAGGCTGCCAAGTACCTCGGTGTACCACCCGCGACGTTCGGGACTTGGGCGAAGGGCTATGTCCGGCGGCCTTCCGGCCGCCCGGTAGTCATCGGTGAGCCGATCGTGACTGCGCTGCCAAGCGACGGCAGGAACGATCCGGCGATCCCCTTCATCGGGCTCGCGGAAGGGATGGTACTGGCCGCTTTCCGAAGCAAAGGTGTTGCGATGCAACGCATCCGACCAGCCCTCGCAGCCCTCGCCCAAACCGTGGGACTTAAGCACGCCCTCGCCTCCAAGGCGCTGTACACGGACGGCGCCGAGGTGCTTTACGACTACGCTGAGCAGCAGGGCGATACTCCAGAGGCGATGGACGCCCGCGAGCTGGTCGTTGTGCGAAAAAATCAGCGAGTCTTCGCTCCCATCGTCCAGGACTACCTTGAGCGTATTGAGTACGCGCCGGACGGTTATGCGCGGCTGATCCACCTTCCCGGCTATCGGTACGCAGAGGTCGTCGCTGATCCCGAGCGCTCGTTCGGCCAACCCATCTTCACCCACGGGGCGGCACGGGTCATTGACGTGCTAGAGCGGTTTTGGGCGGGCGAGGACCTCAGCATGGTCGCCGGTGAGTTCGGCGTTCCACCGCCGGAACTCGAGGACGCCCTACGTGTCGCATCCCGCCGGGCTGCCTGATCTCTTCCTCGACCGCAGCCTGGGCCGCATACAGGTGCCGAGGCTCTTGCGAGCAGCAGGGCTTCGCTTGGTAACCCTCGCCGAGCACTACGGCACGCCTGCTGATGAGAGGGTGAAGGATGTGTCGTGGCTCCAACTGGCGGGGCAGCGCGATTGGGCCGTGTTGATGAAGGATCGCGGCATCCGTTTTAACGTGGCCGAACGAGAAGCGGCTAGGCGCTACGCAGTCCGCTGTTTCTGCATCACTCGGCAGAACCTAACAGCCCAGGAGATGGCGGACCGGTTCCTGCACAACCTGACTGCCATGGAGGCGGCATGCATCCAGCCTGGGCCCTTCATCTATGCGGTCGACGAGCGTCGGCTACGCCGGCTCCCGCTCAAGTGACGAGGTCATCCAACGGCCGTGACTCGAGCCTGCGGCTCGGCCCTGGCCGTGACAGCACCAGCTAGCCCCTCGTCGCCATCCCCGAAGTCCTCGTACGCCTTGGCCCGCCTCCGGACCGAGCAGATCGAGCGCCGACTCGCCCTCGGCACCGTCTACCACGTCGAGGACTTGGTGATCTGCAAGCCGGACGGCCACCCCTACCGGCCCGACTCGGCCTCCACGATGTTCCGGGCGCTGGTCCGCCGGGCCGGTCTCCCCGACACCGTCCACGTCCACACCCTCCGCCATTCAGCCGCCTCGTTCCTGGCCGCCGAGGGCGTGCCCGCCTCCGACATCGCCGGTCAGCTCGGCCACGCTGACGGCGGTGCGCTGGCGCTCAAGGTCTACGTTCATCCGCTGGAGGAGAATCGGCGCTGCGCCGGCGCGACCCTCGACCGGGTGCTCGGCGGCGTCTAAGGTCCGGCCGTCGAGCTGGGTGAGAGCAGTGCCGCCATCGCGTCGAAGGCGTGGCGGATGGTCGACGCCACATGCCGCCCTTCCAGCACGTCGGCGTAGTCCTTGTCCCGCTCGACGCCTGGGTCGCCCTCCGCGAGCGGCTTCCATGCGAGCCCGCCGTACGCGTCGCTGTAGATGTCGGGGTTGGCAGCGTCCGAGGACGCCACCTTCACCACCTTGTGAACATCGAACTTCCGGGCCCATATGGCGGCCCCTGCAGCTCGGAGATCGTCACTGCCGGAGTCGTGGAGAAACCTGTAAAGGCGATCCTTACTGAGGCCGCGCCACTTCCGGTAGACCTCGCCGAGCCGGTAGAGCTGATCGAGCAAGATGCCGAACTCGGCTACGAGGTCGGCCTCCGTCGAAGCGGCGATGATCCGCTGATGGGCGCCGTCGAACGCTCGGCGGGCTCGATCCAGGTCCTGATGGGGGGCAGGCGCTGGGCTTGCAGGTGGTGGGGTCGGGGCGGTCATCTGCGACAACTCCTGCGCGAGCGGTAGAACTTCGGTAGAACTCGACCGGCCGCCGACGACCTGGCGCCGGGCACCCGTGAGCGTTTCCACTGGTAGATGGCGGCAAGGATGGGATTCGAACCCATGGATGCCTTGCGACATCAACGGTTTTCGAGACCGCCCCATTCGTCCACTCTGGCACCTTGCCGTCCCGGAGTATAGCGAACAGACCCCAAGCCCCTTGTCACCGGCGGGTGGTGAAGAAGGACCGCAGGACGGCGGCGCAGTCGGGGGCGAGCACGCCGCGGTGGACCTCGACCCGGTGGGGGAGGCGGGGGTCGCGGACCAGGTCGAACAGGGAGGTGACGGCGCCGGCCTTGGGGTCGTCGGCGCCGAAGACGAGCCGGGCGACCCTTGCCTGGACGAGTGCGCCTGCGCACATCGCGCATGGTTCGAGCGTGACCACGAGGGTGCAGCCGTCCAGGCGCCAGGTCCCGAGGCTGGCGGCGGCGGCGCGGAGGGCCTCGAGCTCGGCGTGGGCGGTCGGGTCGCCGGACTGCTCGCGGCGGTTGCGACCGCGGGACAGCTCGGTGCCGTCGGGGGCGACCACGACCGCGCCGACCGGGACGTCGCCGTGGCCGAGGGCGGCCGTGGCCTCGCTGAGGGCGACCCGCATCCAGCGCTCGGCGGTGGTGGTGTCCATCATGGGGCAACGATGACGGGTCGGCGGGACGCGGCGCCATACGCTGATGGTGGACAGCGCAACCATCCCGCTTGACTAGACCCGAGTGCCGTCTGGGTCCCCGGAGGCTAGACCGAATGGTCCAACTTGGGTTTAGGCCTCGACGCCGGCCGCCCAATCCGGGGAGACTGCGCACCGCAAGGGGGGGCACCAAGGGGGGGCCCGACCTCGCCGGGGCGATGGGACGCGGAACGGTTCGCGAAGCGGACACCGCATTCCATCGCCTCGGTGCATCCGGGGCCGGTTTCCTATGCTTACGGTGATGAGCGAGCCGGAACTGGATTTCATCGCCGGGGCGACCGCGACCGAGATCGCCGACAGCATCGAGCGGGCCGTCCGCCAGGCTCGGCTGGTTCCAGGCGACCGCCTCCCGACCATCCGCCAGCTCGGCATCCGGCTCGGCGTCAGCCCGACCACGGTGGGAGCCGCCTACGGCCGGCTGCGGGCCAGGGGCCTGGTCACGGCCAGGGGACGCGGGGGCACGGCCGTCGCCGAGCGGCCGCCGCTGCCGGTCGGTGGGCCGCCGCCCTTCCCGCCGGGCGTCCGTGACCTGACCCACGGCCGGGCCGACCCTGCGCTGCTGCCGCCGCTCGACCCGGCCCTTGCCCGGGTCGACCGCCGCCATCACCTCTACGGCGAGGAACCGGTCCTGCCAGAGCTGGCCGCCCTGGCCACCGCGCAGCTGCTGGCCGATGGCATCCCGGTCGCCGGGCTGGCCGTGGTCGGCGGGGCGCTCGACGGCGTGGAGCGCATCCTCCAGGCGCACCTGCGGCCCGGGGATGGGGTGGCCGTCGACGACCCTGGCTTCCCGCCCGCCCTCGACCTGATCCGGACGCTCGGGCTGCGGCCCGAGCCGGTGCCGCTCGACGACGACGGTCCCCTGCCCCAGGGCCTCACCGACGCCCTGGCCGGCGGCTGCGGCGCCTTCGTGACCTCGCTCAGGGCCCAGAACCCGACGGGGGCCGCGGCCACCCCGACCCGCGCCGCCGAGCTCCGCCGGGTCCTCGGGGCCCACCCGGAGATCCTGGTCGTCGAGGACGACCACGCCGGGCCGGTGGCCGGCGCGCCCGGGATCACCCTGGCCGGCGACGACCGGCCCCACTGGGCGCACGTTCTCTCGGTGTCCAAGTGGCTCGGCCCCGACCTGCGCCTGGCCCTGCTGACCGGCGACGCCGGGACCGTCGCCCGGGTACAGGGCCGGCAGCTGGTCGGTACGGGCTGGGTCAGCCACGTGCTCCAGGGGCTGACCGTTGGCCTGTGGTCGGCACCCGACGGGCAGGCGCTGCTGGAGCACGGGCGCGAGACCTACCGCCGGCGGCGTGAGGCGATGGTCGCGGCCCTCCAGGCAAGGGGCATCCAGGCGCATGGCCGGTCGGGGATGAACGTCTGGGTGCCCGTGGCAGAAGAGGGCACGGTCGTGCAACGCCTCCTCGACGCCGGATGGGCCGTCCTGGCCGGCGAGCGGTTCCGGCTGCGCAGCCACCCCGGGATCCGCGTTACCGTGTCAACCCTCGACGTCGCCGAGGCCGACCGGCTCGCCGGCGACATCGAGGCCGCCATGGCGCCACGGCGCCGTACCCGGCTCGCCTGATCCACTCGACGGACACGTATACATCAGACTGAAGACGGGAATCGGAAGGTTACATGCCGCTTCCCGGGTAAGACGGGCTCTCGGACGTTGGGTCCCGCCTCCCCGGTCACGGCCCCCGAGGATCGACCAACGATGCGGCGCTGGAGGATGCGATGACGTTACCGACGATCAACCAGGCTAGATCCTGGCGGGGCCTCACCCTGGTGGCCACCCCCGACGAACCGGTGGGCAAGATCGAGGCGATCTACATCGACCGCACGACCAGGCAGCCGGAGTGGGCGCTGGTCCACACCGGCCTGTTCGGTAGCTCGCGCACGTTCGTGCCGCTGGCCGACGCCGCCCAGCACGGCGACACCGTGCAGGTCCCCCACGAGCCGTCGGTGGTCCGCGAGGCGCCCCGGCTGGAGCAGGACGCCGAGCTGTCCGAGGACGACGAGGCCCGCCTGTATGCCCACTACGGGATCCGGTACACGACGGCGGAGTCCTCCAGCGGCCTGCCCGCCGGCGAGTCCGGGTCACCCACGCTGGCAGCGGCCGACGCCACCGCCGAGCTGACCCCGCCGACGTCGCGACTGGAGGCCGACGCGCCGGCAACGGCCGACGCGGCCACCGGGACCGGGCCGACCGCGGCGCCGACGGCCGGCGACACCTGGTCCAGTGGGTCGGAAGGGACGGCATCCAAGGTCGAAGAGCGGGCTGGCCGCGGCCGGGGCGGGCGGGCGGCCGCCGCCGGGCTCGGAGCGGTCGCCCTCGCCGCGATCGCCGCCGGTCTCGCCGCGCTGCGGCGCCGGCGCCGCCGGCCACCGAGCCTTGGAGACCGGGTGAGCCAGGTCGGTCGAGAAGCCGCCGACGCGCTGGCCCGGGCCGCCGAGGAGGTCCGCCGCCAGGCCGTCGCCGCCAGCAGCGAGGGGGCCAGGCAGGCCGCCAGGGGTGGCCGCCGGGCAGGCAAGGCCGCCCGGCAGGCCGGCGGCGCGGGGCGCGAGGCCGCCAGGAGTGGCCGCCGGGCCGGAAAGGAGACGGCGGCCGCGGTCGCCTCGACCAAGGCGACGGTGGAGTCCAGGCGCCAGGCCCGCAGGCGCGCCCGGGCCCGCAAGCGGGCCGCCGAGGCGACCGCCGGCACCGCCCGGTCGGTCACCTCGATCCCGGCGTCGGTCGGCCGCCGGGTGCAGCGGCTCGACGTCGGCCAGCGGACACGCAAGGTCATCCCCAGACGGCGACGGAGGTCGAAGATGAAAGTGATCGGCAAGCTCGGTATGGCCGTTGGTGCCGCGGTCGGCTACGTCCTCGGCGCAAGGGCCGGTCGGGAGCGCTACGAGCAGATGCAGGCCAGCGCCCGCCAGCTGCTCGACAAGCCGCAGGTGAAGCGGGTCGTCGACAATGCCCCGGGCAACCTCGGGGCCCGGATGGAGCAGGCCGCCCACAAGGCAGCCGACAAGGTCCAGCAAGCCCAGGACCGGGTCGCGCCCAGCGGCAGCGGCCCGAGCACGACCACCGGCGTGACCACGAGCACCACCACCACCTCGAGCACCCCGGGCGGCCCGGCGACCCCGAGCACGCCCAGCACCTCGACGAGCACGACCACCACGCCGAGCGCTCCCAGCACCTCCGGCGGCGACACCGCCGGTGGGGGCGCCGCCACCACCGACACCGGCACCACCACCAAGCGCTCCAGCGCCAGTGAGCGCAGCTCCCGGGACCGCACCAAGAACAGCTGACAAGTCGAGCAGCCCGGAGCCGGCCGGCACCGGCTCCGGGCTTCTTTCGTGGCCGACCTGCCGCCCGACCGACTAGCCTGCGGCGCCACGCTCCCCGGCCAGGGCGCGCTCGTAGGCCCGCTCGTAGCCGTTCACCATCGCCTCGGCCGAGAACCGCTGCTCGACCCAAGCCCGCATGGCCCGTGGGTCGAGCTCTCCGACCCGGTCGACGGCCGCCACCAGCTCGTCCATCGACTCGACGATGAACCCGGTCTCGCCGTCGACGACCACCTCGGGCACCGAGCCGTTGCGCCAGGCCAGCACCGGCGTCCCGCAGGCCATGGCCTCGACCATCACCAGGCCGAAAGGCTCAGCCCACTGGATCGGGAAGACGAGGGCGGCCGCCCTTCCCAGCAGGTCGGCCTTCTGGTCGGGGGCGCACTCGCCGTAGACCTCGACGTCGTCGCCCAGGATCGGCTCGACATGCTCGGCCCAGTAGCTGCGCTCGCGCTCGTTCTTGGTGGTGGCGCACATCACCAGCCGACGCCCGGCCCGCCTGGCCGCCTCGATGGCCAGGTGCGGGGCCTTCTCCTCGTCGGCCCGCCCCAGGAAGAACAGGAAGTCGTCCTTGTCCTCCCGGAACGGATACCGGTCCATCAGGATGCCGTTGTAGACGACGCCCGCCCAGCGCAGGTCGGGTGGGGCCATGGAGCGCTGGCTCTCCGAGATGGCCACGAACCAGTGCTGGCGGGCGACACGCCGGTAGAGCATGAGCGTCTGCTCGGTGAACGGCCCGTGGAGGGTATGGATGGTCGGGCAGTCGCTGAGCGCGCCGACGCTGACCCCGACCGGCCCGGTGTGGTCATGCAGGATGTCGAACTCGTCGCAGTGCTCGTAGACCGACACGATGTGGCTGGCCTCGTACCACGGGTCGCCGATCGCCTCCCGCGGCGGCTCCTCGTCAAGGGGCGAGACCAGCCGCGCCTTGGTGTCGGAGCCCGGCGCGGCGAACAGGGTGACATCGTGGCCGCGGTCGGTCAGCCCGTCGGCGAGCAGGGCGACCACCCACTCGATCCCCCCGTAGCCGCTCGGCGGGATCGTGTACCAGGGGGGGGCGATGAGGGCGATGCGCACGGATGGCTCCTCACTCTTCTACACCCGCGAAGGTCCCGGGCTTCTAGCTTGGAACTTCCACGGCACCTCGGCCAGCAAACCGAGGCGGCGGGCGCACGCGTCGCCCGCCTGCCCCGATGTCGACAGGCGGGCCATCGATGGCCGCGACGGTCAGGCCGAACGGGAGCCGGGGTTCTCGCCCTCCGACACCGGCCGCTCGGAAAGGCTGTCGACCAGCGCCCGGATCTCGCTGTCCGGGTACCGGCGGTGACCGCCCAGGGTGCGGACGAAGGGGAGCTTGCCCTCCTTGGCCCACCGCGACACGGTCTTCGGGGACACCTGGAGCAGGGCCGCGGCCTGCGACGCTGTCAGGTGCTTCGGCTCACTCGGCTTGGGCTGGCGCATTGGACTCCCTCGTACGGTCATGGTCCGGACCGGACCGACTGTGGCTCATGGTGTCGAGCTCGCAGCGGCGAAGCTCCTGCGCATCCGTGTAGTTCTGTACTCGGTATGCTCGGCTGGAGCCTGCTGGACCTTTATGACCACCACTAGCCCCTCCCTCCGGTACGCCGCCGCATACCTTCTGGGCTCCGCGACGACTTAGGGGCTATTGCGTTCCCAAGGGCACCATAGGTGCTCAAGGGACGTTCAGCAACCCAGGTGGGCACGGAGTATGCTCGCCGCATGTCTCACATATCGGGACAGCCCGACCAGGGACCGGCAGTGGACGTGTTCAGCGCTCGCTGCCCGTCCCGGGCAGCGCTGGACCTGATCGCCGACAAATGGGCCGTGCTGGTGACCAGCTGCCTGGTGGACGGCCCCAAGCGCCATTCGAGGCTCCGCGAGCAGATCGGCGGCATCTCGGCGAAGATGCTCACGCGGACGTTGCGCGAGCTGGAGCGCGCCGGGCTGGTCAAGCGCCGGATCTACCCAGAGGTGCCGCCCCGGGTCGAGTACTCCCTCTCCCCGCTCGGCCACAGCCTGCGCGAGCCGGTCACCGCGCTCACCGACTGGGCCAAGGCCAACGGCGGCCTGGTGGTCCAGGCCCGCATGCGCAACGGCCAGCCGGTGGGCCGGTCGGGCTAGGGAGGTCCAGGGCGGTCCGGGCCCTGGGCCCGGGTCCTACGCTCCGGGGCCCTGGGCCCGGCTCTTACGGGTGGCGGCGGCCGTCGCGGAGCATGGCGACGGCCTGCTCGACCCGGCGCCGGCGGGTCTCCGCCCGCTTGGCCTGTGCCACCCACTCGGCGTACTCGCGCTGGTGGGTGAAGGACAGGCCCGCGAACGCGGACCCGGCCTCCGGGTCGGCGGCCAGGGCATCGGCCAGGTCGGCCGGCGGGTCGACGGTACGGGGCTGGTCGTCCGGTTCCAGCTCGACCACGACGGCGTCGCCGGCGGCGACTCCGGCGGCCTCGCGCAGGGTGCGGTTGACCGGCAGGTAGTAGCGGCCGCCGTAGACGGCCACCGTGCTGCGGAACGGGTGACCGTTGATCGTTCCCCGGACGGGGGCGCGGGCCTTGCCGAGCACGGCCGGCACGTCCAGCGGTACCTCGATGAAGACGCCGCCGCCTTCGGCACCGAGTTCGGTCTCGAAGCGGTGGACGGACATGGTTCCATCCTAGACTCCCCAACCTCCCCGACGCGGCATGGTCCTTGTTGTACCCTTCCGCCAGCTCACAACGCCTATCCACAGGTGGTGCACATGCGTCGAGTCGCCGTCGCCAACCAGAAAGGCGGCGTTGGGAAGACCACGACGGTGGTCAACCTCGGCGCCGCGCTGGCCGAGCGGGGCCGGCGGGTGCTGGTGGTCGACCTGGACCCGCAGGCCAACGCCAGCACCTGGCTCGGCACCGTCGACGCCCGCGCACTCTACGAGGTCTTCGAGAACGGCGCCCCGCTCGAGAAGGCCGTGCGGGCGACCGAGATCGACAACCTCGACCTGGTGCCGTCCTCGTCCTGGATGACGAGGGCCGAGCGGAACGCCGCCAGCCAGGCCGGGGCCGAGATGATCCTGCGCCAGGCGGTCGAGGAGCTGCCATCCGACCGCTGGGACATCATCCTGATGGACTGCCCGCCCGCACTCGGGCTGCTCTGCTACTCGGCCCTTGCCGCCTGCAACGAGGTGCTCATCCCGGTCCAGACCCGGGTGATGCCGCTGGCCGGCCTGGTCGCCCTCAGCCAGACGATCGACACCGTCAAGCTCAGGCTCAACCGGCGCCTGCGGCTGTCGGCCGTGCTCGCCTCGCAGGTCGACAAGCGCACCGCCCTCTCGAGGGAGATCGTGGACAGCCTGCGCGAGCGGTTCGGCGACCTGGTCATGCAGGCGACGATCCGCGAGAGCGTCCGGGTCGCCGAGGCGCCAGGGCACCGCCTCCCGGTCACCATCTACGCCCCTGACAGCTCCGTGGCGGACGACTACCGGGCCGCCGCGGCAGAGTTCGACGCAAGGAGTG
>Ga0210378_10001523_pt1 | contig 12142 bp, 11 predicted proteins | sample PLM1_60_b1redo_FD_155465 | JGI IMG/M metagenome (GOLD analysis project Ga0210378, IMG submission 155465) | Groundwater sediment microbial communities from an aquifer in East River, Colorado, USA - PLM1_60_b1 redo | ecosystem: Environmental > Terrestrial > Soil > Riparian zone | place: USA: East...
CACCTCTCGCAGCACCCCTGCGACGAAGATCTTCTTCCGTTTGTACGCGACACGGTTCTGGCACGTCTTCGAGCAGTAGACATTGTCCCGGCGTTCACGCGCGAAGATCTTGCCGCACTCGACGCAAACCGCAAGATCGACGTGCTGCTCGTGGAGGCTCAAATACGTCGACATCCAGAACGCCAGGAAGACGCGCAGCGGGGTCTTCTCGGCGTCGACCTCCCGGACCGTGCGCGGCGACCTCCGGCCCTCTTGGCGGAGTCGGTAGACGACGCCGTTCTGCAGGATCTCGTTGAGGCGGTCGTGCGGGCCGCGGAGAGCCCGGGCGATGAGATCCGCGTTGTGCCGCTGGCTGAGTGCGTGGGTGAGGCGGTCGAGCTTGCTCAGCTTCGACTGCTCGGCCGTCTGTGCGCCGACCTTCGCCGTTGCGCTGGCCGCCTGATGCTGTTCAGACCGCGCGAAAAGGATCTCACGGAATAGCCGGGCGATCTCGATCAGCTCGCCCGCCCACTCCACCGACTCGGTGATGCCGTAGGTCTCGGCGTACGGCGAGCGCGTGCGCTCCAGGAACTTCGCGACGTCAGCCGCGACCGCGAAGAACTCGTCAGTCGACACGTCGCGGTCGACCCGCGGGTCAACGTTCAGGAGGTCTCGGATGGCCGCGCGCAGCTGCTCGCGATCGTAGCTCGACACGATGTTGATGAGCTCGAGCGTGTCGGCCCTGTCCGCCAGCCAGTCCTGCGCGTCGGCCTCGGCAACCGCCTCACGGACATCATCGAAATCGTTCTCCATGACATACGCGAAGACCTCGCCGCGCGAGACGCAATCCTCGTGGAGTTTTGATTCGTCGAAGTCCTCATCCCACGACATAAAAGGAAATTAGCATTAAAAATGGCCCTGTCAAGTTCTTTCATAGTAGTGCCACTATGTCAATCACCTTAAGAACAGCTTTCTCAGTGGATTTTGATAGTACACTCTACCGGAGTCTCGAGGACGATGGGGGCTCAGCGGGGGGAGGAGCGGGCGCGCCGCAGCTCCCCGCGCCGCTTGAGCTCGTCCTCGCCGCCGGGGCGCGTTCGCTTCGTCATCGCGCTCCGCGGGGCAGAGGCCCGCCGAGGCGCACCCGGTGATCGTCACGTCGGTCGGCGAGAAAGGCCCGGTCGATTACGGCACCCGGCCGATGGTGCGGCATCCGGTCACGCAGAAGTACCGCCGCACGCGGCTGTTCGTGTTCACGCTGGGCTACAGCCGCAAGAGCGTCCGCCTGCTGACCTTCGCGTCGAGCACTCGACGCTGGGCCGAGCTGCACGAGGAGACATTTCGCCGACTGAAAGCTGCCCCGACCCCCTACACTGAACTGGCGTTGGCTCAGATCCTCGACGAGAAGACGCTCGCCGCCCTTGTGATCTATCTAGCCAACATCCGTTCTCTCCCCAACGAGGCGGCCCAAGCCCCATCGATTCGCCTTGATCGGCGAGCTTTTCCCCGCCAGCAAGGCGTCGGCGACGTTCGCCCAGGGAGTCGAGAAGGTCATCCGGCTCGACACAGCGGCAGGCAAGAAGAAGCACGGGTTCATTGACTCGTACTACGGCAATGCCGTCATCGAGTTCGAAAACTCGCTGATGGACCCGGCGCATCGAGAATCCCCGGCGCTGGAGCCAGCGGCGGTAGAACTCGCAGAACTGGGTATACCGGTAGCCGTCCACCGAGAGGGAGACGCGGCCAGCATCGAGACCTGCGCCTCCCGGGTTCTCTGGGGCTTCGTCTACCGTGTGAGCGCGGAGGACAAGGACGGGCTCAAGGATCGCGAGCGCGGTTACGCCGAGAAGCCCCTGAAGGCCCTGCTCGTCGAGGACACCAGCGACTGCGAGAATTGCACGCCGGTCGATGCCTTCACGTTCGTCGGCGAGACGGCATGCCCAGATCGCTGCGGCCCGGCGGACGCGTACTTCAAGCTCGTAGTCGACGGCGCGAAAAAGCGCCGCCTCCCCGAAGAGTACATCAGGGACCTCGAAGCGCAGGCAGCCAGCAAGTGACGTCCGTCAGGCCCGTACGCGTCCGGATCCATCGCGGCGCCCACGAGGTCGGCGGCAACTGCGTCGAGGTGGAGCACGACGGGGCGCGCCTCGTACTCGATCTCGGGTGGCCGCTGGCGGTCGAGCACGACGCCGACCTGCCGCTCCCTGCCGTGCCCGGGCTCGCCACCGGCGACGACCCGTCGCTCCTGGGCGTCGTGCTCAGCCACGCCCACTACGATCACTACGGCCTGCTCGCCAAGGTGCATGGTCGCGTACCGGTCTACCTGGGCGAGGCAGCATTGCGAATCCTGCATGAGGCTGCGTTCTTCACCGCTATGGGGCTGGAGATCGAGCCCTCGGGCTTCCTCGCGCACCGCCAGCCGTTCGTGCTCGGTCCGTTCAAGATCACGCCCTACCTGAACGATCACTCTGCGTTCGACGCCTACTCGATGCTGGTCGAGGCTGGCGGCCGTCGCCTGTTCTACACCGGCGACCTGCGCGCCCACGGGCGCAAGGCGCGCTTGTTCGAGGAGTTGGTGGACGACCCTCCACGGAGCGTCGACGTCCTCCTGATGGAGGGGACGCACATCCGGGCCAACGCCGACGGCACCGAGCGCGGGCCGACGGAGCGCGACCTCGAGGACGCCTGCGCCGAGACGTTCAAGACCTCCAAGGGCATGGTGTTGGCGATGTTCTCGCCGCAGAACGTCGATCGGCTGGTGACGATCTACCGGGCGTGCTTGCGCGCCGGGCGCGACCTTGTCGTCGATCTCTATACGGCGGCGGTCGCCGTCGCCACCGGACGCGACACGATCCCGCAAGCCGACTGGGACCGGGTGCGCGTCTACCTTCCCCGGTTGCAGAAGGCCAAGGTCATCCGCGAGCAGGCGTTCGAGAGGACGGATGCCGTGAAGCTGCGCCGCATCTACGCCGAGGAGCTGACCAAGCGGCGTGGCGAGCTGGTGATGCTGTTCCGGCAGTCCATGGGACGTGAGCTGGAGGCGATCGGTTGCTTGGAGGCCGCACGCGCAGTCTGGTCGATGTGGCCGGGGTACTTGCGCCAACCCTCAGGTGCACGGCTCAAGGAGTGGCTCGAGCGGCTCGGGATCCCCATGACGATCCATCACGCGAGCGGACACGCCTATATTCCCGATCTCCAGCGCCTGGTCGAGGCCGTTGCGCCAGGCCGCGTGGTGCCGATCCACAGCGAGGCTGGCGATCGGTTCGCCGAGTTCTTCTCGAACGTCGAGCGCCGGAGGGATGCCGAATGGTGGGACGTGTAACTGAGCAGACCGTCGATGACGTGGTTCGTCACGTGTGCGATGCCTTGACGTGCGAGAAGCTGGCCCAACTCGACGAGATCGCCGGTCGCATGGTCGATGGGGAGGCTCAGTTTCGCGCGTTCCTGTGCGCGATCCGAGGCAGATCGACCGCCACGTTCTACGTGAACACGTCGAAGCTCAAGCGATTGAGCGACGGCGTCACGCTTTCTGTTCGGGTGAGCGGCGTGGAGTGCGGCGAGGTCATGCTCACGAAGCATCGTCGTGAGCGCATGTTCACGCCAAAGCACATCAAGCAGCACTTCACCGGCTGCTGGACGTCGAAGACACCACTCCCCTGGGAGCATCCCGAGGTCCGCCATTATCTCCAGCACGCTTCCGCGAAGGCACTTGAGGGCGATCTAGCGGACCGCGAGTGCGGCGTGGAGGCCGCGCTGATCCAAGAACTTCGCGACGGCAACCTGTGCCACAACGCGCCGATACTCTTCCCGACCAAGTCCGGTGTGCCCTATCAGTTCCCGGTGCCGATCACTGCGCGTGGTTGTGTACAGGCGGCCGGGGGACGGCATGCGGGCCACATCGACATCCTGGCGCGTCACGGCAGGGGTCGGACGAGCCGCTTGCGTGTCCTCGAAGTCAAAAAGCCCGACGCTGACGACGCAGCGCACGCCCTCGACCAGGCAGTTGCCTACGCCGCCGCGCTCCACGCTCTCCTTGGCAGAAGCTCGAAGTACCGGATGCTCTTCGGCTATCCACAGTACACGCCGCAGCTGGAAGCGACCGCAGTCGTTGCAGACGCCGCCATCATCCGCCGCGAGATCGCTGCCGCCAGGGAACGACTTGCGAAATGCCGCCGGTTCCTCGACCTTCGACTGTCGGCGCTCTTCTACCAGTGGGAGAACGCCCCGGGCGGACGACGGCTCCGTATCGCCCATCAGATCGGCTAGCGCCGCCGGTTGATCAGGGTCGCCATGATCCTCCGCGTCGAGCACGCGAGGCTATCGCGGCCTTCCGCCAAGAGCAGTACGCGCTCAGACTCCAGCCGCCGCCCTCGCCTCGGCCGGAAGGGCCTCCATTGCCAACTCCCGAACTACCTTCAAGAGCGGCTCCTCGGTCGATCCGAATAGTTCGCGCATCATCCCCATCAGGACCCCCAGCGCCTCAGGGCTGAGCGCGTAATCGGTCGGTATGAACGCCGGGGACTTCACGCCTGCCACCGAGGTGTGAAGGACGGGATGCATGCGGTCCAGACGCGCCACACTGTCCACGGTCAGGGGGGAGTTCTTGCTCGGGCAGAAGAAGAACTGCTTGTACATCAGCGCTCGAATCCGGGCCACCATGCGAGGCGGAAATCCGCCAGTGTGTTGGTCCGTCTGGATTCCGTACAAGGGGACGACGTGGACGAAGGGCTGCTGGAGATGCTTGCGGCCGACGGTCTTCAAGTCCTTCGCGACGTCGTCGAAGATCGTGAAGTCGGCGGCGACGACGATCGCGGGGCGCAGCTTGGCGGTCTGCGCGAGTACTTCCTCAGTCAATCCGAGGTTCAGCATCTTGATGGGCAAGCGGTCCTTCTTCTTGAAATCGACGCGCTCGTCGAAGGGTCGGATCTCGAACTTGGTGGCGTAGTGCTCTGTCGGGTCCGCGCGCTCGACGTCGAGGATGCGCGGGATCACCTCGGGGTGCGGGGACACGACGTTCACGATCTGACCGACCTGCGGGACTCGCGCGGAGACGTTGGGATCGAGTTTCTGATAGAAGGGATCGATGATCTGGACGATCCCCATGACCCGCCCTCTACGACGGCTTGAGGCGAGCCGTGCCCTTCACGGGCACGGGCCGCGTGGGCTCGGCATCCCCCATCGCGCGGAGGGCGTTAACGAAGTCGTCGTCATAGACCGCTGTGGCTTCCTGCGCCCGTGTGGCCTCGACGCTCTTGCGATAGCGTTCAGCGAGAGCGCGTGCGGCCTCCTTGGCTCTCCGAATCTGCTGCCCGGACAGTTGTGTCATCTGCACGGGATGGGGTTCTTCCGTCTTGACCGCCTTCGTGAAGTCCAGGCGTTCACCGGGCCGCGCATCGGCCATGGGTTCGGTGCGGAAGTACACGTAGTCGAGCAGAGCGGGGGTATCGTCGGCCCAGCGCCGGATGGTGTCATGTAGAGGGCCAAGGACCGTGTCGGGGAGGTTGTCAGCGAGAGCGGCGGCTCGGTCATCCTCGACCGTGTAGAGGTGGCGCTCCTCGTCGGTGTACTTGCTCCGGAAGGGCTGAGCTACCACCAGCCCGGCATTGACCGCGTGCTGAATGGTGTCGAGGGCCTCCCCGATGAATGGACCGAAGTGCACGAACGCCCACGGCCACCTCGTCAGCGTCTGCCCCTCGTGCTCCCGCGCCCAGTAGAGATCCGCGAGGTAGAGGTACTTCACCAGACGCAGCGTCGTCAACGACTCGCCTCGCTGTCGCGCGAGCCAGACGATCAACTGGACCAGGTGCGTCGGATCAAGTGGAGGGGCCATGAACAACCTCGGTCCTATCTTATCTGATGGCTTCCGGGCAGCGCGACTCTCTCTGACAGTCGGTTAGGGTCGCTGCCTCAGGCGATTGCGGAACCAACGGCGGGCGCCGCTAACGACGCGAGCCAGGAAGTCTCAGTCGACCGGGCTCGAACAGGTCCCCGGGGCGACACTTGAGGGCGCGGCAGAGCTGAGCAAGCGTTCTGAGGGTCGTGTTCTGCCTGGCGCTTTCCAAACGGTTCAGCGTCGGACGGCTGATCCTGAGTCGTCGCGCCAATTCTACCTGAGTGAGCCCCGCTTCTCTCCGGAGCTGCCGCAGTGCTTCAGCAAGCTGTTGGGCAAGGTCCACGAACGCAAGACTTGTGGAATCCAGTGTTCATATGTGAACATCAGGAAGTCGCACTGAGACGACGTTTCGAGCGAAGGCGGACCTCGAGGTGCCGGCCGCAATGGAGGGAGCGAGATGTCCTACTTCACGAAATCGCAGCAACCCGAGCTGGCATCACGCCCCGCCGCCGTGCGGCAGGAGTCGGTGCCGGAATCAGCCCCCGCCGCCGTGCGGCGAGAGTCGGTCGCGAGCGGAGTGTTCACGGGGCTCGTGTTGTTCTTCATCGTGCTGCCGATCTCGGTCCTGATGATCATCCTGGTCTTAGCCCAGCTTGCAGGAGTCTTCGAGGCGCTCGCCAGCGCATCGGGCGTTGCGCTAATCGTTGTCGCCGTGGCCGGCGCCGCCGCGATGCGATGGGCGCGTCGGACAGGTCGTCGACGACCCCGTTGGGACAGCGGTGTCGTGCTGACGACCGCGTCCGAGCCCAGAGCCGAGCCCCCGCCCGCGCCCAAGTCTGATCAAGAGCGGCACCGGCGGATGCTGGAGCAGTTCCACTCGCAGCGCCGAGGCGAGAAGTGAAGGCGGAGGTCGGCCCAGCCAGAGGAGCTGTCGACGGGAAGTCCGAGCAAACCGGCGGTGTACGATCAGAGACAAGGCGATAGCGGGGAAATGGATATGAACGCCGATGTCCTGGAACGGATAGCAGCGAAGCGATAACTGCCCGACGCACCCTCGCCCGCACATCGGCAGATCGCGGTACCCACGACGCCAGGACGAGCATCTGCGGACACGCGCCACGAGCTCGCTGGCCCCGTGTTTGGTGAGGGGTTAGCTCGCGCCCAGCGGTGAGGTTTTCGGACGCCCGGTCGAGCCCGAGTCCGAGCAGGGGTGCGGGTACTTCACCTGGACGAGGAGCAGGACATCTGCCTCGAACTGCACGGGCCTGCCAGGAGCCTGGAAGACGATCTGCTGGACCGGGCAGGTCGGGCTCGCGTTCGTCGTCGCTATTGGCGCGGTGCTCTCGCCCTGAGCCGCTGCATCTCGTCGTCCTTTGCGGGCTTCGTCGCTTGCGCCATCAAACGAGTGACCGACTCTTTGCTCGCCGCCAGCCGCATTTTGGCCTGCTCGTACTGTTGCTGCGCGGTCCTTACCCCCGCCTGCTGACTCTGCGTAGGGGTGCCAATCCGCCTCGTCGAGTCCACAGCCTCCTGGGCGCTCGCTAGGTCGCTCGCAGCCCGCCGCTCCTTCCTCCAGTCAGCGTCCGCTGCATAGAGAGCAGCGCAAGCCGCTGAAACGGTCGTGCCGAGGTTCTTGTGGTCCCCGTTCCGAAGTTGAACGGCGTACTTGACGGAAATAGACTCAACCTGCTGACGAACGGCTTGCACTCGGACGGCAAATGCATTGTAGGACCCGGTGGTGAGAATTTCGGAAGCGCCCCGTGCATTCTCTAGAAGGACACGCAACTGTTGCCCCAACTCGTCGCTTAACTGAGCCGCTGCGCGTTCCTGCGTTAATCGCCGCTCCTCTCCTGCCCGTTCCTGCGCTAATGCTTCTCTCGCAGCAGCGCGACGACCTGCTTCGGCAAGCTCGCGCTCTCGCGCGAGAGCCCTCCGCAAGGCCGGAACCTCAGCGCGAAGCGTCTCGGGACTCCTCAGGATCGCGTTCACCTCTGCGATCCTCTGATCGGCGTCTTGCACGCACTTCAATGCAGAGCCTTTAGCCTTTTCCGCCGATTCCTCGATGTTCTTGGCAGCCCGACTTTCGGAGCGGGACACCCTGCCGCTCCTCCGGTTGTCGGCCCTTTCGTCGAGAGCGTCGAGACTTTCATCCTTGAGTTCGTCAATACGAGCGTGCTGAGCAACGCACTTTCCTTTTAGGCCAGCAAGGTCCACAAGCTTCTGATTGAGGTATTCCTTGACCTCCTCAACCTCCTTCTCGCTCACTGGCCGATCAAGGAGGGCTTTCGGCACGGGTACGGGTGTCGTGTCCTCTCGGCACCAGGCTGGAGGCCGGCCTTGTCCGATGTGAACCTGCCCCCCATTGTCGACACAACGGTACATCGACTGAGCGCGTGCTGGGCCAGCAGACACCAGCAGCGCGAACACACCAAGCCAGCTGAGCGCCATCCTCAGCAAAACTAGCAATAGCGTTGGCATCTCATCGAGTCTCCGTGCGGCCCAGGCCGAGGCCGCTCTCAACTTCCCCTTGTGTTCCCACGCGCCCTCTTTCGAGCACGAACCATGCCGTGGTGCACTTTTAGGTGACAAGAGCTTGTTTTCTGGGGGCTTTCACATTCTTCATGAGCTGGTTCTGAGCCCTGGCGGGACAAAATGGTCCAAGGTGCGAACTAGACTGACATTTCTTGTCCAGGAGTACCTCCGAGCCCGTGACCGAGCAGCACGAGCGGCTGGGGCGCCGCTCAACGCGGCGCAACCCCAGGCATCGCGATGCCATCGTGTTCCCTCCCGGCGTCGGCGCCCGGGCCGTGACCGGAGGCCGTGGGCCTGCGAGATGATACCTTTAATTAAGAGACTGGTGGCAGGTCGCCAAGGGAACATCGTAACCCGCGCGTGAAGCCGCGCGCCTTGGCGCTCGTTCTTTCGACGCTCGTTCTCGAGTCCAACGATCAGAAGCGGTCGATCGCGAGGCTCACGATCGACCGCGCGATGGCCACCGCCGCCGCCTGGCGCGCGCGCCCGCAAGTTAACGCGAGCGTTGGGCGGCGACCAAAGGGCCGCGGCGCTCGCGGCTTTGAGGAGTCCCATGCAGCTCTTTCAGATACTCCAGCTTCTCGACGCTCAGGTCGTGCCGCAGCAGTGCAAGGTCCACCTCGCCGTTTGGAACGGGACCGAAAACCCCCTAGATGTCTACCTTGCGGGGCGATTCGATGACTGGCAGTCTTGGCAGAATGGGATGAACTTTGAACGCCCACTCGTTGTCTCGCTTATATCCCTCCAACGGGACAACAACTGGCTATTTGCCGGAGTGCACAACTCGGAAGGCTGCAAGGAAGAGCGCGGCATGTATCGCTATCAGCTGAGTCGGTGCCCAGGGCCGAACGAGCTAGACGGCCGGCTCATTGTTCGCTTCGAGCGCCCCGGGCGCCAGTCCTATCTCCTCGGTGAGAACTGGAGTCAAGCCATTGAGGTCGCCGAGATCCGACCAGAGAAGATTCGTGTCGCAGAGTTCCCCGGATACTCCTCGACAATGCTCACGAAGCAACATCTTGACATAGTGGTCGAGCAAGCCATCGAATCCTGGCGGTCAGCTCTGGCCAACGTCGCAGGCATCTACGTGATCGCGGATCAACGCACGGGCAAGCTCTACGTGGGCAGCGCCACAGGCGAAGAAGGAATCTGGAGCCGGTGGTGCGCATACTCGGCGACCGGTCACGGCGATAACGCCGAGCTGATAGATCTCCTGCAGAGAGAGGGGGACATCTACGCGGAGAACTTCCAGTTCGGCGTTCTTGAAATCGCGGACACGCACGCCAGGACCGACGACGTTCTGCGGCGCGAATCGCATTGGAAGGATCTCTTGCTCAGCCGAGTTCCCCATGGCTACAACGCAAACTGAGAGAGCTGCGCGGTCGGAGCTGGCACCGCGCCGACTCGAGGCGATCGTGCAAGCAGCTGGAGAATGACGAAGGCGCGGTGTGGTCCGGTCCGCAGAAGTAGCGTAAGAACTCTATACCGGCCAGATGCTGACGGTCTTTGACCGCCGCCGTACGACCCCGCGGGAGGGATCAGTGGGAACAGAAGATGGCTGTACGGGCGATGGCTCGGCCTTCGCTGCGCCGAGCGCGCCGCCGGTCTGCTTGGCCTGGGCCGCGACCGGGGGCCGCGAGGACGTGGGCCTGCGAGCGACCGCAGAGCCTCGTCGCCCGACCCCCTCCCAGCGAATTTCGCCGCATTCCGCAGATCTCGGCCGAAGGGCTCGATCGACGAGTTTCTGCAGCTCCTGCTCCCGCGCCGGCCGGCCCGGAAGCGCGGTCAGCGCGCCACAGGCCCCGACCGTCATCGGGATCTTCGGTGATCCCACGCCCGGCATCATCACACTCACGCGGTCGAAAAAATGACGTGCGGAACGGTTGGGTGCAGCGCGGACGGTCCGACCGGAAGCATCGCTATCCTGATCTCGCCTGGGGCGATTTGCGGATCCATCTCGACATCGAGCAGGGACCCGGAGACAACCGCTTACGAGCAGGAGAGTGTGCCCATCACCGCCCGGCGACCGCGTGCCGGCCAGCAGGTTCCCGATCCAAGCGCATGCCATCCTCATCGAACAGCGCCAGGTAGCACTGTTTTTCTGGTCCACTGCCGCTGGGCTGCCATTTGTAGAAGAGAACGGATAGTTTCACGGGCATCGCGCCTCTTCCCTCCGAGAGCCTGCGGCGAGCGCCCGATAGCGCTTTGCGAAGTCGGACAACTCGACAACCGCAGTCGCCTCCAGTCTCGGCGTTCGAGAGAAACCGAGCAGCCTTCGGTATTCGGATTTCCGCCCCAACATGTGATCTAGGGCAGCCGCGTACGCCATGGCCTGATCAAGCGCATGCGGCACGTCATGCGCTCCCGGCCTCTTGACTTCGAGGACGCGCAGACGGCTCCACGGCCCCAAGCCGTGTCGGGCCAGTACGTCGATGTGACCAGCTGTTTGGCCAGCGGCCGGCATAATTGCTTGATGGGCTGTAATCGGAACGGGGAACTGGTAAGGAACGCCGTGACGCCACGGATACAGGACGGGGCGGTTGTGTTTCAGCCGGCCGTCGCGCAGCAGTTGGATCAATGCCGCCTCGACCCGTTTCTCCTGATCCGCCAGCGGCCCCGACAACACCCTCTTGGCGGCGGCTTCGATGTATGAGCGAAGCCTTTTGTCCGTCCACAAGAGGCTCGCCTCGCCGGCGGGCCAGAATCCGTCGAAGTGTTTGCCCGCGTGTTTCACGGGAGTAAATCTGCGCTTGCTCACGGGTCCCGAAAGACGAACTGTTCCACACTCGAATCCGCTGACGCGGACCGACAGCGAGACGCCGGCGTCAAGCCCTTCGAGATTCGACGTGTTGACGTAAAACGTTGCGCTCCTGCGTCCCTTACGGATCGCGCGTAGGAAGTCGCGAAACTGCTCCTCCCCTCGAATCATCCGTTGCACGATGTCATTGATCCGCGACATTTTCGCCTCGGCTGAATGGATCGCGTTCCCCACGTCGGCAACGATGTCATCAGCCGTTCGCGCCCCGCTTAGATCTCCCACCATTCCTCGTCTCTCCTTCGTTCGACGCGTGGGAAAAACTCCGGGAAGCGGTCACCTGCCTCGCTGTGGATCGGCACCACTCGACGGGCATCGATCGCCTTGACCAGCCGCCTCAGATCCGAGATGAACGCGTGCCCGCTCGCGTGGTGGATCGCCATCGGGATCTCGAGTCGGTGAGCCCACCCACGCAGGCGTCCGCCGGAGGGCTCCCGCAAGTAGCCGGGCCACATCGACCAGACGAGTTGCGCGCCGTCCAAGCAGCCGGCGCGCTCTAGTTCGCCCGCCATGGAGAGACGGAAGAGCATGACGAGTTCGTGTCTCCGAGCGAGAAGCTCCTCGGGATAGATGCGATCCGCCTTCACCTGCTCCGTGCGGTCGAACGCCCGCGCGCGGATGATCTTGGTCTTCTGCGCTCGCGGCAGGTAGACCCGGACGCGCTCCCACTCCGCTTGGGGGATCGTGTTGCGGCCGGTCGCCTTCGCGACCGCCGCCGCGTAGAGATCGATGACGAACGTACGCCCCGAGCGCAGGCAAGCTCGGTACATCGTGACGAGTCGATCGATGTTCTGCGGCGAGAACATCGCGAGTACTATCCCTGGCGCGGATCGGAAGGACCCCGCGCAAGCGTCCTCGATGTCGCGCTCGCTTGAGCCGCGCTCCTCGCCGCTCATGTCCGCGCGGATGTGCGTCCCCTCCATGAGGAACACGTCCACGTTGGCGGGCGGCTCGCGGATCAGTTCGTCGAACAAGGTGGCCTTGCG
>Ga0210378_10001524_pt1 | contig 12138 bp, 11 predicted proteins | sample PLM1_60_b1redo_FD_155465 | JGI IMG/M metagenome (GOLD analysis project Ga0210378, IMG submission 155465) | Groundwater sediment microbial communities from an aquifer in East River, Colorado, USA - PLM1_60_b1 redo | ecosystem: Environmental > Terrestrial > Soil > Riparian zone | place: USA: East...
CTGGCCCGGACGGCCCAAACGGCTCGGACGGCTCGGACGGCCCGGACGGCCTTGGCGGCGGTGGCGGCCGCCGCCGGCGGGCGCCGGACCGGGAGCGGCAGCTCGTGGTGCGCGGCGCCCGCGAGCACAACCTGGCCGGCCTCGACGTGGCGTTCCCGCTCGGCTGCTTCACCGCGGTCACCGGGGTGTCCGGCTCGGGCAAGTCCACCCTGGTCGATCAGGTGCTCTACCGCGCGGTGGCGCGCGCCGTGCAGGACGAGCCGGTGGTGCCCGGCGCGCTCGGCGGCCTCGACGGCGCCGCGCTGCTGGACAGGGTGGTGCGGGTCGACCAGGCGCCGATCGGCCGCACCCCGCGGTCCAACCCGGCCACCTACACGGGGGCGTTCGACCCGATCAGGAGCCTCTTCGCGCGCACCTAGCTGGCCCGCGAGCTGGGCTTCAAGCCGGGGCGGTTCTCCTTCAACACCACCGGCGGCCGCTGCGAGACGTGCGCGGGCGACGGCGCGGTCCGCATCGACATGCGGTTCCTGCCCGACATCTTCGTGCCGTGTGACGTGTGCCACGGCGCCCGCTACAACGCCGAGACGCTGCGGGTGCGCTACCGGGACCTGACCATCGCCGACGTGCTGGCCCTGCCGGTGCGCGCCGCGCTCGAGGTGTTCGCCGACACCGAGGCGGTCACCCGGCCGTTGTCCGCGCTCGGCGACGTCGGGCTGGGCTACCTGCGGCTCGGCCAGCCGGCGACCACCCTCTCCGGCGGTGAGGCGCAGCGGGTGAAGCTCGCGACCGAGCTGTCCCGCCGTACCAACGGCCGCACGCTGTACGTGCTCGACGAGCCGACCACCGGCCTGCACCCTGAGGACGTGCGGCGCCTGCTCGGCGTGCTGCACGGGCTCGTCGGCAAGGGCAACACCGTGGTGGTTGTCGAGCACGACCTGGCCGTCATCGCCAGCGCCGACTGGGTGATCGAGCTGGGTCCCGGCGGCGGCGACCGCGGTGGCAAGCTGGTCGCGGCCGGTACGCCCGAGCTGGTGGCCGCCACCGAGGGCAGCGCCACCGGGCGCTACCTACGTTCCGAGCTGGCAATGGAGCGCACGCCGTGACCGCACGACCGAAGGCGCGGGACTGGGGCCCGATGCTGGAGCAGTCCGCCCGGCTGCTCGAGGACCGCACCGGCGCCGACCTCGACGAGTGGAACAGGCGGGTGCGCGACACCGGCATCACCGACGAGCAGGCGCTGCGGTCCTGGCTGGAGGGCCAGGGCGTCACCGGCTACCCGCAGATGATGCTCGTCATGGAACGCTTCGGGTATCCCGACTTCCTGCTGGCCAGCGCGGACGAGCTGATCGATGGCCAGTACCGCGACCGGGAGCACCTGCGGCCGATCCTCAACGCCGTGCTCGCCGCTGCCGCCGGCGTCGGCGACGTCACCGTCCAGGCCCGCAAGGGCTACGTCTCGCTGGTGGCACCCAAGCGGACCTTCGCCATGGTCCAACCCACCACGAAGGACCGCGTCGACCTCGGCCTCAAGCTGCCCGGCGCCCGCCCCGGCGGCCGCCTCCTCGCCGCCAAGAGCCTGCCACACGGCAACGTCAGGGTCGCGCTCACCGACCCGTCCGATGTCGACGGCGAGGTCGTCCACCTGCTCGAACGCGCCTACGACGCCAACTCCTAGCCCGCCAGGCGGATGCGTTCCTCCAAAGCCTGCCGAGCCAGCGTCGAGAGCGAGACCCCTTCCTGCTCGGCGAGGCGCTCGGCGGCCTCCCTGACTTCGGCCGACACGCGGAACGCCACCTGGGGCGACCGGAGTTGCACGGCTATCACCTCAAGCTCCACGCCGCGGGTCGTCCTTGCCGGTGAAGAGCAGTCGATCGTCCTCCTGACCGCTGCTGGCCGGCACCACGACCAGCTCGCCGGCGTTCTCCATGGCGGCGAGCGCGTGCACCTTGCCGACACGGTGCCGTCGTGCAGACTGAGCGAACCGGACCTCCATCGAGCTATTTTGTCAGACAAAAGACTACCCGACCGTGGTCGACACGCCGACCGCGAACATCAGGGTCGACATGCCGGGCGGTCGTGGTGATCGGCGGCTCGGCGGGCCTGACCGGGCAATAGCAATTCGCGAGAAGAGCCGCCAGGGCGGCCTGGATACGTTCGCAGGGTCAAGCCTGCTGCGCTCGACGTGGCGGCGGGTAAGCGCCGGCTGATAGAGGACTTCGGCATGTCTACGCAGGACACGCATACCCATGGCATGCCCCCAGAGGGCCCGTTCGGTGACGGTCCACCGCCCGGCATGTTCGGTGACGGTCCACCGCCCGGAATGTTCGGCGACGGGCCACCACCCGGGATGTTCGACGGTGACGGTCCGCCGGACGGGATGTTCGCTTTTCCCGAGCTTCCCGAGGACGAGTACAACCCGTACGACCCGAGGGTCCTGCAGAATCCCTTCCCGTTCTACAAGACGATGCGCGAGAAGGCCACGGTCTACAAGAGCCCGCTGTCGTCACAGTTCTGGATGTTCTCGGAGGGCGAGGAGGAGCGCGACGTCTACATTGTGACCGGTTATCGCGAGCTCGCCGTCGTCCTGGAGAATTCGGAGCTGTTCACATCGGAGGAGAAGGCCGGCGTCGAGGTGCCGGACCCGGTGCAAAAAGAACTGGAGCGCGGCTACCCGATCATGTCGACGCTGTACAGCCTCGACCCGCCGGAGCATACCCGGCGGCGGCACGTGAGCCAGCGGGCGCTGTCCGGGGAGCGGGTGGCGGCCAAGGAGCCGGAGCTGCGGGCGACCGCCAACGAGTTCGTCGACAGGTTCGTCAAGGACGGCCAGGCGGACCTGTACAAGCAGTACTGCACGCCGTACGTGCAGACCGCGATGCTCGACTTCATCGGCATGCCGCGCACCGACCACGGCAACATCACCAACTGGACGCAGGCGTTCCAGGAGGTGTGCATCCCAGGCACGACCCCGGTCGACCAGGTGCAGGCCGCCCGCGACGTGGTCGCCTACCAGCGGTACTTCGAGAACGCGATCACGCAGCGGCAGGGCGCGCCGCGCGACGACCTGCTCGGCGTGTTGGCGCAGGCTCGCAACGGCGCCGACTGCCCGACCAGCATGGGCGAGATGCTCTGGGGCGTCATGGAGCTCATCGGCGCCGGCTACGGAAACACGGCCGAGAGCCTGGTCAACGTGTTCCACACGCTGCTGGTGGACCCGAGCCGCTGGGGTGCCCTCAAGGCCGACCCGTCGCTGACCGGCGGCGCGGTCGAGGAGGCGCTGCGCATGGAGGGCTCGGTGCACTGGCTGTCCAGGAGCACCGCGAAGCAGGTGGAGCTCGGCGGCGTGGCGCTGCCGGCCGGCACCACCGTGGTGTGCCTGTTCGCCGCGGCCAACCGCGACCCCGACGCGTTCCCCGAGCCGGACGAGTTCGACGTGCACCGCGCCGGCAACGGCCCCCTCGGCCGGCACCTGGCGACCGGTCGCGGCGTGCACTACTGCGTCGGCGGCCTGTGGGCGCGGGCCGCACTGCGCATCGGCGTCGAGACGCTGCTCGAAAGAATCCCCGACATCCGGTTCAAGGACGGGTTCACGGCAAATTACCTCATGGCCGCGCCAATGATTCGGGTCGTTTCCGAGCTGCCGGTGGTCTGGGACACGACCAAAGCTAACGGATGAGACAACGAGGAGACTGCTATGTCCGTCGAGGTTGGCACGCTGGCAGAAGAGAAGGAACGCTACACGCATCACGTCGGCGAGTTCCGCAAGTCGGTGTTCGTGCCGGGGAACCTGGACCGTGTTCGGGAGTTCGTGCACGACGACGTGGTCGACCACTTCGCTCCGGCCGACGACCCGCCGGGCGTCGAGGGTTTCGCCAAGCGGTTCACCGCGGCGCAGGGCGCCATCAAGGGCCTGTCGATCGACGTTCTCGCCTCGTCGTACGACGGCGACGTCTTCTTCCAGGTCATCGCGCTGAACCTGCAGCACACCGGCGATTTCATGGGAATGCCGGCCACCGGCAAGACGTTCACGATCGGCGGTTTCGACGCATTCCGCTTCCGTGACGGGAAGATCGCCGAGCACTGGGGCGTCTACGACGTGTCGAAGATCCCGGACCTGCTGTCCGACGGCAACGGCGGCTGGTCGTCCATGTGGCCGCAGCCGGAGTGAGACCGGCGCGGCAACCGTCTGCGAGGTGACCGCCCATGCGGATGAACTGGCTCGAGAAGGCGCTGATGGACGGCCCCAGCAAACGCTGGATGCAATGGCACTACGAGGCGCCGCTGTTCGCCAAGCTCGGCGGCCCTGCGGCCGGCCAGCGGGTGCTCGACGTCGGCTGCGGCAACGGGGTTGGCATCGAGATCGCGCTGGCCCGCTTCGGGGCTGAGCAGGTCGACGGGCTGGACATCGACGACAGCCAGCTCGTCCGCGCGCGCAAGCGGCTCGCGAAGGTGCTGCGGTCGAGCCCGGGTGCGGGTGTCCCGCAGGACAGAGTCCGGCTGCTGGTCGGTGACGTGTGCGAGATCCCGGCACCGGATGGCGCCTACGACGCCGTGTTCAACTACCTGGTCCTGCACCACGTCATCGACTGGCAGCGCGCCCTGGCCGAGATCCACCGGGTGCTCAAACCCGGCGGCCTTTTCTACTTCGAGGAGACGCCGGGCTCGTCGCTGTCCAGCTGGCCGGCGCGGGTGCTGCTGGACCACCCCAAGGAGAACCGCTTCGAGGTCGACGCGTTCACCGAGGCGGTGCAGCGCCAGGGGTTCGGCGTCGGTCACGTCGAGGTGCGGGCCCGCGGCAACGTGTTCTTCGGGGTCGGCCAGCGCGGCAGCGCCACCGACCACCCGGTGATCCCCGACAAGGCAGTAGCGGAAGGGCAGGCCGTGTCATGAGCACGGATATCGGCACAGACATCACGACGGATCCCAGCCGGCTGTTCGGGCTCGCCGAGGGCGTGTACGCGGTGGACGTCGTCGTCACGGCGGCGTGCCACCTCGACCTGTTCAACTGGCTCGACGAGCACCCGGCCACGGTGGCCGAGATCTGCGTGGCGCTGGACGTCACCGAGCGCCCCACCGGCGTGGTGCTGACCCTGCTGGCGGCGATGGACCTGGTCGAGCAGGACGCCGCCGGCGTGCACCGGCTCACCGAGCTCGCCCGGCGATACCTGCTGCGCTCCTCGGCGTGGGACCTCACGCCGCTGTTCAAGGTGCTCAAGGACCGCCCGTCCGGCCAGGAGCTGCTGACCGTGCTGCGCACCGGGCAGCCGCTGGCCGCCATGTTCGGCGGCCCAGGTGGCGACGGCCCGCCCGGCGACGGCCCACCCTGGGGCGACGGCCCACCACCATGGGGCGATGGCCCACCGCCATGGGGCGACGGCCCACCACCGTTCGGAGACGGACCACCCGGTGGCGGGCCGCCGGGTGAGGCGGTCGACTGGGCGGCCGGCATGGCGGACATGGACTTCGCCGCCGACTTCCTCGCAATGACCGACAGCCGCAACGCCTACCTGGCCGACGTGCTCGCCGAGCGGCTCGACCTCAGCGGCGCGGAGCACGTCCTGGACGTGGCCGGCGGATCCGGCATCTACGCGAGCGCGCTGGTGCGGCGCAACCCAGGGCTGCGCGCCACCGTGCTCGAGCAGCCGCCGGTTGACGAGGTGGCCAGGCAGTCGATCGCGGGCCGCGGCCTGCAGGACCGGGTCGGCGTACGGGCCGGGGACATCCTGCGGGGTGAGCTGCCGACCGACGCCGACGTGCACCTGCTCTCCAACGTCGTGCACGACTGGGGCGCGGAGGAGGTGCTCGAGCTGCTGCGCGCCTCCTACCGGGCGCTGCCGGCCGGCGGGCGGATCGCCATCCACGACGCCCTGCTGGACGAGGGCAACGCGCTGGCCGTCGCCGAGTACTCCGTCCTGCTCATGGTGTACACCGCCGGCCGCTGCTACGCCGTGACCGAGATCGAGGACCTGCTGGCACGGGCCGGCTTCGTCCGCGCCACCCGCGTCCCCACCGCGGCCAACCGCAGCGTCGTAGTGGCGCACAAGCCCGCGTAGCTGGTGGCCTCCAAGTACCACCATTGCGGCGTTGATGGGCCTTTAACTACAGCCACTTCGACCGAGCCAGGGCCGGAAGGAACGACAGCAATGAGCACGGAGACCCCCGCGGTCAACCCAGCGGAGCAGCCGAAGCCGTTCAGCTTCGCCGACTACGACTGGTCCTCGTTCGACCCGGACACGTTCGACTGGGAGAGCTTCGACTTCTCCAACGTGGACTGGTCCACGTTCGACGCCTCGAATGTCGACTGGTCGAAGTTCGACATGTCCAAGTTCGAGGGCTTCGACTTCGCCTCGATGTTCGCCGCCATGCCGGAGCCCGACGACCCGATCGAGATGGGCGCGAAGTTCAACCCGTTCGACCCGTCGTTCCTCGCGGACCCGCACGCGTTCTTCGCACGGGCCCGCGAGGAGGCACCGGTCTGCCACAACGGGTTCATGGACTACTGGATCGTCACCCGCTACGAGGACGCCATGCGCGTGCTCAGCGACTTCAAGCTGTTCTCATCCGACGCCAAGATCGAGCCGCCGGAGTCGATCGCCGGGTTCCTCGCGGAGCAGGGGTACCCAGTCGCCGCGCAGCTGTTCGGCACCGACCCGCCCGTGCACACCCGGATCCGCACGCTGTTCCTCGAGGGGTTCACGCCGCGCCGGATCGCCGCGCTGGAGCCCGGCGTCCGCAAGCACGCGCACGAGCTGGTCGACGCGATGGTCGCCGGCAACGCGAGCAACGCGGCCGACCTGCGCGCCGCGTACATCCACCCGCTGCCGCGCACGGTGATCCTCGACCTGATCGGCGTGCCCCGCGAGGACCACGCGCAGCTCGAGGCGTGGCACGAGGCGTGGGGCAACCTGTACAACCCGATGGCCAGCCAGGAAGCGCTGATGGACTCGGCCACGGAGGTCGTAAAGTACCAGCACTACTACGGCAGGATCATCGACGAACGGCGCGCCGACCCTGGCGAGGACATGGTCAGCGCGCTGGTCACCGCGGCGGCGGAGGGCCTGGAACCGCTGCAGGACGCGGAGCTGGTCTGGCAGCTCATGGGCCTGCTGGCGGCCGGCCACGAGACCACCACCAACGCGTTGAGCAACACGCTGGTACGGCTGCTGGAGGACCACGACCAGTGGCAGCAGATGGTGGCCGACCCCGCCAGGATCCCGGCCGTGGTCGAGGAGGGCCTTCGGGTGGCCAACCCGGTGCTCGGGCTGCCACGGGTGACCACCCAGGACATCGACTTCGGCGAGGTCACCGTGCCTGGCGGCAAGCAGCTGCTGATCTCCTACGCCTCGATCAACCGGGACCTGCCCGACATGCCAGACCCGGACGCCTTCGACCCCGACCGGCCCAACGTCTCCAAGCACCTCGGGTTCGGGTGGGGCGTTCACTTCTGCATCGGCGCGCGGCTGGCCAGGCTGCAGCTGCGCGTCGCGCTGGAGGTGCTGGCCGAGCGGCTGCCGGGGTTGCGGCTGCAACCCGACGTCAAACGGGAGTTCGCCCCACACCCGTTCCTGTGGGGGCCGAGCAAGCTGGCCGTCGAGTGGGACGTCACGGCGACGTAGCGCGCCGGGCGCACTGAGGAGGAGTGCCATGACCGACGCCATGACCGTCAACGCCCGGTCCGAGCCGAAGCGCTGGCCGGCCCTGATCGTGCTGTCGTTCGTCCAGCTCGTGCTGGTACTCGACGACAGCGTGGTCAACATCGCCATTCCGTCCGTGCAGCGCGACCTCGGCTTCTCGGTGCCGGGGCTGGCCTGGATCAACACCAGCTACGTGCTGGTGTTCGGCGGCCTGCTGCTGCTCGGTGGCCGGCTCGGTGACGTGCTGGGACGCCGGCGGGTCTTCCTCGTCGGCGTGGTGGTGTTCGGGCTGGCCTCGCTCGCCTGCGGGGTGGCGCAGGCACCGTGGCAGCTGCTCACCGCGCGGGCCGTGCAGGGTGTCGGCGCCGCGCTGGCCTCGCCGGCGGCGCTGGCCATCATCACCGTGTCGTTCGCGGATCCGCAGGAGCGCAGCAAGGCGTTCGCCACCTGGGGCATCTCGGCCGGCGTCGGCGGGCTGCTCGGCATGGTGCTCGGCGGGCTGGTCACCGACCTGGCGTCGTGGCGCTGGGTCTTCCTGATCAACGTGCCGATCACGCTGGCCGCGGCCGCCATCCTGCCGAGGCTGATCGGCGAGTCGAGGGACCCCAAGGCCGGCCGCGCCGACCTACCGAGCGGCCTCACGATCACCGCAGGCATCGCGGTGCTGATCTACGGGCTGCTCGAGTTCGGCCGCACCGGCAGCGCAGGGCGGCTGTGGCCGAGCCTGGCCGCGTCCGCGGTGCTGGTGGCGTTGTTCCTGTTCCGGCAGTCGCGCAGCGCGGCCCCGCTGGTGCCGCGCGGGTTCCTGCGGGTACGGGTGCGCACCACTAGCTTCGTCGTGATGCTGCTGATGGCCGGCGCCACCATGGCGCAGTTCTTCGCGCTGTCGCTGTACCTGCAGGAGGTGCTGCACTACTCGGCGCTGCGCACCGGGCTCGCGCTGGTCCCTCAGGCGGTCATCTCGTTCATGTTCTTCCCGCTGTCCGCCGTGGTGATCAACAAGCTTGGCCTGCGGTTCGCGCTGCCGGCCGGCCTACTGATCATGGCGGTCGGCTTCGCGCTGCTCGGCCGGCTGTCGGTGGACGGGTCGTACTTGATGGACGTGCTGCCGACGCTGGTGGTCAACGCGGTGGGCGGGCCGCTGGCGTTCACCTCGGTGACCACGGCCGCGGTCGGCGACTCCGGCGACGAGGCTGGCCTTGCCTCCGGCCTGGTTGACGCCGCCCAGCAGGTCGGCACCGCGATCGGGCTGGCGCTGTTCGTGACCATCGGCACCCGGTTCGCCGCCAGCGCCGGCCAGGTGACGGTGCAGGCCGACGGGCTGGCCACCGCTTTCCTCGCGGCCGCCGGGGCCCTCGTGGTGATCGCGGTCATCGCCTACGCGGCCATGGGCCGGACGTCGCTGAAGGCGTCCATGGGTCCGATGGAGCCGCCACCTTCGGCGGAGTCGCCGTCGGAGTCGGCGGAGTCGCCGTCGGGGTCGGCGGAGTCGGCGTCGGCGGACTCGGACGGTGATGCCGTGGCGGCCGGGGCCGCGGCGCCGGAGAGCGTGCCGGCAGACTGACCGTCATGTCGCAGCGGAGCCTGCCGGCGCGGTTGCGCATCGGATCGGGTCAGACGATCCGGGCGATCGACCCGCCGGCGGGCTATGACGCCATGCTGGCCGACGGCCTGCCGCCGCGGGTGGAGTTCCCCGGTGACGGACCGGCCGACCAGGTGCACGTGTTCGCCTCCTCGGCGCCGGAGCTCGCGGCCACGCTGCCGGCGGCGCAGGCCGCGGTCGGGGACGGCGGCCTGCTGTGGGTCTTCTACCCCAAGGGCAGCACCGGCTCCGCGATGACAAGGGCGATCGTCATGCGCGAGCTCGGCAGGACCGGCTGGCTCGCGGTGGCCAACGTCTCGGCCGGCGACGTGTGGTCGGCGGTGCGGGCACGGCCGGCAGGGCCGGGGGAGCTGGACCCGTCCCGCGGCAGGTCCGCCGCCGTGCACACCGGTGACGCGTAGCGGGGCGGGCCCCGCGCCGGTCAGGCGGTGTCCACCTGGCTGTAGGCCGCGATGGCCAGCAGCAGTGGCGCGGCGAACACGATCGGCGGGTCGACCGCCTCCGGGGTCCGCAGCTCGATCTCGAACGGCGCCGGTGGCCGGCCGCCCCGCACCGTGAGCATCTCCCGGCTGGCGCCGACGTACCCCGAGGGCCCCCCGGTGTCCCGCAGCGACCGGCCCACCGTGGCGTCCCGGTCGAGGCACATCGCCAGCGCGTAGTAGCCGCCGTCCGGCAGCCCGAAGAACTGCGCGAGGCCGGGCACCGGCACCACCGCGCTCCTGGTCGGCTGGCCCTGCGGTATGCCGGAGTCGAACAGCCCGACCGCGGCCACCGCCGGCCGGCCGGGACCGCCGGTGAGCAGGCCACGCATCGGTGGCGCACCGCTGTGCCCGTCGTCCTGGTGGAACCGGGTGAGCACCTCGCTCATCGGCAGGTCGCCGTAGAGCAGCGCCGCGTTGCGGAAGCGGCTGGGAGCCAGCCCGACGTACCTGTTGAACTGGGTGGTGAACGTGCCGAGGCTGGCGTAGCCCACCGTGTCGCAGATCTCGGTCACGTTGAGTGAGGTGTCCACCAGCATCCGCTTCGCCTCCGCCATCCGCAGCGCCGTCAGGAAGCGCGACGGCGTGGTGGCGGTGACCCTGCGGAAGACCCGGTGGAAGTAGAACGGGCTCAGCAGCGCGGTCTGGGCGAGCTCGCTGAGCGAGTAGCGGCAGCCGGGGCAGGCGCGCATCCGGTGCAGCGTGCGCAGCACCGCGCTGAGGTGGTCCTGGCTGGTCGGCTCGGCGAGGCAGGTGCGGGCCGCGGCGCAGAGCTGCTCCGACGTGCATCCGGGCGGGCCGGCCGCACAGCCAGCCCTGGACTGCGAACTCCGCAGGCTCGTCATGGGCAGCTCTCGGGGGTGCGTGAGCGTAGAAGATTCCTATTATTTCTTGTATCGTAACACCATGCGATGGCTGCCGGCCTCCGTACGGTTTTGCTTGCCACAGCGCCGACCCCGGCCTCGGAACAATGGCAAACTTCGAGAAGTCTGTTCCAACTCGCATACCTAGATTCAGTAGTCGGCGACCCAGGTTGACACCCGCGGAGGGCACCATGACGACCTCAGAGCTGCAGTTCGCCGGTGGGTTCGCGGGGGTTCCGGCGACGCCGGCGTTCGACACGACGGCCTCATCGGCGGCGTTCCCTCCGCTCGGCGGCTCGGCGTTCCCGGTGGTGCAGGACCGCTGGGAACGGCTGGTCAGCATGGCTATCACGCCGGCACCTGCCGGCCGGGTGTGGGACGCGCTGACCGACCCCGAGCACGTCAGGAACTGGCTGGCGGTGTGCCGCGGCCGCTGGGCCGTGCGCGACGCCGAGTCCACCCTTGACTTCGAGGACGGCGAGTTCTTCTACTGCCGGACCACGCGCAGCACGGCGCCGACCGCGGCCCGCGCCGGCACGCTGGCCTACCTGTGGCGGTGGGTGGGCATCGGCCCGGCCACCCAGGTCACCTGGACGGTCACCCCGACCCCGCAGGGCACCATGATCACCGTGGTCGAGGAGGCCACCAACCCGCCGTCGGACTGGCGGTCGTGGAACGGCATGGGCTGGCCAGGCATCCTCGACCAGCTCGCCACCTACCTCAGGACCGCTGCGTTCACCCGCTGGCCGTGGCGCCGGATGGGCCCGTACCTGCAGATCCCGTTGCCGCTGATGCCGTTCCAGGCATGGGAGGCGCTGACCAGCCCCGGCGCGATCAAGTTCTGGATGCAGCGGCAACGGGGCTCCTTCGACCCCGACGACGAGCTGACCCTCGTCATGGGAGACGCCAGCGGCACCATCCAGATGCGGGTGACCAAGGTGGTCGACGCCGGGCAGGAGTTCCCGTCCTATCTGCCGTACATCGAGTTCGAGCTGCGCCGCCCGTCGTGGAAGGCGCCGCTCGGCGGCCGGATGTGGATCGAGCCGACCGGCCTCGGCCACAGCCTGCTGCAGGTCTTCCACTACGACTGGGAGCGGCTGGACATCCCCGACCCGGTCACCGAGCGCACCATGCTGACCAACTTCTGGATCAACGCGGCCGGCCGGGCGAACCTGCTGCTCAACCCGCCGCAGGGCGCACCAATCGGCCCGCACGGCTGGTCGGCCGGCGGCGGCTCTGCGCAAGGCACCAACGGCCATGGCACCAACGGCCACGGCGGCGACCCCGGCGCCTACCCCGGCGCCTACCCCGGCGCCTACCCCGGCGCCTACCCCGGCGGCGACCCCGGCAGCGCTCCCGGCGCTCCCGGACCCGATGGCGAGGATGTGACATCGTCCCCGTCTACGTGGGGAAATGCCACATCGTCGCCGGCGGCGGGAGGCGCCGGGAACGGGCACGGGCCGGGTGGGCCCGGTGGCGCGCCACCCGGCATTCCCGGCGACCTGGACTTCGCCGCGGCGATGGGGTTCGCCGGCAAGGTGATGAGCGACCTCGGCGGC
>Ga0210378_10001525_pt1 | contig 12130 bp, 10 predicted proteins | sample PLM1_60_b1redo_FD_155465 | JGI IMG/M metagenome (GOLD analysis project Ga0210378, IMG submission 155465) | Groundwater sediment microbial communities from an aquifer in East River, Colorado, USA - PLM1_60_b1 redo | ecosystem: Environmental > Terrestrial > Soil > Riparian zone | place: USA: East...
AGGCAGCCACGCCTCGTCAAGGACCAATTCCAGTTGTACTGGGCTAGAATCACGCCTCACCGACCTGTGGAGGGCGGGCGAACCACGCGGCATGAGCACCACCTCGACCGTGGCTCCGGGGCGCGGACCTGGTGACCGCGCCCGACTTGCGCATGCCCTGCGCGAGGCCCGCAGCGGCGCGGGCCTGTCCGGCACGGAAGCGGGCAGGCGAGCCGGCATGTCACAGTCCAAGATCTCGAAGATCGAGCGCGGTTTCCTACTGCCCTCGATCGACGATGTCGAGGTGCTGTGCCGGGTCTACGCCGTGCCGGCCGCGCTCGGTGAGGAGCTCCGCGCGACGGTGGCCGGGCTGAGGGCAGAAGCGTCTGCGCGCGTGATCCTCGCCCGCGGCGTCAGTGAGATGCAGCGCCGCATCGGGCAGCTCGAATCGTCCGCGTCCGTGGTCCGAGGCTTCCAGCCGGCGATGGTGATCGGCTTGCTCCAGACGGACGCGTACGCGCGCTGCGTCTTTGGTACCCCGGATTCTCCGGCGCTCTCGGACGACGACATTGATGAGGCAACCGAGGCGCGAGCGAACAGGCAACGGATCCTCGCTGACGAGTCGAAGCAGTTCGTCCTGATCATGACCGAGGGCGCGCTCCGGTGGCAGGCAGGTTCGGCCGCGCTGATGGTCGAGCAGGTCGAGGCTGTTGCCGCAGCGGTGCAGCGCGCGAACGTGTCAGTCGGGTTGATTCCCTGGACCACACCCGTCCAGTTCTTCCCGCGCCACGGCTTCCACCTGTACGACGACGATGCGGCCATAGTGGCCACCGAAACCGCTACGGCAACCATTACTGGCGCGTCCGACCTCGCGACCTACGCCGAGTTGTTCACCGCGCTGGAACAGGCGGCCGTGTTCGGCGACGACGCGCTACCGCACCTGGACCGGATCGCCGGCGAGTACCGCACGCTAGACCGCGGCGCACTCGATCAGTAGCGCGTGCTCGGGGTGGAGCACCGGCATGGCGAGGCCGTGCGCGGCGAGCTGTGCGCCGGTGAGCGTGACCCCGTTGGCGAGCCAGGGCGGCGGCGCCTTCATCGGCCCCAGGCCGTCCTCGCCGAGGCGTAGCCAGCGCACCGCGTAGCGGCGGTCCGGGGCGAGCCCGGTGAGGCGCATCGGCGGTGTGACCGTGGTGGGCGACGCGCCGAGCTGGGCGAACGCGAACACGGCCGCGTTCTGGTCGGTGGCGACGACGCCGTGGGCGAGCGTCGCCGGGTCCGGGTGTTCGACACGCACCGTGGTACCGCTGTGCAACAAGGGCCGGAGCTGCTTGTACAGGGCGATGACGTCGGTGATCACCGCACGTTCGGCCGGCGATGCCGTGGTGATGTCCCACTCGATGCCGAGGTGCCCGAAGAGCGCCGTGGCCGCACGGACGCCCAGGTCGTGGACGCGGGCCGTGGTGTGGGAGCGGGGCGGGCCGATGTGCGCGCCCATCAGCTCGGGCGGGAGGAAGTAGCTGAAGCCGCGCTGGATGAGCTGGCGCTCCAGGGCGTCGTTGCAGTCCGACGTCCAGATCCGCTGCGTGTAGGTGAGGACGGCCAGGTCGGCGCGGGCGCCGCCGGAGGAGCAGCTCTCGATCTCCACGTCCGGGTGGCGCTGGCGCAGGTCGCCGAGGAGGGCGTAGAACGCGAGGGTCTGCGCGTGGACGCCCGCACGCCCGGCTTGTCCGCTGCCGGCCTGCACCAGGTCGCGGTTCATGTCCCACTTGAAGTAGCTGATGTCGTGCTCGGTGAGCAGCCAGTCCAAGCGCTCCAGCAGGTATGCGGAGACGTCCGGGTTGGCGAGGTCGAGGACGAGCTGGTGCCGTCCCAGCACCGGCGTGTACCCCGGAACGCTGAGCACCCAGTCGGGGTGGGCGCGGTAGAGGTCGGAGTCCGGGTTGACCATCTCCGGCTCCACCCACAGCCCGAACTCCAGCCCGAGGCTGCGGACGTGCTCGATGAGCGGCGTCAGCCCCTTCGGGTACTTCCGCTCGTCCACGTACCAGTCGCCCAGGCCGGCGAGGTCGTGGTCCCGTCCGCGGAACCAGCCGTCGTCAAGGACGAACCGCTCAGCACCGACGGCGGCGGCGGCATCGGCGAGCGCGCGGAGCCGGTCCGGATCGTGGTCGAAGTAGACCGCTTCCCACGTGTTCACGACGACGGGGCGGGGCTTCGCGGGGTGGCCGGGACGGAGCCGGATGAACTGGTGGAACGAGCTGGTGATCCCGGCCAGCCCGTCGGGCGTGTAGGTGGCATACAGCCAGGGGGTCGCGTACATCTCGCCGGCCGCCAGCACCACCTCGCCGGGGAACAGCAGCTCGCCGCCCTGCAGGTACGCCTGGCCGTTGTTGAGCCGCTCGACACGCAGCGCGTGGTTGCCACTCCAGCCGACCTGGACGGCATACACCTCGCCGTGCCGCTCGCCGAAGCCGGCCGCGCCGACCATCAGCCCGGGGGGATTGTCGGGTGATGTGCGGCCACGGCGGTTCTCCTGCACGAGCGCGGCGGCGCCGAGCCGGTGCCGCTGCTCCTGCCACTCCTTGCACCACCGTCCGGTGAAGCTCAGCACCTCGTCGGTAGCGGCCGGCAGCGGCAGCGTGGCGACCAGCCGCTCCACCCGGTACGGCGCCTCGCCCGCGTTCGTCAGCCGCAGCTGGACCCGGAGCAGATCGGTGTCCGGATGCAACTCCAGCTCGACTGTGACTGCCAGCTCGGCGACCGGATCGGCGAGGTCGATCGTGAGCGTTTCTGCCGTGGCCGTGTGGCTGACATAACCGAGCACGGGCGACCAGGCGAGCCCGTCCCGGTGCCCGGCGAGGCCCGGCTGCCCGATGAACCCCGCCGCGTCGACCGGGAGCAGCGTGACCGGGACGCCGACGTCCAGGCCGGCCTCCGGGATCGCGCGGGTGACCGCCGTCCGCAGCTCGTCCAGGTCGACGTCGGCCGGGAGCGCGGCGCCCCAGTGCAGCACGGTCGGGGTGGTCGCGCTGAGGTCGACGACCAGACTGCTGCGGCGTCCCCGCAGGTGGACGGGGTTCTGCGGCACGTAGGCGCTCCGATCAGCTCGTACGGACGATGGAGAACAGCTCGGCGAGGCGCCCGTCGGGGAGCCCCGCGGCGCGCACGTTGTCGCCGAAGTTCCGGCGGAGGTGGTCGGGCAGCTCGGGTAGGTGGCCGGTCTGGCTGCGGTGGGCGTGCAGCGCGGCGAGCTTGCGGTCGAACGTGCCGGTGATGTCGACGGCGTAGTCGGCGTCGGGCGTGTCGATGAACCACACCTCCCGCACCGTCCACGGCTTGAGGCCCTCGTCGGCGAGAAGTTCCGGGTGGGCGAACGCGTTGCGGGCGTCGGGGAAGACCGCGCAATATGTCGCCTCGCCCACGGCGAGGTGGTCAGGATGGCTCGGGCCTAGCCGTGACCAGGTCCGCTCTGGTGACTGGGTGAGCACCCGATCCGGCCGGAACCGTCGGATCTCTCGGGTGATGTCGCGGCGCAGCGCGTGCGTGACGTAGACGGCTCCGTCCGGATGATCGAGGAACGTCACCTCGCTGACTCCGACCGCCGCCGCAGCCGCGCGCTGTTCCGCCTCCCGCAGCGCCGGCATCTGCTCACGCGGTGTGTCGTCGAAGCCACCGGCGTCGCCGCGCGTGACGATGCAGTACGCGACCTCGATCCCGGCTTCGGTCCAACCCGCCACCGTGCCGGCCGCCCCGAAGTCCACGTCGTCCGGGTGGGCCGTGACGACGAGCGCGCGGACAACGTCGTCCAGCGGCTTGGCGGAGGGCGGAAAGGTCACCCGTCCGATGTTAGGTGCTGCGACAACTATCTGCGCGGTTTCAGAGCGGGCCGCGGCCGGCGCGGAGCAGGAGCATCGCCAGCGGGGCACCGGTGTCGCCAAGGGCGTCCCGGAACTTCTCCACGATCTGCTGCTCGCGGGCGAGCACGAGGCGGGTGCCGCCAGCGGCGATCCGGGCTGCGCCGACCTGGCGGCTGAGTTCGGCGCGTTCCTGCCAGAGCTGGATCAGCTCGGCGTCGACGGCGTCGATCCGGGTGCGCAGTGCGGCGACGGGATCGGCGACGCTCGTGGGTTCCACGGTGGGGATGGTCATGGCTGGTTCTCCTGGGGTCGGTGTCCCTGCCCTGGCCCGGAAACGGCGAACGCCCCGGGCTCAAGCCCGGGGCGTCGTAGGTGTCTGTGCTCAGACGGCGTCGACGGCTGCCGGGATCCGGTAGCCATAAAAAAACGACGTGGTCTGTGGGGTCACGGATGAAGTCTCGCACGGCGTCCCGCATAGAGGTCAAGGCCGTCTCAGTGTGTGGACGCTCACCGCCGGCCTGTGTCGAGCGCCCGGGCGAAGACGGCCACCACCGCGAGCAGCGCCGCGGCCACCGCCAGCGCCGCCGGCAGGTTCGTCAGTTCGGCGATCCCGCCGACTGTGCTGGGTCCGGCGAGCCAGCCCACGTAACTGACGGTGGCGACGGCGGCGATCGAGACGCCGGGCTGCTCACCGTGGGTCCCGGCGGCACTGAACGTCAGCGGTACGACCGTCGCGATGCCCAGCCCGAGCAGCCCGAATCCGGCGAGCGCCGCGGCCGGATCCGGGATCGTCACGGCCGCGAGCAGGCCCACCACGCCGACGCTGGCCGCCACCCGGACGAGGCGCGCTGGGCCGAACCGCGCCACCATCTGGTCGCCGGCCAACCGCCCGACGGCCATGCAGATCGAGAACGCCGAGTATGCGGTGGCGGCCAGGCCCTCGCTGGTGCCGCGGGCGTCGGTGAGGAAGACGGCGCCCCAGTCGCCGATCGCCGCCTCGGTGAACAGGGCACAGAATCCCACGACGGCGATCAGCAGGATGCTGCGATCCGGCAGGGCGAACGTGGGCCCCCGCTCGGCCGGCGGGCCGGATCCGCGCATCCGGAGCGCGATAGCCAGCCCGGCGGCGGCCACCGTGGCGCCGACCAGCGCGAGATGGGTGGTGGCCGGCACGCCCGCGTGGGCCACGACGCCGGCACTCGCCGAGCCGATCAGGCCGCCGACGCTCCACATGCCGTGCAGCCCGGACATGATCGGCGCACCGTGGCGCTGCTCCACCTCGACACCGTTGGCGTTCACCGCGATGTCCAGTGCCCCGCCCGTGGCCCCGAACAGGACGAGCGACGCCAGCAGTGCGCCCAGATTCGGCGAGTACGCCGGGAGCGCCACGCTGACGCCGAGGCCGACGACGCTGACGATCGCCATCGGCTTGGCGCCGTACCGGCCGACCAACTGCCCGACCAGCGGCATTGCCAGGATCGCGCCGGCCGCCGGGCCGAGCAGAGCCAGGCCGAGCCCGCCGGCGGAGAGGCCGAGCGAGTCCTGGATCCACGGGATCCGCCCGGCCCAGCTGCCCTGCGCGGTGCCGAAGACGGCGAACAGCAGGGCCACGGCGAGGCGCCCGGTGGGGTCGCGACGGGCCGTCATCGCAGGGGCAGGCACCCGTCCATCGTCGCCGAATTGATTCAGACCCGCAGCGGGACCGCCGATCCGGCACCGAGCGCGGCCAGCGTGATCCGGTGCAGCGACGTGCTGCCGGGCCGCAGGTAGTCGCTGTGCCCGGCGGCGCCGCTGGAGAAGACCCGGGCGCCGAAGTCGGGCTCCACGGGGTCTGCGCCGAGCCCCAGGCGGCCGCCGAGCAGGCGCACGTGCGGGACATGCCGGATCCAGTCGCGGGCGCCGCGGGTTGCCCAGACCCGGGCGCGAGCACCGGCGATCGGCGGCATGCCGGGGCTGCCGAAGACCACCACGTCGGTGACGGGAAGTCCGGGGAGCGCGTACCCGCACACGACGGATCCGTAGCTGTGGCAGAGCATGCTCACGGCGGCACCGTTGGCACTTAGCGTGGCCACGAGCTGCCGCAGTTCCGTGGCGCCGTCCCGGGCACGCCGGTCACCTGCGACGTCGAGGCTCAGCGTGTCCGGGGCGTCGTACCCGAGCCACGCGAGCACGGCGACCCGCTCGCCGGGGGCCGTTGCGCGAGCGTCCCGGTACACCGCGCGGGCTCCGCCGGCGGGCGTGGCGTGCGGCTTGTCGCCGCGCTGGTCGAACGTCGCCAGCCCGGTGTCGGACCCCGGTACGAGCACGATCACCCGCTCGGCGGCGGCAAGGTCACCGACGACCTCGACGGCCCGACCGTCCCCGCGCGGATCGAAGACGAGGAACTGCCGATCGGGACGGGCAAGCGCGCGACCGGCGCCGGAGTCACGGATCGCGGCGCGGTTAGCGGCGTACCGCGCGGTCAGGGCGCTGGTGGTCACCTCGGGCAGCGGGAGGGCGGCGGCGGCCGGGCGGGTGGCGGCCGGGCGGGTTGTGGCCGCCGGTGGCGCATCGGCGCTCGGCCCGACCGTCACGACGACGAGCAGAACCGCCAGCCACCGTTTCATCGCGTTCTCCCTGTTCAGCGCGGTGATTGCTGAACAAGGACGCTAGGAATCCGGGGCTGTCGTCCGCGTCACCCGGCGGCGCTCACCTCACGGGTACGCCGTACGGGGTACGCGGGTCAGTCAGTCGCCGGGCCGGACGAGGCCCGTCTCGAACGCGTAGACGATCGCCTGGGCGCGGTCACGGAGGTCGAGCTTGGCGAAGATCCGCCCGACATGGGTCTTGACCGTCTGCTCCGCGACCACCAGCTGACCGGCGATCTCGCCGTTGGACAGGCCACGGGCGATCAGCGCGAGAACCTCGGTCTCCCGCTCGGTCAGCCCTTCGAGCTTCGCCCGGCTCGGCCCCCTCGGCGCACCGAGCCGCGCGAACTCGGCGATGAGGCGCCGGGTCACCGACGGCGACAGGAGCGCGTCGCCCGCCGCGACCACGCGGACCGCGTCCGACAGCTCCCGCGCCGACGCGTCCTTGAGCAGGAAGCCGCTCGCGCCGGCCCGCAGCGCGGCGTACACGTAGTCGTCCAGGTCGAACGTGGTAAGCATCAGAACCTTCGGCGCACTGTCGTCGCCGCCGAGGATCTGGCGGGTCGCCTCCAGGCCGTCCATCACCGGCATCCGCACGTCCATCAGCACGACGTCCGGAGACGCCTCGCCGACCGCGCGTACCGCCTCCTCACCGTTGACCGCCTCGGCGACGACCTCGATGTCCGGCTGCGCGTTGAGGAGCAGCGAGAACCCGGACCGCACCATGCTCTGGTCGTCGACGATCAGGACGCGGATGGTCACGCGGCGTCCTCCGAGTTCAGGGGCAGGGTGACGGCGATGGCGAAACCGCCGTCCGGGGTGGCGCGCGCGGTGAGCTCGCCGCCGAGCATGGACGCCCGCTCGTGCATGCCGAGCAGCCCGTGGCCGCTGCCGTCCGGCCCGGTGGTGGCGTTGCCGCGGGGCGGTCCGTTGACGATCCGCAGGCCCAGCGCGTGCGCGCCGTAGGCGACGTCGATCGTCACCCGTGCACCCGGCGCGTACCGCATGGCGTTGCTGAGCGCCTCCTGCACGATCCGGTACGCGGACACCTCGACGCCGGGCGGCAGCGGCCGGGCCGCACCGGTGACCGAGGTACGGACGGTCAGCCCGGCGTTCTGCGCGCTGATCACCAGATCGCCGAGGCGGTCGAGGCCGGGCTGGGGGACCGTGTCGGCGCTGCCCTGCTCGGAGCGCAGGACGCCCAGGATCCGGCGCAGCTCGGTGAGGCCCTCCAGCGCGCTCGCCCGGATCTCGGCGAAGCTCGTGGCCAGTTCGGGCGGCGGGTTGGGCACCTTGTACGGTGCCGCCTCCGCCTGGATCGCGATCACCGACATGTGGTGCGCGACGACGTCGTGCAGCTCGCGCGCGATCCGGGACCGCTCCTCCAGCAGCGTCCGGGCCTGCTGACTCTCCTCCAGTTGGCGCTCCTGCTCCACCAGGTGCTGCTGCGCCTGCCGGCGGATCCGCACGTTGTGGCCGAAGAGGACCGGGATGCTTACCATCAGCGCGCCGGTGACGCCCGCGGCCTGGTCCCGGCTGAGCAGCACGACGCAGGCAACCGTGATGAGCCAGGCGCCCATCGTCACCCGCCGCTCGGCGCGGACCGCGACCGCGTACAGGCAGAGGGCGAGGACGATGCCCGCGCCCACAGCTTTCGCCGGTTCGACGCCGCGCAGCGTGAGCGCCGCCCAGACCACGGCAAGCAGCGAGCAGCGCCACGCCGCCAGCGGCCACCAGGTGCGCAGCACCAGTGGTGCGCTGACGAACAGCGCAGCCAGTGTGGCGAGGTTGTCGGTGCCCGGACTGGGCGTGCTCTGCTGGAGCTGGTCGGTGGTCGTGCCGAGGATGATGAGCGCCAGGATCAGGTCGACGGCGACGGCGAGATCGAGCGGGAACGGCAGCCAGCGCGGCGTGCGACGCACCCAACGTGGGCGCGGTCCGGGTGGGTCGGCGGTGCCGGTGACGGCCGCGGCGGTCAGTGTCCGGACGGCAGTCTCGACCGCCGGCGAGCGCCGTACCCGGGCGAGCCATGCGCCGGCGCGCTGCATGATCTCGGTCCGGGTCACACGTTCAGGCTAGGTCGCGCGGGCGGGCCAGGGCGTACGCCCGCAGGAGGAAACCGGACGTAGCTCTCCGGTAGGGGGTGCCCGGCGTGCTAGACAGGTGGGATGAACGACCTGGTCACCGCCCGGTTGTGGCTCCGCCCGATGGGCGTCGATGAGGCGCGGAACGTCGCGCTGGGCGTGCCCGGCGCGCACTCCACGTGGGCGCCGGGCTATCCCGCGGTGAGCGACATCGTCGCCGTCGGCGGCTTCCTGGAGTACCGCGCGGTGGCCGGCGACCCGCGCCCGTTCGGCCCGTACCAGCTGATCCGCCGTGCCGACGGGCTGACCATCGGCGGCGGTGGGTTCCATGGACCGCCCGGCGAGGACGGCAGCGTCTGGATCGGGTACGGCGTGATCCCGCCGGCGCGCCGCAACGGGTACGCGACCGAGGCACTGCGGGCGCTGCTGGCGTTCGCGCGGGAGCGCGGGGTGGCCGTGGTGCGCGGCGAGGCCGACCGGGCGAACGACGTCTCGCAGCGGGTGATGACGGCGGTCGGCATGGTGTTCGTCGGCGAGGATCACACCCGCCGCCATTACGCGATCACCTTCTGACCCGTACACGCTGTGGATGGCGGCCGCGGAGTTGTCGGTCCCGCCGATAGACTCGGCGGTACTGATGAGCACTCTCTTCGACCATCCTGGTCCCGCCGAATCCCCGCCCGCCCGCCGTTCCGGTGTGCGGCTCGCCGTCGATGCCGACACGCTGCTGGAAGGGCTCAACGACGCCCAGCGTGACGCCGTCCTGCACGCCGGTTCGCCGCTGCTCATCGTCGCCGGGGCCGGGTCCGGCAAGACCCGTGTGCTCGCTCACCGGATCGCGCACACGCTCGCGCACCGCGGCGCCCAGCCCGGCGAGATCCTCGCGATCACGTTCACCAACAAGGCCGCCGGGGAGATGAAGGAGCGGGTCGCGCAGTTGGTCGGCCCCCGCGCCAAGGCGATGTGGGTCTCCACGTTCCACTCCGCGTGCGTCCGGATCCTCCGTGCCGAGGCGAAGACCGCCGGGCTGAAGAGCACCTTCTCGATCTACGACGCTGACGACGCCCGCCGGCTGATGACCCTGGTCGGCCGCGAGCTCGACCTCGACCCGAAGCGGTATCCGGCGCGCGGGCTCATCAACCAGGTCAGCAACCTCAAGAACGAGCTGATCGACGAGGACGAGTGGGCGAGCCGGGCCGGCAGCCCGCCCGAGCGTGCGCTCGCCGAGGCGTACACGCTCTACCAGCGGCGGCTCCGCGAGGCGCACGCGCTCGACTTCGACGACCTGATCATGACCACCGTCCACCTGCTGCAGGCGTTCCCGGCCGTGGCCGAGCACTACCGGCGGCGGTTCCGGCACGTCCTCGTCGACGAGTACCAGGACACCAACCACGCGCAGTACACGCTGGTCCGCGAGCTGGTCGGGACGGCCGGCGGCGAGGTCCCGCCGGGCGAGCTGTGCGTGGTGGGCGACGCCGACCAGTCGATCTATGCGTTCCGCGGCGCCACGATCCGCAACATCCTCGAGTTCGAGCGCGACTACCCGAACGCGCGCACGATCCTGCTGGAGCAGAACTACCGCTCCACCCAGAACATCCTGTCCGCGGCGAACGCGGTGATCTCCCGCAATGCCGAGCGCAAGCCGAAGAACCTCTGGTCGCAGGCGGGCGACGGCCACCCGATCACCGCGTACGTGGCCGACAACGAGCACGACGAGGCAGCGTGGGTGGCCGGCGAGGTCGACCGCCTAACCGATGCCGAGAAGGTCCGCCCTGGCGACGCGGCCGTCTTCTACCGCACCAACGCCCAGTCCCGGGTCTTCGAGGAAGTCTTCATCCGCGTTGGGCTGCCGTACAAGGTCGTCGGCGGCGTCCGGTTCTACGAGCGGCGCGAGGTGCGGGACGCCCTGGCGTACCTGCGGGCGATCGCCAACCCGGACGACACCGTCAGCATCCGGCGGATCCTCAACACCCCGCGCCGCGGCATCGGCGACCGCGCCGAGGCGTGCGTCGAAGCTCTGTCCTCACGCGAGCGGATCGGCTTCGGGCCGGCGCTGGAGCGGGCCGACGAGGCTCCCGGCATCGGCAGCCGCGCGGTGAAGGCGATCGGCGAGTTCACGGCGCTGATGTCGTCGCTGCGTGAGCTGGCCGCGACCGAGCCGCCGAGCGTCGTGCTCGAGCAGGTGCTCGCTGGCACGGGTTACCTCGCCGAGCTGGAGGCGAGCACCGACCCGCAGGACGAGGGCCGGGTCGAGAACCTCCAGGAACTGGTCAGCGTGGCGCGCGAGTTCGAGGAGCGAAGCGCGGCCACTGAACAGCCAGGCGACCTGCCCGCCGGGCTGACGGAGTTCCTGGAGCAGGTATCGCTCGTCGCGGACGCCGACAGCATCCCCGCCGGCCCCGACGAGGAACATACCGGCGTGGTCACGCTGATGACCCTGCACACGGCCAAGGGGCTGGAGTTCCCGGTCGTCTTCCTCACCGGTATGGAGGACGGCGTCTTCCCGCACATGCGGTCGATGGGGAACGAAAAGGAGCTGGAGGAGGAGCGGCGCCTCGCGTACGTCGGTATTACCCGTGCGCGCGAACGGCTCTACCTGTCCCGGGCGATCACCCGCAGCGCGTGGGGGCAGCCGCAGTACTGCCCGCCGTCCCGGTTCCTCGACGAGATCCCGCAGTCGCTGCTCTCCTGGGAGCGCGAGGCGCCGAAGCAGGATGCCCGCTCGGTTGTGTCCCGCTGGAGCAGCGGGTCGGCGCAGGAGAAGCTGGCCAGCCAGTTCGCCTCCGGTGCCAGGCGCGGCGGCGGCCGTGGCGATCGGCCAATCCCGGTGCTCACCGCCGGCGATCGGGTCAACCACGACGCGCACGGGCTAGGCCGGGTCGTGGAGATGCGTGGCGACGCGGAGAAGGCACAGGCCGGGGTCGACTTCGGTGACGGCAAGGTGCGCTGGTTCGTGCTGCGGTACGCGCCACTGGAGAAGATCTAGGCTCGCCGCCGCCGCCGACCAGCGGCGGCGTGCGGGCCGGATCAGCGGCTGGTGTCGACGCCGGTGGCTTCCATGTCGACGCCGCGCGCGTTCATGAACGGCAGCGGGTTGATGGATTCCTCGCCGCGCCGCACCTCGAAGTGGCAGTGCGCGCCGGTGGAGTAGCCCGTGCTGCCGACCTTCGCGATGGGATCGCCGGCCTCGACATGGTCGCCGACCTTGAGCAGCAGCACCGAGTTGTGCCCGTAGCGGGTGATGATGCCGCCGGGGTGCTCGATCATGACCAGCTTGCCGTAGCCGCCGTTCCAGCCGGAGAAGATGACCTTCCCGGCGCTGGCCGCCACCACGGTGGAGCCGTACGCGGCGGCGATGTCCAAGCCGCGGTGCATGGTGCCCCAGCGGGCGCCGTAGAGGGAGCTGAGCGGGCCCTTCGCGGGGCGTACCCACTCGGCCATGATCTGCGGAGTGGGCGAGCCGGCGCGGACCTGAGCCCGGGAGGCGCGGCCGACGCTGGCGCTACGGGCCTGATTGGCGGCCAGATCCTCGGCGGCCTCGTCGGCGGTGGTGGAGTTCGTGCTGACCCGGTTGAGCGCG
>Ga0210378_10001526_pt1 | contig 12128 bp, 11 predicted proteins | sample PLM1_60_b1redo_FD_155465 | JGI IMG/M metagenome (GOLD analysis project Ga0210378, IMG submission 155465) | Groundwater sediment microbial communities from an aquifer in East River, Colorado, USA - PLM1_60_b1 redo | ecosystem: Environmental > Terrestrial > Soil > Riparian zone | place: USA: East...
TGACCCGGTACATCGAGTTCCGCTACAACACCAAGAGGCTCCACTCAGCCCTCGGCTACCGCACACCACACGAGGCCTACACCGACTACATCACCACCCACGACGCAGCGTAAAAGCAATAACTCAATGTCCGGAAAACGCGGGGCAGACCAATCGACGGCCTGTCGCCTCCCCGCCCTACGCAGGTCACGCCGATCAAGTCCTCAGCTGCTTCCCAGGCTGACCGTACGTAGGTTCACGCGCCCGATCCCCCGGCTCCATCTTCTTGACCCAATGTGCTCGCCAGGCGAACAGGGTTCAGACCAGAATCCGCGAGTAGCGCCGTGACACGGGTGTGGAGATGGCGGTAGGTGCCCTGCTGGCCTGCGATGATCGTGTTTGCGAAGACAGGATCGACGCGGGTGGAAGGACACCTACCAGGGGGCGAGGATACGGGGTCGGCGGACTCGTGTGGGGCGGGTGCGGGTGGGCGCGGCGGATCCGTGGTTGACGCCGGTGGCGGGTATGGCGGCGGTCACCGAGCTGGTCGGGCGGTTGGACGTGGTCGCCGCGGTGGATGCGGCGGTGGGGCCGATCAAGACCCGCGACCGGGGCTGTGGCGCCGGGCAGTTGCTGGTCGGGATCGCGGCGGCGCAGCTGGCCGGGGAGGACTTCCTGGTCGGTCTGGATCGGCAGCGCGCCGATGTGGCCGGGCAGGCGCTGGCGCCGGTGCCGGGGCTGGCCTCGTCGACCGCGGCCGGGTTGGACCGGCGGATCAGCGCCGGGCAGTGGGCGGCGGTGGAGACCGGGGTCGCGGCGAGTACCGCCCGGATGCTGGGGATGCTGCCGGCGGGGCGGGCGGCGGTGCTGGCCGCGGACGTGACGGTTGATCTGGACACCACCGATGTGGAGGTTTACGGCCGGCTGAAACGCGGGGTGGCCTACAACTACGCCGGCGTGCGATGTGGCCGGCCGCACGTGGCCACGGGGGCGCAGACCGGCACCGTGCTGGCGGCCGACCTGCTGGCCGGGGATGTCGACCCCCGTGGCCACGCGGCTGGTCTGCTGCGCCGGGCGCTGGCCGCTCTCCCGCCGGTCGCGCGGGCCGGGCGGGTGCGGATGCGCGCCGACGCCGGCTACTTCGCCGGTGAGCTGGCCCGCGCCGCGCACGCCGAGAACATCGAGTTCGCGATCGGGGCCAAGCGGATCGCTCCGCTGTGGCGGCTGCTGGCCGGTATCGCCGAGACCGGCTGGACCGACGCCCTGGTCATGCCGGCCGCGCAGGTCGCGGTCGCCGACTACCGCCCCGATTGGTGGCCGGCGGACACCCGGCTGCTGGTCCGCCGGGTCCGCCTCGACGTCGCCGCCGGGCAGGTCTCGGCCGACGCCCGCTCCCGACGCCGGCGCACCCTGCACCCCGACCAGCGCGTCCTACCCCTCGCCGAACTCGCCGACGCCGACCCGGTCTACGGCTACTCGTTCATCCTGACCAACCTGGATGTGTCCACACCGGACAAGACTGCGGCCGTCGGGCGCTGGTACCGGCACCGCACCGAGGTGTCGGCGTACGGGTCCATGTGCAGAGCTGGGTACGGCTAACCATGCAGAGGTGACGCGGCGTGTCGGTTGGCGCCGGAGGGTGACGGCGGGCAGCCTGCGGTCGGGTGGGGTGGTCTCGACGGGGGTGGGCGGTGGTCCTGGAGGCGGAGCGGTGGCTGGATCTGCGGCGTTTCCGGGTGTTGCGTGAGGCGGGGGCGAGTATCGCCGAGATCGTTCGGGAGACCGGGTTGAATTGGCGCACCGTGAAGAAGTATCTGGACGGTGAGGGGCCGGTTGGGCCGCCGGTGGCCGGGTCCCGGCCCGAGGTCCGCAGCAGTCAGCTGGTCGCGTCGGTGGCGCCGGTGATTGATGCGTGGCTGCGGGCGGAGCTGCTCCTGAAGGGCACGGTGATCCACGAGCGGCTGGTCGCCGAGTACGGGTTCACCGGCAACTACCAGCGGGTCAAGCTCTACCTGCAGGAAGCCCGGCCTCGGATCGCGGCGGAGTTGGGTTACACGACCAGCGAGCTGGCCCGGTTGCACCGCCGGTTCGAGGTGGTGCCCGGCGCTCAGGCGCAGGTCGACTGGGGGGACGAGGGCGGCGTCCTGGCCCACGTCGGGATCCCGAAGGTCTATTCGTTCCACATGGTCTTGTCGTATTCGCGGGACCCGTTCTGCTGTTTCACCACCAGCCAGAGCCTGGCCGTGTTCTGGGCCTGCCACCGGCGGGCGTTCGACCACTTCGGTGGGGTGCCCGGCTCGATCGTCTACGACCGCACTAAGACCGTCGTCCGCCGGCATGTCGCTCCCGGGCAGGCGGTGCCGCTGCATCCGGAGGCGGTTGCGTTCGCCGGGCACTACGACTTCACCATCGACGTGCTGGCTGCCTACCGGCCCACCGGCAAGGGACGGGTGGAACGGCAGGTGACCATCGTGCGTGACCACGTGCTGGCCGGCCGGTCCTTTTCGTCGCTGGCCGAGTTGGACACCGCGTTCACTGAGTGGGTGCCGCGGCGGCGTCGGTTGACCCACCGCACCCACGGCGAGGTGATCGGCGTGCGGGCGCTCCGTGACCACGCGGCGCTGCGGCCGGTGCCGGCCCGGCCCTACGTGGTGGCCGACCGGCACCTGCGCCACGTCGGTAAGGACTGCCTGATCGCCTTCGACGCCAACCTGTATTCGGTCCCGGCAACCCGCGTCGCCCACCGTCAACTCGTCGAAGTCAGAGCCTCGGCCGCCACGATCAGCCTGCACGCGACCGTCCCCGACGAGCACGGCGTCACCCTGCTGGCCGTCCACCCCCGGGCGGTCGGCCGCGGCGCCCGGGTGGTCGACCCCGACCACTGGAAAGCCCTCCCCGACGGGCGCACCCGGGCGACCACCACCAGCGGCGACACTGCGATCCACCGGCCCGCCGACGAACCCGCAGGAGCGCTGCGGTTCCTGCTGGCCCGGGCCGACGCCGCCACCATCACCGTCGGACGCCGTCCTCTGGCGATCTACGACCAGGTCACCGGCACCCGGCCGTTCACCACCACCACCACCACTGTCGATCCCAAGGACAGCCCGTGAGCGAGTTGGTCAGCACCCGGATCCGCGCCTCCGCGGCCAAACTCGGGCTCACGCACCTGGCCGAGTGCCTGACCGACCACCTCAAGCGGGCCGACGCCGCCAGCATCGGCTACCTGGACTTCCTCGACCTCATCCTGGAAGAGGAACTCGCCATCCGCGAAGAACGCCGGCTGCGCCACTCCCTGCGCCTGTCCAAGATGCCCCACTACAAGACCCTCGACGACTACGACTTTTCCTTCCAACCCGAACTCGACCCGCGGAAGGTCCGGGACCTGGCCACCCTGACCTTCGTGGAGGCCAAAGCCAACGTCACCCTGCTCGGCCCACCCGGCGTCGGCAAGACCCACATCGCCGTCGCTCTCGCCGTCGCAGCCTGCCGAGCCGGCTACAGCGTCTACTTCACCACCCTCGACGACATGGTCCGCCAACTCAAAGCCGCTGACGCCATCGGCCGGCTGGCCACCAAACTCCGCACCTACCTCCGCCCCCACGTCCTCGTCCTGGACGAAGTCGGCTACCAACCTCTGGCCCGCGACGAAGCGAACCTCGTCTTCCAGATGATCTCCAAACGTTACGAGAAAGGCTCGGTCCTGCTGACCTCGAACAAAGCCTTCAGCGAATGGGGACAGGTCTTCGACGACGAAGTGCTCGCCACCGCCATCCTCGACCGACTCCTCCACCACTGCGACGTCATCGCCATCAACGGCCCCAGCTACCGCCTCAAGAACCGCCTCGCCGCCGTCAGCACCACCAGCAACTCCAGCACCGGCACCGCCTAGAACCAACAGCCGCCGGACCGGCCACAGACACCACTCCGCACGTTCAGCCGTCCCCACCTCTGCACGTGGACCCGTACGCCGACACCTCCTCGTCCGTGTCCTTAACCACCACGGATCGTGAGGCCCCAGGCCTGCTCTCAGGCCCAAGCTGAACGCCGTGTCGCCAGACGCTCACCACGCTTCATGACGAAGAGCCCCCATACTGGTCTACCGCCCGGTACAGGTACCGCCACCGGCCGGCGACCTTCACGTAGGCTTCATCGACGAACCACCGGTCGCCGGCGGCGTGCCGGAGCGGGCGGGCGGCATCGGCGAACAGCGGAGTGAATCGTTGCACCCACCGGTAGACCGTGACGTGGTCGACGTCGATGCCGCGCTCGGCCAGCAACTCCTCCAGGTCTCGGTAGGACAGGCCGTAGCGCAGGTACCAGCGGACCGCGACAGTGATCACCTCCGGCGGGAACCGGAACCCGGCAAACGCCGACCGCTGGACCTGTGGACGGGCGGCTCGAGGTCGACGCACCCGTCCAGCTTCCTCAGCCAGGCCCGACCCTCACCACCCCGGTCGGACCGACGCAACAGACCCCCACTGGGCGTCCGTGGCTTTCGGCCTGTGTCGGGGCTTTGGACAGGTTCACTCATGGCTGTCGCTGCCCGCACGGTCGGCCCTGACGTCCGAACGGCGCGACCAATGTGCGCGGCGGGCCCCGAACAAGCCTACAATTAGCCCCGTCGCCGCGGCGTCCTTCGACTCGACAACGAACGGTGCCAACGCGCGCCGTCAGGTTAGCCGTTCAGCACGTTCGGATGGGCCTTCGGGAGGTCAAGTGCTCATCGCGGCAGGGCGGCTATTTGACGGTCGGGCCGACTCGATCCTGGAAGACCCGCTCATCGAGGTCTCGGCCGGCCGGATCGTGGACGTGACCCAACGCCGGGCCCCGATGGAAAGCTCCGACATCGTCGACCTCGGTAACGCCACCTTGCTGCCCGGCCTGATCGACGTCCACCAACACCTGGCCTTCGATGCCTCTGACCACCCCGTGACTCACTTGGCCGATGACGACGACGCGACACTCTTGTTGCGAATGCGTGTCGCTGCGTTGCGGGCGCTGGCTGGTGGCGTCACCACGATCCGAGATCTCGGCGACCGCAACTACGTCTCCTTGACACTGCGGGACTGGTTCCGTGCCAGCGCAGAGGTCGGTCCCGAGATCCTCTCGTCGGGCCCGCCGATCACGGTCACCGGTGGACACTGCTGGTTCCTCGGCGGCGAAGCCGACGGCGTGGAGGGCGTCCGCCAGGCTGTGCGTGCGCACGCGGCGAGGGGCGTGGACGTTATCAAGATCATGGCCACCGGAGGCAACATAACCCCGACGCTGGGCCCGCACGAGTCGCAGTACACTGTCGCCGAGCTCGCCGCCGCGGCGGAGTCCGCCCACTCCTACGGGCTCAAGATCGCCGCCCACGCCCATGGCGGACAGGGCATCGCCGATGCCATGGTCGCCGGAGTCGACAGCATCGAGCACTGCACGTTCTTCACCACCGACGGCGTCGAAGCCGATGCGGATGTCATCGCCGAGCTCGGCCGTCGGCGAGCGGTCGTGTCGGTAACCGGCGGCCTGCTCCCCGGAGCCGCGTCGCCCTACCCCGCGATGGCCAAGCGGGTGGAGGCCATCAAGGTGAACCACGCCGCGCTCCACCGGGCGGGAGCAACAATCGTCTGCGGGACCGACGCCGGCGTGGGACCGAACAAGCCTCACGATGTCTTGCGCTACGGCGTGAGCGAGTTCCTTCCCGCCATCGGGATGAGCAACGCCCAAGCCCTCCGAGCGAACACGTCTGTCGCCGCCGAAATCTGCGGTGTCGGCGACCGGAAGGGCACGATTTCGATCGGCAAGGATGCCGACATCCTTGCCGTTGCCGGCAACCCACTCGATGACATCGGCTGCGTTCAACAGGTACTCGCCGTGTTCGTCAGAGGCAATCGGATCAGCATCACGAGCTAAACGGCTGTCGGCGTACTCGGCGAGCACCGACATGGTGTGGCGTTCGCCGTAGAGCAGCAGCCGGTCGGTGCACTCCTCGCGGACGCTGCGTACGAACCTTTCCGCGTAGCAATTCGCCCGCGGCGTCCGGGGCGGGATCTTGACGATGTCGACGCCCTCGGAGGCGAAGACCTCGTCGAAGGCGGCGGTGAACCTGGCGTCGCGGTCGCGGATCAGGAACCGGAACGATGCGATCCGCTCCCCCAGATCGTCCAGGAGGTTACGGGCTTGCTGGGTGGTCCACGGCCCGGTCGGGTTCGCGGTGACACCCAGGATGTGTACCCGCCGGGTGGCGACCTCCATCACGAACAGCACATACAGCCGGCGCAGCCCGATGGTGTCGACGCAGAAGAAGTCGGTGGCCAGCAGTCCCGCGGCCTGCGTGCGCAGGAACGTCCGCCAGGTCGGCTCACGACGGCGGGGCGCAGGGCCGATACGGGCCCTGGCCAGGATGCGGATGGTGCCGGCGCCGACCCGGTGACCGAGGCGGCGGAGCAGTTCGCCTTGGATGCGGCGATGGCCCCACGCTGAGTTCTCCCGAGCCAATCGAACCACCAGATGGCGGACCTCATCGTCGATGGGCGGCCGGCCGGGCTGGTGGGGATACGTCCACTTCCTGCAGACGAGCCGGCGGTGCCAGGCCAGCAGGGTGGCAGGCGTGACGATCCGGTGCGCCCGCAGTTCGCGGGGCAGCAGACGGGCCAGCGCGGAGAGCACCACCCGGTCCGGCCACGACGGCCGCGGCCTGCCGACCTGGCGGCGGAGCACGGCTACCTCATGCCGCAGGACCAAGATCTCGACGTTCTTGGCGGCGCTGGTTCGGGCCAGCAACGCCAGCCAGCCCAGCACCTTCACCAAGCTCAGGTACAGGATCCGCATAGCCACGGCCGGCGATCATGCACTGCCGCCCGGGGTCAGCGTACGCGCAGGTCACCATGCCCATGAGGGTTCTGGCGCGGGTGCGGCGCCAAGTTCACCGCCGCCTTCGACAGCGTTCTGGCTGCTGAGGGAATACGCGTCCTCCGCACACCGGCACGGGCGCCGAAGGCGAACGCCTACGCCGAACGCTGGGTCCGCACCGTCCGCACCGAATGCCTGGACTGGCTGCTCATCCGCAACCGCGCGCACCTTGCGCGAGTCCTGGCGGTCTACGTCGAGCACTACAACTCGGCTCGTCCGCACCGAAGCCTCGGCCTTCAAGTCCCATCGCCGGCTCCCGCACCGCCGGCAGGCGGCTGCATCGAACGGATCGACCGCCTCGGCGGCCTGATCCACGAGTATCGACGTGCCGCATAACCCCTCCAACGCTGACCGACCGCCACCACCGCCGACCGGACCAGCCAACCCCGCGCACCCCTCATCACGCGCGAGGTCCGCCAGACCGAGTCGACCGCGCAACAGCAGCCGCGGAGCCTCCCACTCGGAGAATCGTCAAGCGCCGCCGATGGCCCAGCGCACGCAGACAGATCACCCGCGCGACAACCGCCGACGAGTCTCGACCTTGCACCCGTCAGGCGGGCGAGCCGCCTGCGTTCCCGGGTGTAGTCCGCGGGCTGGACCAGCCCGCGGCGGCGCGGGATCCGCAGCGTCGTCGACGGCGATATCCGGTGCCCGGCGTGGCGGGTCATCGCCCACACCTTGCGGTGTCCCCAGGCGGGATGCGCCTCGGCGTGTTTGACCCCGTAGGGCTCGACCCGCTCGGTGACCGGCGCCGGCCACGGACCGCGGGCCGGCTGCCCGGCCCGGGTGCGGGCCTGCCAGCGCCGCCAGGTCCGCTCGGGCATGTCGAGGAGCCTGCAGAACCTCGCGGTCGACATGCCCGCCTCGACGCGGATCACCTCGAGGTCCTCGAAGGGCCCAGGCGCCCCTCCGCCGACTTCTTCCACACCCGCAGCTCGACGTGGGCGTCACCGAGCGCCGCCTTGAGGTCCTTACCTGGGCCAACAGGGCCCGCTCCGCCGAGTTCGGCCCCGGCCTGACGCCGACCTCCAACCCGGCAGCACCGCCCTCAAGGAACTGGCGCTTCCAAGTCCCCCACCGTGGTCTCGGACACCTTCGCCCGGCGGGCCGCCTCCGCGACCGTCACCTCACCGGCGAGAATGCTCAACACGACCCGGGCATTCTCCGGCACCGGGACCGCGGGTGGACGCGGCATCAGCAGACTCCTTGATCGTCAGGGGACAACTATCGGCCCCCTGCCAGGAATCTTGACGCGGAACACCGCCACCGCGGCCCGCCACCCCCGCACCACCGTCACCGAGCGGGGCGGCAACCGCGGCAGCGGCGTACACCACCGGTCGGCCATCACCGGCCGGTACGTCACCTGGGCCACCGCGGCCCGGCACCCGAACACCACGGTGACCGAGCGCGGCTGACCAGGACCACGGAGCGGGGTCGGGGCGAGTCACAGTCGCCCCGACCCCGCTCTTCCTGCTACAACCGGCACTGCGGCGAGGCCGATCCCTCCCTGCATCCGGCGGGTTCTCTAGCAGCGCCCGGCACTACCCTCTCGGTGGAGGTGAGGACCATGACCGCGGAGGCGCACCAGCCACACCGCCGCCCACTGGCGCGCAGCCCAGCGGAGATCCGCGCCGTGCTGGCCGGCGCCGATCGCGCCGAGTTCGAGCGCGACTACCAGGCGGCGCTCGCCCGGGCCGGCGAGCAGTACGACCTTGAGCCGCTGAACGAGGTCGTCGAACAGTGGTGGCACGTCGCTGTCCTCACCGCCGACCCCGCCGCACACCAGCGGATGCTGGACACCGCCGAGGCGCTGCGCGCCGGCGACCCGCGGCCCGGCACGCCCTGGAGCGTGGTCCGGACCGGTCTCGGCGTCTGAGGGGTGTACGAGGTCACCTTCTCGGAGGAGGCCCGCGCCGGCGCCGCGGCGTTGCCGCACGACGCGCTGAAGACCCTTGCCGACCTCGTGGACCTGCTCGCCGCCGACCCCGGGGTCGGCCGGCCCTACCGCGGCCCGGGCAGCGACCTCCGCACCATCGCGGTCGCCGACGGCGAACTCCTCGTCGTCTGGCTCGTCCTCGACGCCCAGCTGCGGGTCGAGGTCCTCCGACTGGTCTGGCTCGGTGGTCGTGGGGGCGGGTGACACCGGGGCCGGTGCCGGTAGGGCTGTCGACTGACCACCCTGTGGGTGCCGACAACTCGGTCGCGGCGCTGACCTGCAGCTTCATCTCCTGACGGGTTCGGCATGATCCGGATCCGTGACGTTGCGACTGGCGTATCTGATCCTGTGCCGGCTGGTCGGCTGGATGGTCCTCATGGCTCGGTCGGAGGCGGCGAAGGACGCCGAGATCTTGGTGCTACGGCACCAGTTGGCCGTCCTGCGCCGGCAGGTCGGTCGGCCGCGGCTGGCGTGGGCAGACCGAGCGGTGATCGCAGCGCTGGTCCGACGCCTTCCCACCGCTCGACGCACCCGGATGCTGGTGACACCGGACACGATCCTTCGCTGGCACCGACGGCTGGTAGCGCGTCGGTGGACCACGACTGGTATCCGGCGTCCGGTCCCAGCCGGCCTGCGGGCCCTGATCGTGCGGCTGGCCAGGGAGAACCCGGCTGTGGGGTTACCGCCGGGTGCACGGCGAACTGGCCGGCCTCGGCTACCGGCTCGGTGCCTCGACAGTGTGGATGATCCTGAAGGCGGCTGGCCTGGATCCGGCGCCGCGCCGGTCCGGTCCGACCTGGGCACAGTTCCTCACCGCCCAGGCCCGGGGGATCCTCGCCTGCGACCTGTTCCACCTGGAGACCGTGACGCTCACCCGCCTGTATGCATTCTTCGTCGTCGAGCACGCCACCCGCCGCGTGCGGATCCTCGGCGTGACCGCCCACCCGACCGGCGCGTGGCTGGCCCAACTGGCCCGCAATCTGATGATGGACCTCGAGGACGCCGGCCGATCGATCCGCTTCCTCATCCGCGACCGCGACAGCAGGTTCAGCGACGTCTTCGACGCTGTCTTCACCGCAGCCGACGTCGAGATCCTGACGATTCCGGTCCAGGCGCCTCGTGCGAACGCCATCGCAGAGCGGTTCGTGGGCAGCATCCGACGCGAGCTGCTGGACCGGACCCTGATCCTCAACCAGGCTCACGCCGCCGCGGTCCTGGCTGAGTACCAGCGGCACTTCAACGAGCATCGTCCCCACCGCGCTCTCAGCCACGCTGCGCCGCTGCGGCCACTTCCGGCCCGCCCACCCCCAGATGGGGTCGTCCGCGTTTCCCGGCGCGATCGGCTTGGTGGCCTCCTCCACGATACGCGCAGGCTGCGTAGCGTGGCCGAGTTTCGGGCACCCACACGAGCAGGTCCTGCAGGTCGGCGGCCACCCGAACGCCGGCCGCTAGAGCGACCGGAAGCAACCGGCGGCTCCAGTTCGACAGATGAAACAGGGCCAGCCGGCCTGCCGCGACCGTCGGGGCCGCTTCCTCGGGGACCGGCGCACCGAGGTGGCCGCGGCCGTCGTAGAAGGCATGCCGGCTGCCGTCCGCGGCGACCAGGTTCACGCTGCGGGGCCGTGCCGGCCGGATCGATGTCGACCGCCCGGGTATCGATGCCGTCGCCCGCCAACTCAGCCCGCACCCAGTCCCCCTGCGGGTCATCACCTACATGCCCCACCACGGCGGTGCGGTAGCCCACGGCGGCGAAGCCACGGGCCGAGTCGCCACCGGCCTGACCGATGCAGTCCAGCACGTCGGTGAAGGTCGCCTCGACCCCGTGGCTGCGGCCAGCCGCGTGGTGACCACTCCCCCAGGGCAAGGCTCCACACGTCGCATCGTCGCGCCACGAACGGGTGACGAATGGGTATTCCGCTCCGTAGCACGATTGTCCCTCGTACCGTCACCGGTCTCTCGCTGACAGGACAAGGTGGGATCGCAATGGCGCGTCGCTTCAACCCGCCGCCGAACTGGCCGCCGCCACCGCCCGGAGTCATACCCCGCCGGGCTGGCAGCCTGACCCCTCGTTTCCACCTCCTCCACCTGGTTGCAGCTCTGGATAGAGGAGCCTTCGACGGCTGAACGCGTCGCCGCGGCTCCGCCGCGTCTACCTCGGCCCGATCCAGACGCCCCTCTGGCGGAAGACGCTGCGCGCCGGATTACTCGGCCTGCTCACTCTTGCTGTGATCATGACACCGTTTCGGCAGCCGACGACTGTCCCACCCGAGACCAGTCCGTCGATTCCCGTTACGGCGTCGGCCACGACGACCACCCCGACCCCAACGACAGCCGCGCCGACGACGACCCGCTCCGCGGCGCCGAACTTCTGCGAGCCCAACGGTCCCCCGGACCACCACTACCCTGCGCCCGCCGCCACCACCCAGGCCGCCGCCGGCGACGACGCAGCCACCACGAACGACGCGCCCCCCGCCCCCGCCCCCGGCGCCAGCTCCGACCCGTCCCGCACGCTGCGATCCGGCCTACCCGACCGTCTGCGTCCCGCCGCCGCCCCCGGACCTCGACTGCCCGCAGATCCGTTACCAGGACTTCCGCGTCTTGGCGCCGGACCCGCACGGCTTCGACGGTGACAACGACGGCGTGGGGTGCGAGAGCTGATCAGAAGCGAGACCACGTGCGGAACCCGCGGCCGACCGAATCCGGGAGAACAGCGCGAGCAACTTCGCGCGGTCCGCGGCGCGCAGGCCTGCTACGACCTCCCGGGCCGGCCGGGTAGACAGGTCGCCCAGCAGCATCCGCAGGCCGGTGCCCGGCGCGAGGCACCAGTGAGCGCGCGCACGCCGCCCCACGTGGCGGGCCCGGTGGCGGCGGAGAATACCGCGTGTGCGACGAGGGCCAATAGAACCAGCAGACGACGTCGCTTGTTGCACACCGCCACGAAACGAAGCTCAATAAGCTCAGACAAGCAGGTTCGACGCGAACGCTGATGATGTTGATAAATTAGACAGAGGGCGTTCTCCACCCAGCCGAGACGCCGGATCACGGCTCGATCAAAGGCGCGGATCGCGGCGACGAGGTCTTTGACGCTGGTGAAGCTGCCGCGGCGGGTCGTTTGCCTGGTGAGGATGCCGAAGAAGACCTCGACAATGTTCAGCTAAGACCCTGACGTCGGGTGAAGTGCAGGGTGATCCGGGGGGTTGCGTGCCAGCCAGCCTGTACGTTGGCGGGCTTGTGGGTGCGGTAGTTGTCGCAGACGATGTGCAGTTGGCGCCGCGGGTACGCCTAGGGGATCCGCACAAGGGAAGCGCAGGAACTCGGT
>Ga0210378_10001528_pt1 | contig 12122 bp, 9 predicted proteins | sample PLM1_60_b1redo_FD_155465 | JGI IMG/M metagenome (GOLD analysis project Ga0210378, IMG submission 155465) | Groundwater sediment microbial communities from an aquifer in East River, Colorado, USA - PLM1_60_b1 redo | ecosystem: Environmental > Terrestrial > Soil > Riparian zone | place: USA: East...
GGACAGCGGCAGGTGCACCGCCATCTGGTCGCCGTCGAAGTCCGCGTTGAACGCGGTGCAGACCAGCGGGTGGATCTGGATGGCCTTGCCCTCGACCAGCTGCGGCTCGAAGGCCTGGATGCCGAGCCGGTGCAGCGTCGGCGCCCGGTTCAGCAGCACCGGGTGCTCGGTGATGACCTCCTCCAGCACGTCCCAGACGATCGGCCGCGCGCGCTCCACCATCCGCTTGGCGGACTTGATGTTCTGCGCGTGGTTGAGGTCGACCAGCCGCTTCATGACGAACGGCTTGAACAGCTCGATCGCCATGTCCTTGGGCAGGCCGCACTGGTGCAGCTTCAGCTGCGGGCCGACCACGATGACCGACCGGCCGGAGTAGTCGACGCGCTTGCCCAGCAGGTTCTGCCGGAACCGGCCCTGCTTGCCCTTGAGCATGTCGGACAGCGACTTCAGCGGGCGGTTGCCCGGGCCGGTGACCGGCCGGCCGCGGCGGCCGTTGTCGAACAGCGCGTCGACGGCCTCCTGCAGCATCCGCTTCTCGTTGTTCACGATGATCTCGGGCGCGCCCAGGTCGAGCAGCCTCTTCAGCCGGTTGTTGCGGTTGATCACCCGGCGGTAGAGGTCGTTCAGGTCGCTGGTGGCGAACCGGCCGCCGTCGAGCTGGACCATCGGCCGCAGGTCCGGCGGGATCACCGGGATGCAGTCGAGCACCATGCCCATGGGCGAGTTGCGGGTGTTCAGGAACGCCGCGACCACCTTGAGCCGCTTGAGCGCGCGCAGCTTCTTCTGGCCCTTGCCGGACCGGATGGTCTCCCGCAGCGACTCCGCCTCGGCGTCGAGGTCGAAGCCCTCCAGCAGCCGCTGCAGCGCCTCGGCACCCATGCCGCCCGAGAAGTACTCCCCGAAGCGGTCGCGCAGCTCGCGGTAGAGCATCTCGTCCGCGATCAGCTGCTTCGGGTCCAGCCGGCGGAAGGTGTCGAGCACCTCGTCCAGCCGGTCGATCTCGCGCTGCGCGCGGTCGCGGATCTGCCGCATCTCCCGCTCGCCGCCCTCGCGCACCTTGCGGCGCACGTCGGACTTGGCGCCCTCGGTCTCCAGCTCGGCGAGGTCGGTCTCGAGCTTCTTCTGCCGCGCCTCGACGTCGCCGTCCCGCTTGTCCTCGGCCCGCTTCTTCTCGACCGAGATCTCGGCCTCGATGGTCGGCAGGTCGCGGTGGCGGGCCTCGGTGTCCACCCAGGTGATCAGGTACGCCGCGAAGTAGATGATCTTCTCGAGGTCCTTGGGGGCCAGGTCGAGCAGGTAGCCCAGCCGGCTCGGGACGCCCTTGAAGTACCAGATGTGGGTGACGGGCGCGGCCAGCTCGATGTGGCCCATCCGCTCGCGCCGCACCTTGGCGCGGGTCACCTCGACGCCGCAGCGCTCACAGATGATGCCCTTGAAGCGGACGCGCTTGTACTTGCCGCAGTAGCACTCCCAGTCCCGGGTCGGACCGAAGATCTTCTCGCAGAAGAGCCCGTCCTTCTCCGGCTTGAGGGTGCGGTAGTTGATGGTCTCCGGCTTCTTGATCTCGCCGTGCGACCACTGGCGGATGTCGTCGCCGGTGGCGAGGCCGATGCGTAGCTCGTCGAAGAAGTTGACGTCGAGCACTCTGTTCCAATCTGTACTGAGACCGGCCGGGTCGTCTGTGGCCGGGCGGCCCCGCGGGACCGCCCGGCCGATCGCTAGACCTCCTCGACCGAGGAGGGCTCCCGGCGACTGAGGTCGATGCCGAGCTCCTCAGCAGCCCGGAACACGTCCTCGTCGCTGTCCTTCATCTCGATGGAGACGCCGTCGCTGGAGAGCACCTCGACGTTCAGGCACAGCGACTGCAGCTCCTTGAGCAACACCTTGAACGACTCCGGGATGCCCGGCTCCGGGATGTTCTCGCCCTTGACGATCGCCTCGTAGACCTTGACCCGGCCCAGGACGTCGTCGGACTTGATCGTGAGCAGCTCCTGCAGCGCGTACGCGGCGCCGTACGCCTGCATCGCCCAGCACTCCATCTCACCGAACCGCTGCCCGCCGAACTGCGCCTTTCCGCCGAGGGGCTGCTGGGTGATCATGGAGTACGGACCCGTCGACCGGGCGTGGATCTTGTCGTCGACGAGGTGGAGCAGCTTGAGGATGTAGATGTAGCCGACCGAGATCGGCTCCGGGAACGGCTCGCCGGAACGCCCGTCGTACAGCCGCGCCTTGCCGGTCGAGGCGACCTGCTGGGCACCGTCCCGGTTGGGCCGGGTGGCGCCGAGCAGCCCGACGATCTCCTCCTCGCGGGCACCGTCGAACACCGGTGTCGCGGTGCGGGTGCCGGGCTCGCCCTTGCGGGCGCCCTCCGGCAGCCGGGTCGCCCACTCGGCCTTCCCGTCCACCTCCCAGCCGGACTTCGCCACCCAGCCGAGGTGCGTCTCGAGGACCTGGCCGATGTTCATCCGGCCCGGCACGCCGAGCGGGTTGAGCACGACGTCCACCGGGGTGCCGTCCTCCAGGAACGGCATGTCCTCCTGCGGCAGGATCTTCGAGATCACGCCCTTGTTGCCGTGCCGGCCGGCCAGCTTGTCGCCGTCCTGGATCTTGCGCTTCTGGGCGACGTATACCCGGACCAGCTCGTTGACCCCCGGCGGCAGCTCGTCGCCGTCCTCGCGGCTGAACACGCGGACGCCGATGACCTTGCCGGACTCGCCGTGCGGCACCTTGAGGCTGGTGTCGCGGACCTCGCGGGCCTTCTCGCCGAAGATCGCGCGCAGCAGCCGCTCCTCCGGGGTCAGCTCGGTCTCGCCCTTCGGGGTGACCTTGCCGACCAGGATGTCGCCCGGCACCACGTCGGCGCCGATGCGGACGATGCCGCGCTCGTCGAGGTCGGCCAGGACCTCCTCGGCGACGTTCGGGATGTCCCGGGTGATCTCCTCGGCACCCAGCTTGGTGTCGCGGGCGTCGACCTCGTGCTCCTCGATGTGGATCGAGGTGAGCACGTCGTCCTGCACCAGCCGCTGGGACAGGATGATCGCGTCCTCGTAGTTGTGCCCCTCCCAGGGCATGAACGCGACCAGCAGGTTCTTGCCGAGGGCCATCTCGCCGGAGTCCGTGCACGGCCCGTCGGAGATCACCTGGCCGACCTCGACCCGGTCGCCCTCGTCGACGACGGCCTTCTGGTTGATGCAGGTGCCCTGGTTGGAGCGGCGGAACTTGTGCAGCCGGTAGGTCTGCCGGGTCCCGTCGTCGGCCATCACCGTGACGTAGTCGGCGGACAGGTCCTCCACCACGCCGGCCTTCTCCGCGACGATCACCTCGCCGGCGTCGACCGCGGCGCGCAGCTCCATGCCGGTGCCCACCAGCGGCGCCTCGCTGCGCAGCAGCGGCACCGCCTGGCGCTGCATGTTCGCGCCCATCAGCGCCCGGTTGGCGTCGTCGTGCTCGAGGAACGGGATCATGGCCGTCGCGACCGACACCATCTGGCGCGGCGAGACGTCCATGTAGTCGACCTCGTCGGGCTCGATCAGCTCGACCTCGCCGCCCTTCTTGCGGACCAGCACCCGCTGCCCGACGAACTTGCCCTTCGCGTCCAGCGGCTCGTTGGCCTGGGCGATGACGTGCCGGTCCTCCTCGTCGGCGGTCAGGTAGTCGATCTGGTCGGTGACCCGGCCGCCCTCGACCTTCCGGTACGGCGTCTCCACGAAGCCGAACGAGTTGACCCGGCCGAACGAGGACAGCGAGCCGATCAGGCCGATGTTCGGCCCCTCCGGGGTCTCGATCGGACACATCCGGCCGTAGTGGCTCGGGTGCACGTCGCGGACCTCGAAGCCGGCCCGCTCCCGGGACAGGCCGCCCGGACCCAGCGCGGACAGCCGGCGCTTGTGCGTCAGCCCGGCCAGCGGGTTGGTCTGGTCCATGAACTGGGAGAGCTGGCTGGTGCCGAAGAACTCCTTGATGGACGCGACCACCGGGCGGATGTTGATCAGGGTCTGCGGCGTGATCGCCTCGACGTCCTGGGTCGTCATCCGCTCCCGGACCACACGCTCCATGCGGGACAGGCCGACCCGGATCTGGTTCTGGATCAGCTCGCCCACCGTGCGCAGGCGCCGGTTGCCGAAGTGGTCGATGTCGTCGACCTCGTAGCCCTCCTCGCCGGCGTGCAGCCTCACGACGTACTCGATCGTGGCGACGACGTCGTCCTCGGCGAGCACGCCCTGAGCGACCGGGAGGTCGAGGCCGAGCTTCTTGTTCACCTTGTAGCGGCCGACCTTGGCCAGGTCGTACCGCTTCGGGTTGAAGAAGAGGTTGTCCAGCAGCGTCTGCGCGGACTCCCGCGTCGGCGGCTCGCCCGGGCGCAGCTTGCGGTAGATGTCCAGCAGCGCCTCGTCCTGGGTCTGGATGTGGTCCTTCTCCAGGGTGGCGAGCAGGGTCTCCGACCAGGTGAAGCGCTCGCGGATGCGGTCCTCGGTCCAGCCGAGCGCCTTGAGCAGCACGGTGACCGGCTGCCGCCGCTTGCGGTCGATCCGGACGCCGACGGTGTCCCGCTTGTCGACGTCGAACTCCAGCCAGGCACCCCGGCTGGGGATGACCTTGCAGGAGTAGACGTCCTTGTCGGACGTCTTGTCCAGGGTGCGGTCGAAGTAGACGCCCGGGGACCGGACGAGCTGCGAGACGACCACCCGCTCGGTGCCGTTGATGATGAAGGTGCCCTTGGCGGTCATCATCGGGAAGTCCCCCATGAAGACCGTCTGGCTCTTGATCTCACCGGTGGTGTTGTTGATGAACTCCGCCGTGACGAACAGCGGAGCCGAGTAGGTCATGTCCTTGTCCTTGCACTCCTCCTCGGACGCCTTGACGTCCTCGAAGCGAGGGTTGGAGAAGGACAGTGACATCGACCCGGAGAAGTCCTCGATCGGCGAGATCTCGCCGAGGATCTCGTCCAGACCGGACCGTGCGTCCGGGTCGTCGGCCATCCGCTCGCGCCACCTGTCGTTGCCGACCAACCAGTCGAACGAGTCGGTCTGCAGAGCGAGCAGATCGGGGACCTCGAGAGGCTCCCGGATCTTGGCGAAGGAGACCCGGGTCGGAGCGCCGGGGATCCCCTTGTAGTCGGACGAAGTGGTCGTGCCAGTGCCGGGGCGGGAGACTGCCAAGATGCGTCCTTCCGAGGACAGGCGCCGTCAGTGCGCGCACAGCCTCGGACCCCCCGGATTCGGCCGGGGGCAGAGCCCTGGACGGGAGCGGGAGGTCAGAGGGCAGCGCAAACTGGCAGTGTAGCCGTAACGCACACTGCTGTCGAGGCCGCCGCCCTCCTCCTGACGTCCACTTCGTGCGTCAGCGTGACTCGCCTGACGCGGGACGTCAAGAGCCTGCGGACGGTGTGTCCTGACCGCGCCCCCGCGGCTGCCGAGCAGTCAGCATCCGCGCTGGTCAGAGCCGCGCGTTGCGGCACGGCGGCGGGGACACCTGAGGGCGGGACGGCCGGGGTCGCGGGTCGGGCCGCGTCCCCGGCCGCCCGGCCGGAGGGCGGCGCCGGGCCCTCCCCTCGTGGCCCGGTGCCGCGGCGGGGAGTGGGGCCGGACGTCCCGACCGCGCCACCCCCGTCGACGCGGTGAGGGGCGTCCGGCCTCGTCACCCCCGCACCGTGGTCAACGACGCGGGTCGCTGATGGTTACGCGGCGTCGATCTGAGGTCACCGAAGGTTGCCAACTCGCGCGGAGGTCCGTCAGACGCCGCTGCCCCGCCCGGCGAAACCGGGCGGGGCAGCGGGGAGGAGCGGGACTACTTGAGCGTGACGGTCGCGCCGGCACCCTCGAGCTGGCCCTTCGCCTTCTCGGCCGTCTCCTTGTTGACCTTCTCCAGGACCGGCTTCGGCGCGCCGTCGACCAGGTCCTTGGCCTCCTTCAGGCCGAGGCTGGTCAGCGAGCGCACCTCCTTGATGACCTGGATCTTCTTGTCGCCGGCGGCCTCCAGGACGACGTCGAACTCGTCCTGCTCCTCCACCTGCGGGGCGTCGGTGCCGCCACCGCCGGCGGCCGGCGCGGCGGCCACGGCGACCGGAGCGGCCGCGGTGACGCCGAAGGTGTCCTCGAACTGCTTCACGAACTCCGACAACTCGAGCAGCGTCATCTCCTTGAACGCATCGAGCAGGTCGTCGGTGCTGATCTTCGCCATGATCGGCGGGTCCTCTCTGGAGTTACTCGGCCGCCGGCGCGGCGTCGCTGGTGTCGGTGGTGGTCTCGCTGGTCTCGCTGCCGGCCGCGGCGGGCGCCTCGGCCTGCTTCTTCTCCTGCAGGGCCGCGGCGAGCCGGGCGACCTGCGACAGCGGGGCCTGGAACAGCCCGGCCGCCTGGGACAGCGAGGCCTGCATCGCGCCGGCCAGCCTGGCCAGCAGCACCTCGCGTGGCTCGACGTCCGCCAGCAGGCGGACCTCGTCCGGGGACAGCGCCCTGCCCTCCAGCACGCCGCCCTTGATCACGAGCAGCGGGTTGGTCCGCGAGAAGTCGCGCAGGCCACGCGCGGCCTCGACCGGGTCGCCGCTGATGAACGCGATCGCGGTGGGGCCGGTGAGCAGCTCCTCCGGGACCGGGAACCGCGCCTGCTGTGCCGCGAGCCTGGTCAGCGTGTTCTTCACGATCGCGTACGTCGCGGCGTCGGCGAGCGAGCGCCGGAGCTGGCTGAGCTGAGCGTTGCTGAGCCCGCGGTACTCGGTGAGCACCGCTCCGGACGAGCCCTGGAACCGCTCGGCGATCTCGGCGACCGCCGCGGTCTTCTCCTGGTTGGCCACGTGCCTCCTCTCTCCTACGTCGGGCCGGCCGTGCCCGGGCCCGGAACGAGAGACGCCCCGGCGCGGGGCGCACGGGGCGTGGCGCGGCCTCTGGCCGCGGCGGCACCGTCCATCCTGCGCGGGTCGCCCGTCGCGGGACGGGACCTTCGGCTGGGCACGCCCAGCGGCCGGCGGTCTTCGGTGGGACTGGTGGCAACGATACAGGTCTCAGGCGGCTGGTCCGAACCGCCCGTCCGGCCCGAGCCGGGCGGCGGTCGGGCCGAAGTCCTCCCGGGACAGCCGGCCGACCAACTCGACCGCGCGGCGCTCCGGGTCCGGCTCGGCGTACCCCGGTGGCACCTGGCGGGTGGGGTGCAGCCGCCCGCCCGACCAGCTCCCGTCCGCGGTGAAGGTCAGGTGCAGCACGGCGGTGGTGCCCGTGACGCCCGCGGACGACAGGGTGCGGTAGCCGACCAGGTTGCCGACGGAGTACGCCACCGGGCGGCGGCCGACCACCTCCGCGCCGCGGACCACGTGCGGCCCGGCGCCGAGCACCGCGCTCGCCCCGGCGGCCAGCGCCGTGCGGGCGAAGGCGCGCAGGTCGCCGCGGTCCTCACCGAAGGCGATCTCGCGACCGGGCGGGACGTGCAGCGCGCCCGCCCCCTCGGCGCCGCCGTGGAAGACCACCACCACGATGTCGGCGTCCGCGCGGGCGCGTGCGACGAGAGCGCGCACGGCGGCCGGGTCGTTCAGCGGCGCCGCCCAGCCGTACGGGGCGAAGCCGACGACCGCGATCCGGATGCCGCGGACCGTACGGACCGCTACCTGGCCCGGCAGGCCGGTGGTGGCCAGTCCGGTCGCCTCGACCGCTCGGCGCGTCTCCGCCAGGCCGGCGTCGCCGAAGTCGTGGCTGTGGTTGTTGGCCAGGCTCAGCACGTCGAAGCCGGCGTCTGCGAACAGCCGGGCGTACTCCGGCGGGCTGCGGAAGGCGACGCAGTCGTCGGCGCCGGGCGCGCACTTGGTGCTGGTCGGGACCCGGGTGAGGGTGCCCTCCAGGTTGCCGATCATCACGTCCGGCCGGCGCAGCAGCGCAGTCACGTCCCGCAGCAGCCGGCCGGGGTCGGGTGGCAGGCCGCGGTCGACGCTGGCCGGGACGGCGTCGCCGGACCAGCCGACCGTCACCGTCTCCGGCCGCTGGGGTGGCGCCGGGCTGGTCGGGCCGGCCGCGCGGGTGGTCGGCGGCGGGCCGGCGGTGCGGGTCGAGCCGGGAGCCGGCGGGCCGGGCGGGTCGCCGACGCACGCCGCCGCGGCCAGCAGGACCGCGGCCAGCACCGTCCGGCCCGGCCACCGCACGCCGGCGAGCATAGGGGTCGCCGGTGCCGGCATCGGCAAGGTCCGGCCGGAAGCTACCGGCGGGTCTCCGGCCCGAGAACGCGGTCAGGCGCTGCCGGGAGGTCCCGGCAGCGCCTGACATCGGCTGGTGCGTGCTAGCCGGCGGCGGTCGCCTCGTCCAGCAGGTTGCGGGTCTGGTTCGGGTCGACCGGGATGCCCGGGCCCATGCTGGTGGTGAAGGTGACCTTCTTCAGGTACTTGCCCTTCGCCGCCGCCGGCTTGGCCCGCTGCACCTCGTCCAGGGCGGCGGCGTAGTTCTCCACCAGCCGCTCGACCGGGAAGCTGGCCTTGCCGATCACCAGGTGCAGGTTGGACTGCTTGTCCACCTTGAAGGTGATCTTGCCGCCCTTGATGTCGGCGGCCGCCTTGGCCACGTCCATGGTGACGGTGCCGGTCTTCGGGTTGGGCATCAGGCCGCGGGGGCCGAGGATGCGGGCGATCCGGCCGACCTTGCTCATCTGGTCCGGCGTGGCGATCGCCGCGTCGAAGTCCAGGAAGCCCTCCTGGATGCGGGCGACCAGGTCGTCCGAGCCGACCACGTCCGCGCCGGCGGCCTCGGCCTCGGCGGCCTTCGCCCCCGTCGCGAAGACGATCACCCGGGCGGTCTTGCCGGTGCCGTGCGGCAGGTTGACCGTGCCGCGGACCATCTGGTCCGCCTTGCGGGGGTCGACGCCGAGCCGCATCGCGACCTCGACGGTCGCGTCGTACCTGGTCGTCGAGGTGTCCTTGGCGAGCCTCGCTGCCTCGAGCGGGGTGTGCAGGCGAGTCCTGTCGACCCGCTCGGCCGCCTGCCGGTACGCCTTGCTGCGCTTCACGTCCGTGTCCTCCAGTGGTCATGGCGGGCAGGCGGACGCCTGCCCTCCCACGCTTTCTCCGTACGCCGTACGCAACGTCTAGTCGCGGACGGTGATTCCCATCGACCGGGCGGTGCCGGCGATGATCCGCTCGGCGTGGTCGAGGTCGGTCGCGTTGAGGTCGGGCAGCTTGGTCTGCGCGATCTCGCGGACCTGGTCCCGGGTGACCGCGGCGACCTTGGTCTTGTGCGGCTCGCCGCTGCCCTTCTCCACGCCGGCCGCGGCCAGCAGCAGCCGGGCCGCCGGCGGGGTCTTGGTCACGAAGGTGAACGAGCGGTCCTCGTACACCGAGATCTCGACCGGCACCACCTGGCCGCGCTGCGACTCGGTGGCCGCGTTGTACTGCTTGCAGAACTCCATGATGTTCACGCCGTGCTGGCCGAGCGCGGGGCCGACCGGCGGGGCGGGCGTCGCGGCACCAGCCTTGATCTGCAGCTTGATGACCGCGGTGAGCTTCCTCTTGGGGGGCACGTCTTCTCTTCCCTAGATCTTGGACACCTGGTTGAACGACAGCTCGACGGGCGTCTCGCGGCCGAAGATCGAGACCAGCACCTTGACCTTCTGCGCGTCCGGGCTGATCTCGGAGATGGTGGCGGGCAGGGTGGCGAACGGGCCGTCCATGACGGTGACCGACTCGCCCACCTCGAAGTCCACGACCTTGACCTGCGGCCGCTCCGCCTTCTTCCGCGTCGCCGGGGCGAGGATCTTGACGACCTCGTCCAGCGACAGCGGCGACGGCCGGGAGGTGGCGCCGACGAAGCCGGTCACGCCCGGGGTGTTGCGCACCGCACCCCACGACTCGTCGTTGAGCTCCATCCGGACCAGGATGTAGCCCGGGAAGACCTTGCGCTGGACCTGCTGGCGCTTGCCGTTCTTGATCTCGGTGACCTCTTCGGTCGGCACCTCGACCTGGTAGATGTAGTCCTCCATGTCGAGCGAGGCGATCCGGCTCTCGAGGTTGGTCTTCACCTTGTTCTCGTAGCCGGCGTACGAGTGGACGACGTACCAGTCGCCGGGCGCCGCCTGCAGGGCCCGGCGCAGCTCGGCCGCCGGGTCCTCGGGCTCGGCATGCTCCGGCTCGGTCTGCGCGGCCGCCGCCACCTCGTCCACGCCGTCCGCCTCGGGCGCCGGCGAGGCGGCGGCCGCGGCCGGCTGCTCGCCGGTCGGGTCGTCGCGCTCGGCCTGCGCGGGGAGGTCGGTCTGGTCAAGATCAGGCACGCGGTGACTCACTTCCGTTTCTTTGCCGTTCGGGGTTGTGCGGGTGGGCAGGGCGCCGGCTCAGCCGAAGACCCAGACGACGGCCTTGGCGAACGCCACGTCCAGCCCGGCCACGATCGCGGTCATGACCGACACGAACACGATCACGACGATGGTGTAGGTCACCAGCTCCTTGCGGGTCGGCCAGATGACCTTGCCGAGCTCGGCGATCACCTCGCGCACGAACCGGGAGAGGCGCGCGAGCGGGCCCCCGCTCGTCCGCGCGGCAGCCTTCGACGGCCGGGCGGCGGGAGCGTCTCCACGGGTCTGGGTCACGAGGGTCTCCTCGGTCGACTTCACGTACACAGCCGGCGGCGGGTGACGCCGCGAGCGCAGGGGCGACAGGACTCGAACCTGCAACAACCGGTTTTGGAGACCGGGACTCTGCCAATTGAGCTACGCCCCTCCGAGCCGGCTGCTCCTGCCCATGCTGGCGCAGGGGCCCGCCACCCCAGATCAGGCAGTGTACGCAACACCCCCGCCCTGCTCAAAGCCGCGGGGCGACTGGGAGGATGGGCCCATGGGAGCACGCGTGTCCGACCGGGTGGGAGCGATCGCGGAGTCGGCGACCCTCGCCGTCGATGCCAAGGCGAAGGCGCTGAAGGCGAGCGGGCGGCCGGTGATCGGCTTCGGGGCCGGCGAGCCGGACTTCGCCAGCCCCGCGCACGTGGTGGACGCGGCCGTCGCCGCCGCCCGGGACCCGCGCAACCACCGCTACACGCCCGCGGCGGGCCTCCCCGAGCTGCGCGAGGCGGTCGCGGCCAAGACGGCCCGCGACTCCGGGTTCACCGTGACGCCGGCGCAGGTGCTGGTCGGCAACGGCGGCAAGCAGGCCGTCTACCAGGCCTTCGCCACCCTGCTCGACCCCGGTGACGAGGTGCTGCTGCCGGCGCCGTACTGGACGACGTACCCGGAGGCGATCGCGCTGGCCGGCGGGGTGGCGGTCGAGGTGCCGACCGACGAGGCGTCCGGCTACCTCGCATCGGTCGAGCAGCTGGAGGCCGCGCGGACGCCGCGGACGAAGGTGCTGATGTTCTGCTCGCCGTCGAACCCGACCGGCGCGGTCTACCCGCCGGAGCAGGTCGGGGCGATCGGCCGGTGGGCCGCCGCCGCCGGCATCTGGGTCGTCACCGACGAGATCTACGAGCACCTGACGTACGGCGACGCCCGGCACGTGTCCATGCCGGTCGCGGTGCCGGAGCTGGCCGACCGGTGCGTGGTCGTCAACGGCGTGGCGAAGACGTACGCGATGACCGGCTGGCGGGTGGGCTGGCTGATCGGGCCGCCGGACGTCGTCAAGGCCGCGACCAACCTGCAGTCGCACCTGACCAGCAACGTGGCGAACGTGTCCCAGCGGGCCGCGCTGGCCGCGGTGACCGGTGACCTGGCGTACGTGCACGAGATGCGGGCGGCCTTCGACCGGCGGCGGCGGACGATCGTGCGGATGCTGCGTGAGGTGCCCGGCGTGGAGTGCCCGGAGCCGCTCGGGGCGTTCTACGTCTACCCCTCCGTCCGCGGGCTGCTCGGCCGGGAGCTGCGCGGGCGCGTCCCGGCGACCAGCGCCGAGCTGGCCGAGCTGATCCTGGACGAGGCCGAGGTCGCGGTCGTGCCGGGCGAGGCCTTCGGGACGCCGGGCTACCTGCGGCTGTCGTACGCGCTCGGCGACGACGACCTGGTCGAGGGCGTGACCCGGCTGCAGAAGCTCGCGGCCGAAGCCGAGCGCTAGTGTCCTGTGAGCGAAGTCCTTGCACCGCCTGCGACGCCCAGACGCCGACCGGCGTGCCTCGTCGGAGACGAGCATGGGCATGGTTCGTCGCCGCCGATACAACAGAGGTATCGGCGACTCC
>Ga0210378_10001530_pt1 | contig 12115 bp, 11 predicted proteins | sample PLM1_60_b1redo_FD_155465 | JGI IMG/M metagenome (GOLD analysis project Ga0210378, IMG submission 155465) | Groundwater sediment microbial communities from an aquifer in East River, Colorado, USA - PLM1_60_b1 redo | ecosystem: Environmental > Terrestrial > Soil > Riparian zone | place: USA: East...
ATGGATCTTCCCGCCCGAGCCGTCGATGCGGCTCGTGATCGACATGATCCAGTTCTGCGCGGAGGAGATGCCTTTGTGGCATCCGATCTCCATCTCTGGCTACCACATCCGCGAGGCCGGCTCGAACGCAGTGCAGGAGCTCGCGTTCACGCTCGCGGACGGCTTCGCGTACGTGGAGGCGGCGTTGGAACGCGGCCTCGACGTCGACGACTTCGCGCCCCGCCTGAGCTTCTTCTTCAACGCGCACCTCGACTTCTTCGAGGAGATTGCGAAGTACCGCGCCGCGCGTCGCATCTGGGCGCGTGAGCTGAAGGAACGCTACGGCGCCCGCAACCCGCGCTCGTGGCTGATGCGCTTCCACGCGCAGACCGCGGGCGTGTCGTTGACGGCTCAGCAGCCCGAGGTGAACATCATCCGCACCGCTCTCGAAGCGATGGCGGCCGTGCTCGGCGGCACGCAGTCCTTGCACACGAACTCGTTCGACGAGGCGCTCGCGCTTCCCACGGAGAACGCGGTCCGGCTGGCGCTGCGCACGCAGCAGGTGATCGCGCACGAGACGGGAGTCGTCAACACGATCGATCCGCTCGGCGGGTCGTACTACGTCGAGGATCTCACCAACCGGCTCGAGGCCGAGGCGTACGACTACTTCGACCGCATCCGTAAGCTGGGCGGCGTCATCCCCGCGATCAAGGAGAACTTCTTCCAGCGCGAGATCGCGGAGGCGTCTTTCCGCTACCAGCACGAGGTCGAGCAGAAGCAGCGGATCGTGGTCGGCGTGAACCGCTACGAGCTCGAGGACGAACAGCCCCTGGAACTGCTCCGGATCGATCCGGCGCTGGAGGGGAAGCAGATCGCTCGGGTCCAGGCACTGCGTGCGAGACGTGACTCCGCGACGGTCGAAGCGGCCCTTGCGCGTCTGAAAGAGGACGCAGCGCACGAGGATCGGAATCTGATGCCCCCGATCGTCGACGCCTCGAAGGCCTACGTGACCATGGGCGAGATGTGCGATGCGCTGAGGGAAGTGTGGGGCGTTTGGCGTGAGACTCCGGTCTTCTAACCGAGGTTTACAAAAGGGTCGACCGGGAATGACGATGGGCGGTGTCGGGAGCGAACGTCTGTCGGCTGCTTGCGTTGACTGGGCTGAGCGCCCTGCTCTGGGTTGTGCCGCCGGCTCAAGCTGAGCCCGACACCGTCACCACGCTGACCGGCGAGGTGCTCCAGTTTCACTTCTCAGGAGCCTCACTCAACTGTCAGGACACGAATAACGGAACGTTCACGTACGAGTCGGACGCGATCGTCCAAAGCGCGGCCGGCCCTTATCCAGGGACGATGCACGAATCAGGGACGCTCGTGTTCGAGGATGGCTTGAGCAAGACCTTGCACGCCACGTTCACGATCGATTCGGCGGCCGGACATGTGGAAGGCACGAAGACCCTGTCCTTCCCTGACACGACCGTCTGCACCACCATCGGGTCTGGGCCCGGAGAGATCCAGCAGATCCAGCCCAACATGCAGCTGCGGTACGAGGCCACGATCACGACCCCCGCGGGCACGCTCCAGGATCGGGGCTCGGTCAGTGCGCCGATGGTCGCGAACCTGAGCGCGACCGGGACCATCGGGAACATGTCCGAGTCCTTCGCATCGGATCGCGATGTGAACGACCTTGATCTGACGCCGAAGGAGTCGGTGAATGCCCCCGGGACCAACCATACGGTCACGGCGCTCTTCCGCGATGCGGCTCTGGTGCCGCAGTCGGGCGAGACGATCCTGTTCACGGTCAGCGGCTCCTCGGCGGAGACGGGGCAGTGCACGACCGGGTCGGACGGAACGTGCACCTTCACCTACCAGGGGCCTGCGGTCCCGGGTGCGGACCTGATCGAGGGCTGCCACGACTTCGACGGCGACGGGACGACTGATCCCGGCGAGAAGTGCGACACGGCCACGAAAGCCTGGGGCGAAAGCGCGTCGACCGGGGAGGGTGCGTCCGGCGGCGGGTACTTCAACAACAACGTGAATGGGAACCGGGTCGTCTTCGGCTTCGGCGCCCACGGAGGTCCGGTGACTCCGAGCGGATCGTGCCAGCTGATGGAACAGGCCGCGGGCGTCACAGTGCGGTGCCTCAGCGTCACGCTCCTGCTCATCGCCGGAACCCATGCGACCATCGGCGGCGAGGCTTTGGTGAACGGGGTCGCGACGAACTATCAGATCGACGTCGAGGATCTCGCCGACCCAGGGGCGGCCGTCGACACGTTCACGATCGTGACCGACGCCGGATACGCGGCGTCCGGCGTCGTCGAACACGGCAACATCCAGGTCAACTCCGGCTGAGCCGCGCTCTAGACTGTGCTGCGTGGCGGTCCACTTGCGGCGTGGCTGCCGTCGCTTTGCCTGGTGCGGCGGTGTTCTGACTCTCGGGTCTTGCCTCGTCCTGGCCGGTGGTGTGTCCGCGGCCCCGGCTCCGACCGTTTTCGCTCTCACCCTGACCGGGGCGGCGCACCACGAGTGGTCGCACACAACTGCGCCGGTCGAGAACGGCGACTGCGTGCGAACGGAGATGAGCGAGGGGATCCGTACGACGCGGTTCCGCACGAAGGAGCCGGTGGTCGTCCGTCTTCTCGGCGGGCGAGTTCTCCCCGCCGATGTGCGCGGGCTCATGGGAACCGCGACGTTGGCTGGTGCCAACACGATCGACGAGCGCTGCGGGAACGTGGGGAACGCGCAGATCGCGGACTGTGCCCAGACCAGGCGGTCTTTCTCGGGCGCCCGTGTCCGCGCCTCGAGCCCTCGGCGAGGTTTCGTCGGACTCGGCGCAGCTCGCGGCGTCCGGCTCGCCGCGTCGGACTGTCCCCTGGAGCCCGTCGAGGTCCGGCGCCGGCCATTCGGCCCGCCGCTGTCACCGCTGCGCATACCGAAGAACGCCTTGACGGAGGCAAAGGTCGCCAGCATCACGATGAAGGCGACGCGGACCGCGACGACGACCTACTCCCCGCCGGAGGCCGGCACGCTCGAGGAACGGGTCGAGTGGAAGCTGAATTTCGCCCGCGTCAGACCTTGACCTAGACTCCCCGCCGTGGCACGGAAGATCAGAGTCGTCATCGCGAAGCCGGGGCTCGACGGACACGATCGCGGCGCGAAGATCATTGCTCGCGCCCTTCGCGACGCCGGCATGGAGGTGATCTACACCGGACTGCACCAGACTCCCGAGCAGATCGTCGAGACCGCGATCCAGGAGGACGCGGACGCGGTCGGCATCTCGATTCTCTCCGGCGCGCACATGACCCTCGTGCCGCGCATCCTCGACGGCCTGAAGGAGAACGGAGCGGAAGACGTGCTCGTCGTCGTCGGGGGCACGATTCCGAAGGAGGATTCCGACGAGCTGAAGCAACGCGGCGTCGCCGAGGTCTTCACCCCGGGAGTGCCGACGACCGAGATCGTCGACTTCCTCAAGGGCAAAGTTCCGGTTTGATCCGCGTCGAGCGTGAAGACGCGGTAGCGCTCGTCACGATCGACCGCCCGGAGGCGCTGAACGCGCTCGACGTCGGCACGCTGACCGAGTTGCGTGACCGGTTGCGCGAGCTTGCCGACGACGAGTCCACGCGGGCCGTCATCCTGACCGGCGCCGGCGAGAAGGCGTTCGTCGCCGGCGCGGACATCAAGTACATGAGCGGGCTCGACGTCAGGCAGGCGAAGGAGTGGGGAGCGCTCGGGCACGACGCGGGCCGGCTGCTCGAGACGATGCCGAAGCCGACGATCGCGGCGCTCAACGGCTTTGCGCTCGGAGGCGGTTGCGAGCTCGCGCTCGCCTGCGACATCCGCTATGCCGCCGGCAACGCGAAGATCGGCCAGCCCGAGGTCAATCTCGGGATCATCCCGGGGTGGGGCGGCACACAGCGGCTCGCACGGGTGTGCGGGCTCGGCGTGGCGAAGGAGCTGATCTTTACAGGTCGCGTCGTCGATGCGCACGAGGCGCTCCGGATCGGCCTCGTCAACGCAGTCCACGACCCCGTGCTGGACAAGGCACGGGAGACGGCGGGGCTGCTCGCCTCGAAGAGCCCGATCGCGCTGCGTCTGATGAAGGACCTTGCGAACCGGGCGCTCGGCGGCGACCACACCGCGAACCTGGCGGCCGAGGGCGAGACGTTCGGCGAGCTCTTCTCCAGTGAGGACGCCAGGGAGGGCCTGACTGCGTTCGTCGAGAAGCGCGAGCCGAACTTTGTCGGCCGCTGACCTCGAAAGAGGGAGTCCCTTCGCCATGGCTCGGCTCCGGGACTCCCGAGGGAGAGAGGCCAGTGTGTGGAGACGTACAGATCTCACAACCGACGGCGCTCCCACCTCTCTCATCGGTCGTTAAGGCAGCCCGGTTGAGGAGGCGCGGGCGCAAGTTCGAAGCGTCGAATCGCCTGCGAGATTCGGAGAGTGGGCGGCGACAGCTGTCGCCTAGCTGCAAATTCCGTACTTTTTGAAAACCATAAAGACCGATTCGCGTTACTCCACTGCCTGGTGGGACAGAAGAAAGGCAAGTGTCCACGCGCGCGAGCAACCGTTTGATCCGCCCAGTCCTGTGCTTAGGCGTCCTGGCCTGCTCGGCGGCCTTCGTCGACGTCGCGCGAGGTGGAGTCCCAGAGACACCGGCAGCTCCCTCAGTCGCGACCGCCACGCAGCAAGCCGTCTCGACTGTCTCAGCTGCGGCGACCACTCCTCAAACTTCCGCTCCGGTGCCTGGGTCGACGCCGTCGGTCCCGACCGTAGCCACGACTGCTCCGCAGTCCTCTGCGCCGGCACCGGCGCTAGTGCGGCCGCCGACAGTTCCGGCGGCGCCCAGGGTCCCGGTCCCTGCGGTACCACCCGCCAACAGTGCCCCCGCGCTGCAGACTGCACCGGTTCGCGAGGCGGTCTCGACCATACGCGCGACCACCACGGCCGTGACTTCGGCGGTGGCGAGCACCACGAACACGGCGGCGGCGACGACCCGCGCGCTGGTTACACCTGTCGTCGCGCCTGCAGCCTCGGCCATTCGAGAGGCGACGTCCACGCCGACGGCGACGACGCAGGCGCTGGTTACACCGCTGGTTACACCCGTAGTCGCGGGCGTAGCCTTGGCCTCCGCTCCTTCGCTCGGCGCCGTGACGCGCGAGTTGTCCACAACCAGGTCTGCGACCATTTCGCCCTCACGGCCATCGGCGACGAGTGTCAGCGATGGAGCACCCGCGCCGAGCAGGAGTGCCGCCGGCGTGACCACGGTCAGTGGCCCCTCGGCGGACAACGTCGTGACCGTGCCCACGGAGACGATCAGCGGACCGCCCGCGCATAAGCTCGTGACCGTGTCACGAGCGCCGCAGATCGGGTCGGCATTCAGCAGCGCCGTTGGCGACGCTTACCCGTCGCTTTCCGAGCGCCGTGAAGGGACTGAGCCGGCGGGGAGTCGGCTACCGCTTCCACGGCCGCTGCCTTCGCCTGACGGTCTGGCGGCTGCCCTCGGCGCCGCGGGCGGCGGCGGTCTTCTCTTCTTTGGTCTTCTTGCCTTTGCTTTCCTCCTGGTGATCCCGACTGCGGTCCGATGGCTCCGGCCCGCCTTGGCTCTCGGGCTCTCGCCGGCATACGTCGCCCTGAGCGACCACCCCGGCTAGTTCGGGTCTATGAACCCGCGTCCTTGGGTCGACGCGGGTCATTCGTAGCAACCCGAACTCAAAGGAGACGTACAACCATGAAACGTTTGTTGACAGTGCTAGTCGCGAGCCTCGCGCTCGGGCTAGTGGGAGGGGTGGGCAACGCTCTCGCGGGCGAACTCCTACCTCCCCCGCCGAATGGGACGGCCACGCCGTCGCAGTCGGCCACGCAATCCAATGACGGCACGAACACCGCCGACCAGAGCGGAACATCGGCGCCCGTCGTCACGAGCGGCCTGAATCTCGCGCTCGCCAACGGCGGCTCTTGTAATCCGTGCGGAGGCAGTGGCACTACGAACCAGAACAGCGACAACAACGTCGACGCGTCGAACACCAACACGGCGACTCAGACGAACAACCAGGCCAATGGCGCCGGTCAGACCCAGACCGTCGGCCAGGGCAATTCAGGGAACGCCAGTCAGTCCGCGGAGCAGTCGAACGAGGCCAGCAACAGCGCCGACCAGTCCGGCACCTCGAGGCCGGTCGTCGCCAGCGGCCCGAACGTGGCGATCCTCAACAGCGGCAACGTGAATCAGAACAGCGGCAACAACGTTGACGCCTCGAACCACAACAACGCCAACCAGACGAACGATCAGTCCAACGGCCTCGGTCAGAGCCAGACCGTCGCCGGCAACCACGGCTGCTGCTCCTCCTCGGGTGGAGCCTCGCAGTCGGCTTCGCAGTCCAATTACGGGTCGAACGACGCCTACCAGAGCGGTACGTCGGCCCCGGTCGTGATCAGCGGGGGCAACTACGCCATCCTCAACAAGGACGACGTGAACCAGAACAGCGGCAACAACGTCGACGCTTCGAACACGAACACTGCGACTCAGAGGAACGACCAGAAGAACAGCGCCGGTCAGAGCCAGACCGTCGCGAACGGTGGCGGATGCTGCTCGAGCAACTCGGGCGCCTACCAGTCTGCCGACCAGTCGAACTCGGGCAGCAATACGGCCAATCAGCGCGGAACGTCCGCTCCGGTGGTCTACAGCGGCCCGAACGTCGCCGTCGGCAACGGCTGGGGCCGCGATCTCTGCAACCGCTGCGGAGGCAACGGCGGCACCGTCAAACAGAACAGCGGCAACAACGTCGATGCGTCGAATCACAACACCGCGACGCAGTCGAACAACCAGTCGAACGCTCTCGGCCAGGTTCAGCAGGTCAAGGGCGGCGGCTGGGGCTGCTGCTCCAGCTCCGATGTCGATCAGACCGCGAGCCAGTCGAACACTGCCTCGAACGAGGCGAACCAGACTGGCACGTCGGCCCCGGTCGTGCAGAGCGGGCCGAACCTCGCGGCCTTCAATCACGGTGGCGTCGCGCAGAACAGCGGCAACAACGTCGACGCGTCGAACACGAACACCGCCAGGCAGACCAACAACCAGTCGAACAAGCTCGGCCAGAAGCAGTCGGTTCGCCGAGGCGGTTGTTGCAAGCCGGCGCCGTGTGAACGATCGTGCGAGCCCCGGTGCGAGCCGAATCCGTGCCAGCCCCGGTGCGAGCCGAAGCCGTGCGACCCGTGCGCACGTCCTTTGCGGTTCACGTCCGAACGGGGGGTGATCTAAGCCAACCTAGGCGACTAGCTCGTCGCAACAGGAAGCTGGCCGGCCCTTCCGGGCCGGCCAGCTTCACTTATCCCGGAGGAGGCTCCCCCCGTCCTGACCGAGGCGAGTGCTAGCCGAACTGGATCAGGGCTGAGGTGAGCACGTCGTCATCGCCGCGCTGGGCCCTTAGCGTCGCAGGCGCAGGCTGCGTCCAGACGACGACCTTGTCGCCCTTCTGCGCCATCGTGACGTTCGCGACCGCTCGGAACGTGCCGCCCGTGCTCACGCTCTGGACGATCGTCGTCTCCGGGACATTCACGGCGATCGTGCGGTTCAGCTTGGTGAGCGTCATGCCCATCGGCCAGGCTTGCGACGTCGAGACGTTGAGCAGCAGGCGATCGATCGTCGCCGACACGACCGTGCCGGTGAGAGTGAGCGCGAACGCCGTGCCCGCCTTGGCGGTGAACAGCAGCTTGTAGGCCTTCTGCAGCCACGGATAAGGGCTCACGGCGCGGCCGCCGTTGGGATGAAGCTCGAAATGGAGATGCGATGCCGCGCCGTTTGCATCGCCGGAGTCGCCGACGTACGCGATCTGCTGTCCGGCCGCAACCTTCGCGCCGTTCTTGACGGTGTAGGCAACGCCTTTCACACACTTGCCGCGGTTGTCGTTCTTCAGCGTGAGGTCGTTGTTCAGGTGGATGTAGTAGTACGTCGTGCCGCTGTCGCCGTACAGGTACAGCATGCAGCCGGCCGCGCCCGAGGTCGTCCAGTACTTCACCTTGCCCGCTTCCGCGGCGACGGCCGGGGAGCGCTTCGCGGCCACAAGGTCGTTGCCCTGATGGCCACCCTGTCCCCGCGGAGCACCGAAGTCGTTCGTGTACTTCACTGGGCCGACGAGCGGGAAGATGATGTGCTCCGGCGGCGGCGCGCTCACTGCGGCATGAGCAGCGCTCCCGGCGACGAGGCCGAGCGTGGCGGCGAGGAAAAGGAGCCCTCGGGCTGTCGTCCGGTGGCGTCTCATAAGAGAACGGGCGCTCCGGTTCGCGCGTCCGAAGGGCGAGACACTAGCAACCTCTTCGGGCCGCGTCACCCAAAGTAAAGTCCTCCGCGGATGAAGATCGCTGTGTGCGTCAAGCAGGTCCCCGAAGGAAACAGCCGGATCGACCCCGGAACCAAGCGGCTGGACCGGTCCGGGGAGGGTGCTCTGAACCAGTTCGATGCGAACGCGGTCGAGGAGGCCCTCAAGCTGAAGGCTGCAACCGGGGAAGGGGAGGTCGTTCTCGTCTCGATGGGGCCGGCCAAGGCCCAGGACGCGCTGCGGAAGGCGCTTGCCATGGGCGCCGATCGCGCAGTGCTCGTCAGCGACGAGGGGGCCGCAGGCGCGGATCTCGTGGCGACGAGCTACACGCTCGCGAAAGCGCTCGAGCGTGAAAGCGCTGACCTCATCCTCTTCGGGCAGCAGGCGGGTGACTCCGACGGCGCGGTGCTGTGGGCTGCTGTCGCCGACCGGCTGCGTCTGCCCGTCGTATCCCAGGCGGCCGAGGTGACACATGCAGACGGGAAGGTGACCGTCAAGCGGCAGACCGAATTCGGCTACGACGTCATCGAGGCGCCCCTTCCGGCAGTCGTCGCGGTGTCGGACGCGATCAACGAGCCGCGCTACCCGTCGCTCAAGGGGATCATGGGCGCGAAGTCGAAGCCGCAGGAGACTCTTTCGCTTGCGGACCTCGGGGTCGAGGCCGATCGGGCGGGCGAACAGGGCTCGCGCACAGAGGTCTATGCGCTGAACGAACCGCCCGCGCGCGGCGACTCGCGCAAGATCGAGGACGACGGCAACGCGGCGCAGGCAGTGCTCGACTTTCTCGCAGAGAAACGACTGCTATGAGCACCCTCGTCTTCCTTGAACACCACGGCAATGAGCTGTCGAAGGCCGGGCTCGGAGTGCTCGCGAAGGCTGCGACGCTCGGCGACTCGAACGTCTCCACGTCGATCATCGGCTCCGGCGTTCGCTCTCTGGCCGCGGAGGCCGGGAAGTTCGGCGCGGCCAAGGTCTACGTCGCGGAGGATGCACAGCTCGAAGCGCCGCTTTCACAGCCACGGGTCGACGTGCTCGCACAGCTTGTGCGCGAGAAGGACATCGACACGATCCTGTTCGCGAACTCGGTGCTGGCGGCCGACGTCGCAGCCGGACTCGCCGCGCGTCTTGATGCCGGGGTCAACTGGGATCTCACCGATCTGGTCGAGCAGGACGGCAAGCTCGTCGGCAAGCGGCCGGCGCTGCAGGACTCCGTCTACGTGGACGTCGGCTGGACGACTGAGCCTCGCATCGCGCTCTTTCGCTCCGGTTCGTTCGACCCGAGCGCAACCGGGGGCTCCGCCGAGGTCGAGGACGCCCCGGTGCAGCTCGAAGATTTCTCGACCGCCGCGCGGATGGTCGATCAGGCGCACGAGGAGAGCGAGGGCCCGTCCATCGAAGACGCGCAAGTCATCGTCGCGGGCGGTCGCGGCCTGGGAGGCCCGGAGAACTTCACGCTCGTCGAGGAGCTCGCGAAAGCACTCGGCGGCGCGGTCGGCGCAACGCGCGCGGTCGTCGACGCGGGCTGGTACCCGTACTCGACACAGGTCGGACAGACGGGCAAGACGGTCGCGCCGAAGCTCTATATCGCGTGCGGCATCTCCGGCGCGATCCAGCACAAGGTCGGCATGCAGAGCTCCGGCGTGATCATTGCGATCAACAAGGATCCGAACGCCCCGATCTTCGAATTCTCGGATCTTGGGGTCGTCGGCGACGTGCACTCGGTCGTGCCGAAGCTGACCGAGCTGGTCAAGCAGCGCAAGAGCTCGTGAAACCTTCCGACTTCCCGCCGCCGTTCGACGCGCGCGACTACGTCGCTGCACCGAGCGACCCCGAAGACGAGCGCATCGAGGTTGGTGTGCTGATCGTCGGCGCGGGCCCGGCCGGGCTCGCCTGCGCGATCCGGCTCGGCCAGCTGCTCGAGGACGCGCCCGAGCTCCGCGAGCGCCTCGGCGAAGTCCCGGTCGCGGTCATCGACAAGGGCAAGCAGCCCGGCTCGCATCTGCTGTCGGGAGCGGTCGTCAATCCCCGAGCGCTGCGGCGGCTCTTCAAGGGACGGAAGCGCATCGACGAGATGCCGTTCTACGGCCCGGTGCACCGCGAGTCCGTCTACTTCCTCACGCAGGGCAGCGCGTTTCCGATTCCGACGCCGCCGACCATGAAGAACGAAGGGAACTTCGTTGCATCCCTGTCGCAGCTCGGCCGCTGGCTCGCCGAGCAAGCGGAGGAGGCGGGCGCGATGATTCTTCCGGAGACGGCAGCCGAGAAGCTGCTCGTCGCCGACGGCCGCGTCCGCGGCATTCGCACCGGCGACAAGGGCAGGGGCCGTGACGGACAACCCCTCGGGAACTTCGAGCCGGGAGCCGACGTCGTCGGGCGCGTCACGGTCCTGGCCGAGGGGACGCAGGGACACCTGACCGGCGCTGCGCTCGAGCGCTTCGGCCTCGGCGGCGACAGCCCGCAGGTGTGGGCGCTCGGCGTGAAAGAGGTCTGGAAGGTCGCGCGCCCGCTCGATCGGGTCATCCACACGATGGGCTGGCCTCTTCGCCCGGAGGCGAAGTACCGCGAGTTCGGCGGCTCGTTCATCTACCCGATGGGCGACGACATGGTCACCCTCGGCATGGTCGTCGGGCTCGACTACCGGGACGTCGAGCTGTCCGTGCACGACGTCCTGCAGGAGTTGAAGACGCACAAGCTCGTGCGCAGGTTGCTCGAGGGCGGCGAGCGCGTGCAGTGGGGCGCCAAGACGATCCCGGAAGGCGGCTTCCTCGCGTTGCCGAAGCGGCTGCACGCGCCGGGCCTCTTGATCTGCGGCGACGGCGCCGGGCTCGTCAACGTGCCGGCGCTGAAAGGCATCCACTACGCCATCGAGTCCGGCTCACTCGCAGCGGAGGCCGCATTCGCCTCTCTGCAGCGCGGGCAGACTCCGGGCACTCCCGGCGCGCTGTCCGGCTACGACGAGGCTCTGAAGGAGAGCTTCATCTGGAAGGACCTGTACGAGGTGCGCAACATGCGACCGGCGTTCGGCCGCGGGTTCTTCGTGGGCGGTGCACTCGCAGGGCTGGCGACCGCGACGAAGGGTCGTTTCCCGCCGCGAGACCTCCACCTCGAGCGCGATGCGGACGCCGAGTTGTTCCGGACCGACCGTGCGCGGAGCTACCCGGCTCCCGACGGCAAGCTGACGTTCGACAAGCTCTCGTCCGTCTTCGCATCCGGCAACAGGACGCGCGACGACCAACCGAACCACATCGTCGTCCAGCGCGAGGTGCCGAAGGAGCTGGCCGACCTGTGGGTGCGCATGTGTCCGGCCCAGGTCTACGAAGCCGGCGACGGCGACGGCAATGTGACGGTGGAGATCACACCGTCGAACTGCGTCCAGTGCGGCGCGATCACCGCGAAGGGCGGCCGTCTGACGCCACCCGAGGGCGGCAGCGGTCCCGAGTACACGCTGACGTAGCCCGAAGGGCCCACGCTCCAACGGCCACGCCCGGGTGTCGGACACCGTGACGTAGGAGCGACGGCTCGCGTCGTAGCTCATGGGAACTCCGACCTTTCAAGGGCAAAGCGCCCTGGCCCGCCCAGCCACGTCCGGGTGTCGGACACCGGGCCGTGGCACGCTCGGACGTGCGCGTTAGGGACAATCCATCCACGGGCGGGGACGAGGCAGCTCCCGCCACCACGGCTGGCTCCAGCGATCGAAGTACGATCTCTCGATGGCGACGACCGGCTCGCTGCTCTCCCTGGACGACGTCTATCGCGCGCGGGAGCGCATCGGAGATCGCCTGCACCGCACGCCGCTGCTGGGGTCGGCGACGCTCTCGGAGCAAACCGGC
>Ga0210378_10001532_pt1 | contig 12107 bp, 13 predicted proteins | sample PLM1_60_b1redo_FD_155465 | JGI IMG/M metagenome (GOLD analysis project Ga0210378, IMG submission 155465) | Groundwater sediment microbial communities from an aquifer in East River, Colorado, USA - PLM1_60_b1 redo | ecosystem: Environmental > Terrestrial > Soil > Riparian zone | place: USA: East...
TCGACGGCCGTCTACCACCTGTGGACGATGCGGTGAAGGTCGTACACCTTGGAACAACTGATGGCGTCGGCCACCGCAACGTCTCGCCGGCCCAGCGGCCAGCCCCTACTTCACCTCCGACTTCATGACCCGACGGAGACCGACGAGCGCCGGTAGGACGACCCAGGTGGTCGCGGCGACTGCGACATGCGCCCACTGCTCGCCCGTGAGTGAGCCCTCGAAGAGCGCGGACTGCGCATAGTTGAGGTCCACCCACGGCCGCAGGTCGCGGAACCGCTCCTGGTTGGACGCCAAGAGACCGGACACGGTGGGCAGCAGGAGCGAGTAGACGAAGTACGCCACGAGCGCCACCGGTGAGCTCCGGAACAGTACGCCGAGCATGGTGCCGGTCAGCAGGCACAGGAGACTCCCCAGCACGATGTTGACACCGTGCGCGAAGGACACGTCCCAAACCAGGTCGGCGCCGGCGATGGCGGTCCCGACGAGGTTGCCGACTACACCGGTGACGAGGGCGAACAGCATCGACGCGACTCCCACGGTCACCGAGGCAATGACCTTGGCCAGGATGACCCGGTTCCGGCGTGGCACCAGCGTGAACGTCGTCAGGCCGCTGCGTTGGCTCCACTCGCCGGTGATCGACAGGACGGCGATCATCGGCAGGATCACCGTCATCGGGAACCCGATCGCCTTCGCGAAGGTGTAGTAGGTCAACTCGGCGTCGGGGGCGAACAGGATCGTCGCCACCGTGGACAGCAGGGCTGCGATGACGATGCTCGCCATCAACCAGAAGCCGGAGCGGGTGTCGAACATCTTGCGGAGCTCGACGCGGGTTACCCGGGACAGCGGCACATGGTGGACGGCGGCGTGCTGCTCCAGGCCGCGGTCGAGGACGATGGTGGTCATGCTGCTTTCCCTTCTCGTTGGGTGTGGGCGGTGAGCTGCAGGAACATGTCCTCGAGACCGCCGTCGGCGGTGCGCAGCTCGGTGAGGGCGAGGCCGGACTCTCGCGCGACCAGTCCGACGACAGTCGGGTCGGCGTCGGCGCGCAGGGCACCGTCCTGCATGGAGGTCGTGACGAGACCGGATTCGTGGAGGGCTCGCTCAAGGGCATTCATGTTCCGTGCGCGGACGACGGTCCCCGCGGTTCGCAGGAGCTCGGTCTTGGAGCCTTGAGCAACGATGCGGCCCTTGCCGATCATCACGATGTCGTCGGCGATGACCTCGATCTCGTGAAGCAGGTGTGACGACAGCAGGACGGTCCCTCCGTCGTTCGCGTAGTCACGGAGCAGATCCCGCATCCACCGGATGCCGGCGGGGTCGAGCCCGTTGGCCGGTTCGTCGAGGATCAGTACGGACGGGCCGCCGATCAGGGCGACCGCGATGCCGAGCCGCTGCCGCATCCCGAGCGAGTAGCTGCCGACGCGGCGGTTCGACTCGGTCTCGGTGAGGCTGACCAGCTCCAGCGTCTCGGGGACACGACGCGCTGACAGCCCCATCATCTGCTGGGCGAGGGTGAGGATCTCGCGACCGGTGCGGCCGGCGTGCTGGGCCGAGGCGTCGAGCATGACGCCGACCTCTAGTCCCGGGTTGGGCAGGTCTGTGAACCTGCGACCGGAGATGGTGACGTCTCCTGATGTGGGCCGGGTCAGCCCGACCATCATCCGCATGGAGGTCGACTTGCCGGCCCCGTTCGGGCCCAGGAAGCCGGTCACGCGGCCTGGCCGGGCGGTGAAGCTGATGTCGTCGACGACGGTGCGGGCGCCGTACTTCTTGGACAGTGACTCGATGGTGATCATGGGCAACGCTCCTGGTTGAGTTGGTACTTCGACGCTATGAGCGCGGCCTCCGTGAGCGCGTCGTCGTCAGGTCGCGTGCGTGCTACGACCAGCCCATGACCTCGGGTCCGACTTTGGTAGGAGGTCCGCGCCGGTGTGGTCAGCGTCGTGACTCGGGGCCTTCAGGCCGCCGGGTGTCAGTCACCTCGAAGAGGCCGGTCTGATAGGCCAGGACGATCGCCTGGGCCCGGTCGCGCAGGCCGAGCTTCTGCAGCAGCCGGGTCACATGCGTCTTGACCGTCGTGTCGCTGATGAACAGCTGCTGACCGATCTCGGCGTTGGACAACCCTTGCGTGATCAGGCGGAACACGTCCAGCTCGCGGCTGGTCAGGGAGTGCACGGCCTTCGGGGGAGCCTGGCGGTGAAGACGGGTGAACTGTTGGATCACGCGCCGGGTGACGGTGGGCGACAGAAGTGCCTCGCCGGCAGCGATGGTCCGGACGGCGGCGATCAGCTGCTCGGGAGGATCGTCCTTGAGGACGAAACCACTCGCCCCGGCGCGCAACGCCTCATAGACGTACTCGTCGAGGTCGAATGTCGTGAGGACAAGCACCCGCACCGAGTCGTCGTCCGCCAGGATCCGCCGACTGGCCTCGAGCCCGTCGAGCACCGGCATCCGGATGTCCATCAGCACGATGTCCGGATGGAAGCGCGCTACCTGAGCTATCGCGTCACGTCCGTTGCCCGCCTCTGCGACGACCTCGATGTCAGGTTCGTCCGCGAGCAGCATCCGGAGGCCCGCCCGAACCATCGACTGATCGTCCACCACGAGCACCCGGATGGTCATGAGCCGTCACCGTCCAACGGAAGTCGTGCACGGAGCACGAAGCCGCCCGATGGGGAGGCGCCCGCCGACATGTCCCCGCCGTAGATCTTCACCCGCTCGCCGATGCCCACCAGCCCATGGCCAAGATCGTCACCGGTCGAGGTGCCCCGACCGTCGTCACACACCACGACCCGAAGGTCACGAGGGCCGTACTGCACCTCTACCTCGGCCTGGCGCGCGTGGGCGTGCTTCAGGGTGTTGGTGAGGGCTTCCTGCACGATGCGGTACGCCGAGAGGTCCAGACCGGGTGGCAGCTCGACCGGCTCGCCGTGGATCTGCAGCCGGACGGCCAACCCGGCGGCCCGTACGTCATCCAGGAGGCCTTCGAGATCCGCCAGACCCGGGTGCGGCACAAGTTCAGGCTGCTCGTCGTCGCGCCGCATCGCACCGAGAAGGCGACGCATCTCCGCGAGTGCGGTCCGGCCCGCCTGCTCGACGTTCTTGAGGGCCGCCCGGCTCTCTGCATCGGCATCCGACATCCGATGACGGACGGCCCCCACCTGCAGGACCATCACGCTGACCGCGTGCGCCACCACGTCATGGAGCTCGCGCGCGATCCGTCCTCGTTCCTCGGCCACGGCGACGCGGGCCGCTGCCTCTCGGTCGCGCTCGGCCCTGGTCGCGCGCTCCTCCGCGGCCTCCGTCTGCGCGGTGCGCGCACGCAGCGCATAGCCGACGAGCCAGCCCATCCCGAACAGCGTGGGGACGAAGACGAGGCCGCCGGCCGACTGAGTGGGGTCGTTGTGAACGAGGATCGCCGAGCTGCCGAGCACAATGGCCAGGCCGACCCGCGCTTGTACGTCGTTGTGCAGGTTGCCGAGCAGCAGGGCAGCCCCCAGTCCAGCGAGGAAGACCGCGGGTTGACCCGTTACCAGGCGGCCGTCCAGGAAGGAGAGCGCCGCACTAATCAGCCACAGGGCTGCGGGAACGGCGAAGGGGAAGCGCCGGCGTAGGAGCAAGGCGAGGACGACCGCAGCGATCGCCACGATCTCGAACCACGACGCCATGCCGGTCTGCAGGTACGGATCCTCGCGAACGGCCGTGCCCGCTGCACCCCAGACCGCCGCCACGACTATGAGGGCGTCGAGACCATGCTTCGAGACGAACAGCCGGAGCCGGCTCACATGATCAACGTACTTCAGCCTCTCGGTACCTGCGTCCTACCAAGGTAGGACCGCGACTCGTCGCCAGGTACCAGGGAGAACGGGGCGGCCGCACACCGGGCCACCAGGCCGGGAGGGGCTTCCCCGCGGACCGGTTCGGCACGATCCCCGAGCACGGCCTCCTGCGGTCCATCGAGGCCAACGACGCCGTCGGAAACCGGGTGCCGACGCGGTCCAACCCGTGCCGGCCGACGGTCCTACCGAGATCGACTACATGGTCGGCCCGGCCGGCGACCGCGACGGCGTGCCGGATCAACGTCCGGCCGGGGAGTACCCCAACTCGATCAACCTCAACACCGACGCGACGGTCGCGGCGCTGACCACGGTGGCCGGTGAGTACCGGCTACCGCTCGGCTTCGACGCCACCAAGATCGACGCGACCACCGTGTTGTGCGGGCTGCGCGGCAACCTGTTCAACGTGGCCTCGCCCAGCGGGGCGCGCGAGATCCACGGGGAGGGCCACCGGGAACGCTCGTACGAGCTCGACGAGCGCACCCGGGACGCCGACCTGGACATGGTGCTGCACTTCAAGCCCTCGGACTCCGGGTTGACGCTGAACAAGACCGAGGCGTGGCTGAAGGGCCAGGTACCTCGCGCCGAACGGGAACGCCCACAACTTCTTCGGGTGCAACTCCGTGCGGGTCGTCAACTGACCCGCCGCCCGGGTGCGGTTGCGGCCGGTCCCGGCGGCCTCTGCTGGCGCCGACGGCGGGCCCGGCGGCAGGCGGCCGCCGGCCGAGCAACATCACCGGGCCGTGCGGCGATATCAGGCTTGCAGGTGACGGTGTTCGCCGTGCGCGGCCACGCGCACGGACCGGCCTGCCGCGGCCCGGTGGACCAGAGGAGTTCCCATGAGACGACCACATCGACTACTCGCCGCACTCGCGGTACCGGTTCTCGCGCTGCTGACGGGAGCCGGCACGCCCTTCCCCGCTTCCATCCCGTTGCCGGTTGACTTCGCCCCGGAGGGGATCGCCGTCGGTACCGGGACAACCTTCTATGCCGGCTCGCTGACCAGCGGCGACATCGTTCGGGGGGATCTACGCGACGGCACGACGGAGCTGTTGGTCGACGAGACGGGTGGCACCGCCGCGGGGCTGAAGGTCGACGAGTCGCGCAACCTGCTGGTCGTGGCTGGCGGCGCGCTCGGCACCGCCAGCTTCTACGACGCGCGCGACGGCAGCAAGCGGGCCACGCTGTCGCTTGGGGCGGCCGGTACGAGCCTGATCAACGACGTGGCGGTGACCCGGGACGCCGCGTACTTCACCGACTCGTTCAACCCGCGGATCTATCGGGTGGCCATTGCACCGGACGGCGCCCTCGGCGAGCCGGAGACCATCGAGGTGACCGGTCCGGCGAGTCCCGTCCTGCCCCCGGTCGGCCTGAATGGGATAACCGCGACTCCGGATGGCGCCACGCTGATTGTCGGGAACTCGGGACTGAACGCCGTCTTCACCGTCGACCCGGCCACCGGGGAGAGCAGGCAGATCACCATCCCGTTCGGGCCACTCCCACCGAGCAACGACGGGATCCTGCTCGACGGCCGGTCGCTGTGGGTCGTGGCGAACTTCTCCAACGCGGTCCTGGAGGTGCGCCTGGCCCCCGACCTGTCCAGCGGTGAGGTGGTCAACACGATCACCAATGGCGACGTGGGCGGTCTCTTCCGGATACCGACCACGGTCGCCGTGCACGGAGACAAGCTGGTCCTGGTCAACGCCCGGTTCGATCTTGGGCTACCGCCGCCGTTCGGGCCGGGTGCACCGCCCGGCACGGACTTCGACGTGGTCCAGATCGACAAGCCATGAGCGCGTGGGGCCCGGTCGGCGGACCGGGCCCCACGCCGTGCCATCAGGGTGACGGCTGCGTCGGTTTCGTGGGTCGGGCACCCGGCGGGCGGGTGTAGCGGTGCTTGACGCCGGCCGGGAAGTACCCCGGGTCGCCGGTGGGTCGAAGCACGACCTCGGGTAGCTGCCGCTCGGCCGGCACGTAGTGAGCGAACTCGCTGTTGAGACGGCGCAGCTGATCCCCGGATGGAGCGGGCGGCGAGCGCTGCCCGGTCGGCATCCGGCCGCTGTCCCGGTGCCAGCTCGATCGTGATCCGCAGCTGCCGCGGTCGCGGTCCGCGTCCTCGACCGTCTCGACCACGAACTTGCCGGTCACCCCACCCGGCGACGGGCGGCTGCTCGAGCCCGACGGTCACGTTCTCGGGGCACACGTTGGCGCCGAAGTAGGACACCGTGTGGAACGAGCGGCCGAACACGTAGCAGAACGGCAGCCGCGGCGCGGCACCCTCTGCGCCGGCCAGCTCGTCCGCTGGGTCGAACCCGTGCCGCCGGCAGAACCCGAGCAGCTCGTCGTGGCCGAGCAGGCCGCCCTCGTCCGCGATGTGGAAGCGGATGAGCGGGATGGTGTTCTCGGCGGAGAACATCAGCGTCCCGTCGTCGTGGGTCTCGAACATCCGCTGCCGCGGGTCGTACTGTACGAGCGTCGGCAGCCTCGGCTGGCCGAACAGGAACACCTGCTCGAACCGGGGCGACCACGGCGACCTCGTCGGCCGCCGACCGCGGCCAGAACGTCGGCTCGCCGGTCGAGCCGGGCGAAACGGCGATCAGGTCGCCGGCGACCAGCCGGCCGCCGCGGCACAGCTGCGGCAGCGGGTAGGTCCGCAGATAGTTGTCCTTCGGCAACACCGGCAGAACGGCTACCCCATCGTCGAAGCCGATGACCTCGATGCCGCCCGCCAACCCCTCAAGGGCCACCACCCGTTCCTGGCCGAGGGCAAGGGTCGGTTCAGCGTCGAGATCTTCGAGCTGGCACTTATGCCGATGTAGCCCACGGCAACCCGACCGCTACCGCGACCGGTGGCTGGTCGGCCCGTCCGGGGTGCGGACGTTGACCCGACGCCGACATCCGCGGCCGAGGCAGGTCTCATGGTTGGCCGGGTCGGCGGCGGCCGCGATGTTCCGCCGACAGATGATCCAGTAACCCGTTCACCAGATCGACGTCAACACCCTCGCCCACCAGCCGATGACCGCCCGCTGCACCACCAGCCCGATCGGCAAGCCGTCCAACCCGCCGCCCACGACTGCGGCGAGCCTTCCGCCCGATGCCGCCACTCGGGTCGCACAGGAAGCCCAAGCTCGCTCGTTCTGCCATCCTGAGCCGGGCGAGCCCACAGAACCGGTGGAACCCGCGCAACGCCTGCAAATAACCCCGCGCGTCGCCGCGCGTCGACACCACGAGCCGCAGCTCGCGATCTGTGCCCGCGACAGCCTCGCCGCGGACATGCGCCGGTCCAAGCCCGACCTCTGGTCGTTCACCCCGGCGATGTCTTCTGACGCCGCGCTTTGGCCGCCGTGGTCAGGCGCAGCGCGACCGTCACCCGGGACACGGTGATCGCGGCCGACAAGCGCAGGAGTCTGCTTATCGTATGAGGCGCTGGTGGAGGCGGAGCTGACTGCAGTGATTGCCGCGGCGCCGCAACAGCGGAGTCTGGAGCGGATCGCCGGCGCAATGGTATCGGGCGGTGTTGACCACCGTCACATCTGCACTTCACGGATGACGTCTAGGTTGCGGAATGTCGCAGGTCCGTCACACAGCTCGGCCATGCGGGCGGCGAACTCGGTCGTCTCGGGCAGATCCGAGTTGGCCATCGCCTCCTCGTAGGACGGGAACTCGACGATTTGGACATACGTGTTGTCGCGATCGCGGTCCCGGGTTTGCACGCCGCGGCTCGCGGCGCGCTTGCCTTGAGTCTTGTCAAGCCACTCGTCGAGCAGCGTGTCGAGCTCGTCGATTCGGCTGGTCGTGAACTCGATGATCTGGATGAAGCGCATTGACTGGTTACCCTTCCTGCCCGCGTGCCCAGACTGAGGCGCCCTGCCAGTCGATCGCCACGACCGGCTCGTCGCCGACGACCCAGGCGTCGTGCCCCGGAGGTAAGGACGTGATCTCGCCCGGGCCCGCCTCCAGCTCGGTGCCATCGGCCATGACCACGTGGATGCGTCCGCTGAGCTGGTACTGCTGATGCGGCGCCATGCACAACTCCGTGCCGGCCGCCGGCTTGACGTGGTCCGACCACCGCCAGCCCGGCTGAACGGTGATCCTGCCGATCTGCACGCCGCCGGCAAGGTTGACCAACTCAAGCCGCCAGTTCGCACCCTCCCGCACCTCGTCGGGCTGCTCGAAGGACACATGCTCCAACGGCTGCGGCATCGTTGCTCCTCCCACACCGTTTTCCCCTCCAGAGCCCCAGACGTAACGTCATGATCGCCAGACCGTCAACCCCTTCGACAGGTGATCCACTCGGAAGTGCAACTGCCCGAGCCGGGCGCATGCAAGTGCTCAGACCGTGCCGATCGGGCTCCGCATCTCGTCCTTGCTGAAGGGCGGGACAGCTCGACGTTCTTCCCGCACACGGTCAAGCAAGCCGTGTTTGAGGACCAGATGCGCAAACTGTGGGAAGACCATGTCACGTGGACGCGTCTGGTCATCGTCAGCGCTGTAGGCGGCACCAACGGCGAGGCTCTGCCCAACACCGGGCCGACAGTTCAGCGTCTCCAGAACCCAGGACGAGGTAGAAGCGGCGATCGTGCCCTTCTTTGGGCAAGCCGCCGGATGGCGGTGTGGGGGTCACGGGTTCGAGCCCCGTCTGCTCCACTCGTGATCGAACTCTCCTGGTCTTGACTTTTTCCCTGGTCGCAGGGCTCGTCTGATCCGGTTGATGATCGCAGTTCGGGATCGGCGCCGTGGTCGGAGCGCACCGATATGGAGGAATTCAGGAGGCGATCCCTCTCCAGCTCGCCGTCCCGCACACCCGTGCCGGCCGATGCTGAGCTGGGCTTGCTCGGCGCGGCGGCGCGGACCCGGGTGGTGCACTGCGCCGGAGCCGTGTGGGGTCCACAACAGCCCTGCCAGCGGGACGATTGTCGACCGGCCGGCATGCTGAGCGAGCAGGAGGTGCACGCCGCGATCAAGCTGATCGATCAACTGCCGGCACTCACCGAGCACATGGAGCAGGACATCATGCCGATCCTGGCCACCCTGGACCGGGTTGGCCCGGACGTACACGAACTGCTCAACGTCACCCGCGACCTACGGCAGGCAATCCTGGGCCTGCCGGGCTTGGCGTTCTTCCGCCGCCGCGGCGAGAACCGCGAGGACGACGACCGAGACGCACGCGGCGACCGGACAGCCAAGGACTAGCCGGGCTGAGACGGCTCCGCCGCCTAAGCCCAGCTAACACTGGGCGAGCTCACCAGAGCGCTCAAGACGCCCGGCGTGCTCCCGCAGGAGCCTCCTCCGACGGTGTCGCACCACCGCGGGACTGTGGGGCAGGGCGGCCCCTCGCGCACTACGTCAATGACCGTCGTACGCGGCTTCCAGCCTGCTCGCGGTCGCGCTGGGCAAGGTGCTCTCGACCGCCCGCCGCGGTGTGAGCAGGGAGCGGCCGGAGCTGGTGGACGTCGCGATGCCGTTGGATGTGCACGTCCCGGCGTTGTCGTGCCGTGGCGGTCCGGACATGGCGCATCGGTTCTTCGCGCCGCTGGGTTGGCGGGTCGAGGCGAGGGCCGTGGCGGTGGACGAGACGTTTCACGAGTGGGGGCCTTCGTGAGTGCGTCGTCGCCGTGCTCGCCCTACAGGGGCGTCGCCGAGCAACGACAGCGCTTGCAGCACTGGCCGGGCCAAACGATTGCCGTCGGCCGCGAGTTGGTCGAGTGACACCTCCCACGTGTAGCCGACCAATTCTCGAACCACGGCGGGGTCGGAAACGTCGGGCTGGGCGGACAGCACACTTGTAGTGCGGTCGTTCAGCGCCCGCAAGTACGTGTTGAATGTGGGATGTCCGCTTGTGCGTTCGGCGATCATTGCGCCGGCTGCTCGCAACGCCAGAGGCAACCCACCCCAACCCACCCCAGCCGCCGCGACAATGTCCGGGCCCGCTCCCGGGCGGGGTGACGGCGCCGGGACGACACGCCGGCCGATGTTGGCAGGCAAGGGCCCGGCCGTCACGATCCCTGATCACGACCAAATGCTCACGGATTGTGAAAGGACCCCCGGCGATCGGAGACGCTACAGCGCAGCTGGATGGTGCGCTGCTCGGGTTGGACGGGGAGACGACCGCGGGCCTGGTCGGGTGCCCAGGCTGCGGGGCGCGGCCGCGCGGGCGAAGGACCGCCGCCCGACGTGGGTGCGCGATCTGCCGATCGGCGGGCGGCCGGTGGTGCTGTGCTGATGGAAGCGGGTCTGGCAGGGATGAGTTTGGTCACGACAGCCTCCCGGTCAGGCCGAAGATGGACAGAACCGACGTCCTCAAGCAACTTGATTGCCTCAGCCTCGAATTACTCGGCATTCCACGCCTGCAGGTTGACGTGTCCGCTTTGCTGTTGCAAAAGTGGGACCCTCTGTGGCGCCCCGCGCTTTCACACCAGTCAAGGTGGAGCAAATCTGGAGCAGACTGTCCATCTGAACGGCGCCGAACTGCGCTGAACTGCATTGAACGGAGCTCCGCCACCTGCGGATACGGTATTTCCGCTGGTCAAAGGCCGATTTGGTCCTGGCTGGCAGTGTGGGGGTCACGGGTTCGAGCCCCGTCAGCTCCACTCTTTGATCAGCTCCTCGTATCTTCGGCATTTTGCCTGGTCGGAGAGCTTTCTTCACTCGGTCGATGATCGCGAGCCGACCTCGTCGTTGATCGCCGGAATGCACCAGCATGGAGGAATTCGGGAGGGAGGTCGCCTGCCGAATCCGCATTGTTCGCGCACTCACCGCTGTCGTGACCTGCGGTCGGTCGCTGATCATGTGGCGGTGTGCGGTGCTGCGCAGCGCGGCACGCGTGCGGGGTGCACGCCCCGGTGAGCGGCCGCGAGGCAGCGGTGATCCCGTACCCGTCGTCGTCGACGACGGCCCGCCGTACGCTCAGGGCGACGCCGACGACCGGCATCACCGGGCGAGCCTGGCGTTGCTGCAGAGAGGTTCACTCATTTGCCGCGAGTCGCGTGGATTCCGCGCTCATGCCGGCAGCGCGAGGGAAGTTCCGATGGATGCTTCGCGCGGTGGGAGTCGGGGCTGACGCAGTGCTGGGCGGGAGTGGACCGGCTGGCAAGGTGGAGCCCTGTGGACCGCGACGATGTCATGCGGTGGGTGGCCGAGTACGAGCGCGCCTGGCGAGGCGGTGATCTGGATGGCGTTGACAGGCTCTTCACGGAGGATGCCCGCTACCGGCCGTCGCCCTATGAGGACTCCGAGGTCGGGCGCGCCGCCATCCGTTCATTCTGGCTGGACGACGAGGGTGAGGTGTTCACCGTTGGCGCTGAAGCGGTCGCGGTGGAGGGACGCGCCGCGGTGGTGCGGCTCGAGGTGCGCTACGGCGACCCCGTCCGGCAGGAGTACCGCGACCTGTGGTTGCTGCGGTTCGCCGAGGACGGCAGAGTCGAGGACTTCGAGGAATGGGCGTACTGGCCGGGCAAGCCGTACTCGGCCTCGGCTGACCACGGCTGACCGCAGCGTGCGCTGATAGCCGCCGAGCGCGCTCATCGCGCGAGCATGCCGCTGCGGGATCGACTGAAGCTGACGCCGGCCGTTGTCCGTATCTGCCTGGCGAGGACCGATGGAAGCGATCACCTTAGGGACCGAGTGCGATCTCCACGAGCGGCCCGTCGAGTCGATCCGCCACCCGTCGCCAACGCGAGCCGTACAAACGCCGATCCTCCTCCCACGCCGGTTCCCCTGGATCGACGACCCGGGCCGTCCCCTCGCGGAGGCGACCGGCCAGCCGCACCGTCACCGACTGGGGGGTTCGGAAGTTGCGCCACCAGGTCTTGGAGTTCGGGTCCTGTGGAACCACCACCAGGCGGCTTCCGTCCCGCGCGTATTGCACAGGCAGGACATACTGCCGCCCGCTGCGTCGCCCGGTGTACCGCAACTCGACGGCGACGCCGCTCAGCAGGCGGTGCGCTGGCGACCGCAGCACAGCGAGCACGACGGCGTTTCCCTGAGGCCGCTTCACACCACCACCCGCCTCGAATCCGGCCGCACGCCCATGACGACCTCGCGCAGCAGTATCCGGTACATGGCCACAGTCAACCGGGTGGCCCGAGGTAACAGCGAGGGCGGTGCGGTCGGGGCAGCCGGGTCGAGCCACGGGATGTCCGCACATGCCGCGATGAAGGCTGCGGCGGGCCGAGTGACCAGCCGGTGCCCGAGGGGCCGACAGTGTGCGCGGGGCGGCGCTGTGGAGTCGACCGCGACGGTTGTTGCCCGGTTGCCCGGCGCGCGCGGGGG
>Ga0210378_10001533_pt1 | contig 12098 bp, 9 predicted proteins | sample PLM1_60_b1redo_FD_155465 | JGI IMG/M metagenome (GOLD analysis project Ga0210378, IMG submission 155465) | Groundwater sediment microbial communities from an aquifer in East River, Colorado, USA - PLM1_60_b1 redo | ecosystem: Environmental > Terrestrial > Soil > Riparian zone | place: USA: East...
CGGCCTTGGCCAGCCGCAGCGCAGCGGCGGCGCCGGCCGGGCCGGCGCCGACCACGATCGCGTCGAAGTCCGTCATGATGCCCCCTTGTCGGCGCGGTTCCTGCTGGTGAGGCGGCCGGCCATGGCGTTGAGCATCGCCTCGGCGTCGGTGACCAGTGCGAGGTCGGCCATCCGCGACATCGGGCAGCTCGCGTCGGTGTTGACCGACACCACGTGCCGCGGGGTGCCCAGACCGGCGGTGTGCTGCACCGCGCCCGAGATGCCGAACGCGATGTAGAGCTCGGGGTTCACCATGGTGCCGGTGCTGCCGATCTGGCGTTCGAACGGGATCCAGCCGGCGTCGGCGACCACCCTGGTGCCGCCGACCGAGGCGCCCAGCTCGGCGGCCACGATCGCGAGGGTGTCGAAGTCCTCCTTGCCGGGCAGCCCGGCGCCGCCGCCGAGGATGCGCGGCGCCTCCGACAGGTCGACGCTGGCCGCGTCCGGGTCGAGCAGCTCGACGGTCGTCGCGTCGGCGGTGCGCGGTGCCGGCGCCAGCTCGAGCCGTTCCACGGCGGGCGGCCGCCCGCCGCGGTCGGCCTCGTCGACCCCCCGCACACCGGGGATCAGCGTGATCACCGCGGCCGGTGGCAGCGGCACCACGTCCATCACCCGGTCGCCGAGGCGGGACAGCACGACCTGGCCGCCGCGCACCTCGACGGCCCCGGCGAGCAACGGCACCCCAAGCACGGCCGCCAGCCGGGGGGCGAGGTCACGGCCGTCGGGGGACGCCGGCAGCACGATCGGGCCGGCGCCGGACAGCGCAGGCGCGAGCGTCGCGGCCCACCAGCCAGGGGCGAACGCGTCGGACTCCCAGCAGCGCACCCGGCGGGTGGACACGCCCAGCGCGGCCGCCGCGTCGGCGGTGCCGCTGCCGGCCAGCAGCACGTCGCCGGCGGCCTCGGCGACCACCTCGTCGGCCCCGTTGGGCAGGATCCCGGCCCGCACCGGCACCAGGGCGATCACAGCGCGCTCCCCACGCGGTGGCCGTCGACGACCGCGGCGTGCGCCCGCCGCGGCGCGACGCAGTCGCCGACCCGGTGCACCTCGAACCCACCGCCGGCGTCGAGCAGCTCGCGGTACAGCTCGTCGTCGGCCCTGCCCGGCACGGCCAGCACGACCCAGTCGGCCGGCACCTGCCTGGTCTGCCCGGTGGTGTGGTGCAGCACGCTCAGCCCGCCGGCCAGCCGGCCGGTGACCACGCAGTCGGTGGTCTGCACGATGCCCTTGGCGTGCGCGCGCACCCACCAGTGCTCCATGTCCAGCGTCACCGACAGGTCCTGGCCGACGACCATGCCAGGGGTGAGCACCTCGACCGTGCAGCCACGGTCGGCGAGCAGTTCGGCGACGCTGGTGGCCTGGTGGAAGCCAAGCTCGTCGATCACCACCACGCGCCCGGACGGGGTCACCTCGCCGGTCAGCACCTCGCGAAGGTCGACAACACGCGGCGCACCGTCGGGCGCGTCGCCGTCGGCCCACCACGGCGCGGCCGGCCTTGAGCCGGTGGCCAGCACCACCACGTCCGGCTTCAGCGCGGTGATCTGCGACGACGTGACTGCGCTGTTGACGACCAGCCGCACCCCGTAGCGGCTGCATTCGGAGAGCTGGTTGCGGATGAGGTCGCCGAACTCCGCCCGGTTGGGCACCTTGGCCGCGAGCGCGACCTGCCCGCCGGGGGCCGCAGCCGCCTCGTGCAGCTCGACGTCGTGGCCGCGCTGGGCCGCGGTGAGCGCGGCCTGCAGCCCGGCCGGCCCGCCGCCGACCACGACGACCTTGCGGCCGGCGGCGCGCACCGCGGGCAGCGGCAGCGCCTCGCCGCCGGTGCGCGGGTTCTCGATGCAGCCCAGCCAGCGGTTGAGGCCCATCCGGCCGACGCACTCCTGGTTGCACGACAGGCACAGCCGGATGTCGTCGGTGCGGCCGGCGCGGGCCTTCGCGGCGAAGTCGGCGTCGGCGATCTGGCCGCGCACCACACCGATCAGGTCACAGTGCCCGTCGGCGAGCGCGCGCTCGGCCTGCACCGGGTCCTTGAACCGGCCGACCCCGACCACCGGCAGCGACACCGCCTTGCGCAGCGCGGACGGGATGAACAGCGCGTAGCCGGGCGGCACCGCCATCGACGCCTCGATCATGTACAGGCTCGCGGTGGCCACCCCGATCGAGGTGTTGATGTAGTCGACCCGGCCGGCCGCCTCGATCGACTTCGCCACCTCGACGGCGTCGGCCAGCGTGCTGCCGCCGTCGATCAGCTCGTCGCCGCACAACCGCACCCCCAACGCCATGTCCCGGCCGATCGCCTCGCGGACCGAGTCGACGATCTCGTGCAGCAGTCGCGCCCGGTTCTGCAGGCTGCCGCCGTAGCGGTCGGTGCGCTTGTTGGTCGCCGGGGACAGGAACGCGCGCACGATCGAGGAGTGCGAGCATTGCAGCTCGATGCCGTCGAAGCCGCCCTGCCGGCAGTGCTCGGCGACCAGCGCGTACCCGGCGACCACCTCGGCGATCTCGGTGTCGTCGATGCCCTTGGCCACCTCGCGGAACAGCGGGTCGGCCACCGGCGAGGCCGACCACACCGGCAGCCGGGAGAACATGCTCGACGCCTGCCCGCCGTTGTGGTTGATCTGCGCGAAGATCGGCGTGCCGTGCCGGTGCACGGCCTCGGTGATCCGCCGGTAGCCGGGGACCACCGCGGCGTGGAAGCCGTGGATGAGCTTCTCGTACGGCCAGTCCGACGGGTGGGTGGAGTGCTCCTCGGTGATGATCAGTCCAGTGCCGCCGCGTGCCCTGGCCTCGTAGTAGGCGGCGTGCTGCTCGGTGGCCAGCCCGTCGTCGGCGTAGTTGGTCAGGTGCGCGGCGAACACGATGCGGTTGGGCAGCGTGACCGGCCCGATCCGCAGTGGCGAGAACAGGTACTTGTAGCGGCCGCCGCCGGTCATGATCGCCCGCCGCGGGCCGCGGCGCAGTTCGGGCTCGGGTTCCTCCCACTCGTGACCGGTCCACGGGTCGGCCACGCAGCTCACGATGGGGTTGCGCGGGTCGCGCACCTGGCATGCCTGGTTGCACAGCACGCACGGGCGCACCCGCTCGGGCTCCCCCCGGCGCAGCGCGGCGACCAGCGCGGCGTCGGCGAGCAGCGCCCTGGTCATCTCCACCGCGTCCGCCGCGCCGGAGGCCAGCGCCTGCTCGGCGACCGCGGGGTCGACGATCGAGCCCTGGGCGACGACGGCAACCGAGCCGGGCAGCACGGCCCGGACGTCTCGGGCGAGACCGATGCCGAAGCCCTGCTCGGTGTGCCCGTCCGGGCGCGACACGGCCGGCGCCATCGCCGACCCGCGCACCACGACGAGGTAGTCCAGGTCGGCGGCGAGCTCGGCCGCGATGCCCACCGACTGCTCCGGGGTGATCCCGGCCCACGGCGCCAGCTCGTCGCAGGACAGCCGCAACCCCAGCACACCCGTGCCGACCGCGGCCCGCACCACCGCGAGCACCTCGCGGGCCAGGGCCAGCCGGTCGGTGCCGTAGCGGTCGCCGCGCTGGTTGGTCAGCCCCGAGAGGAACTGCCTGACCAGCGAGTACGGCCCCGCGTCGACCTCGACCCCGGCCAGCCCCGAGGACATCGCGAGCGCCGCGGCCACGCCGAACCCGGCGATCACCGCCTCGATGTCGGCCAGCTCCATCTCCTTGGGCACCTCGCGGCTGCCCACGTCGGGCACCGGGGACGGCGCCCACAGCTCGCGCTGGCTGTATGCCGAGGAGCCCTGCCCGCCGGCGTGCCCGAGCGAGGCGAGCACCAGCGTGTCCTGGCAGGCCTGCACCACCGCCCGCCAGCCGGGGCCGCAGTCGGCGGCCAGCGGGCTGCGCTCGTACGGCCAGTCCAGCTCGTGCACCGACGCGGTCTCGGTGACGATCACGCCGGCGCCACCGGCGGCACGCCGCGCGTAGTAGGGCACGTGCCGGTCGGCGATCGCCCGCCGGCGGGCCAGGTTGGTCTCGTGCGGCCCGAACAGCACCCGGCTGGGCGCGGTCCGGCCGCGGAGCAGGAGGGGATCAAGCAGCAACACGGCACACCTCAGGCGAGCGGGCTGGTCTGTGCTCCGACGATAGGTCGGCGACCCCGCGGCGCATCACTGCCGCAGCGGTCCCGCTTCTACCTGCCCGAACGGACAGGTGGGCGCCCACCTGGAAGCACTGGACCGGGCTGCCGAACGAGCAGTCGTGCCCTCCAGCGGTTCCCGTCGCCCGCGCCCGGTGCTTACCGTCGGTCAACCCTCGGCCGAGGCGTCCATCCATCGCAACCACAGCGGTCCACCGGCCGGCGGCGCCCTCGCCGGGCCGTAGAGAAAGGCATCGCTCATGCAGGTCGACGAACTCCTCAAGCCATTCCCGATCAAAGAGTTCCATCCGTTCCCACGCGGCCTGCTCGGGCCGGGTGCGCACGAGATCATCGGACCGGAGGCCAAGAAGCTGGGATTCCGCAAGGTGCTGGTGATGACCACCGGCCTGCGCGGCTCCGACACCGTGCACAAGATCGTCGAATCGCTGAAGTACCACGGTCTGGAGACCGTGCTGTTCGACAAGGTCGAGTCCAACCCGAAGGACTACAACGTCATGGACGCCGTGACGCTGTACCAGGAGACGAAATGCGACAGCTTCGTCTCCATCGGCGGCGGCTCGGCGCACGACGCGTGTAAGGGCGCCAGGATCTCGGTGGCCCACGACGGTCGCAACGTCAACGAGTTCGAGGGCTTCAACAAGTCCGAGAACCCGAAGAACCCGCCGCACATCGCGGTGTCCACCACGGCAGGCACCGGCTCGGAGACGTCCTGGGCCTACGTCATCACCGACACCACGACCGACCCGGACAACCCGCACAAGTACGTGGCGTTCGACGACGCCGCGGTCGCCACGCTGGCCGTCGACGACCCGGTGCTGTACTACGACTGCCCGCTGGACTACACCGCCCAGTGCGGCTTCGACGTGCTCGCGCACGCCTCTGAGCCGTACGTGTCCAGGCTGAACTTCCCGACCTCGCTGGGCAACGCTTTGTACGCGATCAAGCTGACCGCCGAGAACCTGCGCACCGCGGTGTGGAACCCCAACGAGCTGTCCGGCCGGCAGGGCATGATGTACGCCCAGTACATCGCGGCCCAGGCGTTCAACTCCGGCGGGCTTGGCATCATCCACTCCATCTCGCACGCGGTGTCCGCGTTCTACGACACCCACCACGGGCTCAACAACGCGATCGCGCTGCCGCGGGTGTGGGCGTTCAACATGCCGGTCGCCTACGAGCGGTTCGCCGACATCGCCGGGGTCATGGGCGTCGACACGCACGGCATGACCAAGGTCCAGGCCGCCGAGGCGGCGCTGAAGGCGTCGGTGCGGCTGCTGCGCGACGTCGGCATCGTGGAGAAGTTCACCGACGTCAAGCAGGACACCTACTCCAAGAACCGGCTGGGCATGGGCCCGACCAAGTACTACGAGCAGGCCAAGGTCATCAAGGGCGACGACGCGGACGTCGACCGCATCACCCGCCACGTCCTCGGCGACGCCTGCACGCCGGGCAACGCCAAGGAGTGCACCTTCGAGACGGTGCGTCCCGTCGTCGACCACTGTCTGAACGGCTCGTTGGACGACTTCATCTGATTCCGATCCGACCGATCGACCACGCACCGGCCTGGCGGCCACCCGCCGGGCCGGCGCATGCTAGCCGTGGAGGCCACCGCCGTGACGACCCATGAACTGCCAGCCCCGCTGAGGGACTTCCCGGACGTCGACGCGGTGACCGCGCGTTTCGGTGAGCACGGCTACGTGCTGGACCGGTCGCTGGCCACCACGGTGTTCCTGCAGACGCAGCTCGGCAAGCCGTTGCTGCTGGAGGGCCCGGCCGGGGTCGGCAAGACCGAGCTGGCCAAGACCCTCGCGCTGGCCACCGGCCGGCGGCTGATCCGGCTGCAGTGCTACGAGGGCCAGGACGACAGCCGCGCGCTGTACGACTGGGACTACGGCAAGCAGCTGCTCTACACCCAGATCCTGCGCGACAAGCTCGGCGAGCTGCTCTCCGACACCGACACCATCGCCGAGGCGGTGCGCCGGATCGCCGCGCACGAGTCGGTGTTCTACTCCGAGCAGTTCCTCGCCTCCCGCCCGCTGCTGGACGCGATCCGCTCCGCCGACCCGGTCGTGCTGCTGATCGACGAGATCGACCGCGCCGACGAGGCGCTGGAGGCGGTGCTGCTGGAGCTGCTGGCCGAGTTCCAGGTATCGGTGCCGGAGCTCGGCACGTTCCACGCCCGCGTGCTGCCCTACGTCGTGCTCACCTCGAACAACACCCGCGACCTCGCGGCGGCGCTCAAGCGCCGCTGCCTGCACCTCGATCTCGGCTACCCCAGCCCCGAGCGCGAGCTGGAGATCGTCAGGTCGAAGAACACCGGCCTTGCGCAGACGCTGGAGCGCTCGCTGGTCGACATCGTGCGGCGGCTGCGCGAGCTGGACCTGCGCAAGGCGCCGAGCATCTCCGAGACGGTGGACTGGGCCCGCACGCTGGCCGTGCTCAACGTGGACACCCTCAGCCCGGCGATCCTCGCCGACACCGTCAACGTGGTGCTCAAGTACACCCGCGACGTGGAGAAGGCCAGGCGCGCGCTGCCGGACCTGTTCGACCCCAACCGCGACGTGCCGGCGAGCCTGTCCGAGCTCGACCACGGGCACGGCCATGGGCACGGCCATGGCCACGATCACGACGCCGGGACCGGGCCCGCCGCGGAGGACGTCGTGGACGATGTCGTGGACATCACCGACGGCAAGGCGGTGCGGGCGGCCAAGGACCGGCCAGGCCGGTTCGACCGCGGCTACTACGGCACGCCCGACCTGTCGGCGTTCCGCCGCCGCTGACGACGGCCGGCACGGTGGACGCCACACTGCACCGGTTCGTCCGGTACCTACGGCTGCGCGGGATGCGCGTCTCGGTCGGCGAGCTGCTCGACGGGGTGCGCGCCGCGCAGGCCATCGGGCTCACCGACCGGCAGACGCTGCGCACCGCACTGGCCGTCACGCTGGTCAAGCAGCGGGCCGACGGGCCGGTCTTCGCCGAGGCGTTCGACCGGTTCTTCCGCCTGCGGCCGATGCGCAACTCGCCGGGCGGGCACGGCCACGACCACGCACACGACGACCTGACCGACGAGCTCGAGGCGCAACGGTTCACGCTGTCGGAGACGCCGTCGCAGACCCCGCAGTCCGGCCACGACCACGGCAGGCCCGACGACATCCGCGACTACTTCGACCCGGCGGACCTCGCCCAGCAGTACAACCTGCACCAGCCCGCCGAGAAGATCGACCTCGCCGGCATGACCGACGAGATCGTGCTGGCCAAGGACCAACCAGAACGCGACACCCCGGCCGGCATGACCGTACGCGTGGAGGTGTCCCGGCTGCGCGACGCCAAGTCGGTGCGCGACCTTGTCCGCCAGCACGGCGCGGCGCTGGACGTCGAGCTGGGTGTGGTGGCCCGCGAGCGGTTGCTGGACTGGCTGGCCTCCGGCGATGACGGCGGGCTGCCGCCGGAACTGGCCGACGCGCTGGCCGCGCGGATGATCGGCACGGCGCACAACCTTCCCGAGCTGCTGGCCGCCTACCTTGAGAAGTTCTTCGAGCTGGACACGCCGGCGGTGGACACCGGGCTCGTGGCGCCGTCGTTCGTCGACCCGGTCGGCGAGACCGAGCGGGCCGAGCTGCAGGACGCCGTGCGCCGGCTGGCCCGACCGCTGTCCGGCGGGCGCACCCACCGGCGGACCACGGCGGCCCGCGGCCGGATGGACGTCGCGCGCACCATGCGCCGCAACATGCGATACGACGGGGTGCCGTTTCGCCCGGTGCACGTCACCACGCGGGAGGACCGGCCGCGGCTGGTGGTGCTGGCCGACGTCAGCCTGTCGGTGCGCAAGGCGGCCCGGTTCACCGTGCACCTGGCCCACCAGCTGCAGAACGCCTTCCCCGGGGTGCGCAGCTTCGCGTTCGTCTCCGACCTGGTCGAGGTCACCGACCTGCTCGAGGACAACCCCGTCGAGCACGCGCTCGGCCTGGTGTTCGGCGGCGAGGTGCTGGACACCGCGGCCGACTCCGACTACGGCAACGCGCTGCGCCAGTTCACCACCGAGCACATCACGGCCGTGACCAGGCGCAGCACGGTGATCGTGCTCGGCGACGGCCGCGGCAACGGGCGCGACCCCGCGACGGAGGCACTGGAGACGATCCGCCGGCAGTGCCGGCAGCTCATCTGGTTGAGCCCCGAGCCGCGCTACTCATGGGGGCTGGGCCGCTGCGACCTGCGGAGCTACCAGGAGCTGTGCGACGTCGTCGAGGTGGTCTGCGACGTCGAGGGGCTGGAGCGGCTGGCGACCGAGTTGCTGGGCCGCGGTCGGCGTAGGTGGTGATCACCGCGCACTTCCGGCTGGACGCCGGCACCGTCACGCGCTGCTCGTACCCCGTTGACAACGACCTCGGCGACCTGATCGCCGCGGAGCTCGGGCCACTCGGGCTGGTGCCCGACGTGGCGGCGTTCGAGCGGCTGTTCGTCTCGGCGGTGCTGTCCACCGCGCCCGACGCGGACGCGGCCTGGCTGGCCTTCTACCGGCGCAGCCTTGCCCGGCTGGAGGGCACCGCCGCGCCCGGCACCGGGTCGCCGGAGGACGCCGCCGCGCCCGGCACCGGGTCGCTGGCCGCCTTCGCGCGCATCTACCGCCACGCCGCCGCGCTGCTGCCGGCCGGCTCGCTGCTCGACGTCGGAAGCTGCTTCGGCTTCTTCCCGCTGTACCTGCGGCGGGCCCGTCCCGAGCTGGCCGTCGTCGCCTCCGACGTCGTGCCTGGCACGGCCGCCCTTGCCGGTCGGATGGCCGCGCGGCTGCGCCGGCCGGTGCACTACCTCGCCGCGGACGCAACCCACCTGCCGCTGCCCGACCGCAGCGTCGACGCCGTCACCCTGCTGCATCTGCTGGAACACCTGCCGCCGCCGCTCGGCGCCGCCGCGCTCGCCGAGGCCATCCGGGTGGCCCGCCGCCGGGTCGTGGTCGCAGTGCCCCTGGAGGATCGCCCGGACCCGACCTACGGCCACGTCGTCGCGTTCACCCTCGCCGGCCTCGGCGCGCTCGGCCGCCACCCCGGCTGGACCAGCGCGGTCACCGAGCACGACGGCGGCTGGCTGGTGCTCGACAGGGCCTGAGGCCCGCCGCGCCGCGGCGCCGGGGCTGGGCCCCTGCGCTGGGTCGTTTGCTCTGAGAGCCAGCTGGCGTCCGGCATATCGGCAGGTCGGACGCGGGAAGCCCAGGTAGCGATGCGATGCCAGCCGGCTCTCAGAGCAAAGCGAGCGCGACACAGCCAGCCCGGCGGCGTCGTCACGGAGCGTACTGGCGTTGTTCTCGGAAAGACACCAGCCGGCTAGACGAGCCCGAGCTTGCTGGCGCGGAAGACCACCTCGGCGCGGCGGCTGACCCGGAGCTTGCGCATCACGTTGTGCATGTGGAACTTGACGGTCGTCTCGCTGATGTAGAGCTTCGACCCGATCGCGCGGTTGGACTGGCCCTTCGCGACCAGCTTGACGATCTCCAGCTCGCGATCGGTGAGCGGGATGGCGTCGCCGTCGGCCTGCTCACCGGTCAGCGAGCGCACCACGACCGCGGCGGCCTCGCCGTCGAAGGCGCTCTGCCCCCTGTGCACGGCCAGCACCGAGCGCACCAGGGCCTCGGCGTCGACGTCCTTGAGCACGTAGCCCTTCGCGCCGGCCCTGATCGCCTCCAGCACCAGCAGGTCGTTGAGGAAGGTCGTGACGACCAGCACCCGTACCGCCGGGAAGCGCCTGGTGAGCTCGCGGCACAGGTCGATCCCCTCGGTCTCGGACGCCCCGAGCTTGAGGTCGAGCAGCACCACCTCCGGCTGGCTGCGCTGCACCGCCGCGATGGCACCGGCCCGGTCGGCCGCATCGTCGACGACGGTGACGCTGGCCTCACGTTGCAGGATGGACCGCAACCCGTGCCGCACGATCGCGTGGTCGTCGACGATGACGATGCGCACCGGGCAGGTCGTCAGCTTGCTCATGACCAGCCTTCCTTGGTGATCACGACGGAGATCCGCACGCCGCCTATGCGGGAGGGCGTGATGGTGAGCCGGCCGGCCATCGACCGCACGCGGTCGTCGAGGAAGGCCAGCCCACGGTGGTAGCCGTCGCGGCTCGCGCGCCGGCAGGACTCGAGGTGCCTGCGCAGCACGGCGGGGTCGCCGACGCCGTCGTCGGCCACCGACAGCCGGATCAGGTTCGTGCCGAACGTCAGCCGGACCACGGCGATCATCGCGATCTCCCGCTCGGCCGCCGCCGGCACCGGGAACGGCTCTCCGACGATGCGCAGCGAGATGTGCAGCCGGTCGGTGCGGTGCTCGTCGAGCACCTGGCGCAGCAGCGTCGGCAGGCCGACCGGGGTGCCGCGGCCGACGCTGGACAGCTTGAAGATGGCCTGCCGGATGTCCTGCACCGTGCCGCGGGCCAGCTGCTTGGTCTCGGCCAGCTGCTCGGCCACGGCCGGGTCGGTCACCTCGCCGCGCGCCCACTCCACCTGCATGCCGAGGGTGAGCACCTGCTGCGCGACCGTGTCGTGCAGCTCGCGGGCGATCCGCTGCCGGTCCTCGGCCACCATCTGCGAGGTCCGCGCGGCCAGCAGGGCCGAGCGGGCGACGGTGAGCTGGCGGTTGGTGCGGCTGAGCTCCTCGGCGCGGTCGGACAGCTCCCGGTAGGCCGCGGCGGTCTTGTCCCGCAGCCGCCGGCTCTCCGCGAGCAGCCAGCTGGCCTGCACCGCGGCCGCGAGCTGGTTGGCTACCGAGGCAAGGATGGCCAGGTCGGTGCCGTCAACCTGGTGGCTGTGGCTCCACCGCGCGACGAGCCGCCCGCCCGGCCGGCCGCTCCAGCGCAGCGGCACGGCCAGCGCGGTGCCCTCGTCGGTGGTGACGGCCAGCCCGTCCGGCGCCGGCGCCGGTCCGACCTGGCCGGCGCGGTCGAGCCGGCGGCGGCTGCGGCGGCGCTGCAGCAGCGAGGCCACCGCCGGCGCGGCGTGCGAGCACCAGGTCACCCGCCGGCTCGGGCTGGCGTGCGCGGCGTCCTCCGGCGGCGGGAACGCCGGATGCCGTGGCCAGATCACCGCCACCTCGGCCGAGAGCAGGTTGACCACGGCGGCCAGCGCCTCCTCGACCAGCGCGCGCGGTCCGGCGTCCAACCTGGTCAGAGCGCGGCTGACCACCTCGAGCGCGCGGATCGTGCGGTCAAGGCTCTCGGCGCCGCGCCGGTACTCCTGGTAGTAGCTGGCCTTGGACGAGCGCACGCCCAGCAGCCTGGCGAGCTCGTCGTCCAGCACTGCCGGCTCCGCCATGGCCATCACCGCCTCAGAACGCCAGCGCCAGCAGGGACTCGACGTCGCGCCAGCCGACCGCCCGCGGGTTCGTGCTCAGGCAGGCGTCGTCGAGGGTCTGGTGCGCGATCATCGATGCAGCTGCCGCCGCCGACAGCGATGATCACATCGCAGCCACCGGCCAGGTACACCTGGGCGCCGGACCGGATCTCGACGTCCTTCGGGTTGGGGCTCGGGCCCGACCACACCAGCGGTCGCAGCCCCACCTCCGCGAGGTGCCGCAGCGCCTCGGCCACCCAACCGGCCTCGACGATCCCGGGATCGGTGACCAGCATCGGCCGCTGCGCCCAGAGCCGCCGTGCGGCGTGCCCGATCTCGGCCAGCGCGTTGGGCCCGAACACCACCTCGGGGACCACGTACTTGCTCAGCCCCGGCCCACGGGTGGCGGCACCGTCGACGGCCATCCCTACCTCCAGTGAGCCTGCCCCTTGGCAACCCGGTCAGCCGTGAACGCTAGGTACCGCAAGGTTGCGGGGAGGTTGCGTGCCGGTCCGACGTTAGGCACGGTCAGCCACGCCCCCGAGCTGCTCGCCGAGGCCGACCAGGTGGTACACCTGGTAGCCGGGCGGCCGGTCGAGGTCACGCAAAGCCCGGAGGAGGCGGTCGCATGAAATCGGC
>Ga0210378_10001534_pt1 | contig 12094 bp, 11 predicted proteins | sample PLM1_60_b1redo_FD_155465 | JGI IMG/M metagenome (GOLD analysis project Ga0210378, IMG submission 155465) | Groundwater sediment microbial communities from an aquifer in East River, Colorado, USA - PLM1_60_b1 redo | ecosystem: Environmental > Terrestrial > Soil > Riparian zone | place: USA: East...
GACCAACCCGTAACTCAGTTTGTGGCCGAAGAAGCACCCGTTCGTGCAGGAATCCGCGGAGGTGATGGTCTCATCGCTGTTCAGGTCCACGAGCCCGTCATTGGCGGGCGGAATGGTACCCGCGAAGCCGCACGAACCCGACCCCAGAACGTCCGCTCCGTCCGTCGGGACTCCCAGCCCGCTGTCGACGGTTTGCCCGATGAGACCGAAGGTGCAGTCGTCCCCATCGATCGACTCGCTGCCGTTCGAGTCCACCTTCCCACCGATCGTCGACCAGGCGAAGTCGGCCGCAGCCACTCCTGGGTTGGCGGGGTCGGTCGCGTTGTACACGGTCGGAAGGGCGGTGCCGCTCGGCCACGAGAACGTCCCGTCCGTGACGGTGATCGTCACCCCATCTGGGGTGCCGTCGAAGGCGACGAGGGTGCAGTCATCGTCAGTGGTGATTGTCAGGCTTCCAGCGGTTCCCTGGTTCGCGGTGGCCCACGTGTTGCAATCGAGCTTCCCGTCGATGATGTCGGTCGAGCCGAAGAAGTCGTTCGAGTCATCCCGACCGTTCACTACACTGTCGCCGTTCAGGTCCGCACCACCGCCGATGATGGTCGGCGAGAACCCTCCCGAGAACGGTGCCGCCGAGACCGTCTGGGCGCCCACAAGCGCAATCGCCTGGAATGCAAAGAGCGTTCCCGCGACAACTACGGACAGCCGCCGACGGCGCCCTTCCCTGCGAAAGAGGCTCATACCTCTCTCCTTTCCCTGTCTTTCTTTCTCCAGGACGCCAAGCACAAAGGATCAAAGAGGAAGGGCGGAGCGGAATCTATGCTCCGACGCGCTTCGGAGTCAAAGCACGTCCGGGCCCGACACACCCAGAGCCTCCTCCTCATCCAGCCAAGCTGAACGTCCTGCTGGCTCAGGCCCCCCAATGGGCCTCCTGACCTTGATAACGGCCGCCAGGGAGAAAGGTTGCGAGGGCTGAGAGCCCGTCGGGAAGGGGGTGCCGGCTACCACGGTGAGGGATGAGGCTCTAGCGTGCGGGCCCCGCTCCTGCGGGGCGAGCCCGACTTGTACAAGCACGCTTATAGCCGCAGAACCGGAGAACCAACTGGAGAGTTTTCTCCGCGGTCTCGATCGCGAGCCAGTGGTCCACTCGGCTTCCACCTCCCCACTCAGTTCTTCGCGATCCCAGTGACGGCGCCAGGGGCGCCTAAACGCTCCGCGCTGAGCGGCAAGAGTCCCGCCGAAGGCGGTAAACAGCTACGTTGGTCAAGACCTTTCTCGGCTTCGCCGAGACTGGAGCGATCGAAGTCCTAGCGGTGCGAGACAAGCAGCTAGACGCCCGTTCGGCAATGACTGTCACTTCTAGGCACCGACAGGGTTCTCAAGGCTCCGGCTCCCCGAGCACGATCGTGCCTACGACTCTCTCCTACGCCCAGAGACCCTCCCCCGTCGGCACCGCCGGCTCGTCGCCCGGAAGTGGACCAAGCCGCATCGCCCTCCCGGAGGCCAGCCGTCGACCTCGAGGTCCGGGAGCTGATTCTCCGCCTGGGGAGGGAGAACCCAAGGTGGGGCTGCATGTGGATACGGGGAGAGCTTCTCAAGCTCGGGGTCACGCAACAGTGGTGCGCCGGACTCTCATCAGTAAGACCGCTCCTTCGAGAGGTACCGATGGACTTCGTTCATCATCTCGTCGAAGTCCACTGGGGTGTGCGGTCTCGGGAGCACGGCCCGGCAACTGGGCGCACCGCCCGCGGCGCACGGCGAGCCTGTCGTCGGTCGGTAGCGCCGGGCCATCGCCTGGGAGAGCGCTTCGGACTGGGCTCACGGGCAGCCCAAGGCCGGAATCTGTCGGGACTGGCACGAGTCGCCAAACAAGAGCCACCCAAAGACGTGACGTAGGTGTGCGACGACACTGCTGCCTGATGTGACTCGTCCCCGAACCTCGCAAGGCCCGCGGCACGTAGCCGCTCCTACCCCTTCACGACGCCAACCGGACGCAGCCGCGCCACGACGCGCGAGAGCCCCGAGCCCTCGCACGAGCGGACGACCTCCGACACGTCCTTGTACGCGTAGGGCGCCTCCTCCGAGAGCAAGGCCGTGTGTGCCGGGGCGAGCACGATGCCCTGGTCCTCGAGCGCGCGCGCCACCTCGGCGCCGGTCTTCGTCTTCTTGGCCTTCGTCCGCGACATCGCTCGGCCCGCGCCGTGGCACGTCGAGCCGAACGAGCGCGCCGCCGAGGTCTCGAACCCGACGAGCACGTACGACGCCGTGCCCATACTCCCCGGGATCACCACCGGCTGGCCGATGCTTCGGTAGGCCGCCGGGACGTCGGAGTGGCCAGGCCCGAACGCCCTCGTGGCGCCCTTCCGATGTACGCACAGCCGCCGTGCCCTCCCGTCGACCTCGTGCTCCTCGATCTTCGCCAGGTTGTGCGACACGTCGTACACCAGGGCGAGCCCGAGGTCCCGGGCCGACCGGCGGAACACGCCCTCGAACGCCTCGCGCACGCCGTCGGCGAGCACGTGGCGGTTCGCCCTGGCGAAGTTCGCGGCCGCGTACATCGCTCCCAGGTAGCGCTCCGCGGCCTCGTGCGAGAGCGGCGCGCAGGCGAGCTGGCGGTCGGGCACCTCGATCCCGAGCCGGTGGGTGAGCTCGTCCATCACCTTGACGTGGTCCGTGCACACCTGGTGCCCGAGCCCGCGCGAGCCCGAATGGATCATCACGCACACCTGCCCGGCGAACAGCCCCATCGCGTTCGCCGCCACCGGTTCGAGGATCTCCTCGACGACCTGGACCTCGAGGAAGTGGTTCCCCGACCCGAGGGAGCCGAGCTGCGATGCCCCCCGGCCGAGCGCCTTGTCGGAGACCTCGTCCGGGCGAGCCTCCTCGAGGACCCCGCCGTCCTCACAGAGCTCGGCGTCCTGCTTCACCCCGACGCCGCGCGACAGCGGGAACCGCACACCCTCCCGCAGCACCATCGCCACCTCGCCTCGATCGAGCCGCATCCGGCCGTTCGTCCCCATGCCGCGCGGGATCGAACGCCCGAGTGCGGTCACGAGCTCGTGCACCAGCGGGCGCACGTCCGGGTCCCACGCAAGCTCGGAGCGCAGGAGCCGAACGCCGCACGCGATGTCGAACCCCACCCCGCCGGGCGAGATCACCCCGTCGGCCTCGACGTCGGTCGCCGCGACGCCGCCGATCGGGAAGCCGTACCCCCAGTGGATGTCCGGCATCGCATAGGAGGCCCGGACGATGCCCGGCAGCGTCGCCACGTTCGCGACCTGCTCGACGGCGCGGTCATCGACGGCCTTCCGGATCAGCTCCTCGGAGCCGAAGACGATGCCGGGCACCCGCATCCCGGGGACGGTTCCGACAGACGAACGTTTCGAGCTGGCGTGGCTCCATTCCTACCTCACACGTCGAGGAAGACCCGGACCTCGACGCCCGCACCCGGGTGGCGCCCGACCTCCAGCTGGTGATAGGTGGCGGCCTTCACGCCGAGGCCCCCGGGTGCCTCCTGCAGCGTGACCGTCTCGACCTCGGCGATGAGGTCCTGATCGGACGCCGCGATCACGTCGATCTCCGCGAACCCCACGGACTCGGCCTCGTGCAGCCAGATGAGCTCGTTCAGGAACGCGACGAGCACGCCCGGCTCGTCGGTGGCCGACACCTGCACCGTTCGTCGCGTGCCGGGTCCCGGTAGCGCGACCCCCATGATCTCGGCGAGCGCCCGCGCGGCGTGCTCGAGCGCCTCGGGCGCCGTCGGGGCCCACGCGCGGATCCCAAGGTCGGCCGTGTGCTCGAGCAGCTCGTACCCGGCAACGGTGGGCATGAGGCGCGGTCCTCCCGGATCAGGCTACGCGGTTTCGCCGCCGGACCCTTGCCGAACCACTCGGCCGCCAGCAGTTCCCACGCGAAGGATCCCTTCCTCCCCGGTAGCATTTGGCGATCGGCTGGATCGGGAGGTGAGATTCGATGGCCGTCATCCACATCCCCTCCTCAGACATTCCAACGGACCGGTCGGCGATCGAAACCGAGTCGTTCACCGCGACGGTGAGTCGAGTGGAGGTTCCTCATCGTGGACCCCGCGGCTGGCACCATCACGGCGACCGCCACGTGATCGCCTACTTGATCTCGGGGAAAGTGCGGATCGAGTCGGGGCCGGAAGGAAGCATCATCACCGAGCCCTCCGTTGGCGACCTCGTCCACATCGACCCGGGAACGGTCCACCAGGAGACGTACGACGGTGAAATTGCCATGGTCGGCTTCACGGTCGGCTCCGGCCTGGACGTGTCGACGTCACTGGTCCCGAGGGAAGCAGCTAGCCCCTTCGCGTCCAAGCCTTCCAAGGAACATTCCTCCACGCTCGCTTTTCACGGCGACAACTCGCAGGCCACCCTCTCGATCCGCGGATACCGTTCCTCACCCGTAGACCGCGCCCTCGACCGGCTGCGTGACTCCGTCAGCCGACCGACACCTGGTTGGTCGGTAGAGTTGAACGAGATGCACAAGGCCGTGGAGGAAACCGAACGCCTACGAGGCCGGTATCTCCCAAGGAGACGCGGGTCTTGTTCGTCGGCGAACCGCCGCCGTCGCGAGGAACGTTCTTCTACGCCGCAAACAGCAACCTGTACTTCGCCACCAGGGAAGCGTTTGTCGCAGCGATCCCGCATCTCGTCCGAAGGGACTTCCTAGAGGAGTTTCGCCGGCTCGGGTGCTACTTGGACGATCTCTGCCTAGAACCCGTGAACGATCTCGATGCGAATGATCCCCTGCGCACCGCGGCCCGAGGGAGAGGAGCGACTCGCCGAACACATTCGAATCAGGAGGCCGAAGGCGATCGTCGTCGTCATGATTGCGATCGAGCAGAACGTCGCTCGTGCGGCTCGAGAGGCAGGCCAGGACAGCATCCCGCGATATGCGCTCCCATTCCCGGGCCGCAGAGCGCACCGCGACCGGTACGTCACTGAGCTCACCGCTCTTCTGAAGATGTTTGTGGAAGAAGGCGTCTTTCTCGTGGGTGCAAAGTAGCGCCAGACCGATGCAGCGCCTCTGGGGCGCCCCCACCCTTTCCGATCCGCCGATCTCGATCCACGTCCAGGTCGCGGTTCGTCCATCCCCACTCGGCGTCGAGGGGTCGGAGGTATCGTGGCGATCAAGGAGGTGGTGGCCGGACAAGTCTTCGCAGGCCGCCGGACAAGTCTTCGAGCCGGATCGGCCTCACAAGTCTTTGCACGTACTGGGACGGCGTCCGAAGACAAAGGCGCTGGTCACAGGCCTGAAGGCGTTACGAGCGTCGGACATGCCTTCAAAATCGGTGGGCGGGCGAAAGCTCGCCGGCGGGTTCGATTCCCGTCCGCCTCCGCCTGGAGAGATCGGGGAGAGATCAGGGAGTCGACGCACTGCCTCTTCTCTCTCCACGTGTCGGCATGATGCTGGACGGTGCTCGCGCGCATGGCGAACATCTTCCCGGCCTCCTCGGACGAGAGGCGCCGACGTAGCCGGTCAGGAGCACGGCGGCGCGCTGATCCGGCGAGCTCGCGGAGCGAGCGGACGAGGAGATCGCGGTCGTCGACGTTCGCGAACGCGTCGTTGCTCGGGGCGATGTTGAGCGTCTTCCGCAGAGCGAGCACCGAGCGCTGGTACCGGTTCCGGAACACGTTCATCGCCGTCCGGAACAGGTAGGGCCGACGGATCCGCGATCCTGATCTCATCCCAGCGTTCCCACAGGCGGAGGAAGTGTCCCGCATGATCTCCTCCGCCTCGTGCTGTCTCCGGTCACGAAGCACGGCCCCGAACAGCTGCGCATGCTCCGCGTCGAAGAACTCCTCGAACCACCGCGGTGCCCCAGCCTCCGTCGTCGCTATGGCCTGCGCTCCGGGATCCCGAGCGAGCGTTCATGGCGCATGGACAATCGAAGGACCGGTCCGCTAGATGAGGTTGAAGAGCGCATCCGTGCCTGCCTTCGGGTGGCGCGCTCCGCGATCAGCGCGACATCCGATCCCCTGGGTCGTACCGGCGACCACGAGGCGGCCATCGGAGCCGTCGACGTCGTTGCTCCACAGGCATCTCGGGCGTCCGTTGCGCTACCCATCCCTTAGCGGGATCCGGTAGAGCACGGCATGCCACCCCCGGTCATTCTCGAAATGGGCCGAGATCCAGAGCTGCCCGTCGCTCGCGTGCGCGCTGCCGCTGGCCTGCGGTGACCCGATCCGCGCAACGACCCGGTCGGTGGCCGGGTCGATCTGCGCGACCAACTCGGAGCTGGCACGGAGCCAGACGAACCCCGCTCCGACGGTGAGATCGCCGCCCTCGATGACCGCGTCCACCGGGATCATGGCGACGATCTCGTTGGACGTTGGGTCGATATGAGACACCGATCCGTCGAGCTGATCCATGACCCACACACCGCCCTCACCCACATCCAAGAACCGGGGGCCGCGACCGACATCGATCTCCGACTCGACCTCGCCCGTCTCAGCGTCAACGCGCACGATGCGATCCTCGGAGGAATAGGTGATCCAGATCCCACCGAGGCCGGCTCGAACGGCCGTGCCCCCGTCCGGGACGTCGTACGTGTCGGCGATCTCTACGGTCTCCGGATCGATCCGTACGAGCACGCACCCGGAACAGTCATCTCCGTCGGCGATCGCCCAGATGCCGCCCTCGCCCGCACCGATGCTCGACTCTCCTTCGGCCGGAACGTCGACCGCCAGCCACCCGGTGACCTTGCCGGTCTGAGGGTCGATGCGCGCGACCCCTCGCTTCCCGCACGTGGCCGTCCACACGCCACCGAAGCCAGAATCCATCGAGGCGCAGGGCCCCTGCGGTACAGCGACCGAGCCCTGAAGGCGACCGGTCTCGGCGTCGTAGAACCCGACCCCTCCGCCCATGGCGCTGACCCACGCACGTCCGAAATCCACGAGGATCCAATCGGCGCTCGACGGAGCCCGGATAGCTTCACCGTCCGCCTGCCTCACGCTCGTGATGTCCGGCAGCTCGCGCTCAGGTTGGGGCGAGGGGGTCTGCCCTTCTCTGGGGGTGGGACTCGCGCTGCTCGTCTCACCATCCCCGTCGCGGCACGCAACCAGCGCGAGAGCGAGGACCAGCGCCACGCTCAGCCGGGTCAACACGCGCGCTGACGGGCGACTCGGCAGTCTCCTATGAGGGAGCGTCACGCTTCACCCATCATCAGCGATCGTGGAACTCGATCGAGTTCACGATGGGGGCCGCGACCTTCAGGGCGTGCTCAAAGCTGTCCGCGTCAGACATGATCGCGATCGCCAGGACCCGGGCCGATCCTCCGGGAAGATCGAGCAGGTAGAGGCGCGCCCGATCCGCCTGGACGTCGACGGGGGCACCCTTGAGGAGGAGGGGGGTCGTCGACGACATGTTGGGCAGCTGCCACGGGCATGCGACAGCTGACTGTGACAGCACGACGTCCATCTGAAGGGCTGGGATCCCCCCGATGGTCACCGGCACCGGAGCGTCGGCCTCGAAGTCGCTGTCGGACCGGATGCTCCGGGCAAGTGCCTCGGCATCGGCCGGAGCCGGGGCCTCCTCGCAGTCCGGCCCGATCGGCCGGGGCTCCGCCAGGATCAATAGGAGTCGACGCTGGCGGGTGCCGACGATGGTGGCCACGTCCGGACCTTGCTCCCAGATGGTGCCGACGCGCGGCGCCGCCGGAGAGGTCGCGCGGTAGGTCACCTCGCCGTCGAGGAAGCGGTATCCCACGGGCACGGCCTTCCCGTTCTCGGTGGTCGCGAGGATCGGTCGTCCGTCGGGTCCCGACGGCTCGAAGTCGTAGACGAGTCGCAGGCGGCCCGTCTCATCGCGTTCGAGCGAGAAGGCCTGCTCCACCACGATCTGGTCGTTCTGAGCGAACAGCCTTACCACGACCTGCATCTGGCCCTCGGGCCACACCGGCCCGTCCACGATCCCGAACTCCGATCGCTCGTAGGGGGCACCGGTGCTCGTGGCGTAGAGGAGCGGGATCTCCCGGTCGACCCGCACGTCGGCGAACTCGTCGTACTCGGCGAACTCGGCGAACCCCTGGGCGCCCTCACCATCGATCCGTGCCTGGAGGAAGGGTTCCAAGAGCGCCGCGATCTCGGCGTCAGAGGGTGGCGCGACCTGTTCGAACGGCTCGATCTCCTCCCAGCCGGTCACCACCCAGATCCCGGCGGGGCCCTGGCGGTCGAGCTGGGCCACATTGATCGCCACCGTCTCGTACCGGTAATCGTCGAGCGTCGGCGCGCACCCGGCCTCGGGATCATCGGGGTACAGGGCGTTCGTCCCGCCCGGCGCGCACCGGATGTACACGACGTCACCGGGGTCGAGGCCATCGGGGTGGGCGGCGGCCTCGTCCCAGCGGAAGTCCTCCCAGCCGAGCTTCTCCTTGAGGAATCGGCCGAAGATCTGCGCGTCGCTCGGATGGTGCTGCCTGACCTGGCCCCCCAGGCCCCGATCGATCTGCCAGGTGTAGCGAGGGTCACCGGCGTCCGCGAGCTCCTGGGCCTGGCGGACCTCCTCCAGGCTCGTCTGCGGCCACACGGGTTCCAGGTCCGCGAGCGGCACGCCTCCGTCCGCCCTCGCCCGCTTCCACAGGTTGCCGAAGCCGTCGGAGAGCCTGTCGTGCTGGGGGTCGAGGACCAAGGTCCAGTCGCGGAGCTGCTCCTCCAGCGGCTGGCCGCCCGCGGTCTCGGGCTCGCTCCCGTCGTCGCACGCGTAGACCGGCGCGGAGATGACGAGCGCGGTACCGCCCTCGATCCGTCCGGTCCCCGTCATGGTGGAGGGGGCGCCGCCGCACACGGTAGCGACGTCGTCGAGCACCGTGATCTCGACGGCGTCATCGGCCGGGCCGTGGACGATCATCGTCTGCGTGCCGCCGTCGGCGTCGGATGTGGAAACCCAGGTGCCCTCGAACGGGCTCGACGGTGGGCTCGCGGGCGTCCCCTCGGACCCGAGGAGACGGGCGAAGCCGATCGCCGCGAGGGCGAACACCGCAACGCCGAGAACACCCGCACGGATACGCCGGTTACGTTGCTTGCGCTCGCGTCGGCCGAGCAGCCGCTCGAAGTCGCCCTGCTCGAGATCGACGGTCCGGCTCTCGCGTTCGAGGACATCCGCGATCCTAGGCATCGTCGACCTCCATCACCGTGCGGAACGCGTCGCGCCCGTGGCGCGTGAGCGATCGGATCGTCGCATCCGTGACGCCGAGCGCGTCGCCCGCTTCCTTGGACGTGAACCCGAGCATCTCGGTCAGCACGAGCGCCGCTCGTTGCCGCGGTGGGAGCGAGGCGAGGACGTGCCGGACGACCTGCCGGTCGTCGACGTCGGAGAAGTCATCGTTCGATGGCGCGAGCCCGACGGTTCGGCGGACCGCGAGCATGGCCCGCCGGTACCGCTTGCGGAACAGGTTCATCGCGGTTCGGTACAGGTACCCGAGGGGGTCGTCCATCCCGCCGACGCGGTCCCATCGCTCCCATACGCTGAGGAACGCGTCCTGCATCAGCTCCTCCGCCTCGGCGCGGTTCCCGGTCACCAGCCACAGCCGCCGGAACAGCGTCCGAGCCTCAGCCTGGTAGAAGGCCTCGAAGGTGCGGGACGCCTCGAGCTCGTCGAGGGCCGCGTCAGAGACGACGATCGGTTCGGTCATGTCGGCTGTATGAACCCTCGAAACGCCCCGAACGTGCAAGTGGACGAGGCCTCCACGCGCGAGACCGTAGGCCAATCGGAAGACGCTTCGCTGCGGTCTGTCCCATCTACTTCGTGATGGAGATGGCGAGTCATCGGGGAGGAATCGTGGAGTGGCCGTGCGCATGCTCGGCCGCGATGCTGGTCGAGGCGATCAAGGAAACGCGCCCCTCGGGGCCCGCCGTCTTGCCGACGGGAGAGCGCGATACCCGCGTGAACACCGTACCGCGAGGAATGTCCTCCAGCGATATCGATCAAGCCACACGGCCCCACCGTTGGCCGTCGACCCATATCGCCTGACCTGCGGCGTTCGGGTTCTTACAGTGTCCCCTTCGCCTCCGCTAGTGAAAGCGTCCTCTGACCAGTCGCTTCGGGAAGAGGCGGGCCTAGGAGGGCGTGGGAAGGGGCTCGATCGGAGGTCCGGAGACCGCGTCTACCACACAAGTCTTTCGGTGTTCGCTTCGCGCGACACCGGTCGAGTCTTCCAACTGCCCGCCGGAAGACCGGACAAGTCTTCAGCCGCCCTCCTATCGAAGGAGAGGAGGGAAGTGGCATCGTCCGACCCATTGAACGACGCTTGGCGAGGAAGACCGTAACGATGGAGGACCGTGGGATCGACACATCCCGAGCTTGCTGGCGTGCACGTGGAAGTAACCCCTGTCGGCGCCTGGCGATCCACATGAAGCGGGAGCGAGCCAATCATCTCTCTGAGCGATCCCTAAGACCCCTTCCACCTAGGCGCGGGCTCGGGTTGGCCCGACTGAGGCATTCGCTAGAGAGAGCCTCGACTTTTTCCTCGAACCTGCAGTGACCGTCGGAGCAGTCGTCCAGAACGGCAATCACCTCCGCGCGCGTGTTTCGTAGCTCGGCGATCTTCTGGTCGATACGGTCGAGCGCCCGCTCGATCCGCCACCTCTGATCGGCGCACGTGGGATCCTCGGCGTCATACGTGTGGAGCGTGTCGACGACCTCGTCCAGCGTGAACCCGAGGCCCTGCAGCTCTCTCGCGAATCGGACCCGCTCAACCGCGGCCATGTCGTAGACGCGGTAGCCCGACGGCAGCCTGTCCGGTGGCGGGAGGACTCCGCGCCGCTCGTAGAAACGGACGGCGTCGATCGTGACCCTCGCCCGCTTCGCCATCTCGCCGATCTTCATCCTGGCCCTCTTGACTCTGGACTCACGTCCAGACTCTAAACTATCCCAACGGCCGCTGGTTGAGGGACCCTTGGATAGGGAGACGGGAGGAGCGATGTCCAGGGAATCTCAGGTACTGGCATGCGATCTCACGGCGCTACCACCCGGCGGGAAAGAGCGTCTCGCCACGCTCTCCGAGGACCTGTTCGCACGCGCTCAGGAGGCGAGATCGCTTCCGGATGGCTTCGAGTTGGGCTACCAGCAGGCCTCCGCGGGAACGATCGCCCAACTCGCGGAGTTCATCGCTCTCGACCGACTCTGCTGCCCCTTCATTCGGCACGGACTCTTCGTCGAGCCCGATACCGGCTCCACGTGGCTTCATCTGTCCGGTGGGGACGGCGTCAAACAGGTCATCGCGAGCGACGTCCTTGGGATGGTGCCCGAAGAGGTTGCGCGAGCGGGCGGACTTACGATCTAAACGCATGATCGAGCGCACGACTCGCATCCCAACGCTCGGCCCTCGGGGCGAGGGCTGGGTGATCATCCAGGCGATCCTCCTCGTGGGGGTAGCCGTGGCCGGACTTTGGGGCGCGCGGTGGCCGGAGAGCCTGCGGGTGCCGGCCCAGGTGATCGCGATCATCTCCGGCGCCGCCGGGCTGTGGCTCGCCGCCTCGGCGATCGGAACGCTCGGGAAGTCGGTATCGCCCTTTCCCAAACCGCCGGCCACCTCCGAGCTCAAGGAATCCGGCGTCTACGCACTCGTGCGACATCCGATCTACGGAGGGATCCTGCTGCTGTCCCTGGCGTGGTCGCTGGCACTCAGTCCCTGGGCGCTCATCCCAACCGGCACGCTCGCCATCGCCCTTGTGTTCAAGTCGCGCCTCGAGGAGCGGTGGCTCATCGATCTGCACTCCGGCTACGCGGGCTACCGAGAGCGCGTCCGTCGCCGCTTCGTCCCCCTCCTTTGGTGAGGAGACCCTGGCAGGTCGTTCACCGCCCGGAAGATGCTCGCTTCGAGCGTGGCGAGCTCGGCACGGGCCACCAGCATGGTGGCCAGGAGCACCACCACAGCAGCGCACAGGACTACCGAGCTTCCATCTCGCCTGCGCGAGGGCAGGCTCGTTGGACCTTCTGATCCGTAGCAATCGGTATGGGAACGTGTGCTACCGAACCCACAGCTGGCTGAGCAGAACGCCTGGGTTCCTGGGTGCGCCTCCACCCTGCGAGACCGCTGGAACGAGCGCGCCTGGATATTCGCAGCGACGGACTC
>Ga0210378_10001535_pt1 | contig 12091 bp, 12 predicted proteins | sample PLM1_60_b1redo_FD_155465 | JGI IMG/M metagenome (GOLD analysis project Ga0210378, IMG submission 155465) | Groundwater sediment microbial communities from an aquifer in East River, Colorado, USA - PLM1_60_b1 redo | ecosystem: Environmental > Terrestrial > Soil > Riparian zone | place: USA: East...
CCCGCACATCCTCAGGACCCTGATGGCCCTGGTGATGAACATCCACGAGGCCAAGATCCGCGTGATCGCGCCCGACGTCGGCGGCGGCTTCGGCTCCAAGCTCAACTTCTACGCCGAGGAGGCGATCGCGGTGGCGGTCGCCCGCCGGCTCGGCGTGCCGGTCAAGTGGATCGAGGAGCGCACCGAGGCCTATCTCGCCACCATCCACGGCCGCGACGTGCTCCAGGACATGGAGGTGGCCGCCACCGAGGAGGGCAAGCTGCTGGGCGTGCGCGTCAAGCTGCACGCCGACCTCGGCGCCTACCTGCAGCTCCTCACCCCTGGCATCCCAATCCTGGGCGCCTTCCTGTACCACGGCGTCTACGACTGCCAGGCCTACCGGTTCGAGTGCACCGGGGTGTTCACCAACAAGACGCCGACCGACGCCTACCGCGGCGCCGGCCGGCCGGAGGCGACCTACGCGATCGAGCGGATCATGGACGCGCTCGCCCGCCGGGTCGGCAGGGACCCGGCCGAGATCCGTGAGCTGAACTTCATCCCGCCGTTCACCGAGCCTCGCGAGGTCGCCAGCGGCCTGCAGTTCGACTCCGGCAACTACCGGGCCACCCTGGACAAGGCCAAGGAGCTGGTCGGCTACGACGAGCTGCGCCGCGAGCAGCAGGCCTCCGGCGGGCGTCGGGACGGCAAGCTGCTCGGCGTCGGCGTCTCGACCTATATCGAGATGTGCGGCATCGCCCCGTCGCAGGTCCTGGCGGCCCTGAAGGGCACGGCCGGCGGCTGGGAAGCGGCCACCATCCGCTGCCACCCGACCGGCAAGGTCACCGTGGTGACCGGCACCTCCCCGCACGGCCAGGGCCACGTGACCACCTGGTCGCAGATCGCCGCCGACGCCCTCGGGGTGGACCCCGACGACATCGAGGTGCTCCACGGCGACACCGCGGTCTCGCCGATCGGCCTGGACACCTACGGCAGCCGCAGCCTGTCGGTGGGCGGCACGGCGCTGTACATGGCGGCCGAGAAGATCCGGGTCAAGGCGCGCACCATCGCCGCCCACGAGCTGGAGGTCGCCGAGGAGGACCTGGACTGGAAGAACGGCAAGTTCCAGGTCGCCGGCGCGCCCGACAGGGCCAGGACGATCCCGGAGATCGCCTTCTCGGCCTGGACCGCCCACGCGCTCCCGGCCGACGTTGAGCCCGGCCTGTTCGCCAGCGCCGTCTACGACCCGCCCAACTTCACCTTCCCGTCCGGCGCGCACATCTGCGTGGTCGAGGTCGACCCCGACACCGGCCTGACCCGGATCGTGAAGTACGTGGCGGTCGACGACTGCGGCAACATCATCAACCCGATGATCGTGGACGGCCAGGTCCACGGGGGTGTCGCCCAGGGCATCGCCGAGGCGCTGTACGAGGAGGCGCTCTACGACGAGAACGGCACCCTGCTGACCGGCAACATGTCCACCTACCGGATCCCGTCCGCGGCGGAGCTGCCCGGCTTCACGCTGGACCGGACCGTGACCCCCTCGCCCACCAACCCGATGGGGGTCAAGGGCGTCGGCGAGGCTGGGACGATCGCCTCCCCGCCGGCGGTCGTGAACGCCGTCGCCGACGCGCTGCGCCCGCTCGGGGTCGAGTTCATCGACATGCCGGTCAGCGCCGAGCGGGTCTGGCGGGCCATCCAGGCCGCCAAGGGCCAGGCGCCGCCCGACCGCACCGCCGAGGGCGGCGGCACCGGCGCGGCCAGTATGACCCCCGAAGCGGAAGGAGGCTCGGCGTGATCCCGGCGCCGTTCGACTACGAGGTGGCCGAGTCGGCCGACCACGCGGTCGCCCTCCTCGGCGAGCACGGCGAGGACGCCAAGCTGCTCGCCGGCGGGCACTCGCTGCTGCCGCTGATGCGGCTGCGACTGGCCGCGCCATCGATGCTGGTCGACATCGGCCGGCTGCGCGACCTCAACTACGTGCGCGACGCCGGCGACCACCTGGCCGTCGGCGCCCTCACCACCCATGAGGAGCTCCACTTCGACGAGCTGCTGCAGAGCGAGTGCGCCATCCTGGCGCACACCGCCGGCGAGATCGGCGACCCGCAGGTCCGTCACATGGGCACCATCGGCGGCTCGGTGGCGCACGCCGACCCGGCCTCCGACCTGCCGACCGTGCTGCTGGCGCTGGACGCCGAGCTGGTCGTGCATGGCCCCAGCGGCGACCGGACGGTCCCGGCAGGCAGCTTCTGGAAGAGCATCTTCGAGTCCGACCTCGGCCCGCAGGACCTGCTCACCGAGATCCGCGTGCCCAAGACCGGCGGCGCCGGCTGGTCCTACCAGAAGTTCAACCCGAGGGCCCAGGACTGGGCGGTCGTCGGGGTGGCCGCGGTGGCACGCAACGGGGGCACCTCGGTGGCGCTGACCAACATGGGCGCGACGCCCTTGCGCGCCAGCGCCGTCGAGCAGGCGCTCGCCGGCGGCGCCGGCGCCACCGACGCCGCCGAGCAGGCGCTGGAGGGCACCAGCCCGCCCAACGACGCCCTCGCCAGCGCCGACTACCGACGCCACCTGGCCAAGGTGCTGGTCAGGCGGGCCGTCGAGGAGGCAGGGTCTCGCTGAGCGGCACGCAGGCGGGGAGGGCGCCAGGACCCGGCGCCCTCCCCTTCGCTTCCGTCGACGAACTGGAGGCCGACCTCGCCAGGCACGCCTACCTGGCGGACCGCGGCCTGGCAACGGCCGTCTACCTCGCCCTGCACCTGGACAAGCCGCTGCTGCTGGAGGGCGAGGCCGGGGTCGGCAAGACCGAGGTCGCCAAGGTGCTGGCGGCGCTGCTCGGCCGCGAGCTGGTGCGCCTGCAATGCTACGAGGGGATCGACGCCAGCCAGGCCCTCTACGAGTGGGACTACTCGCGCCAGCTCATCGCCGTGCGCGCCGCCCAGCTCGGCGAGGGCGAGGCGAACCTGTTCGGGTCGGAGTTCCTGGTCGAGCGGCCGCTGCTGGCGGCGGTCCGGGCCGGTGACGCCGCCGTCCTGCTCATCGACGAGCTGGACCGGGCCGACGACGAGTTCGAGGCGTTCCTGCTGGAGGTGCTCTCCGAGTTCGCCGTCACCATCCCCGAGATCGGCCGGGTCGCCGCCGAGCGCCCGCCGGCGGTCGTGATCACCTCCAACCGCACCCGCGAGCTGCACGACGCGCTCAAGCGCCGCTGCCTGTACCACTGGATCGACCACCCGTCGGTGGAGCGGGAGGTCGAGATCGTGCGCGTGCGCGCCCCCGAGGTCCCGGCGGCCCTGGCCCGCCAGGTCGCCGAGGCGGTCGCGCGGCTGCGCACGTTGGACGTGGCCAAGCGGCCGGGGGTGGCGGAGACCATCGACTGGTCGCAGGCACTCGCCTTCCTCGGCGCGACCAGGCTGGAGCCCGAGGAGGCCGCCGCCACCCTCGGCGCGCTGCTCAAGGACCACGAGGACCTGGAGCTGGTCCGCTCCCGGCTGGACCAGGTGCTGGGAAGGGAATGACCGCCACGTCGGCCGCGGACCCAGGACTCAGCCGGCTGGTCGGGTTCGGGCGGCTGCTGCGGCAGCGGGGACTGCCGGTCGGCACCGGACGGATCCTCACCTTCTGCCGGGCGGTGGCCGCGCTGGACCGCCTGGACCGCCGCGGCGTGTACTGGGCCGGGCGGGTCGCGATGGTCGCGCGCCACGAGGACCTGGCCGCCTACGACGAGGCGTTCGATCGCTGGTTCCCGGCCGAGGTCAACGAGCTCCTGTCGGAGATCGCGAGCTGGGTCTCGAGCACGCCGGCCCCGCAGGGGATCGAGGCGGTGTTCGACGAGGGCTTCCAGGAGGAGCGCTGGGAGCAGGCGGAGGGAGCCACCGACGGCGAGGCACCGATCGGGGTGCTGGCCAGCGGCGCCGAGATGCTCCGGGCCAAGTCCTTCGACGAGCTCTCCGAGGCCGAGCGGCTCCAGGCCCACCACACCATCCGCACCTTGGCGGTGCACCTGCCGCACCGGCGCAGCCGCCGCTACCGGCCGTCCCCGTACGGGCGCCGCTTCGACCTGCGCCGCACCCTGCGGGCGTCGCTGCGGACCCAGGGCGAGCCGTTCCGGCGTGCCTGGCGTGCCCGCCGCGTCCGGGCGCGCCCGCTGGTCCTGATCCTGGACGTGTCCGGGTCGATGTCGGCCTACTCGCGGGCGCTCATGCAGTTCGGCTTCGCGGCCATGCGGGCCGGCCGGCGGGTCGAGGTGTTCTGCTTCGGCACCCGGCTGACCCGGGTCACCCGGGCGCTGGCCCGCACCGAGCCGGACGACGCGCTGCGGGAGGTCGCCGCCACCGTGGTCGACTGGAACGGAGGAACCCGCATCGGCGCCTCCCTCAAGGAGCTGCTCGACCGCTGGTCACAGCACGTCGCCATGCGCGGCGCGGTGGTGGTGCTCTGCTCCGACGGGCTGGAGCGCGGCGACCCGGCCCTGCTCGCCGGCCAGGTGGCGCGGCTGTCCCGCCTGGCGCACCGGCTGATCTGGGTCAACCCGCTCAAGGGGAGCCCCCGCTACGAGCCGCTGGCCCGCGGCATGGCGGCCGCCATGCCGCACGTCGACGTGTTCGTGGCCGGCCACAACCTCGCCAGCCTGGAGGCCCTCTGCGAGGTGCTCGAGGAGGTGCGGTGAACGCCGAGGTGTACGGTGACGCGGTGAACGTCACCGTGCTGCTCAGCGAGGAGCCGCTGTCGCTGGACGCCGCCTTCAGGGCGGTCCTGCGGCCCGACTGCGGCGGGACGGCGCTGTTCGTCGGCACCACCCGCAGCCCCAACCAGGGTCGGGAGGTCGACGAGCTCCAGTACGAGGCGTACGCCGAGGTGGCCAGGCCGGAGCTGGAGCGGGTCGGACGGGAGGCGGCCGCCCGCCACGGCCTCGGCGCCGTCTACCTGGCCCACCGGGTCGGAGTCGTGCCCGCCGCCGAGCCGAGCGTGATCGTGGCCGCCTCGGCGCCCCACCGGGCCGAGGCGTTCACCGGCTGCCGGGAGCTGATCGACGAGCTCAAGCGGACCGCGCCGATCTGGAAGAAGGAACGCTGGGCGGGCGGCGGGCGCTGGGTGGGAGCCCCCGAGCACGGCGTGTCCCAGATAGGCGGGTAAGGCGGAGTCGTTCCATCTGCGTCACCCGGGGTAGCCCCGGTTTTGGGGTACGCTGCGGCTTTCGGCGCCGGGCAGGACGGAGGAGGGCGGATGCAGGCGGATTGTACCTTCTGTCAGATCGTGTCCGGCGAGCTGCCGGCCGACCTCGTCGACGAGGACGAACGAACCGTCGCGTTCATGGACATCAACCCGGCCACCGTCGGCCACGTGCTGGTCGTGCCACGACGGCACGTGGCCGACGTGATGTCGGCGGGGGTGGACGACTGGCTGGCGGTGGCCGCAACGGCCAAGCGGATGGCCCGCTGGGTGGTCGCCGTCTTCGGCGCGGGTGGGGTTGACCTGGTGCAGGCCAACTCGGACGGGTCGGTCGGCAACCAGACCGTGTTCCACCTCCACGTTCACGTGCTGCCCCGCTACCACGACGACCAGCTCGGTTCCTGGTGGTCGCCGCAGACCGCCGACCCGGCCGAGATCACCGAGGCGGCCCGGCGCCTGGTCGACCACGGCCGCCGCGACTCCGAGACGGCCCTCGGCCTGGCTCCCACCATCAGCTGACGGCGTCCCCGCGCCAGCCAGGCCCTGGTATCCGGTTCCCGGCGTTTATCGTAGATACTCCCAGGCCAATCGGAGAGCGACGACCCAACGACGGGAACCGGGAAAGGAAGACCGATGGACACAGGCCTGCTCGTCGCCATCCTGATCGTGCTCGCGCTGCTGGTGGTGCTCGCGCTGGTCGCCGGCCGCCAGCGGCGCAGCCGCCGGTTGCGGGAGCAGTTCGGCCCGGAGTACGACCGGACGGTCGCCGAGGCCGGCGACCGCAAGGAAGCCGAGTCGGTGCTCCAGGAGCGGACGGCGCGTCGCCAGCAGCTCGACATCGTCCCCCTCGATCCGGCCGACCGCGCCCGCTACCTCGAGTCCTGGTGGCAGACCCAGGCGCGGTTCGTGGACGAGCCGGCCGAGGCCACCCGGGAGGCCGACCGGCTGATCACCGCCGTGATGCGCGACCGCGGCTACCCGATCGACGACTTCGAGCAGCGAGCCGCCGACGTCTCGGTCGACCACCCGCAGGTCGTCGACGACTACCGCGCCGCCCAGGCGATCGCCGCGGCCAACGAGCGTTCCGAGGCGAGCACCGAGGACCTGCGGCAGGCCCTGGTGCACTATCGTTCCTTGTTCGAGGAGCTGCTCGAGGTGGACCGCGACGACCAGGACCGCCAGCCCTACGATGGCCGCGCCGACCGGCCGACCGAGGAGGCACGATGACCGAAGGCTACGGTTACCGGTACCGCGACGAGCCGAGTGGCGGCGAGCGGCCGTCGGGACGTGGGGCGGTCGCCGAGCGGGGTGCCGGGCAGGACGAGGAGGTCCACGAGATCGACCTCACCGACGAGGCCACCGACCGGGAGGAGGCGGCCGCGCGGGCGGCCGATGCCGAGGACGAGCTGGCGGCCGTCGACGATGCCACCGCCGCCGACGCCGAAGCCGGCGAGGAGCTGCCACGGAGCGACCGGGAGACGTCCGGTGCCTTCGAGCCACACCCGGGCGCCACGGCACCGACCGCCGCCGCCACGTCGATCTTCGACGTCGGCCGGGACGAGACCGCGACGCCGGGCACGCCCGAGCCTGCGGCAGCCGAGCCTGCGGCGGCCGAGCCTGCGGCGGCCGAGCCGGCCTCCCCGGCGACCCCCGCGGCCACGGCCGCGCCGCTGGCCTCCCTGGACGCCGCCGGCATGCGCAGCCGCTTCGTCGACATCCAGGCCGGGTTCGTCGACGAGCCCCGCCAGGCGGTCGAGGAGGCCGGCCGCTTCGTCGATGAGCTGATGCAGCAGGTGATCGACGCGCTCCAGGCGCAGCGGGGCCAGCTCCAGACGCCCGTGGCCGAGGGCTCCACCGAGGACCTCCGCCTCGCCCTGCGCGCCCACCGGCAGTTCGTCGACCGGCTGCTCGGCCTGGCGCTGTAGGCCAGGTGACCAGCCAGGCGGTGTTCGCCGGCATGCCCGACGAGGGCATGGCGTTCCTCGAGGACCTGGAGGAGCGCAACACCAGGGAGTTCTTCGACGCCAACAAGCAGGTGTTCCGCGAGCGTGTCCAGGCGCCGTTCGCCGCCCTGCTCGACGCGGCCAGCGGGCGGCTGGGCCGGACCGTTCCCGGCCTCGGCCAGCCGAAGGTGCATCGCATCTACCGCGACCTGCGCTTCAGCAAGGACAAGACTCCCTACAAGACGTCGATGAGCGGCTGGGTGACCCACCCGGCGGCCTCGCCGGGCCGTATCCAGGGCGCCTACTACGTCAACGTCGGCCCGGCCGGGATGTACGCCGCCGGCGGCCTGTACCACCCGGCCCGGCCCGACCTCGAACGGCTGCGGGCGGCGGTCGCCGACCCCGACGCCGGCCAGGAGCTGACCCGGATCCTTCGCCGCGCCGCCGGCAAGGGCATGGAGCCGTGGCTGGACCCGCTGCAGCGGATGCCCAGGCCCCACCCGGCCGACCATCCCAGGGCCGAGCTGCTGCGAGCCCGCTCCCTCACCCTCCACCGGCACCGCGAGCGAGGGTCGTGGCTGCTCGGCGCCGAGCTGCTCGACCACCTGGTCGAGGACTGGCGAGCGCTGGTCCCCCTGAACCGCTGGCTGGAACGGCTGCCCGAGCCTTGACCGGCCCGAGCTCCTTTAGGCCAGGCGGGGAGCGACGAACACGACCAGCACGGCCGGGTCGGGGCCGAGGTTCTTGAGGGCGTGCTTGGACCCGGCGGGGGCCAGGACGGCCTCGTACTGACCGGCCTCGGCGCTGTCGTCGTCCACCCGGACCAGCACCCGCCCCGCCATCACCAGCAGCACCTTGTCCGACCCCTCGTGGACGTGGAGGAGCTGCTCCTGGCCCGGCTCCAGACAGTACAGGTCGGTCAGGGTGCGGTCGGTCTCGAACACCCGATGCTTGGCCATGCGCCGACCGTCGAACGCGATCAGCTCTGCCAGCCGGCGCCGTTCCATGCGCTGCCCTCCCACCGTCGGAGCAGCTCAAGGCTAGACTGAGCCTCCCGATCGTGCATGGAGGTTGCAGTCCCGATGCTCAAGGTCACGCTGGTCAAACCTGAATCGGTCGGCGCCAGAGCCGACCTGCTCGCCGTGCCGGTGTTCGCCGGCCCCGAGCTGGGCCCCGGCGCCGATGAGGCGGTCACCGCCCTGGACGCGCCGATCACGCCGCTGCTCGAGGCGCGCGGCTTCAAGGGCAAGGCCGGCGAGGCGCTCGCCCTGCCCACCTTCGGCCGCCTGCCCGCCGCCACCCTGCTGCTGGTCGGGGTGGGGGAGCGGGCCAAGGCCGACGCCGAGGCGCTCCGCCAGGCCGCCGCCGCCGTCGTCCGCCATGCCGGCGGCGTCCGCAAGGCGGTCACCACCCTGCCGCAGGCGCTCCCGGCGGACCCGCCCGCCGCGGTCCGGGCGGTGACCGAGGGGGCGCTGCTGGCCGCCTACCGCTTCGACAAGTACAAGAAGACCAGGACCGACGGCGCGCGGCCGCCCGCCGTGCTCGGCGCACTGGCGCTGGCCATCGGCGGGGCCGGTCGGGCGGCGCTCACCGGCGCCGTCGCCGCCGGGCAGGCGCGGGCGGCCGCCACCAACCTGGCGCGCGACCTGTCCAACGAGCCGGCCAACGCCATGCACCCCGTCGACCTGGCCGCCGCCGCCCGCAGGCTGCTGGCCGGCAGGGGCGTGACCGTGAAGGTCAAGGACGAGCGGGAGCTGGCCAAGGAGGGCTTCGGTGGCATCGTCGGGGTCGGCCAGGGTGCCGACCACCCGCCGAGGCTGGTGGAGCTGCGCTACCGCCCGCAGGGTGCCTCCGGCGAGGTGGTCCTGGTCGGCAAGGGCATCACCTTCGACTCTGGCGGGCTGTCGCTCAAGCCGGCCGACTCCATGAAGACCATGAAGACCGACATGTCGGGGGCGGCCGCGGTCGTGGGGGCCATGAGCGTCCTGGCCGACCTGGGCGTCAAGGTGGCCGTCACCGGCTACCTGGCGGCGGCGGAGAACATGCCGTCGGGCCGGGCGACGCGGCCGGGCGACGTCCTGACAATGAGGAACGGCAGGACCGTGGAGGTGCTGAACACCGACGCCGAGGGGCGGCTGGTGATGGCGGACGCGCTCGCCCTCGGGGCGGCAGCCAAGCCGGACGCGATCGTCGACGTGGCCACCCTGACCGGCGCCTGCGTGGTCGCCCTCGGCAACCGGTACACCGGCCTGATGGGCAACGACGAGGCGCTGGTGACCGAGCTGCTGGACGCGGCCGCGGACGCCGGCGAGCCGACCTGGCGCCTGCCGCTGCCGCCCGAGTACCGCAAGGACATCGACAGCGACGTCGCCGACCTCAAGAACATCGGCGACCGCTACGGCGGGGCGCTGGTGGCCGGGCTGTTCCTGCAGGAGTTCGTGGATGACCGGCCCTGGGCCCACCTGGACATCGCCGGCCCGGCCAGGACCGAGGCCGACGACGGCTACCTGGTCAAGGGCTCGACTGGCGCCGCCGTCAGGACCCTGCTCTCCTGGCTGGAGCGCCGCGGGACGAGCTGACCCGCGCCCAGCTCGCGTGCTCCGCGACCGGCTCCTCTACCGGCTCGCCTGGGAGGCCGGGCGGGCCCGGCTGCGCGCCGGCGCCGGTCGCGGGGCGTTCACCCTGCCGGCCTCCGGCCCGGCGGCGGCGCTGCACGTGACCACCGTCTCGCGGCTGCCGGCCGAGGTCGTGGCGGCCCTGGCGCCGGCCCTCGACCGGCTGCGGGCCCACGGCCCCGGCCACTACCACTACCACTACGGGACCGTGCACCTGACGGTCCAGAACCTCGACGGGCTGGACCTCGACGGCGGCGCCGGGGCGGCCCGGCTGGCCGAGCTGCGGGCGCTGGTCGGCTCCCACCCGCCGTTCCAGGCGGCCGTGCGCGGGCTGGGCGTCTCCGCGAGCACCGTCTTCGCCCAGGTGCTCGCCGGCGATGCCACCCTCCGGGCGCTCCGCGCCGACCTTGCCGGGTTCCTGGACCGGCACGGCGTTGCGCGACGGCGGGCCCGGCCGCTCGGCCACGCCAACGTGGTCCGGTTCGCGGGCCCGGTGACCACCGCCTTCCTGGCCGAGCTGGCTCGCCAGCGACGCCGGGACTTCGGGAGCTGGACGGTGACCGAGGTGGAGCTGGTCCGCACCGACCGGTACCTGTCCCACGAGGGCACCACGGTCCTGGAGCGGATCGGGCTGGGCCTCAGGGGTCCGGGCCCTGGGAGCGGACCTTCCTGACGGCGACGAGGGCGGCCTGCAGCTCGCGGATCCAGTCCCCCTGGTGGGTGCCGACCAGGCGCACGCACCAGGCCAGCGCGTCGCTGCGGCTGCGCGCCACGCCGGCGTCGATCAGCGTGTCGAGCACCCGGCGCTCGGCAAGACGCAGCCGCGTCATCACCGGGATGCTGAGGGTGGTGAACAGCAGGCGCTCGCCGCCGCAGTCGACGCCCCACGACACCTTCCGCCGCCAGCGCCGCTGCAGCTCGGCGGCCAGGCGCACCCGCTGCTCGCGGGTGTCCGCACGGAACTGCTCGGCCCGCAGCAGGGGGTCCCCGCCGGCATCGGGCAGCGCGCCGACGACGAGGATCTCCTCGCCGTCGACGGTCACCTGTGGCGGCCCGCCGAACCAGTCGGCGGGCAGCCGGCGCTCCAGCCAACCGGTTACTTCGTGTACCACCTGGTCTGGTTGCATGTAATTACAGTATTACTGAGAACCACCTAAACAAAGTCGCCCGTTTGTGCGGCGAAAGGCCGGAAGGCTACCGGGACGAGCGGTTTCGGCCGGCTTGCTTTTCCACATCGGCGATCGGGGCCGGTATCATCCCGACAACGGCAGCAGACAAGGGGAACACGCCGTGCAGATCGACTTCAGGTCTTCCGAACGTTCCAGCCTCGGGGTCGAGGTCGAGCTCGAGATCGTCGACCGGGCAACGCGCGAGCTGCGCAGCGGAGCGTCGGAGGTGCTGCCGATTCTCGGCAGGGACCACCCCAACGGAGAGCATCCCAAGGCCAAGCACGAGCTGCTCGAATCCACCATCGAGATCATCACCGGCATCTGCTCGACCGTCGCGGAGGCCCGCGCGGACCTGGCGGGCACGCTCGGCGAGCTGACCCCGCTGATCGAGGAACGGGGCATGGCGCTGATGTGCTCCGGCAGCCACCCGTTCTCGGACCCCGCCAAGCAGGAGATCAGCCCGAACCCCCGCTATCACCAGCTCGTCGAGGACATGCAGTGGATGGCACGGCGCATGCAGATCTTCGGCATCCACGTGCACGTCGGGGTGCGTTCGCCGGAGAAGGCGGTGGCGATGGTCAACGCGCTCTGCGGTTACATCCCGCACTTCCTCGCCCTTTCGGCCTCCAGCCCGTACTGGGAGGGCCAGGACACCGGGCTTGCCTCCTCCCGCAGCAAGGTGTTCGAGGGCCTGCCCACCGCCGGCCTGCCCTACCAGCTCTCCGGCTGGGACCAGTTCGAGCAGTTCATGGACACCCTGATCTCGGCCAAGACGATCCACACGATCCGCGAGGTCTGGTGGGACATCCGTCCGCACCCGGGATTCGGCACGGTCGAGCTGCGCATCTGCGACGGCCTGCCGACCCTCGGGGAGATCGCGACCGTGGCGGCCATGAGCCAGTGCCTGGTCGAGCGGCTCAACACCTTGATCGACCGCGGCTACACGCTGCCGGTCCCGAGGAGCTGGATCATCCGTGAGAACAAGTGGCGGGCCGCCCGCTACGGCCTGGAAGCGGAGATCATCCTGGACGACCAGGGCCGCCTCCAGCCGATCCGCGAGGCGATCGAGGAGCTCGTCGACGAGCTGACCCCGGTGGCCCGCCACCTGGGCTGCAGCGACGAGCTGCGCAACGCGCTCGCCGTCATGGAGCGTGGTCCGAGCTACATCCGCCAGCGTGAGGTGGTTGCCGCGGGGGGAACGATGGCCGACGTCGTC
>Ga0210378_10001536_pt1 | contig 12087 bp, 8 predicted proteins | sample PLM1_60_b1redo_FD_155465 | JGI IMG/M metagenome (GOLD analysis project Ga0210378, IMG submission 155465) | Groundwater sediment microbial communities from an aquifer in East River, Colorado, USA - PLM1_60_b1 redo | ecosystem: Environmental > Terrestrial > Soil > Riparian zone | place: USA: East...
GCCGCTGCGCGCGCTTCGATACATGCAGAGCCCGGCGACGCCGATCCCCGTCGAAAGTGGGCGAGCGGCGACGTAGCGGAGCGACCGCTCCGAAGGCTCGACGGCGTAGACGCGGATCGAGTCGGTCTTCGTGTCGCTGGTGGCCACGAGCGAAACCCGCCTTCCGCCGAGCCGGAAGCCGGCCCGCAGATCGACGTTGTTCGGCCTCGAATCGGCGTAGTAGTGGAGCTGGCGACCCGACAGGTCGTAAACCGCCAGGCCGCCGAGCTTGTCGGTGGCGATGATGGAGCTCCTGCCAGGACGTGCCGTGTCGACCCAGATCGCCGCGTCGTCGGCAGCATCCCCGCCATGGGGCACAGGCGTCGTCTCCAGCAACGCCTTGACCGAGCTGACAGGCGACGCGGCATCCCTCGACCAGGCAACGCTCGCGCCGGGAAGCAGCGCGGCGAGGATCGAGATGAGGCAGATCGAGAGGGGGCGCCCGATGAGCAGCAATGTATCGATGTGGCGACCCGTCGGCGGGTCGACCGTAGCGAGGGCTAGGATACGGGTGTGCCGTCGGACCGCAGTCAGCACGGCCGCACTACAGGCGAACAGCTCGGGGATCGCCCCGACTTCGACGAGTGGATGAGGGACGTCGAGTCAGCGATCGAGTCCAGAGAGGCCCAGTCGTCCGATCCCGAGGCCATCTCGAAATCTCTGGGTCGCAGAGGCTGGTTCATGCGGGCGAAGTCGCTGCCGAGCTTCCTGCTCCACCGGGTAGCGGGCAGCCTGCTCGGGTCCTACACCTAGCCCCGCCGGTCGCGGGGCTCGTCGTCGCGCGTCACAGCGCGCTCGGTCCCCAGCAGATCCGCGAGGGCCGCGATCGCCCGAGGTGCGCTCCACTGGTCCGGGACGGAAACGCCCAGCACCGGGCGGTCGGCAAACGCGACCGCCAGAATCGCCCGCTCACGCTCGATCGTCTCGGCCAGAGCGTCGTGCCAGTCCGGGTCGCCGGCTGCCGCCAGCTGGAAGCGCTGCTCTGCGAGGACGTCCAGCGCTTCCTCGACCGCCCGGTCGGTGGGCAGCTCGGCCGTCTCGAGCTCGGCCACGGATGAGGAACGCCGGATCACCGCGATCCGGAGGAGTGGAAGCGGAGCCGGTGGCGGAGGCGGGCCGAACAGCGACAAGGGGACACGTACCGGAGGCGCGGCGAAACCCCTCGTCACGAGCTTCAGGATTCGCCTGAGCGTGAGCGCTGTCTGCACGGAGCGAGGAAGCCGCGCGTACGCGGCGGGCGCAGTCTCACGCAGGTCGGAGTAGAAACGAAGCCGGCGCGGGAAGGCCCCGCATCGTCCCGAATCATCCAGCAGTATCTGGTCGTCCCCGAGCACCGGTCTGCCCGCGGCAGCAGCCCGAACGCTCAGCGAGCTCTTGCCGGTCCTCGATCGGCCGACGAGAAGGAGCGCCTCACCGTCCACGGCGACGGCGGCGCTCGGCAGGAGCACGAGCCCGGTCCTCGACGCGGCGACAGAAAGCAGGGGCTCGAGGAAGTAGCCCTGGACGAGCGAGAGGCCGAACGAGCGGGGACGACCGGACAGGTGAACGCACGCCCGGAGCGGGTCTGCGTCCGCCGAGGAGAGGGCCACCTGCCAACCGACCGTCTTGTGCCCACCGCGGATGAGGAGATCTCCGCCACGCCGGTCGAGGGGGTCGCCGAAGACCAGCTCCAGCTGGACGTCCTCGCCTTCGGGAACGGCCGCCGACCCGTATTCGGCGTCGAAGTGCTCGAGGACGCCGGGCGCCCCCGTGATCCGCAGCCGAAACCCTGGCCTGAACGCGTAAGAGCGCGCGGCAATCACGTCCGCTCTAGAGGAAGCGCGAGATCGCTTCCGCTACGGGTCGAGGGTCGGTTGGAAAGGGAGCTCGGACGTCGAGCACCAGCGCGTCGCCGAAAGCGCGTTCGAGGACGGTCTCTTCTCTGCGGACGACCTCCTCGATCGAGGTCGATTGCGAGTCCGGAAAGGCGTAGCGGCGGCGCTCGTACAGCTCGAACGCGGCGCGGCGCTCGAACGCGGCCGAGCGCGCGAGCCTTCGGGCCGCCCAGCCGGCATCCGCCGGCTTCACCTCGACGCGGGCCTCCGACACCGTCGTGAGGTGGGCGACGATGCGAAGCGGCGCGCTCCAGTCGCCTTCCGGGTCCTGGCCGTATGCCTGCCGCACCTGCGCCGGCGAGAGCGCCGCCCGGTCGACCATCATCGTCGCGCGCTCGAGCGTCGTCTGCGCGAGCCCGGCCAGCCGTGCCCGCGCGGGAATCCGCCGCAGCGGACGAGCAGCCGTGGAGATCAGGCCGGCAAGGACGAACTGTCCGCGGGCGCCTGCGGGGAGCGCGGAACGGAGCCGGGGGAGGTAACGCAGCACCCACCGCCGCACCCCGACAGAAATCGGGAAGAGGGCGATCGTTCCGTCGGGACGAACGACGGTCCACTTGTCCGAGAGGAAGGTGGCTCCTCTCTCCATGAGAGCGAGTGCCGTCTCGGTCTTGCCGCTCTCCGACCAGCCCGCAACGACAACACCCGCGCCGCCGATGACGGTGCTCGCGCCGTGAACGACGGCGGCGTCGTGCTCGAGCGCGCGGATCTGGAGTGCCGGTCTCACGAGCGGGCCAAAGATCCTCCAGAGCGGAAAACCGCGATCAGCGGCGAACCGCGCCGGCTCCTCGCGCAGCGAGCTCGGAAGCCTGCACGCTAGCTCGCCGTTGACGACGTAGAAGCCGACCCCGTCCGAGGCGGTGACGATCCCATCACCGGCCGGGTTCTGGACATCGGCGAAGCCGCGCGGTTGTTCTGCGTCGAGCGCCTCGAGCACGACATCTGCAGTTCGTGTGCCCGTCGACGGCGTGCATGGATTCAACTGCGAGCGGACAAAGGCTTCAACCCGCTCGTCCGGCTCGACGAGGTCGAGCGTCAGGCAGCCTCCGATCTCGAAGGAGAGCCTCGAATCCGCTGAAGGGCTCGTCTGGGCGCTGGCGGAATCGCTCACCAGCGCGCCACCGGCCTAAGTGGCATTCGGCCGGACGACGAGGGTGGCTCTGACGACCGGCTGACCGAAGCGCCCACTCGCCGGGGCACCGAGCCCGGGACGGACCGTCCAGTGATACCGCCCAGGGGCGAGTGACTGGCGATGCCCTCCGTAGGTCCAGTGGGCGGGAACCGTCAACCGGGTTTGCACCGTTCGCGCTTCGAAGATCTTTCGCGGGCCCTGGAAGAACGCCACGAGATAGACACTCGTGTTGCGTACGGGAACCCAGCCGAATGTCATCGGCCTCGGTCCGGTCGGCGCGCGAGGCTCTTTCGCGCCTTCGCCGGCCGGGATCGTGGAGACCGAGACGCTGCGCGTCACGGGCCGTTCCGCCTCCACTCGTGCGTCCCGTTTGGCGTCGGGCCCCCGGAAGCCGAGCGTCCAGCCAAGCGCAGCGAGCGCGCCGAGCACGACGACGGACGAAAGGGCCGAGACCCACCGCCGTCTCCGGCCGGTGGTGCCGCGAGGCTGGAGCGGCTCGAGCGCCGGCAAAGGTTTGGGCGGCGGCGCTGCTACCGAAACGGCGGTGAGGAGACCGCCCTCGTCGACCGGCTCCGCGCCTTGTTGAACGGTTGTGTCGGCTGCTCGCTCGGCTGGCCGGGTCGGCGACGGCCTGTCGGCGGGCAGCAACTCGCGCGCACGCTGTCCGAGCTCCGGGTCGATGAGCACGAGCTCCGGCGAGATCGGGTCCTCGTGCCTGGCTTGCGCCGCCGAGCCGGACTCGCTCTGAGGCGATTCACCCTGGCCGCCCGCAACCCGACCGCGAAGCCCCGTTCCGAAGGCGGGCCAGGGGGAGGCCTGGTCGTCCAGCGGTGCCTCCTCGTCATCTGTGGCTGGGGAAGTGCGGATCACGGCAGCTTATTCAGCAGCGGGGACGAGCCGCTTCGGGCAGCCGCGCGCTAGTGGCAGTTCGCCGAGCCTGAGTCCGCGTAAGTCCGTCCGGCTTCAGGCACGAACGCGAAGTCGTAGCTCGTGGGATGCAGCGTCAGCTTGAGCACGCCGAACACCGTCGTCTGGCGGGCGAGGCTGTTCGGCTGAACGGTGCCGAAGTTCGACTCGAGGCTCTTGCCGCCGGTTCCGACGACGAACTGGACGAGGCCCTGAGCGTCGTCGCGAGCCCCGCTCGGGTTCTGGGGCGCGAAGCGCTCATAGTCGTGATCGTGGCCGGAGACGATGAGCTCGGCGCCGGCGTCGTAGAGAAGTCGCACGAACGCGTCGCTCCGGGCGTCGGTGCCGTGCCGGGGCCCGCTCGACCAGCGCGCGTTGTGCCAGAACGCAAGCGTGCAGTCCGTCTGATGCGCGGCAAGGTCGGCCGCCAGCCAGTTGTACTGGCTCGAGCCGACGCCGCAGCCGCCGACGTTGGGCTCCGAGCACTGGACGTTCATCGAGATGATGTGCCAGGCGCCCACGTCGAATGAGTAGGGCTGGTACGGGCCGGGACCGGCGCGGGCGCCGAAGTACGTGTACCAGTCGCCGCCGCCATAGAAGTCGTGTGAGCCGCCGGCCGTCGCCCAGGTCTTGTTCTTGAACACGCCCCAGGACTGGTTGTAGCCGCCCTGGAAGTTCGCCAGCGTCCCTGTCTCGTACTGGGCGTCGCCGAGGTTGAGGACTGCGGTTGGGTTCATCTGCGTGATCACGTTCGCCGTGGACTGCTGGTGGCAGCTGGTCGGCGTCGGCGCGTAGCCGGGTACGCACGAGACGTCTCCCGCGGCGGCGATGACCGGGTCGCCTCCTGGTGGCGGCGGTGGAGGCGGAGGCGGCGGAGGAGGCGGAGGCGGAGGTGGGGGCGGAGGAGGCGGTGGAGGCGGCGGCGGAGGAGGAGGCGGTGGCGACGCATTGCTCACGGCGAAGGGGATCGACAGCGATGTCCCCCAGTTACCTGCCGCGTCGGCCGCCCTCGCGAAGATCTGGTGCGCGCCGTCCGGAATGCTGGCGCTGTTCCAGCTGTGCTCCCAAGGGGCACCATTGCCGTCCCAGGCGACCTCGACTCCGTCGACGAACCACTTGACCTGCGTGACGCCGACATTGTCGGACGCGTTCGCCGCAAGCGTGACGGCTCCGGAAACGATCGCCCCAGCGGCCGGCCGGGAGACGGAGACCGTCGGCGGCTGCCCATCGCCACACGCCATCGTCGACGCCGTGAGCGCCACCTGCGGTGACCGGTTGCCCGCCGCATCGTAGGCGTCGACGCCGAGCGCGTAACTGGTGCCGCAACTGAGCCCGGTGATGACGCCGGTCGGCAGCGCCGACGTACCGACGAGGATGCCCCCGCGGTAGAGGCCGTAGCCGGCGACACCGACGTCGTCGATCGAGGCGCCCCAAACGAGGGTGATGCTGGTCGCGTCGTTGGCCGTCACCAACGGGTTGAGCGGCGCGCTGGGCGGATTCGTATCAGCACACGGGCTCGTTGCGGCGGTGAGGGAGACCGGCTGGGAGCGGTTGCCGGCAGCGTCGTAAGCGTCGACGTCGAAGGAGTAGCTCGTCCCGCAGGCCAGTCCGGTGAACGCATGCGAAATGGCAGCGGTTGTTTCGAGGAGGGCGCCATTGCGGTAGAGCCCGTAGCCGGCGACTCCTACGTTGTCGGTGGCGGCTGTCCACGACAACGAAATGCTCGCGGCGGTCGATCCGGTAACCGTAAGGTTGCCCGGCTCGCTGGGCGGCGTCACATCGGCTGTTGGCCGATACTCGAACCCGCCCATGTCGGGGCGTGCCTGGCCGTCGCCGTTGCCGTCGATCGGGACCGGCAGGCCGTCAAAGTCGTTCGTCTGCCCGACCTCCGCGCCTCCGTCGATGGCCGGGCTCGACGAGCGGAGATGGAGGTTGCCCGCACCGGCGTCGACGAACAGGGGGTTGGCGACGACACTGCCGGCGCCCATCGTGAACTGACGAAGGCCACCGTAGAAGAGGTCGTCATCCTCGTCGAAGGGCGCATCCGCGTACCCGACCTTCCAGACGGCCTGAATGACGTTGCCCCGCATGGTCAGCACATCGGCGCTGCAGCCCGCGTAGCAGACGAAGCCTTGGCTCGAGGGACCCGTCAGGGCGACGGTGTTGTTGTAGACGTGTGTCCCGAGGACCGGGCCCAAGCCGCTGTTCGCACCGCGCGTGATGAGGAAGGTCGACGTGTCGAGGGACGACCGCACCACGTTGTAGGCGAACATGTTGTCGGCGGAACGCGGGTCTCCGAGCTCGCTGAAGTCGTGGTTGTCGAGGGCGAGGTTGTGGTGAACGTTGCTCTGCCTTCCGCCGTAGACCTCGATGGCGGAACCATCGCGCCCGTAGTCGTACGAGAAGGCGTCCGAACCGGAGATCGTGTTGAAGGCGATCTCCGTGCGATCGCCGTGGACGGCGACCCCGAACGCACCCGAGTCGTCATTCGACGGGGTCGGGGTGAGCACGGACATCTTGTTGTTGTTTTCGATCCGGTTCCGCAGAATCGCGTTGTCGAGCGCCCCGGCCTTGACGTCGACGCCGGCGGCGTTCCGCGTGATCAGGTTGGCCTCGACGCGGTTGTTGCTGCCCCGAATCTCGACGCCGGCCCAGGAGCAGTCATCGGGGTGCAGCTCGCGTACGACCAGATATGAGCCGGAGACCATGACGCAGGTGCCAGCGCCGCCGACTCTGGGCGAATCACCTGTGCCGTACGCCGAGATGAGGATTGGCGCTCCCGCGGAACCGCTCCGCGAGAGATTGAGCGATCCGGTCCAGTTGCCCCCGCGCTTGAGCAGCAGCGTGTCGCCCGGTCCGAGGGCGGCGGTGCTCGCCTTCGCGAGCGTTCTCCAGGCGGCGGCCGGAGAGGTTCCGGAATTCGCGTCGTTTCCGCCTGTGTCGTCGAGGTAATAGGACGTCCCCGGGCTCGAGCATGCGCTCGTGCCGGCGGAGAGCATCGAGCGGGCCGACACGTTGCCGGCAAGGTCATAGGCCTCGACAGCGAGCGAGTAGGTCCGCCCACACGTGAGCCCTTCGAACGTGTGCTGCGTCCCGGCGGTGTTCCCGTAATCGCCGTCGTCGACGTAGAGGTTGTAGCCGGCGACGCCGATGTTGTCGCTCGACGGGTCCCAGGCGAGCGAGATGCTCGTTCCCGTCACGCTCGCGGTTCGCAGGCGGCTCGGCGCGCTCGGCGGCTGCGTATCCCCGCAGGAGCCGGTCGCAATCGTCAGCGTCGCCTCCGCCGAGTGGTTCCCGGCCGCGTCGCGCGCATCGACCGAGAGCGGGTAGCTACTGCCGCAGGCCAGCCCGGTGAACGTGTAGCTCGTCTCTGCCGTCGTCCCTAGGAACGAGCCGTCCTGGTAGACGCCGTAGCCCGTGACTCCCGCGTTGTCCGTCGCAGCCGTCCAACCGAGAGTGACGCTCGAGGCGGTCGCCGAGAGAGGCCTGAGATCCGTGGGCGTGCTGGGAGGGTCGGTATCCGGGACACCGGTGTCCTCGACGACGAGCTGAGGCGCTCTGGTGGATCCGGCCTCCTTTGTCGCGAGCAGCAGGTAGGGGGAGCTCGATCCCGTGCCGGTAAGCCCGAAGCTGTAAGTTCCGTCGCCGCGCACGAGGGAGCTGACGTCGAGCGAGACCCAGGACTTCGCAGCGACCGGTCCTGAGACGGTTGTGACTGCGCTCGAGACCTCGGGACGGTTGTCCCACCTGAGCGTCTGTTCGTCCCAGGTGTTGCTCGCAATCGACCGCACCTGCAACCCCGGCGGAAACTTACGTGTGGCGTACAACCGCAGCGATGCGCGTGTCACAGACCCCGAAACGCCGCCGACCGAGAAGCGGATGTAGCCAACCCGCGGCGAGCCGTCGACCCGCATCGAGGTCAGCGAGCCGTACGTCTTCGAAGGAGCGGAGGAGCTGGCGTAGGTATCCGCCTGGGGAGTGAAGACCTGCGTGCTGCCGGGAACCGTCTGGGCGGCACTCGGAAGGAGGGCGACGAGCGCAACGGACAGCAAGAGCGCGAGGCACATCGCTCGTGCACGGTGGCTGCATCTGAGCATCGGTCGTCTCATTGCTGGGGCGGCTGCAATGGCCGACTTTCGTGGGCCGCCACGGCCCGGCCACACCTACCCATCGTAAGCCGGGACCCGGCGGGCCATCACCCATACGGGTTATTCGCCCCAGCCTACGCCTTCTCCTTCCACCACGCTTGAGGAACACAAGAAGGCGGCTATACCCTAGAGTCGAGACATGCGAGACAATGGCTGCTACCCAAGTTCGCTGCCACCACCCGGGCCAAGGGATGGGAGCCGTCTCGCCTGGTTCAGCTCGACCGCCGCCGGCCCGTGAGGCCGATCCGCGTCCTCGTCGCGGACGCGCACGAGATCTTCTGTTCAGGGGTGAGAATCGTGCTTGCCCGCGAGCCTGGTTTCAGGGTCACCGGGGTGTCGAACCTCGACCAACTGCTGCAGGTGGCGGTCACGAGCCCACCGGACATCGTCATCGTCGACGCGGAACTACCGCCGGCCGGCGCTGCGGTCGCCGTCTCGCGGCTCACCGAGCTCGTCTCGACGGTGATCGTCGTCTGGGGCTTCGAACCCTCTGGTGAGGAGGTCCTCGCGGCGATCCAGTTAGGTGCGAGTGGCTATCTACCCAAGAATATTTCGAGCGACGGTCTCGTCCGCGCCCTGCACAGGATCTCCGAGGGGGAGGCACCGATGTCTCGCGACCTTGCGATGGCGCTCGTCGACAGCATCCACGCTGCCAAGGAGCGCGAGTCGAAGCACAAGCGGGCGGCGCTGCTCTCTGACCGCGAACGCGAGGTGCTAGCTCTCGTCGCCCGGGGCGCTCGGAACAAACAGATCGGGAGCGCTCTCGACATCTCAGAGCTGACCGTCAAGCGGCACATCCAAAATATCCTCCAGAAGCTGGAGCTGCCCTCCAGGCGGGCCGCGGCGGAGTACTACAGTGATGTTCTTCGTGTGGCGACGCTTGGGTCGCCCGAGGGGCAGTCGGCCCGGTGAGGCGTGCCTCCTGTCGCACTGCCCCCAGGATCTAGACGCGTCCTAAGTCAGGGTCCCCCGGGACCGTTCGTGCTCGAGTCCCGCCCCCGGTATCTCGCAACCGGTGCATTTAGGTCGTAACATCCGGCTCGTGAAGCGAGCCGCCTTCTCCTTCGTGCGCATGGCGCTGTGGAAGCGTGCGCTCCTTTCGTTCGTCCTCGTCCTCTTCGCCGCGGTCGCCGTGGCGCCGTCGGCGGGTCCGCCGCGAACGATCGGACGCGGCGTCAGGATCGCGGGGATCAACGTCTCCGGGCTCGATGCCGGACAGGCGAGCCAGCAGCTCACCGCGAGATTCGGAACGCCGCTCCGCTTCCGCTTCGGGAAGCGGCGCTGGAGCGTCTCGACCTCGCGACTCGGGCTCGTTGTCGCCGTCGACGACGCCGTCTCGCGGGCCCTGAAGGCAGGAAGCGGTGACGACATCGACGTCGCGGTCGTCGTCGACCGGAAGAAGGTGCGCCGCTATGTGGCAGCGCTCGACGAACGTTTCGGGGTTCCCGTCAAGGACGCGAACCTCGTTGGGCTCGTCGACGGCCGACCGTCGATCAGCGACTCCAAGTGGGGCCGAGCAGTGCGGCGGGGGACGATGACCGCCGCGATCTCGCGCACCCTGAAGACGCGGATCCGGCCGGCGCTGCCGCTCGTGATGAAGCCGCTGAAGCCGACGGTCACACGCGCGCGGTTCGGGCCCGTGATCGTCATCCACCGCGGGTCGAACCGGCTCGATCTCTTCAGGGGCACACGTCCGGTGCGTAACTTCCGGGTCGCAACCGGTCAAGCGCAGTATCCGACGCCGACCGGTCTCTGGCACATCGTCGACATGCAGCGCAATCCGTGGTGGCGGCCGCCCGACTCCGAATGGGCACGCGGGCTGGAGCCGATTCCTCCGGGCCCCGGCAATCCCCTTGGCACGCGGTGGATGGGTCTCTCGGCGCCGGGCGTCGGCATCCACGGGACTCCGGACGCGGCGTCGATCGGGTATTCGGCCTCACACGGCTGCATCCGCATGTTCATCCCCGATGCGACCTGGCTCTTCGATCACGTGCAGATCGGGACTCCGGTCCTCATCGTCTCGACCTAGGCGCGGATAGGGCGCACCGCAAGCGGCGCCTTGGCCCTGATCTTCGCCATCTTCCTGGCCGTCTTCGTGCTGCCGCCCGGCTGGGGGGTCACCGTGATCCTGGCGGGAATGACGATCGAGATCGGGGAGGCGGCGCTTTGGATCCGGCTCTCGCGCAGAGCTCGTCCCGCAATCGGAGGGGTCGAGGCCCTCATCGGGGCAGACGGGGTCGCGGCGACCGCTTGCCGGCCGGAAGGTCAGGTGCGCGTCCGGGGCGAGCTCTGGCAGGCCGTTTGCCCGGACGGAGTCGATGCCGGCGAGCCGGTCGTCGTCGAGGGCATGACCGGGCTGACGCTCAGAGTGCGCCCCAAATAGACTCATTTCCGTGGCCAAGATCGACGAGGTCTCGGTCGAGGAACAGCCTCTGGAGTGGGACACGCCGCTCTTTCGCACTGCCGTGGCGCAGTTCGAGGAAGCGCTCACCCATGCCGACGTCGACCCCGGCGCCGCGGAGCGGCTCCGCTATCCGGAGCGCGCGGTCATGGTCAGCATCCCGGTCCGCCTCGACGACGGCCGCTGGGTCGTCTTCCCCGGCTACCGCGTCCTGCACTCGAGTGTGCTCGGCCCCACGAAGGGCGGCATCCGCTACGACCCGCACGTGTCGCTCGGGGAGTGTGCGGCGCTCGCCATGTGGATGACCTGGAAGTGCGCGCTCCTCAGGCTTCCCTACGGCGGGGCGAAGGGCGGGGTGCGGTGCAACCCGCGCGAGCTCTCCCTCGACGAGGTGCAGCGACTGACGCGGAGGTTCACGATCGAGCTGCTGCCCGTGATCGGACCCGAGAAGGACATCCCCGCGCCGGACATGGCGACGAACGAGCAGACGATGGCCTGGATGATGGACACATACTCGATGCAGGTGGGCCACGCCGTCCCCGAGGTCGTCACGGGCAAGCCGATCTCGATCGGCGGCTCGGTCTTTCGCAGCGAGGCGACCGGCGCGGGAGTCGTGATGGTGATCGATCGCGCCTGTCACAACCTCGGCTGGGCGCTGGCCGAGCAGGGCTGCGTCGTGCAGGGTTTCGGCAACGTGGGCGGGGTCGCCGCGCGCGACCTCGCTGCCCGAGGCGCCAAGGTCCTAGGGGTCTCGGACATCTCCGGGGGTGTCTATTCCGCAGGAGGTCTTGATCTCCACGCCGTCGACGAGTGGGTGAGGGAGCGCGGGACACTCGCTGACTACCCCGACGCAGAGCACGTCTCGAACGCCGAGCTGCTCGAGCTCCCGTGCGACATCCTGGTGCTCGCTGCGCTGGAGGAGCAGCTGACTGCGGAGAACGCGCCCCGCGTCGATTGCAAGCTCGTTGCCGAGGGCGCCAACGGCCCGACCACGATCGAAGCGGACGCGATCCTCGCGGAGCGGGGAATCCTCGTCCTGCCGGACATCCTCACCAACGCCGGCGGGGTCACCGTCTCCTACTTCGAATGGGTGCAGGACCTCGGCCGCATCTTCTGGGACCGCGAGGAGATCCGCGCCAAGCTCGCCGACAAGCTGCACGATGCGTTCGACCGCGTCTGGGAGCTCGCCGACCAGCGGCACCTTCACCTTCGCAGCGCCGCGCTCATCGTCGCGATCCGCGAGGTCGCGGCCGCGCTCGACTCCCGAGGCATCTACCCATGAGCAAGGTGCGCGAGGCAATGGTCTCCGAGCCCCGCACGCTCGAGGCGTCGGCGCCGGCGGCCGAGGCCGGGCAGCTGCTCGCCCGACCGGAGGTGCGGGCTGTCTTCGTCTGCGACGAAGGCCGCCTCGTCGGGGTCGTGACCCGCAAGACGCTCGTGCGCGAGGTGGTCGCGACCGGGCGTGACCCCCGCGAGACGCGGGTGGGGGAGATTGCCGAGGAGCCGTATTACACGCTCGACTCCGAGCTGGACCTCGAGGAGGCATTCCGGTTCCTCGAGGAGCACGACGCCGAGCGCGTCCCCGTCGTC